>Ga0160458_100350_pt1 | contig 24387 bp, 21 predicted proteins | sample HID1973I_E6MG_FD_108247 | JGI IMG/M metagenome (GOLD analysis project Ga0160458, IMG submission 108247) | Enriched mosquito-associated microbial communities from UW Madison campus, WI, USA - HID1973I_E6 MG | ecosystem: Host-associated > Arthropoda: Insects > Digestive system > Unclassified ...
CGGGAAAAAAACAAAGGCGCCTTTCGGCGCCTTTGTTTTTTTCCCGCTGCACAGCAGCGGCCAAAGCCAAAGCTCACGCAGCCTGCTCTTACGAGTCCCGAGTCCCGAGTCCCGAGTCCCGAAAAAGCTCAAAGCGCCCCAGGCAACGGCGCCAACCGCTCATGCACGATCCGCTCCAACATCGCCCAATCCAGGTCGTCGAGGCCGCGGCGCCCTCGCGTGGCCTCGACCAGGATCTCGCGCTGGATCTCGCTGCGCGCCAGCGCCACTGCGTACGGCGTGCGCAGGAAGGTCACCATGGTGTAGTGCGGCACGAACACCGTCGGCCAGCGCGCCTGCAACGCCTGCTCCAGTTCGCGCTGCAGCAGGAAATCCGGATCGTCCACGCGGTCGCGCATCTCCAGGTAGTTCTCCAGCGCCATCTGCTGGATCGCCGCGGCATTGGCGTGGCGGCGGGTCTGGAACAGGGCGTAGGCGCAGGCCAGGTCGTCGTGGGCGTCGAGCGCATCGGCCAGGGCCACGCAATCTTCGAAGGCGCAGTTCATGCCCTGGCCGTGGAACGGCACCATCGCGTGCGCGGCATCGCCGACCAGCACGGCGCGGCCGCCGAGGTGCCAGCGATCCAGGTAGAGCGTGCCGAGCAGGCCGGGGGGATGCGCTTCCCAATCTTCGCGCAGGCGCGGGATCAGCGGCAGTGCGTCGGGGAAGTCGCGGGCGAACAAGGCTTCGGCTTCGGCGCCGCTGTTGACCGTGGCAAAGCTGGGCCGGCCCTCGTTGGGCAGGAACAACGTCACCGTGAACGTGCCCTCGGCATTGGGCAGGGCGATGCACATGTAACGCCCGCGCGGCCAGATATGCAGGGCGTTGCGCTCGATGCGGAAGCCACCGTCGGTACCGGGCGGAATTTCCAGCTCCTTGTAGGAGTGGTCGAGGAACTCGATGCGTTCGCCCAGCGCGTGCTTGCGATGCATTGCGCCACGCAATGCCGAGCCGGCGCCATCGGTACCGATCAGGCTGTCGAACTGGATGTCGTGCGGCTGGTCGTCGCGGTCGTCGATGAAGCGCGCATAGCTGGCCTCGAAGTCGACCGTATGCAGGCGGCGGTGGAAATGCACCGTGGCGCCGGCCTGCTCGGCCAATTCCAGCAGGGTGACGTTGAGGCCGGCGCGATGGATCGACCAGATCACCTCGCTGTCGTCGCGGCCATAGCGCTGCAACTGCGCCGGCGCGCCCGGCGGATGCACCATGCGGCCGCGCATCATCACCGCGCGCGCCATCACCGCCTCTTCGGCACCGGCCACGCGCAACGCATGGCGGCCGCGCTCGGCCAGGGCGAGGTTGATCGAGCGTCCGGACTCATAGCCCTTGATGCGCGGGTCGCCGCGGCGCTCGTACACCGTCACGCGCCAGCCGCGGCGCGACAGCAGGATGGCCAACAGGCTGCCGGCCAGGCCGGCGCCAATGAGGGTGAGGGAACGCGGGGCGGAAGAATTCAATGCGATGGCCAAAAGGGAGGGCGGGGCAGGGCTTACAGCCCGGCCCAATGTTCCACTTCCTCGACGAAGTGGTGCAGGTCGGCGAAGCGGTTGTACAGCGGCGTCGGTGCAATGCGGATCACATCGGGCTCGCGCCAGTCGCCGAGCACGCCGACCGACTGCAGGTACTCGAACAACGCCCGGCCCTGTGCACGGCCGCCGGCCACGCGCAGCGAGAGCTGGCAGCCGCGCTGCCGCGGATCGGCCGGCGTGAGTACCTGCAGCACCTGCGGCACGCGCGCATGGATCAGCGCCTCGAGCGAGGCGGTGAGCTGTTCGGACTTCTGCCGCAGCGCCGCCATCCCCGCACGCTCGAACAGCGCCAGCGAAGCGCGCAACGGTGCCAGCGCCAGCACCGGCGGATTGCTCAACTGCCAGCCTTCCGCGCCGGGCGTCGGCACGAATTCCGGCGCCATGCGGAAGCGGCTCTCGCGGTCATGGCCCCACCAACCGGCAAAACGCGGCAGGCGCGCGCGCGCATGGCGCTCATGCACGAAGCAGCCGGCGACCGCGCCGGGCCCGGCGTTGACGTACTTGTAGTGGCACCACACCGCGAAGTCGGCGCCGTCATCGTGCAGCGACAGCGGCAGGTTGCCGACCGCGTGCGCCAGATCGAAGCCGACATTGGCGCCCTGCGCCCGCGCCAGCTCGACGATGCGTGCCAGGTCGAACGCCTGGCCGCTCCGGTACTGGATGCCCGGCCACAGCACCAGCGCCAGGCGCGGGCCATGGGTGGCGATGGCCTGCTCGATCGCCGCCATCGACACCGTGCCATCGGCGGCATCGGCCTGTACTTCGATCAGATCGGTGGCCGGATCGAAGCCATGGAAACGGATCTGCGACTCCACCGCATGGCGGTCGGTGGGGAACGCGCCGGCCTCCACCAGGATGGCCGGCCGCGCCGCGGTAGGGCGGTAGAAGCTGACCATCATCAAGTGCAGATTGACGCTCAGCGTGTTCATCGCCACCACCTCGCCCGGCTGCGCGCCAACCAGCTGCGCGAGCGGCTCGCGCACGAGTTCGTGGTAGGTCAGCCACTGCTCCGGGCCGGTGAAATGGCCTTCCACCGCCAACTGCGCCCACTGGTCGAGCACCTGCGTCACCATCGCCCGCGCGCCGCGTGGCTGCAGGCCGAGGGAATTGCCGACGAAGTAGGTCTGGTCGCGGCCATTGTGCTGCGGGAACAGGAACTCACCGCGCAGGGCGCGCAGCGGATCGGCGGCATCCAGGGCAGTGGCTTGCAGGCGCGTCAGGATATTGGGCATGGCGTGGAGAGTGTCGGGCAGTAGCGACATTGTAGGTTTCGCGACCGTGTTGCGGGGGCGCGAGTGCGGTGCGGCGACAGCCGCGAGCACAGGCAAGCCACGGAGCCGGGGGCCAGGGCCGCGCAGCGGAACGGGTCATGCCAACGGATGCACGGCCCCGCAAACCGAACAAGTCCGCCGCTCAACCGAGCCATAAAACCGCTCGAACACCGGCGGCAAATCGCGCTCGATGTCCTCCAGCGCAAAAAACTCCTCGTACAGCAGGTGATTGCACGCCGGGCAATACCACATCAGCCCATCGCGCTCCGAAGCCAGGCGCTTGCGTTCCACCACCAACCCCACCGACCCCGCCATCCGCCGCGGCGAATGCGGCACCCGCGGCGGCAGCAGGAACATCTCCCCGGCGCGGATCGGAATGTCGCGCACCTGGCCCTCGTCCTGCACCTTCAGCACCATCTCGCCCTCGAGCTGGTAGAACCACTCCGGGCCCTCGTCATAGTGGAAGTCGGTGCGCGCATTCGGCCCGCCCACCACCATCACGATGAAATCGCCGTCGTAGATGCACTTGTTGCCGACCGGCGGCTTGAGCAGCGCGCGGTGTTCCTCGATCCAGGCCTGCAGGTTGAGCGGAGCGGTCAGCATCGCGGCGCCTCAGCGTTCCTGGTGATCGCCCTGGATCTTCGCCAGGGCCGCGCCGTAGCGCGCCTCGAGGTGATCGTTGGCGCTGACGTCGATGCCCAGGTCGTGGACCAGGCCGTCGTGCAGGCTGTAGACCCAGCCATGCACGGTCAGTGCCTGGCCGCGGCTCCAGGCATCCTGGACCACCGTGGTGCGCACCACGTGCACGACCTGCTCGAGCACGTTGAGCTCGCACAGCCGCGCATGCTGCATCGGCAGGCTGCCGGCCTCGTGCAGGCAACGTTCGTGCTTGTCGGCCACGTCGGTGACATGGCGGATCCAGTTGTCGACCAGGCCCATGCGCGCCTGGGTCAGGCTGGCCAGCACGCCACCGCAGCCGTAATGGCCCACGACCAGGATGTGCCGCACCTTGAGTACGTCCACCGCGAACTGGATGGTCGACAGGCAATTGAGGTCGGTATGGACCACGACATTGGCGACGTTGCGATGGACGAACACCTCGCCCGGGGCCATGTCGATGATCTGGTTGGCCGGCACGCGCGAATCCGAGCAGCCGATCCACAGGTATTCGGGATTCTGCTGTTTGGACAGGCGGGCGAAGAACTGCGGATCCTCCTGGTTGATGCGGTCGGACCAGGCGCGGTTCTTTTCCAGCAATTCGGTGAGTGAGTTCATGTCCGTCATTATTCCTGATCCCCCTGTACAGTCGCTGCGGTACGGTGCATCAGGGCGGCAGTGGCGCGCGCGTCCGCGTTGGCTTGGCCTTCCAGCGCAGCGATCACCGCCTCGACATTCGCCGCCGGGTGGTTCTGGCTCAGCTTGAACTTCATCTCCACGCGCTCCACGACGAAGCGAAAGCCGACGATGCCGCGCAACTGCGAGCGCTCGCGCGGATTGTCGAAGTCGAAGCGCCAGTCGCCACCCACGCCCGCTTCGAAATGCCGGCTCAGGCGATCGACCAGGTCGGCCAGCGCAGCTTCGTCGTCGAACGGCTGCAAGATGCCGTACAAATGTGCCACGGCGTAGTTCCAGGTCGGCACGCGCGCGGCGGCGGCCTTGTCCGGGTACCAACTGGCCGACACATAGGCATGCGGGCCATGCACGGTCACCAGCGCCGGGCCACCAGCGGCTTGCGGGTTCGGCCGCGCCCAATGGCCTTCCAGCATGACCTGCTCAGCCTGGCGCCGGTACAGCACCGGCACGTGGCTCACTTCCGGCACGCCGCCGGGCGTGGTGATGACGGTGACGAAGGGGTCGTGGGCGATCAGCCCGTCCAGCGCGGCCAGGTCGGTTTCGACGAAGGCGCGCGGGGTGTACATCAGGCGCGGCCGCCGAGCTGCTGGGTCATCCGCGCCGGCAATGCGTCCTCGCTGCCCTGGGGCGGCACGATCTCGTCCAGCGAAAAGCCGCGCGCCAGCGCATCTTCCTCGTCCAGGCCGTCGAAGGACACGAACTCGGCGTCGAACAACGCGGCGCGGGCGCTGTCTTCGCTGTCGTAGGTCAGGGTGTTGCCGTCGCTGTCGAGGACTTCGGCGGTGCCGGCGTCCCTGATCCGCAGGCGCGCCCACACCAGCAACCGGCCGAGGCTGGCCAGCCACCATTCGTCGTGGGAGGAGAGGTCTTGGTCGTTCATGAAATCACCGTGGAAAGCAGGCCGAGCAGGGCGGCCATGCCCAGCCCGGAGAGAAGGGTCAGCAGCGCCAGCCAGGCCGGCGTGGCCAGGCCCGAGAGCGCGCGGTCGCCGGTGGCGCGGTAGCGCCGGCCGAGCAGCCACTGCAGCGCCGCCGGCTTGAGGAAGGCGCCCGGGCCCAGCGTCTCGGCCAGCGCGCCGTGGCGGTCGCGCAGGTGCACCAGGGTCAGCGGCCAGAAGATCACGAAGGCGCAGAAGCCGGCGACGGCCACGCCGACGAAGCACAAGGCGAAGAACAAGGTCATCCGTGCAACGCTCCCATCAGTCGCGGCGCCAGCGCGCCGATCACCAGCGCAGCGGCGGCGATCCACAGCGGCCGCACCGCCCTGGATACCGCCGCCCGTGCTTCGGCCGTATGCCACCAGTCCGGCCCGCCGCCCTGGCGCGCGGCCAGGCGCTGCAGGCCGACGAAGCGCGCCATCGAGAACGCCGCGGCCACGATCGCCACGCCATACAGCGCCAGTTGCACGCTCAGCGCCAGGCGCAGCAGTTCCATCAGAACTCCGCGCTGCCCGGCGCGCGCGGGTAGGGGATCGCGTCGCGGATATTGCCCAGCCCGCAGACGTAGACCACCAGGCGCTCGAAGCCCAGACCGAAGCCGGCGTGCGGCACGGTGCCGTAGCGGCGGAAATCGCGGTACCAGCCGTAGTGCTCGGCATCCAGGCCGAACTGCGCCATGCGCGCGTCGAGCACGTCCAGGCGCTCTTCGCGCTGGCTGCCGCCGATGATCTCGCCGATGCCCGGCGCCAGCACGTCCATCGCCGCGACGGTCTTGCCGTCGTCGTTCAGGCGCATGTAGAAGGCCTTGATGTGCTCGGGATAGTTGGTGACCACCACCGGGCGGCCGACGTGTTCCTCGGTCAGCCAGCGCTCGTGCTCGGTCTGCAGGTCCAGGCCCCATTCGACCGGGAAATCGAACTTCCTGCCCGAGGCCTGCAGCAGGCGGATCGCATCGGTGTACTCGATGCGCTCGAACGGCGCGTTGACGAAGGCCTCGAGCTTGGTGATCGCGTTCTTGTCCACGCGCTCGGCCAGGAAGGCCATGTCGTCGGCGCGCTCGGCCAGCACCGCGCGGAACAGGTACTTGAGGAATTCCTCGGCCAGGCGCGCGTCCTCGGCCAGGTCGGCGAAGGCGATCTCCGGCTCGATCATCCAGAACTCGGCCAGGTGGCGCGTGGTGTTGGAGTTCTCGGCGCGGAAGGTCGGGCCGAAGGTGTAGACCTTGCTCAGGGCCAGGCAGTAGGCCTCGACATTGAGCTGGCCGGACACGGTGAGGAAGGTTTCCTTGCCGAAGAAGTCGCGGCTGAAGTCCACCTCGCCCGTGGAATTGCGGGGCAGGTTGGCGGTGTCCAGGGTGGAGACGCGGAACATCTGCCCGGCGCCTTCGGCATCGGAGGTGGTGATGATCGGTGTGCTGATCCAGTTGAAGCCGTTCTCGTGGAAGAAGCGGTGCACCGCCTGGGCCAGGCAGTTGCGGATGCGGGTGACCGCCCCGAACAGATTGGTACGCGGGCGCAGGTGGGCGACCTCGCGCAGGAACTCCGGGGTCATGGGCTTGGGCTGGATCGGGTAGGTCAGCGGGTCCTCGACCCAGCCGACGATCTCGATCGCACTGGCCTGGATCTCGAACGCCTGGCCCTTGCCCTGCGACTTGACCAGGGTGCCGGTGGCGATCAGCGAGCAGCCCGGGGTCAGGCGCTTGACGTCCTCCAGGTTGGCCAGGGCATCGGTGGCGACCACCTGGATCGGGGCGAAGCAGGAGCCATCGGTGACATTGACGAAGGCCAGGTTCGCAGACCCGCGCACCGTGCGCACCCAGCCCCGTACCGACGCCTCGCCGCCTTCCGGGATCTTCCCGGCAAGCGCATGTTCAACGCTGACCACCGTCATGATGCTTCTTCCTCGCCGCAGCGAACTGTCCAATGAGCGGAGAAGTGTAAATGCGGGGCGCGCCACTTGCGAGGCAAGGGCGCGGCGGCGCGCGCTTGTATGGCGGGCCGGGCGGCCCCATCTGGCAGGGACTCGGGCAAAGACGCAGTGTCGCGCGGCCAATGCTGGCCGGACACGCGCCGGGGCCTATAATTCAGCGGTTCGTTCGGAGTCCTCCCCATGGCAGTCAGCCTCACCCCCATCGCGCTGGAACGCGTCCAGCGTTTCGTGCAGCAGACCCCGGGCGCGCTCGGCCTGCGTTTCGGCGTGACCCGCACCGGCTGCTCCGGCTGGGGCCACGTGACCGAACTGGCGCGCGAGCAGCGCGAGGGCGATGCGGTGTTCGAGCAGGAGGGCGTGCGCATCTACGTCGACGCCGACAGCCTGGGGCTGGTCGATGGCACCGAAATCGACTTCGGCAAGCACGGCTTGAGCGAGACCTTCACGTTCTCCAACCCCAATGCGACGGCCGAATGCGGGTGCGGCGAGAGCTTCACTACCGAGGCAGATAAAGCCTGATCCGTCGAGCAAGGCGGTCCTGTAGGAGCGGCTTCAGCCGCGACCGTAGAGCGTCGGTTCCTTTGCGCTCCCCGCCCGCCGCGCCGGCTGGCGGCCGATATCTGGGCGGCCTGGGTTCACGGTCGCGGCTGAAGCCGCTCCTACAGGGATGCGCAGGGATGGGCAGGTCGGGGGCGGGCATTGCGCCTAAGTCCCTGAACTGCCATACTTTCCCGCTTCCTGTCCGGCCTTCGGCCAGGAACCCTTGCTCCACCGGCGTCCGCCGGGGAGCTGTCCGGCCCCTCGGGGCCACATCCGAAAGGTAGAAAAACATGAGTCGTCATTACGAAGTCGTGTTCCTGGTCCATCCGGACCAGAGCGAACAGGTCCCGGCCATGATCGAGCGCTACAAGTCGCTCGTCGAGAACGGCAACGGCAAGATCCACCGCCTGGAAGACTGGGGCCGCCGCCAGCTGGCCTACCCGATCCAGAACCTGGTGAAGGCGCACTACGTGCTGCTCAACATCGAAGTCGAACAGGCCGTGCTGAACGAGCTGGTCGAGAGCTTCCGCTTCAATGACGCGGTGCTGCGCAACCTGGTCATCAAGCGCGATGGCCCGGACACCGAGCAGTCGCTGATCATGAAGAGCAAGGACGAGAAGGGCGACAAGCCCGAGCGTGGCGAGCGTCGTCGTCGCGACGATGAAGAAGGCGACAGCCCCGCCGCCACCGACAACGACGGCGACACCGCCGAAGCCGCTTAAGGAGCGCTCACATGTCCAAGTTCTTCCGCCGCCGCAAGTTCTGCAAGTTCACCGCCGAGGGCGTCAAAGAGATCGACTACAAGGATCTCAACACCCTGCGCCAGTACCTGACCGAGAACGGCAAGATCGTGCCGAGCCGCGTCACCGGCACCAAGTCGAAGTACCAGCGCCAGCTGGCCACGGCCGTCAAGCGCGCCCGTTTCCTGGCCCTGATTCCGTACACCGACAACCACGACATCTAATCCGAGACGTTTATCCGAGTCCCTCGGAAGAGCCCGCACATCCATGTGCGGGTTTTCAACAGGAAGGCCTTCTTCGGTTGGCCTTCCTGAAGTCCCCGTCCTATTCGGACAGCCACCGTTGCGGCGGCGCCATGCCCTCGCTAACGAATAACGGAGCAACACCATGGATCTGATTCTGCTGCAGAAAGTGACCAACCTCGGCGGCCTTGGCGACAAGGTCACCGTGAAGCCGGGCTACGGCCGTAATTTCCTCGTGCCGCAGGGCAAGGCCGTGCCGGCCACCGAGGCCAACGTGGCCCAGTTCGAGGCCAAGCGCGCCGAGTACGAAGCCAAGGCCCAGGGCCACCTGGACGAAGCCAAGTCGCGCGCCGCCAAGTTCGAAGGCGCCAGCGTCACCGTGTCGGCCCACGCTTCGACCGAAGGCAAGCTGTACGGCTCGGTCGGCCCGCGCGACATCGCCGAGGCCTTCACCGCCGCCGGCCTGCCGCTGGAGAAGAGCGAAGTGGTCCTGGGCGAAGGCTCGTTCCGCAACATCGGCGAATACGAAGTCATCGTGCACCTGCACGCCGACGTCGAAGTGCCGGTCAAGGTCGTGATCGAAGCCGACGCCTGATTCCAGGCCAACGCTGCAGTACTCCCGACGGGCGCCCTAGGCGCCCGTCGCTTTTCCCGGCGCCGGTTTTTCAGCGGCTCGAGCGCCCGTCGCTTTTCTCGGGTGCCGGCTTTTCCGCGGCTCGAGCGCCCATCGCCTTTTCGGGCGCCGGCTTTCCGGCACCTCCGCTTCCCGCGGCCCTCGGCGCGCCCGCTATACTCACAGGCCACCGCTGCGCCCGCCCTCCGGTTATCCAGCCGGATCAAGGGCTTGGGTGCGGGAATCCCCGAAATCCCTGCAGGCGACGCCCCGCGCGGCGCCCGGAATCCGACGCCACATGCGCCTTTCCACGATCAAGCTGTCCGGTTTCAAGTCCTTCGTCGACCCGACCACCCTGCACCTGCCGACCAACATGACCGGCATCGTCGGTCCGAACGGCTGCGGCAAGTCGAACATCATCGACGCGGTGCGCTGGGTCATGGGCGAAAGCTCGGCCAGCCGCCTGCGCGGCGACTCGCTCACCGACGTGATCTTCTCCGGCTCCTCGGCGCGCAAGCCGGTGTCGCAGGCGACGGTCGAGCTGATCTTCGACAACGCCGACCACGCCATCAGCGGCGAGTACGCCGCGTTCAACGAAATCTCGGTCAAGCGCACCGTCAGCCGCGACGGCTCCAGCGCCTACTACCTCAACGGCACCAAGTGCCGCCGCCGCGACATCACCGACCTGTTCCTCGGCACCGGCCTGGGCCCGCGCAGCTACTCGATCATCGAGCAGGGCATGATCAGCCAGATCATCGAGGCGCGCCCGGAAGGCCTGCGCGTCTATCTGGAAGAAGCCGCCGGCATCTCCAAGTACAAGGAGCGCCGCAAGGAGACCGAGACCCGCATTCGCCACACCCGCGAGAATCTCGATCGCCTCAATGACCTGCGCGAAGAGATCACCAAACAGCTGTCGCACTTGCAGCGCCAGGCCAAGCAGGCCGAGCAGTACCAGTCGCTGCAGGAAGAGCGCCGGGTCAAGGACGCCGAGTGGAAGGCGCTGGAATACCGCGGCCTGGACGGGCGCCTGCAGGGCCTGCGCGAGGCGCTGTCGCGCGAAGAAACCAAGCTGCAGCAACTGATCGCCGAGCAGCGCGAGGCCGAGGCGCGGATCGAGACCGGGCGCCTGCAGCGCGAGGAAGCCGCCGAGGCGCTGGCCAAGGCGCAGGGCGAGGTCTACCAGGTCGGCAGCGCGCTGGCCCGCATCGAGCAGCAGATCCACCACCAGCGCGAGCTGTCGCAGCGCCTGCACAAGGCCCGCGACGAAGCACAGAGCCAGTTGCAGGAGCTGACCCAGCACATCAGCGGCGATGCCGCCAAGCTGGCGGTATTGCGCGAGGCCGTGGCCGCCGCCGAGCCGCAGCTGGAGCAGTTGCGCGAAGAGAACGAATTCAAGCAGGAAGCGCTGCGCGACGCCGAAGCGCGCCTGGCCGACTGGCAGCAGCGCTGGGAACACCACAGCCGCGACACCGGCGAGGCCTCGCGTGCCGGCGAAGTCGAGCGCACCCGCGTCGACTACCTCGACCGCCAGGCGCTGGAAGCCGAGCGCCGGCGTGAAGCCCTGGCCAGCGAGCGTGCCGGCCTGGACCTCGACGCCCTGGCCGAAGCCTTCGAGCAGGTGCAGATCCAGCACGAGACCCAGAAGGCGGCGCTGGACGGCCTCAACGAGCAGGTCGAAGCGCGCAAGCAGGCGGTCGGCGCGCTGCAGGAACAGCAGCGCGGCAGCCAGGGCGAACTGGCCGAGGTCCGCAAACAGGCGCAGGCCGCACGCGGCCGGCTGTCCTCGCTGGAAACCCTGCAGCAGGCCGCACTGGGCCAGGAGCAGGGTGCGGCGGTGGCCTGGCTCAAGGCGCGCGGGCTGGATTCGGCCGCCCGCGTGGGCGAGCGCATCAGCGTCGAGAACGGCTGGGAAACCGCCGTGGAGAGCGCGCTGGGGCAATTGATCGAAGGCGTGCTGGTCGATGACCCGGCTTCGCTGGTCGATGCGCTGGGCGAACTCGGCGACGGGCGCATCGCGCTGGTCGCCGACGAAGCGGGCGAGGGCGATTTCGCCCCGACCTCGCTGGCCGCCAAGGTGCGCGGCCCGCTGGCGATCCGCCGCCTGCTCGCGCGCCTGCACGGCGCCGACGATCTGGCCGCCGCGCGCGCGCTGCAGCGCCAGCTCGGCGAGCAGGATTCGATCATCACCCGCAGCGGCGAGCGCCTCGGCGAGGGCTGGGTGCGCGTGTCGCGCTCGGGTGCGGCCAAGCAGGGCGCGCTGCTGCGCGAGCGCCAGATCCAGGAACTGCGCGCGCAGATCGACACGCTCAGCGAGCGCGAAGCCGAACTCGAACACCGCCTGGCCAGCTTCCGCGACCAGCTGCTCGCCGCCGAGCAGCAGCGCGAGGACGCACAGCGCCAGCTGTACATGGCGCACCGCAGCGTCTCCGAACTGGCCGGGCAACTGCAGAGCCAGCAAGGCAAGGTCGACACCGCGCGCGTGCGCATCGAGCGCATCGAAGGCGAGCTGGCGCAGCTGATCGAAACCCTGGACAACAGCCGCGAACAGGCCCGCCAGGCGCGCGCCAAGCTCGAAGACGCGGTCGGCCGGATGGGCGACCTGGAAGGCACGCGGCAGGCGCTGGAAGCCGAGCGCCGCCAGCTCACCGAAGCGCGCGACCTTGCCCGCGATGCCGCGCGCAGCGTGCGCGACGCCTCGCATGCACTCGCGCTGACCCTGGAATCGCAGCGCACGCAGATGACCTCGCTGGCCCAGACCCTCGAACGCATGGACAGCCAGCGCGGCCAGCTCGACACCCGCCTGGAAGACCTCGTCGCCCAGCTCAGCGAAGGCGATACGCCGGTGCAGACGCTGGAGCAGGAGCACCAGGCCGCGCTCAGCGAGCGCGTGCGTACCGAGCGCATGCTCGCCGAGGCCCGCGCCCAGCTCGACGGCATCGACCACGAATTGCGCAGCTTCGAACAGACCCGCCACCAGCGCGACGAGCAGGCCCTGGCCCAGCGCGAGCGCATTTCCCAGCGCAAGCTCGACCAGCAGGCCCTGGTGCTCAATGCCGAACAGCTGTCCAGCGCCGTGGTCAAGGCCGGCTTCGTGCTGGAGGATGTGATCAACACGCTGCCCGAAGACGCGCGCGTGGCCGACTGGGAGCAGGCGGTCGGCCAGATCGACGGCCGCATGCGCCGGCTGGAGCCGGTCAACCTGGCCGCCATCCACGAGTATGGCGAGGCCGCCCAGCGCGCCGAATACCTCGAAGCGCAGAACCTGGACCTCACCACCGCGCTGGAAACGCTCGAAGACGCGATCCGCAAGATCGACCGCGAGACCCGCGGCCGTTTCAAGGACACCTTCGACCGCGTCAACGCCGGCGTGCAGGCGCTGTATCCGCGCCTGTTCGGCGGTGGCCACGCCTATCTCGAACTCACCGGCGAAGACCTGCTCGATACCGGCGTGGCGATCATGGCGCGGCCGCCGGGCAAGCGCGTGTCCAGCATCTCGCTGCTGTCCGGTGGCGAGAAGGCGATGACCGCGGTGGCCCTGGTCTTCGCCATCTTCCAGCTGAACCCGGCGCCGTTCTGCCTGCTCGACGAGGTCGACGCACCGCTGGACGAAGCCAACGTCGGCCGCCTGGCCAACATGGTCAAGGAAATGAGCGAGAAGGTGCAGTTCCTGTTCGTCAGCCACAACAAGGCGACGATGGAGGCCGCGCGCCAGCTCTCCGGCGTGACCATGCGCGAACCGGGCGTCAGCCGCCTGGTCAGCGTCGATCTGGAAGAAGCCGCGCGCCTGGCCGGCGCGGCCTGAGCGCGGTTGCAATGCAGCATGGCGCCCGCTCCGGCGGGCGCCAGGTCCCCGTTGACTGGCGCGGCGATGACCGCTCAGGGTTTCAATTTGGCCGCTTAGCTGACAGGCTTATGGCCATCCCCCTTCTGTCCCATTGCCGGAGAGCCTGCTGATGTCCGACATGGCCATGATGCGACTTGGCATCTTCATCGCGGGCGTATTGCTCGTGGTTGCGATCTTCCTGTTCGGCCGTCCCAAGAAACCGCCGCAAGGCCGCCGCGTGGAGAGCGAGCCGGCCCCGTCCACCGCGCGCGACCGCCGCGAACCGGTCATCGGTGGCGACGCGCAAGCCGACGCGGGCGACTACAGCAGCGAAGCGGTGTCGCAACCCGAACTCGGCCTGGACGCCGCCGACGCCGCCGCCAGCGACCTGGGCAAGCGGCCGACGCAGGACTTCGACAAGATCGTCTCGCTGTTCGTCGCGGCCAAGGCCGGGCAGACCCTGCGCGGCGAGGACATCGTGGTCGCGGCCGAGAAAACCGGCCTGACCTTCGGCCACATGGGCGTATTCCACCGCCTGGTCGAAGGCCATCCCGAGCGCGGGCCGATCTTCAGCATGGCCAGCATCCTCAAGCCGGGCAGTTTCGACATGGCCAACATCCGGACCATGGAAACCCCGGCGATCGCCTTCTTCCTGACCCTGCCGGCACCGCTCACCGCGCTCGACGCCTGGGAGAAGATGCTGCCCACCGTGCAGCGCATGGCCGAATTGCTGGAAGGCGTGGTGCTGGACGACAGCCGCAATGCCCTGGGCCGGCAGCGGATCGCGCATATTCGCGACGAGTTGCGAGCCTACGATCGCCAACACCAAGCTCCACCTTTGACAAAAGCCCCGCGCTGGTAAGCGCGGGGCTTTTGTCAGGGCGCATGGCCCGCTTTGCGGGCCATGACCCGATGCCTGCTTTGCAGGCATCGGGCGCGCCCCTCTTGCTTGCCTATCCCCCGCGGCTGTCGCCGCGCCCCCCTCCTTAACAGAAGGGGGGCTTTCCACCAGAGGGAGGTCGGGTCGTTTTTGATCTTCGATCCGGTTGCGCGGTCTGTCGGGCGCCGCGCGGTGGCAAGCGAACAGCCGCAAAGGCTTCAAACCGAAGACTTCACCGCCTCATTGAACGCCTGCCGAAAGCGCTGCATCTCCGCTTCCGTCCCCACGGTGACCCGCACCCGCTCAGGCCAGATCGGCCAGCTGCGCCCAATCACCACGCCCTGCGCTTCCATCGCCTTGGAGAAGGCGCGCCCGTCGCCGCGGACATCGACCATGAAGCAGTTCGATTCGCTGGGCAGGCTGCTGTAGCCCTGCGCCTGCAGCCAGTCGATCGTCTGCTGGCGGATGCGGGCGTTGGCGGCGCGGCGGCTGGGAACCAGGCCGCTGTCGCGCAGGCTGGCGTCGGCGGCGAGCATGGCCGGCACCGAGAGCGGGTTCTCGCCGACCTGGCCCAGGCGCGCGATCAACGCCGGCGAGGCGATCGCCGCGCCCAGGCGCAAGCCGGCCATGCCATAGAGCTTGGAGAACGTGCGCAGGACGATGAGGTCCTCGCGCGTAGCCGCCAGGTCGATAACCGAAGGCTGCTCGCTGTAGTGGATGTAGGCCTCGTCGACCAGCACCACCGCGCCGGCCGGCTTGTGCGCCAACAGCCATTCGATGCGCGCACGCGGCGTGACCGAGCCGGTCGGATTGTTGGGATTGCAGACATAGATCAGCCCGGCGCGCGGATCGGCCGCGGCCATGGCTTCTACGTCGTGGCTGAAGTCGGCCGCCAGCGGCACCTTGCGCACCGGCGCACCGCGCGCGGCGGCGACCTGCGCGATGGCTTCGAAGGTCGGGTCGGGCACCACCACTGATGCCTCGGCCGAGGTGAACAGGTGGCCGGCGCGGTTGAGCGGATCGCTGGAACCCGGATACAGCGCCAGCCGATCGCCCGGCACGCCGAGCTGGCTGGCCAACAGAGCGTGCAGTTGCTCGGCCAGGTCGAAGCGGTAGCGGCCGGTGCCCGGCAGCCCGCGCGACATCGCCTGCAGCGCGGCCGGCGACGGACCCAGCGGGCACTCGTTGAAGTTGAGGAAGACCTTGCGCTCGACCACGCTCGCCGGGGCAGCGGCGGCGAGGGCGATGGGTGCGGTGCCCAGCGAAGACGCGGCCAGGCCGGCACCGGCCAGTTGCAGGAACGAACGGCGGGAGACGGACGAGGACACGGCGGCACTCGGGGTGGGGCGACAGCGCACGCTAACGGGGCCGCCGCCTGCCGGCAAGGGCAGCGGATGTGGACCGGCCTCATGCCACCTTGCCGGCCGCTCGCTAGAATTCCCCTTCCGCATCACTGCTGTTGGACCCGATGACCCCTCGCCCGGATCCCGCCAAGCGCGCCGCCGCATTGCGCCGCCAGCTCGAAGACGCCAGCTACCGCTACCACGTGCTCGACGAGCCGCAGATTCCCGACGCCGAGTACGACGCGCTGATGCGCGAACTCGAAGCGCTGGAGGCCGCGCATCCCGACCTGGCGAGCGCCGATTCGCCGACCCAGCGCATCGGCCACGCGCCGGCGCCGGGGGCGGGCTTTGCCGAAGTGCGCCACGCCGTGCCGATGCTCTCGCTGGGCAATGCCTTCAGCGACGAAGAAGTGCAGGAGTTCGTGCGCCGCATCGACGAGCGCCTGGACACGCGCGCACCGGCGTTCTCGGCCGAGCCCAAGCTCGATGGCCTGGCGATCAGCCTGCGCTACGAGGATGGGCGCTTCGTGCAGGGCGCCACCCGCGGCGACGGCACCACCGGTGAAGACGTCACCGCCAACCTGCGCACCGTCAGCGCCATCCCGCTGCGCCTGCGCGGCGAAGGCTGGCCGCAGGTTCTGGAGGTGCGGGGCGAGGTGTACATGTCGCGCGCGGATTTCGAGGCCTACAACGAGCACGCGCGCCTGCATGGCGGCAAGGTGCTGGCCAACCCGCGCAACGGCGCGGCCGGTTCGCTGCGCCAGCTCGATGCGCGGATCACCCGGCAGCGCCGGCTGAGCTTCTATGCCTATGGCGTCGGCGAGGTGGAGGCGGGCACGCTGCCCGGCCGCCATTCGCAGATCCTGGCGCAGTTGCGCGACTGGGGGTTCCCGGTCAGCGACCTGGTCGAAGTGGTGCAGGGCGCCGATGGCCTGCTCGACTACTACCGCCGCATCGGCGAGCGCCGCGACGCGCTGGCGTTCGACATCGACGGCGTGGTCTACAAGCTCGACGACCTGGCCGGGCAGCGCGAGATGGGCTTTGTCGCGCGCGCCCCGCGCTGGGCGATCGCGCACAAGTTCCCGGCGCAGGAGCAGTCCACCACGGTCGAGGCGATCGAGATCCAGATTGGCCGCACCGGCGCGGCCACGCCGGTGGCGCGCCTGCAGCCGGTGCACGTGGCCGGGGTGGTCGTCACCAACGCCACGCTGCACAACGCCGACCAGATCGCACGGCTGGACGTGCGCGTGGGCGATACGGTGATCGTGCGCCGCGCCGGCGACGTGATTCCCGAGGTGGTCAGCGTGGTCGCCGACAAGCGCCCGGCCGGGACGGTCGAATGGCAGATGCCGCGCGAGTGCCCGGTGTGCGGTTCGGAGATCGTGCGCGAGGAAGGCGAGGCGGTGTGGCGCTGCTCGGGCGAGCTGAGCTGCCCGGCGCAGCGCAAGGAAGCCATCCGCCACTTCGTTTCGCGGCGGGCCATGGATGTGGATGGCCTGGGCGAGAAATTCATCGAGGTGCTGGTCGACAGCGGGGTGGTGCAGGGCGTGGCCGATCTGTACCGGCTCGACCTCGACCAACTGCTGGCCCTGCGCCTGGTGAGCACGGCCGAATCGCCGCAGGCGTTCCTGCGCGAGTCGCGCGATCACCTGGCCGAAACCGCGTACCGGCAGTTGGAGACGCGCGTGGAAGCGCTCGGGACGCAGGACGACTGGCAGGCCGCGCTGCTGCGCGGCGGCCTGCCGGCATTCGACTGGAACCGCAAGAAAATCGCCACCAAGTGGGCCGGGAACCTGGTCGCCGCGCTGGACGCCAGCCGCAGCACCTCGCTGGAGCGCTTCCTTTACGCGCTGGGCATCGAGCACGTGGGCGAGAGCACGGCCAAGGCGTTGGCCGTGTGGTTCGGCGACCTGGAACTGATCCGCACCACGCCCTGGCCGTTGTTCAAGCGCGTGCCGGACATCGGCGGCGAGGTGGCGCGCTCGATCGGCCACTTCTTCGACCAGCCGGGCAACCAGGGTGCGATCGACGCGCTGCTGGCGCGCGGCGTGGTGATCGCCGACACCCACGCCCCCAGCGCAAAACTGCGCGGCGAACTGTCCTTCGCGCGCTTGCTGGAGGACCTGGAGATTCCCAAGGTCACGGCGGTGCGGGCGGCGCAGATCGCCGAGGCCTTCGCCGATTTCGACGCCCTGCGCGCAAGCGATGCCGAAGCGCTGGTAGCGGCCGGTATTCCCGTCGCCGTGGCTGAAGCCCTGATGGAATGGCTGGCCGCGCATGCTGCCTTCGCGCAGCGCGCCCAGCAGGCACTGGCAAGGTTGCTCGCCAGGCTGCCCGAAGCTGCCGAATCGGCCAACGCACCGCTCGACGGCCAGACCGCGGTCCTGACCGGCACGCTGCTGGAGTTGACCCGCGACCAGGCCAAGGAGCGCCTGGAAGCGCTCGGCGCCAAGGTTGCCGGCAGCGTTTCGAAGAAGACCAGTTTCGTCGTCGCCGGCAGCGAGGCCGGCTCCAAACTGGACAAGGCGCAGGCGCTCGGCGTCCCGGTGTGGGACGAAGCGCAGTTGCTGGCCTTGCTGCGGAAGCACGAGGGATGAGCGAGCCGGTCGCCATCGCCGCGCTGCATCGGCGCGCCGCGCTGAATGCCGAGATCCGCGCGTTCTTCGCCGCGCGCGACGTGCTCGAGGTGGAGACGCCGATCCTCTCGGTCGCCGGCAACACCGAGCCGAACATCGAGAGCTTCCAGACCCGTTTCACTGGCCACGCGGATGCCGGCTCGCCGCTGCGCTGGCTGCGGACCTCGCCCGAATACCCGCTCAAGCGCCTGCTCGCCGCCGGCGTGGGCGACTGCTACGAACTCGGCCGGGTGTTCCGCAATGGCGAGGCCGGGGGCCGCCACAATCCCGAGTTCACGATGCTGGAGTGGTACCGGCTCGGCTGGGACGACCGGCGCCTGGCGGGTGAAGTCGTCGAACTCGTGCAGCGGGCGCTGGCGCAGGCCGGCCGTCAGGCGCAGGTGCTGACCACGACCTATCGCCAGTTGTTCCTGGACGCGCTGGCCCTCGACCCGCACGCCGCGCCGCTGGAACAGCTGCAGGCGCCGCTGGCCGATGTCCGCATCGACGGCGAGGGATTGACCCGCGACGACTGGCTCGACCTGTTGATGACCCACCGCCTGCAGCCGGCCTTTCCGCGCGAGCGCATCACCGTGGTCCACGACTGGCCGGCAAGCCAGTGCGCACTAGCACGCATCCGCCCCGGCACGCCGCCGGTGGCCGAGCGCTTCGAGCTGTACCTGGGCGGCTACGAGTTGGCCAACGGCTATCACGAACTGAACGATGCGGCCGAGCAGCGCAGCCGCTTCGAGCGCGACAACCGCGTGCGTGCCGCGCGCGGCCTGCCGCAGCCGCCGCTGGACGAGGCCCTGCTGCGGGCACTGCCGGCGCTGCCCGATTGCGCGGGCGTCGCGGTGGGCATCGATCGCCTGTTGATGGCGATGGGCGACACCGCGCGCATCGGCGACGTGCTGGCGTTCGATTTCGCTCGCGCCTGAGTGGGTCAGGCGCGGGCGTTTTTTCGCGCCCGGGCAAGCCGGGCGTACGTGTTGCTCCGCGCCCGAACAAGCCGGGCGTACGTGTTTGTCCGCGCCCGAGCAAGCCGGGCGTACGTGTTTGTCCGCGCCCGAACAAGCCGGGCGCTCCGGTGTCCGTATTGCTTTCTTCACGCTTGGGATGCTCTGATCGCGCCGCCGGAACTCCGCAGCTGCGGGTTCCTCCAAACGGGGTGGGCGTGCGATGAAGCGGGCGGTCGGCCGATGTAGCAGGCTTGTGCGGGCAGGGGCCGGGGGGCTGGCCCTGGCGCTGGCCGTATGCACGCCCAGCCCGGCGCAAACCGCCGCCGCCGATGCCGACAACGTGGTCCGCTGCGAGTCGCGCGACATGGGGCGGGTGCATTGCCCGCTGGACACGCGCAATGGCGTGGAGCTCGTGCGCCAGCTCTCGGACAACAGCTGCATCCGCGGCAGCGAATGGGATATCGAGCGCGAAGGCATCTGGGTGACGCTGGGGTGCCGCGGCGAGTTCCGCCCGCTGCGGCCCGCCGGCAGCGCCGCCATGCCGATGCGGCGCGTGGTGCGCTGCGAGTCGGACGGGCGCCAGAACAGCTGCCCGGTGATGCTGCGCGGCGCCCCGGTGCGGCTGCTGCGGCAATTGTCGGTCTGGCCGTGCAAGGAAGGGCGCAGTTGGGGCGTGCGCCGCAACGAGATCTGGGTGTCGCGCGGCTGCGACGGCGAGTTCGAGCTGGGCGCCGAGGACGGCAGCGGCTTCGTCGATGTGCCGCGGCCGCTGACCTGCGAGTCGAAGAGCAAGACCCGGCGGATGTGCGGCATCACCATCGAACATGGCGTGCGCTTGCAGCGGCAGCTGTCCAACACCGCCTGCGTGGAAGGCCACAGCTGGGGCTGGAGCCGCGACGGGGTGTGGGTGGACAACGGTTGCCGGGCCGAATTCGTGGTCGACTGACCCGGCCGCGGGCCGCGCTTACAATGGCGCAATGAACGACACCGCCATCGACTACGCCCGCTACGACCACATCCGCCCGATCCTGTGGACGGGCGAGGCGCTGGAACTGCTCGACCAGCGCAAGCTGCCCTTCGTGGTCGAGCACGTGCATTGCCATGACAGCGACGAGGTCGCCCAGGCGATCCACACCCTGGCGGTGCGCGGCGCACCGGCGATCGGCATTGCCGCGGCCTGGGGCGTGGTGCTGGCGGCGCGCGCGATCGAGGCCGGGGACGGCGAGGATGCGGCGCGCAAGCTCGAACCGGCGCTGCAGCGGCTCAACGCCGCGCGGCCCACGGCGGTCAACCTGGCCTGGGCGCTGGCGCGGATGCGCCGCGCGCTGGAAGGCGCCGGCGGCGACTGGCGCGGCGTGCTCGAACGCGAAGCCCAGGCCATCGCCGATGAGGACCTGGCCGCGAACCGCCACATGGGCGCGCTGGGTGCCGGGCTCATCGCCCCCGGCAGCGGCGTGCTGACCCACTGCAATACCGGTTCGCTGGCCACCGCCGGCTTCGGCACCGCGCTGGGGGTGATCCGCGCCGGCATGGCGCAGGGGCGCATCGGCCGGGTGTTTGCCGGCGAGACCCGGCCCTGGCTGCAGGGCGCGCGCCTGACCGTATGGGAGCTGCAGCAGGACGGCATCGACGCCACGCTGATCGCCGACTCGGCCGCCTCGCACCTGATGAAGACCGGTGCGGTGCAGTGGGTGGTGGTGGGCGCCGACCGCATCTGCGCCAATGGCGACACCGCCAACAAGATCGGCACCTACCAGCTGGCCATCGCCGCGCGCCACCATGGGGTCAGGTTCATGGTGGTGGCGCCGTCTTCCACGGTGGACATGGAAACCGCCGACGGCGCGCAGATCGAGATCGAGCAACGCGATCCGGGCGAGTTGTTCGGGGTCGGCGGCACCCGCACCGTGGCCGAGGGCATCGCCGCGTGGAACCCGGTATTCGACGTCACCCCGGGCAGCCTGATCGATGCCATCGTCACCGAGCGCGGGGTGATCGAGCAGCCGACCGTGGAGAAGATGCGCGCGGCCTTCGGCTGAGGCGGGTCTGACGGTCCGCGGCTCCGTTCGTCGCGGCTGAAGCCCCTCCCACAGGGATGTCGATCGGCATCGCGCGGTGCATCTGGCTGCACTGTAGGAGCGGCTTCAGCCGCGACCGGGAGCTGCCAGCTCGCGGCTTCGTTCGTCGGGGCTGAAGCCCCTCCTACAGGGATGTCGATCGGCATCGCGCGGTGCGTCTGGCTGCACTGTAGGAGCGGCTTCAGCCGCGACCGGGAGCTGTCAGTTCGCGGCTCCGTTCGTCGGGGCTGAAGCCCCTCCCACAGGGATGTCGATCGGTTCGCGCGGTGCGTCTGGTTGCACTGTAGGAGCGGCTTCAGCCGCGACCGGGAGCTGCCAGCTCGCGGCTTCGTTCGTCGGGGCTGAAGCCCCTCCTACAGGGATGTCGATCGGCATCGCGCGGTGCATCTGGTTGCACTGTAGGAGCGGCTTCAGCCGCGACCGGCAGCTGCCAGCCCGCGGCTTCGTTCGTCGGGGCCGAAACCCCTCCCACAGGGCCATCGAAGTCCGCCCAAGTACTTGTCCGGACAGGGCCGAACCGCCCCGTCGTGGTACAATTCTTCAGTTGAAGGATCGCCCCCGCGCAGGCTGCGCGCCATGGGCTTTCCGGCCTACAAACTGAACAAGAAACGGGCAGCGAATGGCAGAATCCGCCAAGGAAATCATCCAGGTCAACCTGGAAGACGAAATGCGCAAGAGCTACCTCGATTACGCCATGAGCGTGATCGTGGGACGCGCGCTCCCGGATGCCCGCGACGGCCTCAAGCCGGTGCATCGGCGCGTGCTCTTCGCCATGAACGAACTTGGCGCGCACAGCAACAAGCCGTACTACAAGTCGGCGCGTATCGTCGGCGACGTGATCGGCAAGTACCACCCGCACGGCGACCAGTCGGTCTACGACACGCTGGTGCGCATGGCCCAGCCGTTCTCGCTGCGCTACCTGCTGGTGGACGGCCAGGGCAACTTCGGTTCGGTCGACGGCGACTCCGCCGCGGCGATGCGCTACACCGAAGCGCGCATGTCGCGCCTGACCCACGAGCTGATCGCCGACATCGACAAGGAAACCGTCGACTTCCAGCCCAACTACGACGAAAAGGAACTGGAGCCGACGGTCATGCCGACCCGGTTCCCGAACCTGCTGGTCAACGGTTCGGCCGGCATCGCGGTCGGCATGGCGACGAATATCCCGCCACACAACCTCACCGAGTCGATCAACGCCTGCATCGCGCTGATCGACAACCCCGGGATCGACGTCGACGGGCTGATGGAATACATCCCCGGCCCGGACTTCCCGACCGCGGGCATCATCAACGGTACCGCCGGCATTGTGGCCGGCTACCGCACCGGCCGCGGCCGCGTGCGCATCCGCGCCAAGGCCGAGGTCGAAGTGGCCGACAACGGCCGCGAGGCCATCGCGGTCACCGAGATTCCCTACCAGGTCAACAAGGCGCGGCTGATCGAGAAGATCGCCGAGCTGGTGAAGGAAAAGAAGCTCGAAGGCATCTCCGAGTTGCGCGACGAGTCCGACAAGGACGGCATGCGCATCTACATCGAGATCAAGCGCGGCGAGTCGGCGGAAGTGGTGCTCAACAACCTCTACCAGCAGACCCAGATGGAGTCGGTGTTCGGCATCAACATGGTGGCGCTGGTCGACGGCCGCCCCAAGCTGATGAACCTCAAGGAGATGCTGGAGGCGTTCCTGCGCCACCGCCGCGAGGTCGTGACCCGCCGCACCATCTTCGAACTGCGCAAGGCGCGCGCCCGCGCGCACATCCTCGAAGGCCTCACCGTCGCGCTCGCCAACATCGACGAGATGATCGAGCTGATCAAGACCTCGGCCAATCCGCAGGAAGCCAAGGAGCGCATGCTGGCCAAGACCTGGGAGCCGGGCCTGGTCGGTGCGCTGCTCGGCGCCGCCGGTGCCGAAGCCTCCAAGCCCGAGGACCTGCCCAAGGGCGTGGGCCTGGTCGGCGGCTTCTACCAGCTGACCGAAGTCCAGGCGCAGCAGATCCTGGAAATGCGCCTGCACCGCCTGACCGGGCTGGAGCAGGACAAGCTGACCGAAGAGTACCGCCAGCTGCTGGAGGTCATCGCCGGCCTGATCCGCATCCTGGAAAACCCGGATGTGCTGCTGCAGGTGATCCGCGACGAGTTGAACAACGTGCGCGAAGAGTTCGGCGACGCGCGCCGCACCGAGATCCGCCACAGCGAGGAAGACCTCGACATCCTCGACCTGATCGCCCCGGAAGACGTGGTGGTCACGCTGTCGCATGCCGGTTACGCCAAGCGCCAGCCGGTCAGCGCCTACCGCGCGCAGCGCCGCGGTGGCCGCGGCCGCAGTGCGGCGGCGACGAAGGAAGAGGATTTCATCGACCACCTGTGGCTGGTCAACACCCATGACACGCTGTTGACCTTCACCAGCAGCGGCAAGGTGTTCTGGCTGCCGGTGCACCAGTTGCCGGAGGCCGGCTCCAACGCGCGTGGCCGCCCGATCATCAACTGGATCCCGCTGGAAGCCGGCGAGCGCGTGCAGGCGGTGCTGCCGGTGCGCGAGTATGCCGAGGGCCAGTACGTGTTCTTCGCCACCCGCGACGGCACGGTCAAGAAGACCCCGCTGAGCGAGTTTGCCTTCCGCCTGGCGCGCGGCAAGATCGCCATCAACCTGGACGAGGGCGATGCCCTGGTCGACGTGGCGCTGACCGATGGCGAGCGCGACATCCTGTTGTTCGCCTCCAACGGCAAGACCGTGCGCTTCGGCGAGGACAAGGTCCGCTCGATGGGCCGCACCGCCACCGGCGTGCGCGGCATCAGGCTGGCCAAGGGCGAGGAAGTGGTCAGCCTGATCGTCGCCGAATCGGCCGGCGGCAGCGAGGACGAGGGCGAGGACGAGGGCACCGAGGAGATCATCGAGGTTGGCAGCGAGGACATCGTGCAGGCTGAGCTCGACGATGCCGGCACCGCCTGGATCCTCACCGCCACCGAGAACGGCTTCGGCAAGCGCACCGCGCTGGCCGAGTACCCGCGCAAGGGCCGCGGCACGCAGGGCGTGATCGGCATCCAGACCAGCGACCGCAACGGCAAGCTGGTCGGCGCGGTGCTGCTGGGCACGCGCGACGAGGTGCTGCTGATCTCCGACGGCGGCACCCTGGTGCGCACGCGCGGGTCGGAAATCTCGCGCGTGAGCCGCAACACCCAGGGTGTGACCTTGATCCGCTTGTCCAAGGGCGAGAAGCTGCAGGCGGTCGAACGCCTGGATGCCTCGCTGGATGAAGGTGAGGAAGTGGCCGAGGACGTGGTGCCGGAAACCGCCGCCGAGGCACCGCCGGAAGTTTGAGTCCGGTGGTGATGGGGTGGCGAAAACCCCTTGTGGGAGGGGCTTGAGCCCCGACGAGCGGAGTCGCGGCCTGTCGGATGGCAGTCGCGGCTGAAGCCGCTCCTACAGTGCACCCAGGCAGTTCGCGCGATGCCTGTCGGAGAACTTGTAGGAGGGGCTTCAGCCCCGACGAGCGGAGTCGCGATC
>Ga0160458_100354_pt1 | contig 23870 bp, 22 predicted proteins | sample HID1973I_E6MG_FD_108247 | JGI IMG/M metagenome (GOLD analysis project Ga0160458, IMG submission 108247) | Enriched mosquito-associated microbial communities from UW Madison campus, WI, USA - HID1973I_E6 MG | ecosystem: Host-associated > Arthropoda: Insects > Digestive system > Unclassified ...
CGCCATATGCGGGAATAGCTCAGTTGGTAGAGCACGACCTTGCCAAGGTCGGGGTCGCGAGTTCGAGTCTCGTTTCCCGCTCCAATTTTAAACAGCGTTGCTTTCGGGCAGGGCTGAGTGAAACCAGAACCAAATCTCAGGATGCGGATCTGGGCACCGAAACACACACCATGTGTTCCGGGCAGCGTGTCCCCTTCGTCTAGTGGCCTAGGACACCGCCCTTTCACGGCGGTAACAGGGGTTCGAGTCCCCTAGGGGACGCCATTTGCGGGAATAGCTCAGTTGGTAGAGCACGACCTTGCCAAGGTCGGGGTCGCGAGTTCGAGTCTCGTTTCCCGCTCCATATTTAACAAAAACGCCGCTCAGCAATGAGCGGCGTTTTTGTTTGCGCGCTTTTTGGTTTGTTGTTCAAACAAAAGGCCCGCCAGTCTGACTGTGCGGGCCTTTTGTTTGTCTGGCGCTTTTACATCGACAGAATCAATCGCCCCGCAAACAAAATCAAAATCACACCCATCGTGCGCTCGAACCAATGCCCCATGCGCATGAACAGCAAGCGCACCCGGTTGCTCGAAAAGAACAGCGCGACGATGACAAACCAGAGAGCGTTGACGAAGCACATCCAGACGCCGTAAAGCGCCTGAATGTTCAACGGTGTGGTGGCACTGATGAGCGTGGTGAATATCGCCAGGAAAAACAGCGTGGCCTTGGGGTTGGTAGCGTTGGTCAAAAAGCCTGTGGTGAAGGCTTTCAACAGCGATTGTTCGATCGCGGGTTCGTCTGCAGTCTTTTCACCGTCCAACAGGGTTTTGGGTTTGCTGCGCACGAGGCTGATACCGAGGTACAAGATGTAAGCCCCGCCCACGACCTTGGCGACTGTCAGCAACCAGGGGATTGCGTGCATCAGTGCACCGACGCCGAGCAAGGTATAGAGCACATGGACCGAAATGCCCGCGCCTATACCGAGCGCCGTGCAGATCCCGACGAGTCGGCCAAAGCGCACGCTCTGGCGGATGGTGACCGCAAAATCCGGTCCGGGAGCGACCACCGCCAGAAAGTGAATAGTTGCCAGCGCAAGAAACTCGCCCAGGTAATTCGACAGCATTTTCAACTCCAAAAGGTAAGGGGCGATGCGATGCTGCGGAAGCCGAACACCAGACGTCCGGCCACATGCCTTGAGTCCATTTGTCGGAGAGTCCAGGGAGCCCGGGGTTGCGGGCTCCAAGGTGATTGCGCTGAGCTTCAGTCCACGCTGTAGTGCACTGAAAGCGTCCCTTTTTTCTGTGTGACGGAGGTGATCGTGACGCGGCCCAGATCCTTCAGGCTGCGTACGTGGGTGCCACCGCACCCGTAGGCGGGGAGTTCGCCGAAACCGATCTCGCGAGCGCCTTCGCGCAACGATGTCAGGCGCGGCAAGTCATGGGCGATCCATTGCTCGATGCCATGCTGAACGGTTTGAACGTCGATTTCCTGTGCCGATTCGGCAGGTTTGAATTGAACACGTCCCTCGCCTGGCCAGTGATGTGCCTTGATCGGCATCCAGCCCATGGACTGGACGAGGTGGCCGATCAAATGGCCGGCGGAGTGCATGCGGGTATTGAATTGCCTGCGCTGCTCATCCACCCGAATTTGTGTCATGCCGGGGTTCACGGGTCGATCAACGAAATGGACGATCCGGTCCGGATCCTGTACCACCCGCACAACCTGGCTCTCGCCGATCCAGCCAGTATCAAAGGGTTGTCCGCCTCCTTGAGGATGAAACAACGTGGCCCTGAGTACCACGGCGAATTCATTTTCTTGGGGTGTGCAGTCCAGGACCTCTACATTGGCTTTGAGGTCATCACTATGGAAAAAGAGGCGAAGCGTCATGTTCCATGTCCGTCAATATTCTGTTTTTCATTATATGAAGCGGGTAATTGCGTGATAATCCGTTCAAACATCAAAGGACTGTTGCGCTGTGAGCATAAATCTACCCCTGCCGCTGCTCGGTGAAATGGCGATTTTCGTCAAGGTCGTCGAGACCGGAAGCTTCTCGGAAGCGGCTCGCCAATTGGGATCGTCGCCTTCGGCTGTCAGTCGCAGCATCTCGCGCCTGGAGAAAGCGCTGGCTACCCGCCTGTTGCAACGCACCACGCGCAAGTTGCGCTTGAGTGATGGGGGCGAGGAGGTGTTCAAGCGTTGCCAGGAGATGGTCAGTGCCGCCAAGTCGGTCATGGAAATCAGCGGCCAGTTCACCGATGAAGCTGAAGGATTAGTGCGTGTCAGCGTGCCCAAGGCGGTGGGGCGCTTCGTGATTCATCCGCACATGCCGGAGTTTTTGCGCCGTTATCCCAAGGTGGACGTGGAGCTGTTACTCGAGGACCGCCAGGTGGATCTGATCGACGATAACGTCGACCTGGCCATCCGGATTACCGATCGCCCTCCCGCCGGGCTGGTCGGCCGTCAATTACTGACCATTGATCACATGCTGTGCGCGACGCCGCACTACCTGGCCGAGCACGGTACGCCGACTCATCCCCATGACTTGCTTAACCACAGCTGCATCTATCTGGGAGAAACCCCGAGCGATGCGCGCTGGAAATTCAAGAAGGGCACCAAGGCAGTGACGGTAGGGGTGCGCGGGCGTTACGCCGCCAATCATACCGGCGTGCGATTGGGCGCGGTGTTGCAGCATATCGGGATTGGCAGCCTGCCTTACTTCACGGCACGTTATGCGTTGGAGCAGGGGCTGATCGTGCAGGTCCTGCCCGACTGGACGTTCCTGGCGTCTTACCACGGCGGCGCGTGGCTGCTGCATTCGCCGACGCGTTACATGCCGCCGAAGTTGCGGGTGTTTATCGACTATCTGGTGGAGTGCCTGGAGAAAGAGCCGACCCTGGGCAAGCCGGGAAAGATGACTGACCTGGCAGCGTATGAGTTGCCCGAGAGCGACGGGTTGCTTTAAAAGATCAAAAGATCGCAGCCTGCGGCAGCTCCTACAGTTCCATTCGCGTACATCCTGTAGGAGTTGCCGAAGGCTACGATCTTTTGACTTTCAAAAAAAAGGCCCGCAGGTTCAACCATGCGGGCCTTTTGTTTCACTGATCGTTGATCAGTGCTTGCTGTCGTCGTTCGACATCGCCAACAGCTGCTTTTCCTGATTCCAGTCGAACGGTTCGTCGTTCTGTTCGGCTTCGAAGCGACGTTCTTCCAGCGCCTGGTACAAGGCGATTTCATCATCGGGCATGTAGTGCAGGCAGTCGCCGGCGAAGTACCACAGCAGGTCGCGCGGGACCAGGTGGGCGATCTGCGGATAACGGGTGATGACCTGGCAGAGGATGTCCTGGCCCAGGTACTGGCTTTCGATCGGATCGACCGGCAGCAATGCCCGCAGTTCGTCGAAACGCTCAAGGAACAAGGCGTGGCTTTCTTCGGGTACCTGCTCGGCCTCACCCACGGCGACCAGGATGCTGCGCAAGTGGTCTAGCAAAACGAGATGATCGGCAACGATGTTGGACACGAGATAAGTCCTCAAGAGCAAAACGGGCGCGGGAGTATAAAGCTCCTGCGCCCGTTTTTATAGGTGGAACGGAATCAGCGGACCTTACCTTCGGCCAGCGCCAACTCCTCTTTGTCGAAATCATCGACGTCGATCACCTTGCGTCGCGCCGTTTCGGCATCACGCAGGGTTTGTGCTTCCACCGGCTGCAACACACCCGCCTCCAGCGCTGCATCGATGGCGTGCTCCCCGGCGGCCGGTTTGACCTGGCCACTTTTGAGCGCCACATGCAGTTTTTTCTGCAGCGGCTGCGCTGCATTCAGCTGGTTGCACGCGTGTTGCAGAGCGCCGACGGCGTCATCGGCCGACTGCGGACGGTAGCACCCACCCAGCAGTTCCTCGAGGGTCGGATCACCCTTGGCGCGACCAATCACCGCCGCCACTTGCGCTCCGAGTTTGTCCGATGGTCCCTTGTGACGACGACCGAACGGGAACACGATCACTCGCAGCAGACAGCCCAGCACCTTGTTGGGGAAGTTGGTCAGCAGTTCATCCAGCGCCCGTTCCGACTGGCCCAGACTCTCTTCCATGGCCCAGGTAAACAGCGGGGCCATATGGTCGGGAGAGTCGAGATCGTGATAACGCTTGAGCGCGGCGGAGGCGAGGTACATGTTGCTGAGCACATCCCCGAGGCGCGCCGATAAGCGTTCGCGACGCTTCAGTTCGCCACCCAGTAACATCATGCTGAGGTCGGCGAGCATGGCGAATGCGGCGGCCTGACGGTTCAGTGCGCGGAAGTAACCCTGGCTGAGCCCGTTACCCGGCGCCCGTTCGAAATGGCCGAAACCAAGGTTCAACACCAGCGTGCTGGCGGCGTTGCTCACGGCAAAACCGATGTGCTGGAGCAGCAGACCATCAAATTCAATGAGGGCCTGATCCTTGTCCTCACGACCGGCAAGCGCCATTTCCTTGAGGACGAAGGGATGACAGCGAATCGCGCCCTGACCGAAGATCATCAGGTTACGCGAAAGAATATTCGCGCCTTCCACCGTGATGAAGATCGGCGCGCCATTCCAGCTGCGACCCAGGTAATTGTTCGGGCCCATGATGATCGCTTTGCCGCCGTGAACGTCCATGGCGTGGCTGATGCATTCGCGTCCGCGTTCGGTGAGGTGGTACTTGAGAATCGCCGACAGCACCGACGGTTTCTCGCCCAGATCCACGGCGTTGGCGGTCAGCATCCGCGCGGCGTCCATCATCCAGGCGTTACCGCCGATGCGCGCCATGGCTTCCTGAATGCCTTCGAAGGCGGAGAGTGGCACGTTGAACTGCTCGCGAACCTGCGCGTATTGCCCGGTGACCAGGCTGGTGAACTTCGCCGCGCCGGTACCTACTGCAGGGAGGGAAATCGAGCGTCCGACCGACAGGCAATTCATCAACATCATCCAGCCCTTGCCGAGCATTTCCTGGCCGCCGATGAGGAACTCCAGTGGTACGAAAACGTCCTTGCCGGAGTTGGGACCGTTCATAAACGCGGCGCCCAGTGGCAGGTGACGGCGACCGATCTCAACGCCGTCCGTGTCGGTTGGAATCAGCGCCAGGCTGATGCCCAGGTCTTCCTTGTCACCCAGCAGGTGGTCCGGGTCGTAGGCTTTAAAGGCCAGGCCGAGAAGGGTAGCGACGGGCCCGAGGGTGATGTAACGCTTTTCCCAGTTCAGGCGCAGGCCCAGTGTTTCCTTGCCTTCCCATTCACCTTTGCAGATAACGCCGGTATCGGGCATGGCCCCTGCATCGGAGCCTGCGAGCGGTCCGGTGAGGGCGAAGCACGGGATGTCGTCACCGCGCGCCAGGCGTGGCAGGTAGTGGTTGCGCTGTTCGTCGGTGCCGTAGTGCAACAGCAGTTCGGCAGGGCCGAGGGAGTTGGGTACCATCACGGTGGAGGCGAGGTCGCCGCTGCGAGTCGCCAGTTTCATTGCCACCTGGGAGTGGGCGTAAGCGGAGAAGCCCTTGCCACCGAATTCTTTTGGAATGATCAGGGCGAAAAAACCGTTCTCCTTGATGTGGCTCCAGGCTTCTGGCGGCAAGTCCATGTCCTGGCCGATCTGCCAGTCGGTCACCATGGCGCAGAGTTCTTCGGTCGGACCGTCGATGAATGCCTGTTCTTCTTCGCTCAATTGCACTTTTGGATAGGACAGCAGTTTGTCCCAATCCGGCCGGCCGCTGAACAGTTCGCCGTCCCACCAGACGGTGCCGGCGTCGATGGCGTCGCGTTCGGTTTGCGACATTGGCGGCAGGGTTTTCTGAAACCAGCTGAACAGAGGCGCGCTGAAAAATTTGCGACGCAGATCGGGCAGCAACAAAGGCGCCGCAACGGCCGCGATCAACACCCAGAGCACCAGCAATAACCATCCCGGCGCGTGACTGAATGCGCCCATCGCCACGACGTAGACGGCGACGATGCACAGTGCGGGGAGCGGGGCGGTGCGACGGTGGGCCAGGTAGGCGATGCCGACAATCAGAACCAGTATCCACAACAACAGCATATTTAATCCTCCGTGAACCAGGGGCAAAACCAACCTTCAGAGCTTAGACGGCATCCGTAAAACAGGGTGATCAGAGCGAGGTGATTGAATTCGTGGGAAACCTTCAACGCGTTTTGCAGGATCAGTGGGCATCAAAGCGCGGCAATCGTTCGCTACCGGCGCGGCTATGCGTCCATGTTTGGCCGAAACGTCGTTATCTCTGTGCTGAAGCTGTCGCTAGACTCGTGGCTTCCCCAGGAGATTGTTCTCATGCACGAGTATCTGAGTCCCGGCCGCTTCATCGATAGTGACCATCCGTCCGTGGTGGAGTTCGCTGAAAAACATCGTGGCGCCAGTCGCGACCCGCTCGAGCAGGCAATCAATCTTTATTACGCTGTTCGTGAAGCCGTGCGCTACAACCCTTACACCTTCAGCCGCGACCCGCAAACTTTGCGCGGCAGTTACGCGCTGGCGGCGGGGGAGAGTTATTGCGTGCCCAAAGCCACGTTGCTGGCGGGTGCTGCACGGCATTGCGGCATTGCGGCACGTATTGGCCTGGCGGATGTGCGCAATCACCTGTCGACGCCGCGGTTACTCGAACTGCTCAAGAGTGATGTGTTCGCCATGCACGGCTATACCGAGCTGTTTTTGAACGGGCGCTGGGTCAAAGCCACGCCTGCGTTCAATCAAGGGTTGTGCGAGCTGTTCAATGTCGCGCCGCTGGAATTCGACGGGATCAACGACAGCGTTTTTCATCCCTTCAATCGCGATGGCGAGCAGTTGATGGAGTACCTGATCGATCACGGTCAGTTCACCGACGTGCCCGAAGCGTTCTTTTTCGAGCACCTGGAAAAATGCTATCCACACCTCTTCAGCGATCAACTGCCGCCGTTGCTGGGTGACATGCAGGGCGATTTGAGTCGCGCCTGATCCGGCGTATGCTGCCTGCGCATTCATCCATAAAGAGGCGGTCATGCTGAAGATCTGGGGTCGGAAAAATTCGTCGAATGTCAGAAAGCCGTTGTGGGCCGCCGAAGAGCTGGGCCTGGCCTATGAAGCCATTGATGCGGGCGGCGCGTTCGGGGTGGTCGATACGCCCGAATATCGGGCGATGAATCCCAATGGTCGTGTGCCGGTTATTCAGGACGATGGTTTCGTACTCTGGGAGTCCAATGCCATCGTTCGTTACCTGATGGCTCGTCACGCCAACGACACCCATTGGTACGCGGCGGATCCGCAAGCTCGCGCCGCTGCAGACAAGTGGATGGACTGGACCACCTCAAGTATTGCCGGCCCCTTCCGCACCGTGTTCTGGGGCGTGTTGCGCACCCCGGCGGATCAGCAGGACTGGCCCGCCATCAACGCTGCAATCAAAGAGTGCAACGACCTGCTGAAGATGGCCGATGAGGCACTGGCGACCCAGCCTTACCTGTCCGGAAACGAAATCGGCATGGGCGACATTCCGCTGGGCAGTTTTATTTATGCCTGGTTCGAGATGCCGATCGAGCGTGCGCCGCACCCCCATCTGGAAGCCTGGTACGCACGGCTCAAGCAGCGTCCGGCGTATCAGAAAGCCGTCATGACCGCGTTGACTTAATACTCACTATCGACACGCTTGACTGTACTTGTGTGGCGACGACAAGCACCATTGCCTTCATGCGCCGTGGTTGTGTTAGTCGCCGCCCGCCCTTATCTATCCCTTCCTTTCCTTCTTGGTGCGTAATCCGATATGAGTTCCGCTCTGTCCATCCGGCAGCTAACCAAAACCTACGGCAACGGTTTCCAGGCCCTGAGTGGTATCGATCTGGACGTCGCTGAAGGTGACTTTTTCGCCTTGCTCGGCCCTAACGGCGCTGGCAAATCCACGACCATCGGCATTCTTTCCACCCTGGTGAACAAGACCAGCGGCACGGTGAATATCTTCGGTCACGACCTGGACAAGAATCCTGCACAACTCAAACGCTCCATCGGCGTGGTGCCTCAGGAATTCAACTTCAACCAGTTCGAGAAGACGTTCGACATTGTCGTCACCCAGGCCGGTTACTACGGCATCCCGCCGAAGATCGCCAAGGAACGTGCCGAGCAATACCTGACCCAGCTCGGGTTGTGGGACAAGCGTGACGTGCCATCGCGCTCGTTGTCCGGCGGTATGAAGCGTCGACTGATGATTGCCCGAGCGCTGGTTCATGAGCCGCGCCTGTTGATCCTCGACGAACCGACGGCGGGGGTCGACATCGAATTGCGTCGCTCGATGTGGACCTTCCTGACCGAGCTGAACCAGAAAGGCATCACCATCATCCTCACCACGCACTATCTGGAAGAGGCTGAGCAGTTATGCCGCAATATCGGGATCATCGATCACGGCACCATCGTCGAGAACACCAGCATGAAACAGCTGCTCGGCCAGCTGCATGTCGAAACGTTCCTGCTCGATCTGAAGAACACGTTGAGTGTTGCACCGCAGTTGCTCGGTTACCCGACCAAACTGCTGGACAGCCACACGCTGGAAGTACAGGTCGACAAGGCGATGGGTATCACCGCGCTGTTCACTCAACTTGCTCAGCAAAACATCGAAGTGCTGAGCCTGCGTAACAAAACCAATCGCCTTGAGGAGTTGTTCGTGTCCCTGGTGGAGAAAAATCTGTCGAAGGTGGCGGTATGAGTTCCGAGCTGCAACCCAACCTCGTTGCCCTCAATACCATCGTTTACCGCGAGGTCAGACGCTTTACCCGGATCTGGCCGCAGACGCTGCTACCGCCAGCGATCACCATGGTTCTGTACTTTGTGATCTTCGGCAATCTGATCGGTCGGCAGATCGGTGATATGGGTGGCTTCACCTATATGGAATACATCGTGCCGGGCCTGATCATGATGTCGGTGATCACCAACTCCTATGGCAACGTGGTGTCGAGTTTCTTCGGCAGCAAATTCCAGCGCTCCATTGAAGAGTTGATGGTGTCGCCGGTGTCGCCGCACACGATTCTGATCGGTTACACCTTGGGCGGCGTGTTGCGCGGCTTGATGGTCGGGGTGATCGTGACGATGCTGTCGCTGTTTTTCACCAAGCTGCAGGTGCATCACCTGGGCGTGACCATTCTGGTGGTGGTGCTGACGGCGACGATCTTTTCGCTGCTGGGCTTCATCAACGCAGTGTTTGCACGTAACTTCGATGATATCTCGATCATCCCGACATTTGTGCTGACGCCGCTGACGTATCTGGGTGGGGTGTTCTACTCGATCTCGTTGCTGCCTCCGTTCTGGCAGACTGTGTCCCTGGCAAATCCGGTGTTGCACATGGTCAACGCGTTCCGCTACGGCATCCTTGGCGTTTCGGACATCAAGATCAGTGTCGCGATCACGTTCATGCTGGTGGCGACGGTTGTGTTGTATATCGGCTGTGCGCGGTTGCTGGTGAGTGGACGCGGGATGCGTACTTAACTTCAGTCCTGATACCGCACAAACAAACGGCCTCCCAAGTGGAGGCCGTTCTGCATTCTTACATTCTCTTTTTCTTGCGCCGCTTCCACTGCCGGCTTACCCACCAGCGCCAATACGTCATGGTCAGGCAATAGGCCAGCGCGCCGAGCGCCAGTCCCGTGACCACCGAACCTAGCAAAAATGGCTGCCACATCGTGGAAAGCTCGCCGCTGATCCATTCCCAGGTCAACTCGTCGGGTAGATGACGGGCAGGGATGTCCATGAGCCAGGCGCCTGTCTGGTAGGTGCAGAAAAATACCACCGGCATGGTGATCGGGTTGGTCAGCCAGACCAGGCTGACGGCGATAGGAATGTTGCCGCGCACCATAATGGCGAGGGCTGCGGCAACCAGCATCTGCAACGGAATCGGCAGGAATGCCGCAAACAGCCCGACCGCCATCGCCCGGGCGACCGAGTGGCGGTTGAGGTGCCAAAGGTTCGGGTCATGCAGCAGAGTGCCAAGAAAGCGTAAGGACTTGTGTTCCCTGATGCTCGTCGGGTCTGGCATGTAACGTTTGAATAAGCGCCGGGGCATAGGGCTTCTCGGTCGGTTAAGGCGGCAAGTATGTCTGGATTCTATAAACCACCCATTCAGACTTTGTGACAATTAATAACGATGCCAGTGCGGTCGGCCAGCTAAGCCTAGTGAGGAACTCTCAAGGACGGGCTTATGCGCACAGGGATGTTGGCGCTGGCGTTGGGTCTGCTGACCCTGCGTTTTTTACCGGCTTTACCGCCGGTCTGGCTGTGGATGTTGTTGCCTGTGGCTGGTTTGATGGTGTTGCCCTTTCGGGCCTATCCATTGGCATTTTTTCTGTTCGGCCTGAGTTGGGCGGGTGCGAATGCGCAATGGGCGCTGAATGATCGCCTGGCACTCCGTCTCGACGGCGAGACGCGTTGGGTGGAGGGGCGAGTGACAGGGTTGCCCCAAAACGCCGAGGGCGTGGTGCGCTTTGAGCTGACGGACAACCATTCACGACGTTCGAAGCTGCCAAAGCTGATGCGTTTGGCCTGGTACGACGGGCCGCCAGTCAACAGCGGTGAACGCTGGCGATTGGCAGTCAAATTGAAGCGTCCTGCCGGGTTGCTCAACCCCCACGCCTTCGATTATGACGCCTGGCTGCTGGCCAAGGGCATCGGTGCAACTGGCACGGTCAAGGAGGGTGAACGGCTCACAGAAGCTCGCGGAGCCTGGCGCGACGGCATTCGCCAACGCCTGCAGAACGTCGACGCCCAAGGACGATCCGGGGCGTTGGCCGCGCTGGTGCTGGGGGACGGTGCCGGACTGAGCCGCGAGGATTGGCAAGTGCTGCAAGACACCGGCACCGTGCATTTGCTGGTCATTTCCGGGCAGCACATTGGCCTGTTGGCGGGCGTCGTGTACCTGCTGATCGCCGGGTTGGCTCGCTATGGCGCATGGCCGGGTCGTTTGCCCTGGCTGCCATGGGCGTGCGGCCTCGCGTTCGGTGCTGCGGTGGGTTACGGCCTGCTCGCCGGGTTCGATGTGCCGGTGCGGCGAGCGTGCGTGATGATCGGCCTGGTGCTGTTGTGGCGCCTGCGTTTTCGTCATCTCGGCGCCTGGTGGCCACTGTTGCTGGCGCTCAACGGTGTGTTGCTGATGGATCCGCTGGCGAGCCTGCAGCCGGGTTTCTGGCTGTCCTTCGCCGCAGTTGGCGTCCTGATCTTTACCTTCGGTGGTCGGCTGGGCCCTTGGCGCTGGTGGCAAACCTGGACGCGCGCGCAGTGGCTGATCGCAATCGGTTTGTGCCCGTTTCTACTGATTCTTGGCTTGCCGATCAGTATCAGCGGTCCGCTGACGAATCTGCTCGCGGTGCCCTGGATCAGTCTGGTGGTATTGCCGCCCGCATTGCTCGGCACGCTGCTGTTGCCCATTCCCTATGTGGGCGAGGGTTTGCTGTGGCTGGCTGGAGGTCTGATCGACTGGCTGTTCAAAGGTCTGGCGCTGATCGCCGGGCAGTTGCCGGCCTGGGTGCCGGTTGCTATCCCATTGTGGACGTGGGCATTGGGCGCTCTGGGGGCCTTGCTGCTGCTGATGCCACGTGGCGTGCCGCTGCGTCTGGCGGGTTGGCCGCTGTTTTTGTTGCTGATCTTTCCTCCTCGTCCGGAAATCCCGGAAGGCGTAGCAGACGTCTGGCAACTGGATGTCGGCCAAGGCCTGGCGATCCTTGTACGCACTCGCCATCACACGTTGTTGTATGACGCCGGTCCACGATCCGGTGATTCCGACCTGGGTGAGCGAGTAGTGCTACCAACGTTGCGCAAACTGGGCGTCAAGGCCCTCGACCTGATGCTGATCAGTCATGCTCACGCCGATCACGCTGGCGGTGCGCGGGCGGTTGCCCGTGGCTTGCCCGTCAGGCAGATCGTCGGTGGCGAGCCTTTGCCTCTTCTGGATGGGCTGAACGCTGAAGACTGCGAAAGTGGGCGGCAATGGAATTGGGACGGGGTGAACTTCCAGCTCTGGCAATGGGCGTCTGCCCATGACAGCAACTCGAGGTCCTGTGTGCTGCAAATCGAGGCCGGCGGCGAGCGGTTGCTGCTAACCGGTGACATAGAAGGCGCCGCCGAACGAGCACTGCTCGACAGCCCGCTGGCGGTCAGTACCGATTGGTTGCAGTCACCTCATCACGGCAGTCGCACGTCGTCTTCGATGGCGTTACTGAACCGGTTGCAACCCAAGTCGGTGCTGATTTCCCGGGGTAACGGCAATTCCTTCGGTCATCCCCATCCAACGGTCATGGCACGCTATCGAAAAATTGGCCTGAACATTTACGACAGTGCTGATCAAGGTGCCGTTCATCTGCAACTGGGCCGTTTCAAGCCACCCGTGACGATGCGTCAGGAACGGCGATTCTGGCGTGATCCGCCGCCGCTTCCGAAGTAACCGTGTGTGATTGACGCCCGACCGGATGCGACATCACGGTCTTCGGTGCGCGCACCCCCTATGTTAGAGTGGCGCACTTTTTCGAGGGGACTGACACTGTGTGGGAATTGGTCAAATCCGGTGGCTGGATGATGCTGCCTATCATCCTGAGTTCCATCGCGGCGATGGCGATTGTCGCCGAGCGTCTCTGGACCCTGCGAGCCAGCCGTGTGACGCCGGAGCATTTGCTCGGGCAGGTCTGGGTCTGGATCAAGGACAAGCAACTCAATAAAGACAAACTCAAGGAACTGCGCGCCAACTCTCCGTTGGGCGAGATCCTGGCCGCCGGCCTGGCGAACTCCAAACATGGTCGCGAGATCATGAAAGAGTGCATCGAAGAGGCGGCCGCCCGAGTCATTCATGAGCTCGAACGGTACATCAATGCCTTGGGCACCATCGCGGCCATGGCCCCGTTGTTGGGGTTGCTGGGTACGGTCCTGGGCATGATCGATATTTTCAGTGCGTTCATGGGCACGGGCATGACCACCAACGCCTCCGTACTGGCCGGTGGTATCTCCAAGGCGCTGATTACCACGGCGGCGGGCCTGATGGTCGGTATTCCTTCGGTCTTCTTCCACCGCTTCCTCCAGCGCCGGATCGATGAACTGGTGGTGGGCATGGAGCAGGAAGCTATCAAGCTGGTTGAAGTGGTGCAGGGTGACCGTGACGTGGACCTGGCTGAGGGCAAAGCGTGAAATTCCGCCGCAAGCAACGGGAAAATGTGGACATCAACCTCGCATCGCTGATCGACGTGGTGTTTATCCTGCTGCTGTTTTTCGTGGTCACGACCACGTTTACCCGTGAAACCCAATTGCGCGTCGAGTTGCCCGAGGCGGTCAGCGGTTCGCCTGCCGAAGATCAGCAGGCCAAGCAGCTGGACGTTGCCATCAGCGCCGAAGGCGTGTTTTCGGTAAACAATCAGGTATTGCCGAAGAACGATCTTGCCACGCTGATGGATGCGCTGAAAAAAGAGTCCAACGGTGATACCAATCTGCCGCTGTCTATCAGCGCTGACGGCAAGACACAGCATCAGTCCGTCATCACCGCCATGGACGCCGCAGGCAAGCTGGGCTTCAGTCACCTGCGCATGACCACTGTCGAAGCGTCGGCGCCCGCGCCCTGATGGCTCTGTCTGATCGCTTGATAAAGGCCTGGTATGAAGGTCACCCGGCCCTGAAGTTACTTCAGCCGCTGGAGTGGCTGTATCGACGGGTCGTCACGAACAAGCGCAAACGCTTTCTGGCAGGCGAGGGCGAGATCTATCAACCGCCCGTGCCGCTGATCGTGGTCGGTAACATCACTGTCGGCGGCACCGGCAAGACGCCGCTGATTCTGTGGATGATCCAGCACTGCCAGCGTAGCGGCCTGCGAGTGGGCGTGGTCAGTCGCGGCTACGGTGCAAAACCTGCGCAATTGCCCTGGCGCGTCGAGGCGGATCAAAGCGCGGAAATAGCGGGTGACGAACCGTTGTTGATCGTCCAGCGCACGGGTGTGCCCTTGATGATCGACCCGGACCGCAGTCGTGCCGTCAAAGCCTTGCTGGCGAGTGAGCCGCTGGACCTGATTCTGTCTGACGACGGCATGCAGCATTATCGACTGGCCCGAGACCTCGAGCTGGTGCTTATCGACGCTGCTCGTGGCCTGGGTAACCAGCGTTGCCTGCCCGCCGGGCCATTACGTGAACCGGTCGAGCGTCTGGAAAGTGTCGACGCGTTGCTCTACAACGGCGCGGCAGACGACCGTGAAGACGGTTTCGCCTTCCAGTTGCAACCCACGGCCCTTGTCAATCTGCGCAGTGGCGAACGGCGTTCCCTTGACCATTTTCCTGCCGGTCAGGCCCTGCATGCCGTGGCCGGGATCGGCAACCCGCAGCGTTTCTTCACGACGCTCGAAACGCTACACTGGCGAGCAGTCCCCCATGCTTTTGCCGACCACGCCGAATACAGCGCCCAGGCCTTGAATTTCACACCGTCATTGCCATTGGTGATGACTGAAAAGGACGCGGTGAAGTGCCGTGCCTTCGCCGCCGCCGATTGGTGGTACCTGGCGGTCGATGCTGTGCCATCGCCGGCCTTCGTGGCCTGGTTCGATACACAGCTGATGCGCCTGTTGCCGGCTCGTCTTTTGCCTTAACTCCGTTCTTATCCAGGGAATGCTCATGGACACCAAATTGCTCGACATCCTCGCTTGCCCGGTCTGCAAAGGCCCGCTCAAGCTCAGCGCCGACAAAACCGAGCTGATCAGCAAGGGCGCGGGTCTCGCGTACCCGATTCGTGACGGCATTCCGGTCATGCTCGAAACCGAAGCCCGCACCCTGACCACTGATGAGCGTCTGGATAAATGACCACAGCCTTTACCGTTGTCATTCCATCGCGTTTCGCTTCGACCCGTTTACCCGGCAAGCCCCTGCTGTTGATCGCCGGCAAACCGATGATCCAGCATGTCTGGGAACAGGCCAGCAAAAGCAGCGCGGAGCGTGTGGTCGTTGCCACTGACGATCCGCGCATCGTCGAGGCCTGCAAGGGTTTTGGCGCAGAAGTGGTGCTGACCCGTGAAGACCACAACTCGGGTACCGACCGCCTGGCGGAAGTTGCCACGAAACTGAACCTGGCCCCGGACGCTATTGTGGTCAACGTGCAAGGTGACGAGCCGCTGATCCCTCCGAGTGTGATCGATCAGGTCGCCGCCAACCTCGCCGCCCATACCGAGGCGCGCATGGCCACTCTGGCCGAGCCGATCGAAGACGTTGAAACACTGTTCAATCCCAATGTCGTCAAGGTCGTCAGCGATATCAATGGCCTGGCATTGACCTTCAGCCGTGCGACGTTGCCGTGGGCACGGGATGCTTTCGCCAAGAGTCGTGAGCAGTTGCCGGAAGGCGTACCGTATCGCCGGCACATCGGTATTTATGCTTACCGCGCCGGTTTCCTGCATGACTTCGTCAGCTGGGGCCCGTGCTGGCTGGAAAACACCGAATCCCTTGAGCAGCTGCGTGCCCTGTGGCACGGCGTGCGGATTCATGTGGCCGACGCGTTGATCGCCCCGCCGACCGGCGTGGATACCGCAGAAGACCTTGAGCGCGTTCGTCGCCTGCTGGAGGTTTGATGCGGGTTTTGTTCGTCTGTCTGGGAAATATCTGCCGCTCGCCCACCGCGGAAGGCGTGCTACGGCATAAATTGCGTGAGGCCGGGTTGGCCGGTCAGGTCGAAGTTGCGTCCGCCGGTACCGGCGACTGGCATGTCGGCAAGGCGCCGGACAAGCGCAGCCAGGCGGCGGCCAAGTTGCGTGGTTATGACCTGTCGTCCCAGCGCGCCCAGCAGGTGAGCCGCGCTGATTTCGCCATGTACGACCTGATTCTGGCGATGGACAACAGCAACCTGCGCAACCTCAAGGCGCTGCAACCCGCCAAGGGCAAGGCCGAACTGGACCTTTTCCTGCGTCGCTATCAGAGCGAAATCGATGAAGTGCCAGACCCGTACTACGACGGTGACCAAGGGTTCGAGCAGGTACTGGACCTGATCGAGCGCGCCAGTGATTTGCTGGTGATCGAATTGAAGGGGCGGTTATGAGTTTGCAAATACGGCCCCTGGTTTCGCTCAAGCCGTTTAACAGTTTTGGTGTGGATGTTCAGGCCCGCCTGTTTGCCGAAGCCCATAGCGATGCCGACGTGCGTGAAGCCCTGGTGTATGCCGCCGCGCATGACGTGCCGTTACTGGTGATCGGCGGAGGCAGCAACTTGCTGCTGACGGCTGATATCCAGTCGCTGGTTCTGCGCATGGCCACTCGCGGGATTCGTGTGCTGAGTGATGACGGCCGTCAGGTCGTGATTGAAGCTGAGGCTGGCGAGCCTTGGCATCCCTTTGTGCAGTCCACCCTGGCTCAAGGTCTGTCGGGACTGGAAAACCTCAGCCTGATTCCGGGTACGGTGGGCGCGGCACCGATGCAGAACATCGGCGCCTACGGTGTGGAGATCAAGGATGTGTTTGCCGGGCTCACGGCGCTTGATCGACAGACCGGCGAGTTGCGCGAATTCAGCTTGGCTGAATGCAATTTCGCTTACCGCGACAGCGTGTTCAAACAGGAACCGGGGCGTTGGTTGATCCTGCGAGTGCGTTTCACACTGAACCGTACCGAACACCTGCACCTGGAATACGGGCCGGTGCGTCAACGCTTGACTGAACAAGGCATCGACCACCCGACCGCCACCGATGTCAGTCAGGCGATCTGCAGCATCCGCAGCGAAAAACTTCCGGACCCTGCGGTACTCGGCAATGCAGGCAGTTTCTTCAAAAACCCGCTGGTGCCGGCGGCGCTGGTTACCCGACTCAAAAGCGAGTACCCGGACTTGGTGGCCTACGCGCAACCGGACGGGCAAATGAAATTAGCTGCAGGTTGGCTGATCGAGCGAGCAGGTTGGAAAGGGTTTCGCGAGGCCGATGCCGGCGTGCATAAGTTGCAGGCGCTGGTGCTGGTCAACTACGGCGATGCCACCGGCCTGCAGTTGCTGGCCTTGGCGCAACGCATCCAGAAAGACATATTGGAACGATTCCATGTCGAGCTGGAAATGGAGCCCAATCGGTATTGAGGCTACGCTTTCAAGACCCATCCAAAAGCCCTGCACACTGATCGATGTGCAGGGCTTTTTTGTTAATACTGGGTTAACTTAGCCAGCTAACGATGCAAGTATTTGCTCCACCAAAGGCCCGATGCAGACGCTGTCATCTGCATAAGAGAGCCACATTAGCCTGAGTCGATCTGCGTGAACCCACCGCCATCCCCCGGCGGCAGATTGCTCGACCCCATAATCGAAGTTCCATGCGGGCGTGCCCATGAATACTCTGATCCTCAACGGTCAACCCTACAAAATGGATGTTCCGGACGAGATGCCGCTGTTGTGGGCGATTCGTGATGTAGCGGGCGGCCATCCCGGAACCAAATTCGGCTGCGGCATGGGCCTGTGCGGCGCGTGCACGATTCATATCGACGGCCAGCCTGCCAGGGCGTGTATCACGCCGATCAGCTCGGTAAACGGGCAAAACGTCACCACCATCGACGAACTGCACAATGACCCGATTGGCCAGATCGTCCAGAAAGCCTGGCTCGACACCGCCGTGGCCCAGTGCGGTTTTTGCCAGGGCGGGCAGATCATGTCCGCCACGGCGCTGCTCAAAACCAACCCCAATCCGAGTGACGAGCAGATCGAGGAAGCCATGGTCGGCAATATTTGCCGCTGCGGCACTTACAACCGCATCAAGACGGCTATCCGCCAGGCTTCGACGCACTTGAAGGAGGCCAAGGCATGAGCCAGCTTCCAAATGATTTCGCGCTGAGTAATCTCAGCAACCTCAGCCGTCGCGGTTTCCTCAAAGGTGTCGGTGCCACCAGCGCGCTGGTGCTGGCGGCTAGCTGGGGCTGGCAGGACGCTTTAGCAGACGAAAAAGTGAAGCTGTTTGGCGCCGATGGTATGCCCAATGGCTGGGTCGACGATCCCAAGGTGTATGTCAGCATTGCGGCTGATGGCACCGTGACCGTGGTGTGCAACCGTTCGGAAATGGGCCAGGGCGTGCGCACCAGTTTGAGCATGGTGGTGGCTGACGAGCTGGACGCCGATTGGGCGATGGTCAAGGTTCAGCAAGCGCCCGGAGACGAAGTCCGTTTCGGTAACCAGGACACTGACGGTTCGCGCAGCATGCGTCACTGGTACGAGCCCATGCGCCGTTGCGGTGCCGCCGCTCGAACCATGCTGGAACAGGCTGCTGCCGAGCAGTGGAAGGTTCCGGTTGGCGAGTGCCGTGCGCAGTTGCACAAAGTCATTCACCAACCGACCGGCCGGGAGCTGGGTTATGGCGCACTGGCGGTCGCTGCCAGTGCGTTGGCGGTGCCCGCTCGGGACAACCTGAAGCTCAAGCAACCTTCGGAATTTCGTTACATCGGCAAGGAAGGCGTCAAGGCGATCGACGGTGGTGACATCGTCAATGGTCGCGCTATCTATGGTGCCGATGTGCACTTTGACGGCATGCTCTACGCGACGATTGCACGGCCGGCGGTGTATGGCGGCAAGGTCAAATCCGTCGACTCCATCGCGGCGATGAAAGTCCCCGGGGTGATTAAGGTCATCCAGATCGAAGGCCGTCCGCTACCGTCGGAGTTTCAGCCGTTGGGTGGTGTGGCAGTGGTTGCCAGCAATACATGGGCAGCGATCAAGGGGCGCGAGGCGCTGAAGATCGAGTGGGACGATGGCCCTAATGCCAGTTACGACTCGATCGCTTACCGCAAGGAACTGGAAGCCGCGTCGCTCAAGCCCGGTAAGGTCGTGCGCAACACGGGCAGCATCGACGAAGCCATGGGCAAGGCCGACAGCACCTTGGAGGCGTCCTACTATCTGCCGCACCTGGCGCAATCGCCCATGGAGCCAATGGTTGCCATCGCCCGATTCAAGGACGGTGTCTGCGAAGCCTGGGCGCCAAGCCAGGCGCCCCAGGTCACTCGGGAGCGCATTGGTGAACGCCTCGGCATACCGTTCGATAATGTGACGGTCAACGTCACCCTGCTGGGCGGTGGTTTTGGTCGTAAGTCGAAGCCGGACTTCGTCATCGAAGCCGCCATCCTCGCCAAGGAATTCCCCGGCAAGGCGGTGCGCGTGCAATGGACCCGTGAAGACGACATCCATTGCTCCTATTTCCACACCGTGTCGGCTGAGTACCTGAAGGCCAGCCTGAATGCTGACGGTCTGCCGTCCGGCTGGTTGCACCGCACCGTCGCCCCCAGTATCACCGCGCTGTTCGCGCCAGGGATGAACCACGAAGCGGCGTTCGAGTTGGGCATGGGCTTTACCAACATGGCCTACGCGATTCCTAACGTTCGTCTGGAAAACCCGGAAGCAATGGTCCATACGCGGGTGGGTTGGTATCGCTCGGTCTCGAACATTCCTCACGGCTTTGCCATTCAGAGCTTTGTCGATGAATTGGCGCACAAGGCCGGTCAGGATCCGCTGAAGTACCAGATTAAATTGCTTGGCCCGGACCGGCAGATCGATCCGCGCACTTTGAGTGAAGAGTGGAATTACGGCGAATCCCCCGAGCGTTATCCAATCGATGCCGCAAGGATGCGCACCGTCCTGGAGACCGCCGCCAAGGCTGCCGGCTGGGGCCGTGAAATGCCGAAGGGGCGAGGGCTCGGTTTGGCGGTGCACTACAGTTTCGTGACCTATGTGGCGGCGGTGATCGAAGTCGAAGTCAAAGACGACGGGACGCTGATCGTGCATAAGGCCGACATTGCGGTGGATTGCGGTCCGCAGATCAACCCGGAACGTATCCGGTCGCAGTTCGAGGGCGCCTGCGTGATGGGGTTGGGTAACGCGGTTCTGGGTGAAATCAGCTTTAAGGACGGCAAGGTCCAGCAAGACAACTTCCACATGTATGAAGTGGCGCGCATGTCCCTGGCACCGAAAGAAGTCGCCGTGCATCTGGTTACGCCACCGGGTGACGTACCGCTCGGTGGTGTTGGTGAACCCGGCGTGCCGCCGATTGCGCCAGCGCTATGCAATGCGATCTTTGCGGCTACCGGCAAGCGTATTCGCAACCTTCCCGTGCGTTATCAGCTGCAAGGCTGGCAGAAGGCTGAAGCCTGATGGACAGCGTCGACCTCAACGTGTTGCGCAGCGTGCTCGAATGGCGTCGCGCCGGTCAGCGGGTGGTGTTGTTTAGCGTGGTCCAGACCTGGGGCACTGCACCCAGGTCGCCGGGCGCCATGCTGGCCTTGCGTGAAGACGGCGTGGTGATGGGGTCGGTGTCCGGCGGTTGTGTTGAAGATGACCTGATTGCCCGCTTGCACGATGGCCGCATCCCGGCAGAGGGTCCGCCAGTGCAGTTGATCACCTACGGCGTCACCCGCGAGGAGGCGGCGCGCTTTGGTTTGCCCTGTGGCGGCACCTTGCGTCTGATGCAGGAGCATGTCGGTGATCCGACATGGGTGGCGCAGCTGCTGGCACGCTGTGAAGCCCATGAGATTGTGGCGCGCACGCTCAGTGTCGACACTGGGGAAGTCATTCTGGAGGCGGCTGATAAAACGGACGTTCTGACATTCGATGGGACGACGCTGCGGGCCATCTACGGTCCGCGCTGGCGTCTGTTGCTGATCGGGGCCGGCCAACTGTCCCGGTATGTCGCCGAAATGGCGCGGTTGCTGGATTTCGAAGTGTTGATCTGCGATCCGCGCAGCGAATTTGTCTACGGTTGGGAGGAGCAGCACGGGCGGTTTGTTTCAGGGATGCCGGACGAGGCTGTATTGAACATCCAGACGGATGAACGCACGGCCATTGTTGCGCTGACCCACGATCCTCGTCTGGACGACATGGCGCTGCTCACGGCCCTCGACTCGAAAGCGTTTTATGTGGGTGCGCTGGGTTCCCGGGTCAACAGCCTGAAGCGCCGTGACAATCTGGCTCAGCTAGGCTTGTCATCAGAGGCCATCGAGCGGCTGCATGGCCCGATCGGTCTGCACATCGGCAGTCACTCGCCCGCGGAAATCGCTTTGTCGCTGATGGCCGAGATTGTCGCGATCAAGAACGGTGTCGAGCTCAAGCAGAAGAAGTTGCTGGCGGAGGATGTATGAGTGAACCCATCGGCGTTGTCGTGCTGGCAGCAGGGCAGGGGAGTCGGTTTCAACAGTTGGCAGGTGCTGGCTCAGACAAGTTGCTGGCGGACTGTACCGGGCGCGACGGCGCCGTTCGTTCGGTGATCGAGCATGTGCTGCTGAATGTGCCTGCATCACTGGAGAAGCGCGTGCTGGTGACCACCGCAGATCGCCCACAGGTCATTCGCATGGCCCAGGCGTATGGGTTTGAAATTGTGCTGATCGAATCCACCGGAATGGGGGACAGCATCGCGGCCGGGGTGGCGGCGTGTCCGCAGCGAGGTGGGTGGTTGATTGTGTTGGGGGATATGCCGTTTATCCTCCCCTCGAGTATTGAGCGGGTACTGGCGGGCATGGCTGATGACACTATCAGCGTACCGGTGCAGGACGGTGAGTACGGTCACCCGGTAGGTTTTGCTAGTTCCTTCGGCCCTGGGTTGTTGGCATTGTCCGGTGATCGTGGTGCCAAGCCACTTTTCTCCCCGGGGCGGGTAGTTAAAGTGGCGGTGGAGGATCCCGGGGTGCTGTGGGATGTGGATGTGCCTGAGGCGTTAACCTTTAAGTAGGTATGGCGCATATCCAATGGGTAGCGTGATGTACCAAATGCCATAAAAAAAGCCCCGCACTGGATAACCAGGCGGGGCTTTTTAATGGCTGGTGGAATCAGACGAGTGGTTTAGGCTCGTGCTCTTTTTCCAGGGCCTCGTGTTGCTCTACCGCTTGTTGAACGGAGCGCGGAGCTTCGTTGAAAGCGGTGTCAGCTGGTTCAGCGGCAACTTCAGCAACCGGGGCAGCAGCCTCGGTGACTTCAGCAACAACCGGAGTTTCCTCTACCGCAGCCGGGGCAGCTGGGGCAGCCAACTCGGCTTCCTTCTGCAGACGCTCGGCTTCACGCTTGCGACGACGCACTTCACGCGGGTCGTTTGGTGCGCGACCATTTTCGGTCAGAGCGCTGACAGGAGCCGCCTCGACCACCGGTGCGGCCACTTCGGCAACCACTGGCGCTTCAACGACCGGTGCAGGCTCTGCTGCAGCGACTACTGGCTCGGAAACCACGGCTTCTGCCACAGGTGCAGGCGCTTCAGCAGCGACAGGCTCGGCAACCCAGTTGAACGCGGTTTGCTCTTCGCGAGCTTCACGTACCGATTCGGTCACTGTCTCAGTGACGGTTTCGACGACGGGTTCTGCAACCACTGCCGGTGCCTGGGCGACGACGACAGGTTCAGCGAACGCTTCGACCTGAGGCTGTGCTTCAACCACTGGAGCCACTTCGATTTCCGGAGCGGAAGTTGCTTCTACCGGAGTAGTCGCTTCAACCACTGGCGCTTCCACTGGAGCAGTTTCCAGCGTTGTGGCGGTAGCGCGTTCGGCTTGCTCGTTGGCTTGTGCTTCAGCTGGAGCGCTGATCACGGTGCTGGCAACGGCTGCAGTTACAGCCAGGCCTGCGGCCAGTTCATCAGTGCTTGGCGCTTCGCGGCCTTCGGCACCCTCGTTACCTTCGGCGGACTCGGATTCTTCCGAACCTTCGATCACATTGCCGTTGGCATCGCGTTGACGCTCACGACGATTGCTGCGACGACGCTGACCACGGGAGCGGCGGCGTGGACGATCGCCTTCGGCGCCTTCCTGACCGTCTTCCTGCAATTGCTCTTCGTTGGACAGCAGCTCTTCTTCAGCGACCGCAGCAACCGCTTGCTCGGCACGCGGCTGGCGTTCTTCACGCGGTGGGCGTGGAGCACGCTCTTCGCGTGGCTGACGTGCCGGACGCTCTTCAGCGATGGCAGTGGCGGCGGCTGCAGCAACAGGTGCAGCATCCAGCGGCTCGCGCAGTTCACGAACCGGACGCTCTTCGCGATCACCACGTGGCTTGCGGTCTTCACGAGGAGCGCGCGGTGCACGTTCTTCACGAGGCGCGCGTGGAGCACGTTCTTCACGGGCTACGGCTGGAGTCTCTTCACGGGCTTCGCGTGGTTGACGCTCTTCGCGTGGTTCACGTGGTGCGCGTTCTTCACGCGGTGCACGTTCTTCGCGAGGCTTGCGCTCTTCATCGCGGCGACCGTTACGGTTGCGGCTTTGCTGGCGACCATTGCGACGTTCTTCGTTGCGGGCCGGACGCTCGGTGGTGGCTGGCTTTTCAACCACGACCGGAGCAGCAGGCTCTTCCTTGGTGGCGAACAGGCTGACCAGCGACTTCACCAAGCCTTTGAACAGGCTTGGCTCAGGCACGGCGGCCGGTGCAGCAACCGGTGCGGCGACGACTTCAGTCGGGACCGGAGCATTGGCGCGGGCCGGCGCAGTCTTGACCGCGGCTTCCTGGCGAACCAGGGTGCGGGTCGCAGCGGCTGGCTGGACTTCTTCGACTTCGGCAGCGGCAGCAGCGATTTCATAGCTGGACTGGCCTACTGCGGCTTCCGGACTGTCATCGCGCAAACGCTGAACTTCGAAGTGCGGCGTTTCGAGGTGATCGTTCGGCAGGATGACGATGCGGGCGCGGGTGCGCAGTTCGATCTTGGTGATCGAGTTGCGTTTTTCGTTGAGCAGGAACGCAGCCACCGGGATCGGCACTTGTGCACGAACTTCGGCAGTACGGTCTTTCAGGGCTTCTTCTTCGATCAGGCGCAGGATCGCCAGGGACAGCGATTCAACGTCACGGATGATGCCGGTGCCGTTGCAACGCGGGCAGACGATACCGCTGCTTTCACCCAGGGAAGGGCGCAGGCGCTGACGGGACATCTCCAGCAGGCCAAAGCGCGAGATGCGACCCACTTGAACGCGGGCGCGGTCGGCTTCGAGGCTTTCGCGGACTTTTACTTCCACG
>Ga0160458_100355_pt1 | contig 23615 bp, 22 predicted proteins | sample HID1973I_E6MG_FD_108247 | JGI IMG/M metagenome (GOLD analysis project Ga0160458, IMG submission 108247) | Enriched mosquito-associated microbial communities from UW Madison campus, WI, USA - HID1973I_E6 MG | ecosystem: Host-associated > Arthropoda: Insects > Digestive system > Unclassified ...
CACCGTGACCCCGACACCTACCCCCACACCCACCACCCCGCCGACGACCAGCGGGTTCTACGTCGACTCGACCACGCAGGGCTACAAGGCCTGGCAGCAGGCGACGGGTACGAACAAGGACCTGCTCGCCAAGATCGCGCTGACCCCGCAGGCGTACTGGGTCGGCAACTGGGCCGACCCGTCGCACGCCAAGGCCGAGGTCGCCGACTACACCGGCCGGGCCGTCGCGGCGGGCAAGACCCCCATGCTGGTCGTCTACGCCATCCCGGGCCGTGACTGCGGCAACTACTCCTCGGGCGGCGTCGGCACGAGCGAGTACGCGTCGTGGATCGACACCGTGGCCTCCGGGATCCAGGGCAACCCGTACGTGGTGCTCGAGCCCGACGCCCTCGCCCAGCTCGGCGACTGCGCCGGTCAGGGCGACCGGGTCGGCTACCTCAAGTACGCCGCGAAGTCGCTCACGCTCAAGGGGGCCCGCGTCTACATCGACGCCGGCCACTCGTCGTGGCTCCCCGTGAGCACGGCGGTCAGCCGCCTCAACCAGGTGGGCTTCGAGTACGCCGTCGGGTTCGCGCTCAACACGTCGAACTACCAGACGACGGCCGCGTCCAAGGCCTACGGCCAGCAGATCTCGCAGCAGCTCGGCGGCAAGAAGTTCGTGATCGACACGTCCCGCAACGGCAACGGCTCCAACGGTGAGTGGTGCAACCCGCGCGGCCGCGCGCTCGGTGACAAGCCGACGACGGTGAACGACGGCTCCGGGCTGGACGCCCTGCTCTGGGTGAAGCTGCCCGGTGAGTCCGACGGCACCTGCAACGGCGGCCCGGCCGCCGGGGCGTGGTTCCAGGACATCGCCCTGGAGCTGGCCCGCAACGCCCACTGGTGATCGGGACCGCGACGGTCCGCTGACGTGACGCCGGCCCCGGTGCCCTCGAGTACCGGGGCCGGCGTCGTCACGCCGTCCGCCGAGCGGTACGCCACGGGTGGAGAATCGGACCATGCCCCCTCGTCGTCGCACCGAACCCGTCGACGGCCGGGCGGCGCTGACGCTCTGGCGGACCGATCCCGCGGACGCGCGCTCGCGGCGGACCGCCGTGCGGTTCACGCTCGAGGAGCTCGCGGACGTCGCGCCCGGCAACTCGGTCGAGGTGCGCGTGCCGCCGGACGGCGCGGTCCAGGCGGTGCAGGGACCTCGTCACACCCGCGGCACGCCGCCGAACGTCGTCGAGACCGACCCGCAGACCTGGCTCGAGCTCGCGACGGGCGCCCTGACCTGGGCGGACGCGCTCGACGCCGGGCGGGTCCACGCGTCCGGCGAGCGCGCGGACCTGGCCCACCTGCTCCCGCTGCAGGCCACGCGCGTCCGGTCCTGACGTCGTTCTGACCTACGATCTGCACGTGCCCAGCCAGCCCGACGAGACGCCCGTCGACCCCACCGAGCCCGCCGACGCGACGGCGCCCGAGGAGCGGGCCGTGCCCGACGAGGCAGCGGCGACCGACGAGGCAGCGGCGACCGACGAGACGCGCATCCCGTCCGAGGACGAGCTCGAGCGGACGGCGACGCCGGCCACGGTGCGCCGCGCCCCGAAGTTCAGCGCGTTCATGATCGTGGGCGCGCTGGTCGGGATGGTGCTGGGGCTGCTGTTCGTCGCGATCGTGCAGCCCGGCCCGGACGAGGTCGGCGGGGGAGCGGGCCTCATCGGCTTCCTGGACGGCGAGGGCTCGGTACGCCTCCTCGGGATCGTGACGGGCGGGGTGGTCGGCACGTTCGTCGGCGGCGCCCTGGCCGTGAGGGCGGACCGGCGCTCGCGGCCTCCTCGTCTGGACCGCTGAACCGGTCGCCGGCCGCACGGGGACCTGTGCGACCATAGGGGCGTGGCCCCTCGCGCAGACGGACGTCTGAACCACGATCTCCTCCCCAACGAAAAAGGCCCCCAGGACGCCTGTGGTGTCTTCGGTCTGTGGGCGCCTGGCGAAGAAGTCGCCAAGCTGACCTACTTCGGCCTGTACGCGCTGCAGCACCGGGGGCAGGAGTCCGCCGGCATCGCGACCAGCAACGGCAACCAGCTCCTGGTCTACAAGGACATGGGCCTGGTCTCGCAGGTGTTCGACGAGACCGCGCTCAACGCCCTGCAGGGCCACATCGCCATCGGGCACACCCGGTACTCGACCACGGGCGGCTCCACCTGGGAGAACGCGCAGCCGACGCTCGGCGCGACCGCGGCCGGGACGGTGGCCCTGGGGCACAACGGCAACCTGACCAACTCCGCCGAGCTCGTCGACCTGGTCGCGGAGCGCTACGGCAGCCAGCGTCGCGGCGAGCTCGCGCGCGGCAACACCACCGACACCGCGCTCATCACGGCGCTGCTGGCCGGCGATCCCGACCACACGCTCGAGGCCACCGCGCTCGAGGTGCTGCCGCGCCTGCGCGGGGCCTTCTGCCTCGTGTTCATGGACGAGCACACCCTGTACGCCGCGCGCGACCCGCAGGGCGTGCGCCCGTTGGTGCTCGGGCGCCTGGAGCGCGGGTGGGTCGTGGCGAGCGAGATGCCCGCGCTCGACATCGTCGGCGCGTCGTTCGTCCGTGAGGTCGAGCCGGGTGAGTTCATCGCGATCGACGCCGACGGCCTGCGCTCCACCCGCTTCGCGCCCAAGAGCGAGCCGCGCGCCGGGTGCGTCTTCGAGTACGTCTACCTGGCGCGACCCGACACGACGATCGCGGGCCGTTCCGTGCACGCCTCGCGGGTGGAGATGGGCCGGCGCCTGGCCGTCGAGCACCCGGTCGAGGCGGACCTCGTGATCCCGGTGCCGGAGTCCGGCACGCCTGCCGCGGTCGGGTACGCGCAGCAGTCGGGCATTCCGTTCGGGCAGGGCCTGACGAAGAACGCGTACGTGGGCCGCACGTTCATCCAGCCCTCGCAGACGCTGCGCCAGCTGGGCATCCGGCTCAAGCTCAACCCGCTGCGTGACGTGATCCGCGGCAAGCGCCTGGTGGTCGTCGACGACTCGATCGTGCGCGGCAACACCCAGCGCGCGCTGGTCCGGATGCTGCGCGAGGCCGGTGCGGCGGAGGTGCACGTGCGCATCTCGTCGCCGCCCGTGAAGTGGCCGTGCTTCTACGGCATCGACTTCGCCAGCCGCGCCGAGCTCATCGCCAACGGCCTGGCCATCGACGAGATCGGGTCCTCGCTGGGCGCCGACTCGCTCGGCTACATCTCGGAGGAGGGGATGGTCGCGGCCACCGAGCAGCCTCGCTCGCAGCTGTGCACCGCCTGCTTCTCCGGCGTCTACCCCATCGAGCTCCCGCCCGCGGACCGGCTGGGCAAGAACCTGCTCGAGCAGAACGAGCTCCCCCTGGGGGCACCTGAGGACGGTCTGATGTCGATCCTGCCCGGAACCGGTGGCGCGACCGCGCTCGAGCAGCCGTGAGCGGCGGCACCAACAGCCCCGTCACGTACGCCGGCGCCGGCGTCGACACGGAGGCGGGGGACAAGGCCGTCGAGCTCATGAAGGCCGCGGTCCAGGCGACGCACGGACCGCAGGTGCTGGGCGGCGTCGGCGGGTTCGCCGGCCTGTTCGACGCGAGCGAGCTCACGCGGTTCCGCCGTCCGCTGCTGGCCACGTCCACGGACGGTGTCGGCACCAAGGTCGCGATCGCCCAGCAGCTCGACGTCCACGACACCATCGGGTTCGACCTGGTGGGCATGGTCGTCGACGACATCGTCGTGGTGGGTGCGCAGCCGCTGTTCATGACGGACTACATCGCCACGGGCCGGGTGGTGCCGGAGCGCATCGCCGACGTGGTGCGCGGCATCGCCGCGGCGTGCTCCGTGGCGGGGACCGCGCTCGTGGGCGGCGAGACGGCGGAGCACCCAGGTCTGCTGGCGCCCGACGAGTACGACGTGGCCGGTGCCGCGACGGGTGTCGTCGAGGCGGACGAGCTGCTGGGCCCCGAGCGCGTGCGCGCGGGCGACGTGCTCGTGGCGCTCGGCTCCAGCGGCCTGCACTCCAACGGCTACTCGCTGGTGCGTGCGGTCGTGCGCCAGTCGGGCTGGGCCCTGGACCGGCACGTCGACGAGCTGGGCCGCACCCTGGGCGAGGAGCTCCTGGAGCCCACGCGCGTGTACGCCTCGGACTGCCTGGCGCTCGCTCGTCGGGCCGGCGTGGGCGGCCTGCACGCCTTCAGCCACGTCACCGGCGGCGGGCTCGCGTCCAACGTCGCACGCGTGCTGCCCGTCGGCCTGGTCGCCGACATCGACCGCGGCGGCTGGCAGCTGCCGCCGGTGTTCTCGATCGTGCAGTCGCTCGGTCAGGTCCCGTGGACCGACCTCGAGGGCACGCTCAACCTGGGCGTGGGCATGGTCGCGATCGTCGCGCCCGATGCGCTCGCCGGGGTGCTGGCGCACGCCGCGCAGCTCGGCCTCCCAGCCTGGGAGCTCGGCACGGTCCGTGACATCGACCCGACCACGGACGCCGTCGGTGCTCCCGGCTTCGTCGCGGGCACCAAGGGCGTGCACGGCGGTGCCGTCCAGCTCACGGGGGCGTACCGGGTCTGATCGGCCGCCCGCCCTGTCCCGAGCCGTCGTGGCTGGGGCAGGGCGGACGCGCGCGATCAGCGGTCGACGCCGCTGGGATCAGCGGTCGTCGTCGGACCAGCGTCCGTAGTCGTCCTCGTCGTCGTCCGCAGTGTCCACTGCGGCACCGCCCCGACGGTCGCCTAGGTCATTGTGGCTGTGCGACGTGAGCTCCTGCTCGAGAGCTCGGTAGTTGGTCTCAGGGCTGAAGTACTTCAGCTCCCGGGCAACCTTCGTCTGCTTAGCCTTCTGACGGCCGCGCCCCATGGCATCGACCCCCTCTTACGTGGAAGCGGGGCGGCTCCGTGCTGACACGTGCGGCCCCGGGGTGCTGAATCGTCTCTTCGTGCCGCAACGGTACATGGTCATTCGCTATTCCGGCCACTCGCGGACGAGCGACGCGTGTCACGTCGTGGACGGCACCAGTCTCGCATCATCCCGGCCGTGAGACGTGCTGGTCGGGGCCGATGTCGGAGAACCCCGGGCACGGGCGGCGCCGTGGCCTGCGAGTACATGTGGCGGCGCGTCGTGAACGCGCGGGGGCGATATGTCCGGGTTAGGGTGAGAACGTCCGACGTGAGCGGTCACACATGCTCTCGGGTCGTTCGCTCGGACGGGTGGTGTGTACCATTTTGTGATCGTTCCGTTGCCGGGAACGCGTCGTATGTTCCGCTCGTTTGTGGTAGTGGATCGACGCACTTCTGGTCGGTCTGATCGCTCACGTCCTGGTCGGAGGCTCGTCCTTCGGCCGCACGCTCGCCAGGAGGCAGCAATGACTACGCAGCCCGCATCGTCCGAGGTCCTGCTCACGCCGTCCGAGGTGGCCACGCTCTTCCGCGTCGACCCCAAGACCGTGACCCGCTGGGCCAAGGCCGGCAAGCTGTCCTCGATCCGCACGCTCGGCGGCCACCGCCGCTACCGCGAGTCCGAGGTCCTCGAGCTCCTGGGCGTCCCCAACCAGCGGGACAGCCGGAGCTGACCCTCAGCCGCGGCGCTTGAACGCCGCGGCTGCCACCGCGAGCGCGACGACAGCCGCCGCGCTCGCCAGGACGACGCGCGCGCGGGTGCTGGCCTCCGGGTCGGCGTCCGCGCTCGTCGCGTCGTGCCACAGCTGCTGCGCCGCGTCACGGGCCTTGTCGGCCTGTGCCTTGGCCTGGTCCGTCGCCTGGTGCAGACCGGCGCGCGGGTCCAGGCGCTGAGCCAGCGCGTCGACCGTGCTCACGAGCTCGAGCCGGGTCAGGGCGGCCTGGGCCTCCAGCTCGACCATCTCGGGCGTGCTGAACGGGATCGGCGCCTTCTTCTCGGACGTGTCCTTCTCGTCGGTCATCAGATCGCTTCCTTCACGGCGTTGAGGTCCTGCTGGACGTTCTCGATCGCCTTGACGGGCTTGGGCGGCGCACCCTGCTTGAGCCGCCGGATGCCCAGCCAGGCCAGGATCGCGACCACGAGGAGGAGGAACACCGTCACGATCGTGGCTGCGAGCCACGGTTCGAACGGGATCGAGAGCGCGATGATCGCCGTCGTGATGATCGCGGCGAGCAGGTAGAGCGCCAGCACGCCCGCCCCGATGAGCAGCCCGGCACCGGCGCCGAGCATGTTCAGGCGGCCGGTGACCTCGGCCTTCGCCAGCGCGATCTCGGTGCGGATCAGGCGCGAGAGCTGGTCGCTCAGGTCCCCGATCAGCTCACCGATGCTGCGGTCGTCCGTGGTCTTCATCGTCTGGCCCTCCCGTCGGCGTCCGTCCTGGGCCCAGTCTTGCCGTCGAGCAGCGCAGCCGCACGTCAGACGGCTGTCGGACCCGTCAGTTGTCCCATGGGTGGACCTGGTCGCCGGCGGGGTGCACGGGCTCCGTCGTGCGGGCGACGGGCTTGGGCAGATGGCTCTTGCCCCACGCCGCGACACCGCCGCCGATCAGGATGAGCGCGACGCCCACGAGCAGGGCGGCGAACCACGGCTGCAGGTCCGCCTCGACCAGGCCGAGCACGGCGGCGGTGACCAGCAGGGCGAGCCCGAAGAACGTGACGAGCGCCGCGCTGCCGAAGGCGATCGCGGACGGTCGGACCTGCACGGCCTTGGCCCGCACGCTGGCGCCGACGGCGTCGATCTCCGCCTGCACCGCGGCGCGGACCTTGTCCTCCGCCTGGTTGATGCGCTCCCTCGCTCGCTCGGCCAGCGGCTCGGTGAGGCGGTCGAAGAAGCTGCGCTGCTCGGGGCCGTTCGGGCTGGTCACGGGACTCTCCTGTTCGTTCGCGGTGCGTCCAGCCTAGACAACCGTGGGGACGGTCGGTGGGTACTCCGTCCTGTCGGGTGTGCTGATCATCCGGGCGATCAGCGGGAAGAGCAGCACGGTCAGCGCCCCCGCGAAGACGAGGCACGCGGCGGTGCCCTCGTCGAGCGTCCCGTCGGTGACGGCCAGCTCCGTGAGGGCCACCAGGAGAGGCAGCGTGGTCGCGGTGTAGAAGCTCAGGCGCAGGCGGTCGCGCTTGCCCAGCACCCTGCGGTACCAGAACAGCGCCGGCCCGCCGCGGACCACCAGCAGCAGTCCGGCGAAGGCGACCGGGAGCCACAGCTTCTCGGCGACCTCGTGGATCGCCAGGCCCATCCCGGACGAGACGAAGAAGATGGGGATGAACACGCCCCAGCCCACCGCGTCGAGCTTCTTCTCGAACGCCTCGTTGTCGACGGGGGACCACGCCCTCAGCACCATCCCGGCCAGGAACGCGCCGAGGACGGCGTCGAAACCCATGAACGTGGCGTTGGCCAGCAGCGCCACCAGCAGGACGAGCGTGAACCTCAGCGGCCCCTGGGTGTTGCCGTCGCTCATGGTCGCCAGCACGCGGCGGGTCCGGTCCATCGACAGGCGCCGCGGGGCCACGGACAGGGCGATGACCGCAGCCGCGAACAGGACGAGCGAGATCAGCGCGCCGATCGTGCCGCGGGCGCCCAGGAGGAGGGCCATCGCGACGATGGGACCGAGCTCGCCGATCGCGCCGCCCGCGATGACGTACCTGCCGATCGGCAGCTCGGCGAGGTGCTCGTCCTTGAGGATCGGGATGAGGACGCCGAGCGCCGTCGTCGACAGGGCGATCGCGATGGCCGTCGCCGCGGGGACGTCGTGCTCGATGTTGAACACCCAGAGGAGCACCGCCCCCAGCGCGAACGACGAGATCCACGCCCGCATGCCGAGCCGGCCGGCGGGCTGCCGGGCGATCCCGGGGTCGAGCTCGTAGCCGGCCAGCAGGAACAGGAACCCCATGCCCAGGTCGGACAGCAGGCCGACGTCCGCGGGGGAGGACAGGTGCAGCACCTCGGGGCCGATGATCACACCGCCGGCCAGCAGCACGACGACCTGCGGCAGCCGGAACCGCGCCGGCATGGCCGCGACGACCAGCAGCGCCAGCGCAGAGACCAGCACCACGGGGAACAGCTTCTCGAACTCCACCACGACTCCGTCCGGACGCTCACGACTCGCGCCATCTTCCCGCGCCCCCGTGGCACCGCGGTACGGCGCGCCGGAGGCGGGCTCCTACCGCTCGCGGCAGAGCACCAGCAGCGTGAGGTCGTCGACGGAGGCGTCGTCGCGGCACGCGGCCATGACGTCGTCGATGTCGACCGGGACGGTCTCGTCGTCGCGCTCGAACATCTCGACGATCCGGTGCAGGCCCGCGCGCAGGTCGGTCTGGCGCGAGTCCACGAGACCGTCGCTGAACAGGACCAGGCCGCCGCCGGGCTCGATCGTGAGCCGGGTCAGCGGCGGCTCGCCCGAGCCGACGCCCAGCGGGCGGTCGACGCGCATGTCGAGCAGACGTGCACCGCCGTCGGCGGCCAGGAGCATGGGCCGCGGGTGGCCGGCGGCGGAGATCTGCACGTCCCCCGTGGCGGTGTCGACCACGCAGACGACGACCGTCGCCATCTCGAACGGCATCGTCTGCCGCGTGACGTGGTCGAGCCAGCGCAGCGCCTCGTCGGGCCCGTCGCCGCGCAGCAAGAACCCGCGCAGCGTGTTGCGCAGCTGACCCATCGCGGCCGCCGCACCCAGGCCGTGGCCCGCGACGTCGCCGACGACCACGGCGAGCCGCCCGACGCCGACCTCGAGCGCGTCGTACCAGTCGCCACCCACCTGACCGCCGGCGGCGGGCTCGTACCGGGCGCGCACGGTCCAGCCGTCGACGTCCGGCATCTCCTGCGGGAGCAGGCTGCGCTGCACGGCCTCCGCCGTGCGCAGCTGCCACCGCGTGCGGAGCAGGAGGGTCTCGAGCAGCCGGCTGCGCAGGTCCTCGGCGTCGTCCAGCTCGAGCCTGGTCCAGGGGGCGCTCGTGCCGCTGACCACCTCGCTCCAGCGGTCGAACGACTTGCGCGGGCTCAGCCGGACCGAGTCGCCCTCACGCAGGGCGATCGCCTTGTTGTGCGGGTCTCCGCCCCAGTCGACGGACCGGACGACCTCGTGCCGGAGCCAGACGATGCACTGCTCGGGTGCGAGGCGGACGACGAGCAGACCCGCGACGCCCGGGAGCGTCGCCGCGAGCTCGGGCTCCTGCGTCGTCAGGGAGGTGCGCGCGACGACGTCGTCGGCGGCCTGCTCGACCCACGCCAGCAGGGGGCGCACGTCGGCAGGGACGTCGCCGGACGTCGAGATCCGGCCGTCCGCACGCACGACGACGCCCTGGGCCTCGATCAGGTCGAGCACGTTCACACCGCCCGGCGCCGCGTTGCCCGCCAGGGTGTCCGCCAGGGCGTGGTCGCTGTCCCGCGACGCGATGAGGATCCGCACCTTGGTCGCGGCGGTCGCGATCTCGTCCTCGAGCGCCCGCTCCTCGGAGCGGGCCACGAAGCGCAGCGACAGCGAGGAACCGAGGAACTCGGCGGCGGCGCGCACGCCGTACGGCGGGTTGTGCGGACCGGAGTAGTGGTGGCACGCGATCAGGCCCCACAGCTTGCCGTCGCGCAGCAGCGAGATCGACATCGACGCGGCGACGCCCATGTTGCCCAGGTACTCGCAGTGGATGGGGGAGACGCTGCGCAGCACCGAGTGCGTGAGGTCGAGCGGCAGGCCGGTGTGCTCGTCGAGCCCGGGCACCAGGGGCGACGGGGTGTACCGGACGTCGGCGATGAGCCGGATCCAGTTCTTCTCGTACAGCGCGCGGGCCTGCGGCGGGATGTCGCTGGCGGGGTAGTGCAGGCCGAAGAACGAGTTGAGGTCGTCGCGCTTGGCCTCGGCCACGACCTCGCCGTTGTAGGCCTCGTCGAACCGGTAGACCATCACGCGGTCGAACCCGGTCAGCGCCCGGACCTCCTGCGCCGCGATGTCGTACAGGTCCTCGAGCCGGTGCGCCTGGTTGAGCCGCTCCACGGCTCCGCGGACGGCCTGGTACGTGTTGGGGAAGGAGAACGGGCGGGGCCCCAGCGAGGCCTCGAGCTCGACGACTAGCAGGGTGCCCTCGCCGCTCGTGATGCGGTGCAGGACGGCGTCCATCTCGACCGGGCCGGCGGGCGTGCGGGCGGCGATCACCAGCGGGTTGCGCGCCCGCAGGTCCCCCCAGGCGCGCAGGTGGACGCGCAGCTGCTCGGTGGCCTCCTTGCCGATGACGTCGTCGAGCGTGGCGCCCAGCGTCTGCTCGACCGGCGAGCCGAGGAGCTCGTCGACGTTGGCCGAGACGTGCCGGACCACGAGGTCCGGCTCGGTCACCGCGAGCAGGACGCCCCAGCGCTGGATGCTGCCGGGGATGTGGATCGGCTCCCGGGCGCAGTTGTCGAGGTCGACGGGCTCACCCGGGGCGAGCAGCCCACCGTCGTCGTCCTGCGCCATCGCACGCCTCACGCTCTCCTGGCCCGCCCGGTGCGGGGCCCGGGTGAAAAGGTAGACCACGGCGCCGACGAACGACGAAGCCCCGCGACACCGTGTGGTGTGCGGGGCTTGCGTGGTGGTGGCTCCGACCGGCGTCGATCCGGTGACCTTTCGATTTTCAGTCGAACGCTCTACCAACTGAGCTACAGAGCCGTGAGGGGCTGGCCCTCGAACGAGAAGGCCGGTCCGAAGACCGGCCCTTTCGAGCGACCCCGACGGGACTTGAACCCGCGACCTCCGCCGTGACAGGGCGGCGCGCTAACCAACTGCGCTACGGGGCCTCGTGTGTTGCATGCGAGACCGTACTGCATCTTGCTGTGTTGCTGTTACTGCGTGTCCTGCTCGTACCCCCAACGGGATTCGAACCCGTGCTACCGCCGTGAAAGGGCGGGGTCCTAGGCCGCTAGACGATGAGGGCGGGTGTCCCGCCCCTGACGTCGAGGCGCCGGAAGACCGGAGATGAGCATACGGGTCTATCGCCGGATCTCCAAAGTCGGCCTCGTCGGGCGCTCGGTCGAGGCCGTGAGCAGGCAGGATGGAGGCGTGTTCGAGATGGCTCGCGACGAGTTCGAGGAGGCCGTCCGTGACGCGCTCGACCAGATCCCCCCGGAGCTGGCGCGTGTCATGGACAACGTCGTCGTGCTCGTCGAGGACCAGGCACCGCCCGACGACCCCGAGCTGCTGGGCCTGTACGAGGGGATCCCGCTGACCGAGCGGACCTCGTTCTACGCCGCCGGGTCGCTGCCGGACCGCATCACGATCTACCGCCTGCCCACGCTGGCGATCTGTGAGGAACGCGACGACGTCGTCGAGGAGGTCGCGATCACGGTCGTGCACGAGATCGCGCACCACTTCGGGATCGACGACGACCGCCTGCACGAGCTGGGGTGGGGCTGATGGGCCACTCCCACGGCGGCCACGGCCACTCCCACGACCACGTCACCGCGGCGCACGCGCACCGAGGGCGGCTCGTCGCGGTGCTGGCGCTGACGCTGAGCGTGCTGGTCGTCGAGGTCGTCGGCGGGGTGCTGTCGGGCTCGTTCGCCCTGGTGGCCGACGCCGGGCACATGCTGACGGACGCGGCGGGCGTGGCCCTCGCGCTGGGGGCGACGGCGCTCGCGGCCCGGCCCGCGACCGAGACGAGGACCTTCGGGTGGCAGCGCGCCGAGATGCTCGCCGCGCTGGTGAACGGGCTGCTCATCGCCGTCGTCGGCGTCCTCGTCCTGTCCGGCGGCATCCGCCGCCTCGTCCACCCGGGCGAGGTCGAGGGCGGGCTCATGCTCGCGGTCGCGTGCGTCGGCCTGGTCGCCAACGGCGTCGGGCTGGTGCTGCTGATGCCGGGCCAGCGCGACTCGCTCAACGTCCGCGGCGCGTACCTGGAGGTGCTGGGCGACCTGCTCGGCTCGGCGGCGGTGATCGTCGCGGCCGTCGTCGTGCTCACCACCGGCTGGGAGCGGGCCGACGGGCTCGCGTCCGTCGCCATCGGCGTCATGATCCTGCCGCGCGCGGTCGGGCTGCTGCGGCAGGTCGCGGCCGTGCTGCTGGAGGCGACGCCGGCCGGTGTCGACCTCGCCGCGGTCCGTGCCCACATCTGCGGGGTGCGCGGCGTCGTCGGCGTGCACGACCTGCACGCCTGGACCATCACGTCGGGCGTCCCCGTCCTGTCCGCCCACGTGGAGGTGCCCGACGAGGTGCTCGAGCGGGGCGAGGCCGGACGCGTGCTCGACGACCTGCGCGGCTGCCTGGCCGGGCACTTCGACGTGGACCACTGCACGTTCCAGCTCGAGCCCCCGTCCACGGGCGCCGAGGCGCACACGCACGCGTGAGGAGACGCACATGGTGAAGATCGGGATCGTGCTGCTGCCGCAGGACCGGTGGGCCGTCGCGCGCGACAAGTGGCGCCAGGCCGAGGAGTGGGGGTTCGACCACGCCTGGACCTACGACCACCTGTCGTGGCGGACGCTCGTGGACCAGCCGTGGTTCGCGACCGTCCCGCTGCTCGCGGCCGCGGCGGCGGTCACGGAGCGGATCGGGCTCGGCACGTTCGTCGCGTCGCCCAACTTCCGTCACCCCGTGCCGTTCGGCAAGGACGTGCTGGGCCTCGACGACATCTCGGGCGGCCGGTTCGTGCTTGGCCTCGGCTCAGGCGGGGAAGGGTTCGACGCGGGTGTGCTGGCGGCGCCGCCCACGCGAGCGCAGCGGACCCGCCGGTTCGAGGAGTTCGTGGCGCTGCTGGACCGGCTCCTGACCCAGCCCGTGACCGAGCACGTGGGCGACTACTACGACGCGTACGGCGCGCGGATGATCCCGGTGCCGGATCGTCGCCCGCCGTTCGCGGTGGCTGCGTCGGGACCGCGGGCGATGGCCCTCGCGGCCCGGTTCGGCGACGGGTGGATCACGTTCGGTCCGCAGTTCGGCCCCGAGGTGCAGACCGACGACCCCGTGGCGGCCCAGGAGCGGTGGTGGACGGACCTCGCCGACGAGGCCGCCCGGATGGACGCCGTCGAGGCAAGGGCCGGCCGCGAGGTGCCGCTGCGTCGCTACCTGAGCCTCGACGGCGCGCCGATCTTCTCGCTGACGTCGTCCGACCTGGCGGTCGAGGGCATCGAACGCGCGGCGGGGCTGGGCTTCACCGACGTCGTCGTCCACTGGCCACGCGCCGAAGGCATCTACGCGGGCAATCGGGCCACCCTGGAGGTGCTCGCCACCCGCCTTTCAGCCCTGCAGTCGCTGGAGCCCACCCCTCGCCCCACCTGATCCGCACGACTCGCGGGTTCCTCGTCGACGCGCGGGTTGAAAGCCGCGAGCCGACGAGGAACCCGCGAGTCGTGGCGTGACCGGCGGGGTGGGGGTCAGTGGGCGACGGCCGGGGCGGTGTCCAGCGAGTCCACGTCGTCCGGGATCTTCGCCGCCTCCAGGCGGGCGATGCGGTCGGCGCGGGTGCGGAACAGCGTCGCGCTGAGCACCACGCCGACGGCGAAGATGCCGGCCGACCACGTGTAGGCGGTCGAGTAGGCGTGCATGGACGCGTCGGCCAGGACCTTCTGCGTCGTCGGCTGGTGGACCGTGACGTAGGTGGTCGCCGCAGTGGCGGCCAGCGTGTTGAGCACCGCGGTGCCGATGGCGCCGCCCACCTGCTGGCTCGTCGAGACCATCGCGGATGCGGCCCCCGCCTGGCGCGGTGGGATGCCGAGCGTGGCGAGCTGGAAGGAGGCCGGCATGATCGAGCCCATCCCGACACCCATCGCGACCAGTCCGGGCAGGACGTGCAGGTAGCTGCTGTCCAGCTCGAGCGTGGTGAACCAGAGCATGCCGAGCCCGGCCAGGGTCATGCCGATCGGTACGAGCACCTTGGGCCCGAAGCGCGGGACCAGCAGGTTGGTCTGGATCTGCGCGGTGATGATGATCGAGAGGACCATCGGCAGGAACGCGGTGCCGGTCTGCATGGGCGTGAACTGGAGCGTCTGCTGCAGGTAGTACGTGACGAACAGGAACGCGCCGAACATGCCCGAGCCTGCCACCAGGATGGACAGGTAGGACGCGCCGCGGTCGCGGTCGAGGATCACGTCCAGCGGCAGGACGGGGTACTCCGCGCGCTTCTGGCGGACGACGAAGGCGGCGAGCAGGGCCACGCTCGCGACGAGCGAGCCCCAGACCCAGGGGGAGTCCCAGCCCTTGGGCTCGGCCTGCGAGAAGCCGAAGACGAGCGCGAACAGCCCGGCCGACCCGAGCAGCACGTCGCCGACCTGCAGGGTGTGGTGCCCGCGCTCGTGCACGCGCGGCAGCAGGGCGGAGGCCGCGATGAACGCGAAGACAGCGATCACGACGTTGACGTAGAGGTTCCAGCGCCAGTCGAGGTGCTCGGTGAGGTAGCCGCCGAGCAGCAGGCCGATGGCGCCGCCCATGCCGGCGATGGCGCCGAAGACGCCGAAGGCGCGGGCGCGCTCCTTGGGGATGGTGAACGTCGTCGCGAGCACCGACAGCGCGGCGGGGGCGAGCGCGGCGCCGAACGCGCCCTGCAGGGCGCGGGCGCCGACGAGCATGCCGAACGACTGCGCGGCGCCGCCCAGCGCGGAGGCTGCGGCGAAGCCGACGAGGCCGATGAGGAACATGCGGCGGCGGCCGAACATGTCGGACAGGCGGCCGCCGAGCAGGAGCAGCGAGCCGAAGGCGAGGGCGTAGGCGGTGACGACCCACTGGCGGTCGTTGTCGGAGAACCCGAGGTCGGCCTGGGCCGACGGGAGGGCGATGTTCACGATGGTGCCGTCGAGCACCACCATCAGCTGCGCGAGCGCGACCGTCGCGAGGACGTACCAGCGCCGGCGGCTGTCAGGTGTGGGGGAGGTGGGCATGACCGAGAGCCTAATACAGAACTAGTCAGTTCCGAAACCCCCCAGTCTCGATTGGCGTATCGTGAGATCATCAGCACGAGACACGGACGGAGGCACCTGATGCTTGGCAACGACGAGGACGTCGTCGAGATTCCCCGTCGCCCCGGGCGTCGGCGCGACGAGTCCAAGGACGACGTGATCATGACCGCGACGCGGCAGCTCATCGCGGAGCGCGGCTACGAGGGCATGACGATGGACGCCGTGGCGGAGCGCGCCGGGACGGGCAAGGCGACCGTCTACCGGCGCTGGCCCTCGAAGGTCGAGCTCACGGTCGACGCGGTCGTCTGCGGCCGCGGCATGATCCTGACCATCGACGACGTCCCCGACACGGGCTCGCTGCGCGGTGACCTCATGTCGCTGCGAGGCATCCAGGACTCAGGTCGCAACGACGCGCTCATGTCCGGCCTGCACGCTGCGGCCCAGAGCGACCCGCAGGTCGGCAAGCTCTTCCACGAGCAGTTCGTCACCGCCCGCATGGCGCTCATGTACGCGCTCCTGGAGCGCGCCCAGGAGCGCGGGGAGCTGCTGCCCGGCATCGACCTGGAGATGGTCGCCACCATCGCCCCCGCGATGATCGCGTACCGGAAGGTCGTCGCCGGCAAGAAGGTCAGCGCCGAGTACTCGCAGCGCGTCATCGAGCACCTGGTCCTGCCGCTGGCCACGGGCGAGCGGCCCGACGTGCAGGCCTGACGGCCCGCACGTCCGGGCGGATCACGCCTCGCGCAGCTCCTCCCACTGCCGGCGACGCTCCGCCTGCTCCACCGGGTCCGGCACGGGCAGGGACGCGAGCAGCCGCTGCGTGTACGGGTGCTCGGGCTCGCCCAGCACCTGGTCACCCGAGCCCTCCTCGACGACCTTGCCGCGGTGCAGCACCACGATGCGGTCCGCGAGCAGGTCGACGACGGCCAGGTCGTGGCTGATGAACAGGCACGCGAAGCCCAGCTCCTGCTGCAGCCGCGCGAACAGGTCCAGCACGCGCGCCTGCACGGACACGTCGAGGGCGGAGGTCGGCTCGTCCGCGATCAGCAGCTCCGGGTCGAGCGCCAGCGCCCGGGCCAGCGACGCCCGCTGACGCTGCCCGCCCGAGAGCTCGTGCGGGAACCGGTCGCCGAACGCACGCGGCAGCTGGACGGCCTCGAGCAGCTCGTCGACCTTGGCCCGCGCGGCCTGCGGCGACGAAGCGACCCCGTGCACCACCAGCGGCTCGGCGACGCACTGCGCGATCGTCAGCAGCGGGTTGAAGCTCGTGGCCGGGTCCTGGAACACGAACCCGATCCGCTTGCGCAGCGGCCGGAACCGGCGCTCGCGCACGCCGTTCATCTCCATGCCCAGCACCGCGAGCGAGCCCTCGCTGACGGCCGTGAGGCCCGCGATGGCGCGCCCGATGGTCGTCTTGCCGGACCCCGACTCGCCGACGAGCCCGACGACCTCGCCGGGGCGGATCTGCAGGTCGACGCCGTCGACGGCCGTGAACCCGGGGGAGCGCAGCCGCCCCGGGTAGACGATCCGCAGGTCGCGGGCGACGACGACGGGTGCGACGTCCGCAGCCACGGCCGGCTCGTCGGTCGCGGCCGCCGTGCGCAGCCGCGCGCCCCCGACGCGCGGCACGGCCGCCAGCAGCGCCCGCGTGTACTCGTGCTGCGGCGACGCGAACAGCGTGCGGGCGTCGGCCTGCTCGACGATCTCGCCGTCGAGCATCACCGCCACCCGGTCGGCGAGGTCCGCGACGACGCCCATGTTGTGCGTGATCAGCACGACGGCGGTCCCGAACTCGGCGGGCAGGCGGCGCAGCAGGTCCAGGATCTCGGCCTGCACGGTCACGTCCAGGGCGGTCGTCGGCTCGTCGGCGATGATCAGCCCGGGGTTGAGCGCGAGCGCCTGCGCGATGACGATGCGCTGCTTCTGCCCGCCGGAGAACTGGTGCGGGTAGTGGTCGACGCGGTGCTCCGGGTCCGGGATGCCGACGCGCCGCAGCACGTCGATCGCGCGCTGGCGGGCCTGCGCCCGGCTCAGGCCCCCGTGGGCGCGCAAGCCCTCGGCGATCTGCCAACCGACCGGGTACACGGGGTTCAGGACGCTCGTGGGCTCCTGGAACACCATCGCGGCGTCGCGTCCCCGGACCTCGCGCAGGGCGCTGCCGCGCAGCATCGTGACGTCGTGGGTCCCGGTGCCGTCGGGGCGCGAGAGCAGCACGGCGCCCGTCGTGCGCGCGGTCTGGGGCAGCAGGCCCAGGATGCTCCGCGCGGTGACGGTCTTGCCCGAGCCGGACTCGCCGACGACCGCCAGGACCTGCCCCGACTCGACCTGCAGGCTCACGCCGCGGACGGCGCGGACGGGGCCGGCGTCGGTGTCGAAGGTGACGGCCAGGTTGTCGATCTGGACCACGGGGGTGCTCATGCGTCGTCTCCGTCCGCGCCCCGGGAGCGGGCGCCTTCCTCGGGTGTCGGGGTGGCGTCGGGACCCTCCAGCAGGTCGACGCCGTCGACGCCCTCCGGGCCCGCGCTCAGGACGCCACCGGGCACGGCCGTCGTCGTGCCGACCGCCCCGGCGAGCGCGGCCGCGCGCCGGCGCGTCCGCAGGCGCGGGTCGGCGAGGTCGTTGAGCGACTCGCCCACCAGGCTGACGCCCAGGACGGTCAGCACGATGGCGAGGCCCGGAGGGAGCGACGTCCACCAGATGCCGCTGGTCACGTCACCGAGCGCTTTGTTGAGGTCGTATCCCCAGTCGCCCGCCTGGGTGGGGGAGATGCCGAAGCCCAGGAAGCCGAGTCCCGCGAGCGTCAGGATCGCCTCACCCGCGTTGAGCGTCACGATGAGCGGCAGCGTGCGGGTCGAGTTGCGCAGGACGTGTCGCGTCATGATCCGTACGTGACCGGCGCCGACGACGCGCGCGGACTCGACGAACGCCTCCGCCTTGATGCGCACCGCCTCCGCGCGGATGACGCGGAAGTACTGCGGCACGAACACCACGGTGATCGAGATGGCCGTCGCCCAGATGCCGCCCCACTTGTCGGCCTGACCGTTGCTGATGACGATCGCGGCCAGGATGGCGAGCAGCAGGGACGGGAACGCGTAGATGGCGTCGGCGATCACGACGAGCACGCGGTCGAGCCAGCCGCCGAAGTAGCCGGACAGCAGGCCCAGGACGATGCCGACGACGATCGACAGCGCGACGGCCAGGACGATCGTCGTCAGCGCCGTCCGGGAACCCCAGATGACGCGCGACAGCACGTCGAAACCGCCGACCGTGGTGCCGAGCAGGTGGTCGCTGGACGGGCGCTGCTGCGAGCCGAACAGCTCGCCGTCTGCGCGGAGCTGGCCGAATCCGTAGGGCGCGAGCAGCGGCGCGAACGCGGCCGTGAGCAGGAAGATCGCGACGAGCACGAGGCCCGTGACGAGCATGCCGCGCTGCAGGCCGACGCTGCTGCGCAGCTGGTGGACGACGGGCAGGCGCTTGAGCACGGACGGGCGCTGCGGGGCCTTGTCGATGGTGGTGGTCATGTCAGTACCTGATCCGGGGGTCGACGAGGGCGGCGATGACGTCGACGACGAAGTTCGTCAGCGCGACGATGACGGCGAGCAGCGCGACCATGCCCTGCACGGCGACGTAGTCGCGCGCCTGCAGGTACTGGACCAGCTGGAAGCCGAGGCCCTTCCACTCGAACGTCGTCTCGGTGAGCACCGCCCCGGCGAGGAGCAGGGCGATCTGCAGGCCGATGACCGTGATGATCGGGACGAGCGCGGGCCGCCAGGCGTGCTTGCGCAGCAGCCGCCGCTCGCTGACGCCGCGCGACCGCGCCGCCTCGACGTAGCCGGTGGCGAGCGTGCCGATGACGTTGGTGCGCACCAGGCGCAGGAAGACGCCGGCCGTGAGCAGGCCCAGGGCGATGGCCGGCAGGATCGCGTGCTCCAGGACGTCCTGGATCGCCGCCGGGTCGCCGGTGCTGATGGCGTCGATGAGGTAGATCCCGGTGCCGGCGCCGTTGCGCTGCAGCTCGATCTCGGTCCCCGTGGACGCCCGACCGGCGACGGGCAGCCAGTCGAGCCAGACGGAGAACACGAGCTTGAGCAGCATGCCGGCGAAGAACACGGGCGTCGCGTAGACCAGCACCGCGGAGACGCGGAACGTGGCGTCGATGCCGCGGTCGCGGCGGGCGGCGGCGATCCGGCCCAGCGGGATGCCGACCAGGAACGCGACGAGCAGCGCGTAGCACGCGAGCTCGAGGGTCGCGGCGCCGTAGGTGGTCAGGACCTCGGTGACCGGGCGGTTGTCGGAGATCGTCGTCCCGAAGTCGCCCCGCAGGATGCTGCCGAGGTAGTCGAGGTACTGCACCAGGATGGGGCGGTCGTAGCCGGCGGCGTGGATGCGCTCGGCCAGCTGTTCGGGGGTCAGGCGCCCGCCCTGCGCCGCGGTGATCGGGTCACCGGTGGCGCGCATCATGACGAACACCGTCGTCACGAGGATGAGGATCGTCGGGAAGATCAGCAGGAACCTGACCAGCAGGTACCGGCCGAGGCCGCCGCCGGCACGTCGTCGTCCGGGGGTCGGGGTGGCCGCGCCCGGGACGAGGTCCGTGGGCTCGGCCGTGGTGATGGAGGTCATGGGTGTCCTGACGTGCTCGAGGGTGCCACGGGTCCGCCCCGCACCCGGAGGTGCGGGGCGGACCGGAGGGCCTTACTTCGACAGTGCCGCGTAGCGGAACTTGAACGACGCGTCGAGCGTGTCCTCGGCGCCCTTCACGTCCTTGCCGACGACGGCGACCTGCGCGCCCTGCAGGAACGGGACGGTCGAGAGGTCCTTCGCCTCGAGGTCCTGGATCTGCTCGATGAGCTTGGTGCGGGCGTCGGCGTCGGGCGTCGAGGCCTGCTTCAGGATCAGGTCGTTGACCTGCTTGTTGTCGTAGTGGTTCGACAGGAAGTTCTTCGTCAGGAAGAACGGCGTCAGGTAGTTGTCGGCGTCGGAGTAGTCCGGGAACCAGCCCAGCTGGTAGGCGGGGTAGACGTCGGCGACGCGGTCCTTGGAGTACTGGACCCACTCGGTCGACTTCTGGTCGACCGTGAACAGGCCGTCCGCCTCGAGCTGGTCGGCGAGCAGGTTGTACTCGTCGGTCGACGACGGGCCGTAGTGCTCGGTCGTGTACTGCAGCTTCAGGTCGACGGGCGTCGTGACGCCGGCGTCCTCGAGCGTCTTCTTGGCCTTGGCGGCGTCGGGCTTGCCGTTGCCGTCGCCGTACAGACCCTTGAGCGACTGGGTCGCGCCCGTCAGGCCGTCGGGCACGAACGAGTACAGCGGCGTGTAGGTGCCCTTGTAGACCTGGTCGGCCAGCGCGTCGCGGTCGATGAGGTCGGCGACGGCCTGGCGGACGGCGAGCGCCTTGGCCGGGTCCGCGTCGGCCGTCTTGGCCCCGTACGGCTGCGTGTCGAAGTTGAAGACGATGTAGCGGATCTCGCCGCCGGGGCCGTCGACGACCTTGACCTTGTCGTTCGTGCGCAGGTCCGCGATGTCCGACGGTGCGAGGGAGCGGAACGCCACGTCGATGTTGCCCTGCTGGATGTCCAGCTTCAGGTTGGGCGCGTCGGCGTAGTACTTGACGTTGATCTCGTCGGTCTTCGCCTTGCCCAGGATGCCCTGGTAGCCGGCGTACGCCTTGTACGAGATGAGGTTGTTGAAGTCGTAGCTGGTGATCTCGTACTGGCCGGCGAACGCCTTGCCCTTGACGATGTCCTGGTCGGACGTGAGCGCGTCGGGGGAGAACACCTCCTCGTCGACGATCGGGCCGGCCGGGCTCGACAGCACCTGCGGGAACGTCTGGTCGTTCGCGGACTTGAGGTGGAACACGACCGTCGTCGGGTCGGGAGCCTCGGTGCTGTCCAGGTTGAACAGCAGGGAGGACGGGCCGTTCTCGTCGGCGATCTTGAGCTGGCGGTCGAACGTGAACTTCACGTCCGACGACGTCAGGTCGTGGCCGTTGGCCCACTTCAGACCCGGCTTGAGCTTGACCGTGTACTCGGTCGGGCTCGTGAACTCGGCCGAGGTGGCGATGTCCGGCTTCACGTCCGGGCTGCCGTACGGGGTGTTCAGCAGGAACGGGAACACCTGGTTCATGACGGCGAAGGAGCCGTTGTCGTAGGAGCCGGCCGGGTCGAGCACCGTCACCTTGTCGGTGGTGCCGATGGTCAGCGGTGCGCCGCTGCTCCCGCCGGTGGCGTCGTCGGACCCCTCCTTGTTCGACGAGCAGGCGGTCAGCGCCAGTGCGCCGACCGCGAGGCCGGCAGTCGTCATCAGCAGGCGACGACGCGTGCGTGCGTGGGTCATCCGTGTCCTCTTCCGTCGGGGCCGGGGGTGTCCGGCTCGATCCCTTGTGGACGGATGTCTAGCACACAGATGTGTCACAGGTCACCGCCATCTTACCGGTGGGTAACATCGCGGTCTCGGGCCGGTCACGACCCGGCGACGGTCCGCGGGCCGCTACAGACCCAGCGTCTGCCGCTTGGCGGCGGCGAACTCCTCGTCGTCCAGGATCCCGGCCTCGTGCAGCTTGACCAGGCGCTCGAGCGCGTCGGGGACGGTGCCGTCGACGGGCGGTTCGACCAGCGGCTCGTCGGACTCGTCATCGGGCACGGGCTCCAGGACAGCCTTGGGCCCGGGCTTGGCCGCCCGGGCGCCCACCTTCGTCGCGTCGTAGGCGCGCGTCCCCGCGTCGACCGCGGCCGCCGCGAACGTCGCGGCCCCGGCGGCAGCGCCAGCGACGACGGGCGACGCCTTCGTCTTGAGGGTGGTCTGCGTGTCCGCGCTCACAGGCAGCTTGTCGATGCCCTTGGCCAGGACGTCGGCCGTGCTGGTGCCGATGTCGAAGGCGCGGATCCGGTCACTCATCGTCTTGCGCTTGTCGGTCACGAAGAACCTCCACGTCGACGGCTGTTCTGGGGAGCGTACCCAGGCTCACAGAGCGATGCGACCGGTCACCAGGAAGGCGATCGCCACGGCTGCCGCCCCCAGCACGACGGCGAGCACGACGCGTTCAGCCGCGGTGAACGCGCGCTCGTCGGACCGCCGCGCCCACACGTAGAGCAGCGAGCCCGGACCGTAGACGAGCGCGGTGAGCAGCAGGTACGACGGGCCGCCGGCCCACACCAGGAACACCGTGTAGACGACGGCGACGACGGACACCACGACCGCGCCGGCGCGGCGCGGTCGGGCGGTCACCAGGCGCGTCGAGAAGCCCGCCGAGAGCAGGTACGGCACCAGCACGAGAGACGAGCACAGGGAGACGGCCGCGTCGAACGCGTCCGCGGAGAACAGGACCACCACCAGGAACACCTGGACGACGACGTTCGTCGCGACGATCGCGCCGACGGGCGCATCGCGGCGGTTCTCGCGCGCCAGGGCCGCCGGCATGTCGCCGTCGCGCGCCGCCTCCCGCACCACCTCGCAGGCCATGAGCGTCCACGCCAGGTACGCACCCAGCACGGAGACCAGCAGCCCGACGCCGACGAACGCCGAGCCCCACCGCCCGACGACGTGCTCGAGCACCCCGGCGACCGACGGCTGGTCCAGCGCGGCCAGCTCGGCGCGGGGCAGGACCCCGTAGGACACCATCGTGACCAGCACGAACACGGCCAGCACGGTCAGGAAGCCGGACACCGTGGCCCAGCCGACGTCCGCGCGTCGCCGGGCGTACCGCGAGTAGACGCTCGCGCCCTCCACACCGATGAAGACGAACACCGTCAGCAGCATCGTCGCGCGGACCTGGTCGAACAGGCCGTCGCTGCCGCCGGACAGGTTGTCGACGAAGACGGTCGGGTCGAACGCCAGGGCGACGACGACGAGGAACACGGCCAGCGGCACCAGCTTCGCGACCGTGACGATGCGGTTCACCGCCGTCGCGGACGTCACGCCGCGCACCAGCAGCAGGTGGAACAGCCACAGGCCGACGGAGGCGCACGCGATGGCCGTCGGCGTCGCGCCGCCCTTCAGGGCAGGGACCCAGGTGCCCAGCGTCGACATGATGAGCACCCAGTAGGCGACGTTGCCCACCGCGGCGCTGGCCCAGTAGCCGAGAGCGGACAGGAACCCCGCGTACCGGCCGAAGCCCGCCCGCGCGTAGGCGTAGACGCCCGCGTCCAGGTCGGGCCGCTCGCGTGCCAGCCGCTGGAACGTGAGCGCGAGCATGAGCATGCCGGTGCCGGCGATCGCCCACGCGATCAGCGCGCCCGTGACGCCGGTGTCCGTGGCGAACGACGCGGGCAGCGAGAACACGCCCGCCCCGACCATCGACCCGACGACCAGCGCCGCGAGCGTCCAGCGCGAGACCGCGTGGGGCGTGGGCGTCTCGTGCGTGGTCGCCAGGTCGGTGCTGGTCACGCGGCCCTCCTCGGACGGCTGTGCGCCTCAGGCTCCGTCGGTCGGCCAGGACGAGCGATCGCCGAGCCACAACTCTGCCACCAGCGCCGCGACCTCGCCCACGGTCCGCCCGTCGGTCGGGACGCGGTGCGTGACCTCGGGGGCGCCGGAGTCCAGCGCCGCGGCGGCGGCGCGCGACCGAGCCTGGTGCGCGGCGAGCGACGCGCCGTGCTCGCGCCCGGCCAGGCGTTCGTCTGTCGTCACGTCGTCGGCCGTCAGCAGCACCGCCGTCACGAGCGGGTCGTCGCCCATCGCCGCCGCGAGGTCGTCGGCCTGCAGCACGCTCACCGTGTTGGTGTAGACGAGCCGCCGGTAGCCGAGGTCGCGGTAGCCCGCCCACACCGCGCGCAGGTTGCGCTCGGCGAGCCGGTGCTCCCACGGCGGCGGCCAGGCCAGGTCCAG
>Ga0160458_100363_pt1 | contig 22917 bp, 20 predicted proteins | sample HID1973I_E6MG_FD_108247 | JGI IMG/M metagenome (GOLD analysis project Ga0160458, IMG submission 108247) | Enriched mosquito-associated microbial communities from UW Madison campus, WI, USA - HID1973I_E6 MG | ecosystem: Host-associated > Arthropoda: Insects > Digestive system > Unclassified ...
CCGAACGTGCGCGGCTCCTGCGTGTCGACGACGGTCAGGTCGTAGCCGAGCACGTCGTCGGGGTCGCAGACGTCGCCGACGACGGCCGCGAGCAGGTCGGTCGAGTCGCCGAGCCCCCAGACCGGCTGCGTGTGGCGCTGCTTGTCGAGCGTGAGCCCGTCGTTGACCTGCCGGTCCAGGTGGATGGCGAGCTGCGGGATGCGCAGCAAGGGCCCGGTGCGGACCAGGTGCTCGCCGCCGCGGGTCACCACGCGCCCCGCCAGCGCCAGCTCGCGGTCCAGCCAGGAGTTGAGCAGCGGACCGCCGTAGACCTCGACCGCCGCCTGCCGCCAACCGGCGCGGCTCGTCGCCGGGATGGGCTTGAGCTTGAAGCCCGGGGAGTCCGTGTGCGTGCCGAGGATCGTGACGGGGGTGGTCGCGTCGGCGCCGTCGGGCACCACCCACGCGATGACGGCGCCGTCGCGCACGACGACGCGACGCCCGGGCCCGGTGGGCCAGGCGTCCCCCTCCGCGAGCTGCTCGAAGCCCGCGTCACGCACGCGCCGCGCGACCTCCGCGGCGGCGTGGAACGAGCTCGGCGACGCCGTGACGAACGCAGCGAGATCGGCGACGTGGGCGAAGGCTTCGGGGGTGGGCACGGTGGTGAGCACGTCTCGATCGTCTCATCCGTGGTCCGGGGTCCGTCACGGCCCCGATCCGGAGCCGCACGACCGCGCCCGGGTCCGCCGGTGTCGTCGTCGGCCCCGGCCTTCCACCATGCTGGACCCCACCAGGACGCACGACAGACGGAGAACCGCATGACCTACCGCGTGATGACCGTGTGCACGGGGAACATCTGCCGGTCGCCGATGGCGGAGATCGTCCTGCGGGACCGGTTCGAGGCGGCGGGGCTGGACGTGGACGTGGACTCGTCGGGCGTGAGCGACGAGGAGCACGGCAACCCGATCGACCGGCGGGCCCGCGACGTCCTGGTCGCGCACGGGTACGTGCCCGACGGGAGCCACCGGGCGCGTCAGGTGCGTGCGTCGGACCTGTCGTCGCGCGACCTGGTGCTGGCGATGACCTCGCAGCACGCCCGCGCGCTGCGGCGCATCGACCCGGCGGCGAACGTCGTCATGTACCGGTCGTTCGACCCGGACGCGCCCGACGACGGCCCCGAGCACCTGCTCGACGTCGACGACCCCTGGTACGGCGGGCCGGAGAACTTCGAGACGTGCCTGGCGGAGATCGAGGCCGCCGCCGACGGGGTCGTGGCGTACGTGCGCGACCAGGTGGGCGGCGCGGCGTGAAGGTCTCGACGAGGTCCGCGGTGCCGCCGTTCGCGGTGATGGAGATCCTGGCGGCGGCGAACGCGCGCCGGGCAGCGGGTGAGGACGTGCTCAACCTCTGTGCGGGGGAGCCGGCGTCGGGGGCGTCGGAGGCGGTGCGCCTGCGGGCGGCGGAGCTGCTGTCGTCGGGCGGCCTGGGCTACACCGAGGCGCTGGGTGCGCCCGCGTTGCGCGCGGCGATCGCTGCGCACTACGACACGTACGGCGTCACGGTGGACCCGGCGCGCGTGGCCGTGACGACGGGGTCGTCGGGCGGGTTCCTGCTCGCCTTCCTCGCGGCGTTCGACGTGGGCGACCGCGTGGCGCTGGCGCGGCCGGGCTACCCGGCGTACGCGAACATCCTGGCGGCGCTCGGGTGCGAGGTCGTGTCGCTGCCGTGCGGGCCCCAGACGCGCTACCAGCCGACGGTCGCTCAGCTCGAGGCGCTCGACGAGCCCGTCGACGGGCTGGTCGTGGCGAGCCCCGCGAACCCGACGGGGACCATGATCGACGCCGCAGGTCTCGAGGAGCTGGCGAGCTGGTGCGAGGCGCACGGCGTGCGTCTGATCAGCGACGAGATCTACCACGGCATCACCTACACGCCCGGCGCGACGCCCACCGCGGCGGCGTACCCGACGGCGGTCGTCGTGAACTCGTTCTCCAAGTACTGGGCCATGACGGGGTGGCGGCTGGGCTGGCTCGTGCTCCCCGACGACCTCGTCGCGCCCGTCGACGCGCTCGCCGGGAACGTGGCCCTGTGCCCGCCGGCACTGGCGCAGCACGCGGCGGTCGCGGCGTTCAGCCCCGCCGGCCTGGCGGCGGCGGAGGCGGACGTCGCGCGGTACGCAGCATCGCGCGACCTGCTGCTCGCGCGCCTGCCCGAGCTCGGCTGGACGCGCGTCGCGCCCGCCGACGGCGCGTTCTACCTCTACGCCGACATCTCCGGCTCGGGGCTCGACTCCGTGACCTGGTGCGCCCGCCTGCTCGACGAGGCCGGCGTCGCGCTCACGCCCGGGACCGACTTCGACCCCGTAGACGGGCACCGGTGGGTGCGGCTCTCGTTCGCGTCGTCGGCGGAGGTGGTCGGCGCGGCGGTCGACCGGATCGTGGCGTGGCAGGCGTCCAGGCAGGTCAGGAACCAGCCGCACCTGTGACGGGTGAGGGAGCTGGGGCGACCTGGCCGCCTCGTCCGTCACTCGCGTCACAGGTGCGGCTGGTTGCTGCGGCTGTCGGGCGGCCGGGGCGGCCGCGGGCGGGCGGCTCGAGAGCGGGCGGCGCGACGTAGGTTGGGCGGGTGCAGATCCCGCCGATCGTCGAGCCCGGACCGCCGCTGACGCCCGAGCAGGCGGCGCGCGCGTCGCGGCACGTGCTGCTGCCGGGGATCGGACTCGACGGGCAACGCCGGCTGCGGGCCGCGCGCGTGTGCGTGGTCGGGGCCGGGGGGCTGGGTGCGCCCGTGCTGCAGTACCTCGCGGCCGCGGGCGTGGGGTCGCTGACGGTGGTCGACGACGACGTCGTGGACGTCAGCAACCTGCAGCGGCAGGTCGTCCACGGGACGTCCGACGTGGGCCGCGCGAAGGTCGACAGTGCGCGTGACGCCGTCGTCGAGCTGGACCCGTCCGTGCGGGTCGTCACGCATCGCGTGCGGCTGACCAGCGAGAACGCCGACGACATCCTGTCCGGCCACGACGTCGTCGTCGACGGGACCGACAACTTCCCCACGCGCTACCTGGTCAGCGACGCGTGCGAGCGGCTGGGCGTGCCCGTGGTGTGGGGGTCGGTGCTGCGGTTCGACGCGCAGGCCTCCGTGTTCTGGGGGCGGCCGCCGGAGGGGGTGCCGGCCGTGACCTTGCGCGACCTGTTCCCGAGCCCGCCGCCGCCCGACGAGGTGCCGTCCTGCGCCGTGGCCGGCGTCATCGGGGCGCTGTGCGGGCAGATCGGGTCGGTCATGGCGACCGAGGTGGTCAAGCTGGTGACCGGCGCGGGCGAGCCGCTGCTGGGTCGCGTGCTGGTGGTGGACGCCGCCCGCGCGCGCTGGACGACGCTGCCGCTGGTGCGCGCGGCCGACCGAGATAGACCCTTGGCGCCGAGATCGACCCCTGGAGAGGTCGATCTCGGCGGCAAGGGTCTGTCTCGCGACATCTCGGTCGACGAGCTCGACGCGCGCCTGGCCGCGGGGGACGTCGTGCTCGTCGACGTGCGGGAGCCGGGTGAGGCTGCCGCCGCATCGATCCCCGGGGCCGAGCTCATCCCGCTGGCGCGCGTGCTGGACGGGACCGGGACCGCCCACCTGCCGCGTGACCGGGAGGTCGTGGTGCACTGCGCCGTCGGCGGGCGGTCGGCGGTGGCGGTCCAGGTGTTGCGCGCCGCCGGGATCGACGCGGTCAACCTGACGGGCGGCATCCAGGCCTGGCTCGCGCGTCCCTGACCAGCCCGTCACCTGGCAGGATCGGGGCGGCAGGGTTGGCTCTCGGAGGGAGATCGCGTGCGGACGCTCGACGGGCATCGCGCGGCCACGTTGGCGCTCGCGGCTCCGCTGGCGGTGGTCGAGGTGGGTCTCGACGAGGCGCTGGGCCTGGTGCTCGCCGCGGACGTGCGGACCGAGGACGCGCTGCCCCGCTGGGACAACAGCGCGATGGACGGGTACGCGGTGCGGTCGGTCGACGTGGCGGACGTGCCTGCGACGCTGCGTGTGATCGCGGAGCTGCCCGCGGGATCGCCCGACGAACCCGTCGTGGAGCCCGGCACCGCCGCGCGCATCATGACGGGTGCGCCGCTGCCGCCCGGCGCGGACACGATCGTCCCGGTCGAGGCGACTGACGGCTGGGCACCCGACGGCGTGGTCACGGTGCACCAGCCGTCCGCCCCCGGAGCGCACCTGCGGCGTGCGGGCGAGGACGCGGCCGCCGGGGACGTCGTCGTCGAGGCGGGCGCGGTGCTGCGGCCCGCGCACGTCGCCGCGCTCGCGTCGGTCGGGTGCGCGCGGGTGCCGGTGCGTCGCCGGCCGCGGATCGCCGTGGTGTCCACGGGCGACGAGCTCGTCGAGCCCGGTCAGCCGCTGCGGCGGGGCCAGCTGCCCGACTCCAACTCCTGGCTGCTGGCCGCGGCCGTGCGCGAGGCGGGCGGCGAACCGGTCCGCATCGGGCCGCTGGCCGACGACCCGAGCGCGCTGCACCGCCGGCTGCTCGAGCTGGACGGAGACGTCGACGGCATCGTCACGTCGGGCGGCGTCAGCGCGGGAGCGTACGACGTGGTCAAGGCCGCCCTCGCCTCCGAGGTCGTGTTCCTGGCCGTCGCCGTCCAGCCGGGCAAGCCGCAGGGGCTCGGCCGGCTGCCGGGCGGGACCCCGATCTGGACGCTGCCGGGCAACCCGGTGAGCTCGTTCGCGTCGTTCGAGATGTTCGTCCGCCCGGCGATCCGGCGGATGCTCGGGGCTGCGGACGTCGAGCGCCCGTCCGTGCAGGCCGTCGCCGACGAGGGGTGGCGGACGCCGCCCGGCCGCGCCCAGCTCATGCCGGTGCGCTTCGTCGGCCCGGACCACGTGGTGCCCGCCACCGCGCGCGGGTCGGGCTCGCACCTCGTCGCCCGGCTGGCCCTCGCCGAGGGTCTGGCCGTCGTCCCCGCGCAGGTCGACGAGGTCGTCGTCGGCCAGCGCCTCCACGTCCTGAAGGTGACCTGATGAGCGACTTCACCCACCTCGACGCCGCCGGGCACGCGCGCATGGTCGACGTGACCCTCAAGCAGCCGACCGTCCGCTCGGCGACCGCGACGGGCCGCGTGCTGTGCGGGCCGGACGTCGTCGCGGCGTTGCGGTCCGGCGACGTCCCCAAGGGCGACGTGCTCGCCGTGGCCCGCATCGCGGGCATCGCCGCCGCCAAGCGGACCGCGGAGCTGCTGCCGCTCGCGCACGTCATCGGTGTCCACGGCGCCGTCGTCGACCTGGACGTGCAGGACGACGGCGTGCACGTCACCGCGACTGTCCGCACCGCCGACCGCACCGGCGTCGAGATGGAGGCGCTGACGGCGGTGTCCGTGGCCGCGCTCGCGGTGGTCGACATGGTCAAGGGACTCGACAAGTCTGTGCAGATCAGCGACGTGCGGCTCGAGTCGAAGACCGGCGGGAAGTCGGGCGACTGGCACCGGGCGTGACGACGGCCGGCGTGACGGCGGACGACGACGGCTCGGTCGCGTTCGACGCCGTCGTGCTCGCGGGCGGTGCCGCGACCCGGCTCGGTGGTGCGGACAAGCCGGAGGTGCTCGTCGGCGGGCGTGCGCTGCTCGACCACGCGCTCGCGGCCGTCGCGGGCGCGGAGCGCGTCGTCGTCGTCGGCCCGCCGGCGTTGGCGCGACCGGGCGTGCCGACGGTGCTCGAGGACCCGCCGGGCGGCGGACCGGTCGCCGGCCTGGCGGCCGGTCTGGCGGCTCTGGGACCGGGTGCCGACGTCGTCGTCGTGCTCGCCTGCGACGTGCCCGGCGCGAACCCGCTGGTCCAGGCGCTGCTGGTTTCCGCGCGGTCCCTCGACGGCGCCCGCGTCGTCGACCGGGACGGTCGGCCGCAGCACCTGCTCGCGGCGTACCGACGGGCCGCGCTCGACGCGGTGCTCGCCGACCTGGGCGACCCGCGCGGAGCCGCGATCCGCCGGCTCGTCGCCACGCTGCGCCTCGTCGACGTGCCCGACCCCGGCGGGCTGTCGGCCGACGCCGACACCTGGGCGGACGTGGACGCACTCGACGCGCGACTGCGTGGCACGATCGAGCCATGAGCGACGACCCCCGCGCCCCCGGAGCGGACCTGCCCGCCTGGGTGGACCGTGTGACCACCGAGATGGGCGTGGACCGTTCGCTCGTCGACATCGACCGGCTCCTGGACCTGGCCAGCGACGTCGCGCACCAGGTCGCGCGGCCCGCGGTGCCGGTGACGATGTTCGTCGCGGGCCTCGCCGCGGCCGGGACCACGCCCGACGAGGTGGAGCGGCTGCTGCGGATCGTCGAGCAGCACGCCGCGCAGTGGGCCGAGGGCGTGTGATCACCGTCCGCTACTTCGCTGCGGCCGCCGAGGCGGCGGGCGTGGACGACGAGCAGGTGGCGGCAGGGTCGGCCGACGACGTGCGGACGCTGTTGGTCGCACGGCACGCGGCCCTCGGTCCCGTCCTGCCGCGGTGCGCCCTGCTCGCGGACGGCGTGCGGGTGGAGGGCGACGACGCGATCCGGGCGGGAGCCACCCTCGACGTGCTGCCGCCCTTCGCCGGCGGGTAGGCCGCGTCAGCCGCCGATCGCGCTCATGGGGCGGTCGGGCTGGTGGAAGCCGGGTTCGCCGATGCCGTGACCGGCCTTCTTGCCGGCCAGGCAGCGGCGGTAGGCGTCGGCGAGGTCGTCGTCGGTGCCGCCCTCGCGCAGGATCTGGCGGGTGTCGACCTCGGCCTCGGAGAACAGGCAGGCGCGCAGCTGGCCGTCGGCCGTGAGGCGTAGCCGGTCGCACGAGCCGCAGAACGGTGCGGTCACGCTGGCGATGATCCCGACCGTCGCTGGTCCCCCGTCGACGTACCAGAGCTCGGCGGGCGCGGGGCCGCGGCTCGCGACCTCGGTGAGCGTGAACTCCGCGGACAATCGCTCGAGGATCTCCGCCTGCGTCACCATCTGCACGCGGTCCCAGGTGTGCCCGCCGTCCAACGGCATCTGCTCGATGAAGCGCATCTGGTAGCCGCGCTCCACGGCGAACCGCGTCAGGGCGACGACCTCGTCGTCGTTCACGCCGCGCATCGCGACGGCGTTGATCTTGATGGGCGACAGCCCCGCGGCCTCGGCGGCGGCGATGCCCGCGATGGTCTCGACCAGGCGGTCGCGGCGCGTGAGCTGGTGGAACCGGGCGCGGTCCAGGGTGTCGAGGCTGATGTTCACCCTGGTCAGGCCCGCGTCGCGCAGGGGTGCGGCGAGCGCGGGCAGGCGCAGCGCGTTCGTCGTCAGCGAGACCTCGGGCGCGCCGTCGAGCGCGGTGAGGCGGCTGACGACGTCCACCACGTCGACCCGCAGCAGGGGCTCGCCGCCCGTCAGGCGGATGCCGGTGATGCCGTGCTCGACGCCCACGCGCGCGACGCGGATGATCTCCTCGGTGCTGAGCATCGTCGAGCGGGCCAGCCACGGGACGCCGTCGGCAGGCATGCAGTACGTGCAGCGCAGCGAGCAGCGGTCGGTGAGCGAGATCCGCAGGTCGTGGTGCTCGCGCCCGAACCGGTCCGTCAGCACGCTCATGTCATCCCCACCCAGACGTGCTCGCCGCCGGCCAGCAGCTCCTTCTTCCAGATCGGGACCTCGGCCTTGATCGTCTCGACGAGCGCGCGGCACACGACGAAGGCCGCCGCCCGGTGCGCGGTGGCGACGGCCGCGACGATCGCGGCCTCTCCGACGTCCAGGTGCCCGATCCGGTGGGTGACGGCGAGTCCCAGGACGTCGTCGTCGGCCGCGTGCTGCTCCGCGATCCGCCGCAGCACGGCCTCCGCGTCCGGGTGGGCGGAGTAGTCGAGCCCCGTGACCTGCCCCTCGACGGACGGGTCGTGGTCGCGGACCAGCCCGACGAACGTCGCGACGGCGCCGGCTGCGGGGTCGCTGACATGTTTCACGTGAAACTGCAGGTCGAGGGGTGCTTCCTGGATGAGCGCGATCACGTGTGATCACCGCCGTGCGCCTGGTCGACGAGGTGGTCGAGCAGCGGGACGACGGCGTCGAGCCCCTCGGTGACGCCGCCTGGTGAACCGGGCAGGTTGACGACCACGACGCCCTCGGCGGTGACGCCCGCCAGGCCGCGGGACAGGACCGCCGTCGCCACCGAACCTGTGCGGCGCAGCAGCTCGGGGATGCCCGGCAGCTCGCGGGCCAGCAGCGGGCGCGTGCCCTCCGGGGTCTGGTCGCGCGGCGAGACGCCGGTGCCGCCGGACGTCACCACGACGGACGCGCCGACCTCGACCGCCGAGGTGATCGCGGCTGTCACGGACTCGGCGCCGTCGGGAACCACGCGGACGTCCACGTCGTACCCGGCCGCCTCGAGCCGTTCGCGCGCCGCCGGACCCGAGCGGTCCTCGCGCACGCCCGCGGCCGAGCGGTCGGAGACGACCACGACGACGGCAGAGCGGGCAGCCATGGCGTCAGGGTAACCACGGCCGGACACGATCTGCCCCCGCGATCCACGGACGTCACACCCGGCCGGGACCTGGGGACAACTTCGACGAGACCGTCTGCGAGCCGCCTACGGTCGGGCCGACGAGGGGAGGTGGCGGTGCGGACACGTCTGACGGTGCGGCGCGCGAGCGGCGACGAGGAGCGCGTCGTCGTCACGACAGACGCGGGTGCGACGGTCGGTGACGTCGCGGACGCCCTGGCGCCCGACACCACCGACGGGACGCTGCACGTCGAGCACCCGGACGGCACCGTGAGCACCCTCGCGAGGGACGCCGCCGTGGCCGACGTCGCCCTGCGTGCGGGGTCGTCGGTGGTCGTCGTCGGGCCCGGCCACGTCCGGTCGCGCGCCGGGCGTGCGCGCCTGCAGGTGGTGACGGGTCCGGCCGCCGGGCTGGACGTGGAGCTGCGCGGCCGTGTGGCGACGCTGGGCCGGGGCGAGGACTGCGACGTCGTGATCGACGACCCGATGGTGTCGCGGACGCACGCGCGGGTGCTCGTCGGGGCCCACGTCGAGATCGTGGACGCGGGGTCGTCGAACGGCATCGTCGTCGGCGGCGGACGCGTGGACCGCGCGGTGGTCGGGCCGTCCGACTACGTGCTGCTGGGCGACTCCGTGCTGAGCGTGCGGGCGCTCGACGAGGAGCACGACGCGCCGGCCCCCGGGCCGGCCGTCGCGTTCAACCGCCCGCCGCGCGTGGTGCCCCCCGTCACGGACCGTCGGCTCGAGGCGCCGACGGTCCCCGAGCCGCTGCCGCCCGGCCGCCTCCCGGTCGTCGCGCTGGTCGCGCCGCTGGTCATGGGGCTGATGCTGTTCGTCTTCCTGCGCAGCACGCTCACGCTCGTGCTGCTGGCGCTCAGCCCCTTGATCGTCGTCGGCACGTACGTGGACCGGCGCATCGGGGACCGGCGCAAGACCCGCCGGCAGCAGCAGGAGTTCCGGGCGGCGCTCGACGTGCTCGCCGACGAGCTGTCGTCCGCCCAGGCGCACGAGCGGGCCGAGCGGCACGCCGAGCTGGCTGCGACCGCGGACGTCGTGGCGTCCGTCGCCGACCTCGGGGACCTGCTGTGGTCACGTCGGCGGGAGCACCCGACCTTCCTCACCCTCCGTCTGGGGGTGGGGACCGTGCCGTCGCGGACCGTGCTGACGATGCCCACCAAGGGGTCCGCGGTGCCGGCACTGTGGGCCGCGCTCGACGACGTGCGCGCGCGGTTCACCGACGTGACCGGGGTGCCCGTCGCGGCGGACCTGGCCGAGGTCGGTGCCGTGGGCGTCGCAGGAGACGCGGCCGACGAGGTGGCGCGTGCCCTCGTCGCGCAGGTCGTGGGCCTGCACTCGCCGGCCGAGCTGGTCGTGGCCGCGCTCGCCTCGCCGCTCAGCCACGCCCGTTGGGACTGGCTCACCTGGCTGCCGCACGTCGACTCGCCCCACAGCCCGCTGTCGGGTGCGCACCTCGCTGCGCACCCGGCTGCGGCCGCCCCGTTGGTGGCCCGCCTCGAGGAGCTGGTCGCCGAGCGCCTCGCGGCCCCCGGCGGACCGGCCGTGCTGCTCGTCGTCGAGGACGACACGGTCGCGGACCGGGCCCGCCTGGTCCGGCTCGCGGAGATGGGACCGTCGGCGGGCGTGCACGTGCTGTGGTGCGCGACGAGCGCGGACCGGCTGCCCGCGGCGTGCCGGGCGTTCGTCGTCGCGGGGCGCGACGGGGCGGCGCGCGGGGCGGTCCTCGACGGGACGTGGACGCCCATGGCCCCCGAACGGCTGGACGCGCCCCTCGCCGAGCAGCTCGCCCGACGGCTCAGCGCCGTGGTCGACGCCGGCGCGCCGGTGCTGGACCAGAGCGACCTGCCGCGCAGCATCGGCTTCCTCGACCTCGTCGGGGCGCAGACGGCGGACAGCGCGACCGCCGTGCTGGAACGCTGGCACGAGACCGGCTCCGTGCTCGACCGGCACGGCCCGCCGCAGAGGCGACGGCACGACACGGGGCTGCGCGCCGTCGTCGGCGCGGGAGCGGGCGGCCAGTTCGTGCTCGACCTGCGCGCCCAGGGGCCGCACGCGCTCGTCGGCGGGACCACCGGCGCGGGGAAGAGCGAGTTCCTGCAGTCGTGGGTGCTCGGGCTCGCGACCGCGTACGGGCCCGACCGTGTGACCTTCCTGTTCGTCGACTACAAGGGCGGTGCCGCGTTCGCGGACTGCACCGACCTGCCGCACTGCGTCGGGCTCGTCACCGACCTGTCGCCGGCGCTCGTCCGCCGTGCCCTGACCTCGTTGCGTGCCGAGCTGCGCCGCCGCGAGCACCTGTTCAACCGCAAGGGTGTCAAGGATCTGCTGGAGCTGGAGCGTACGAGCGATCCCGACACGCCGCCCGCACTCGTGATCGTGGTCGACGAGTTCGCCGCCCTCGTCGCGGAGGTGCCGGAGTTCGTCGACGGCGTGGTGGACGTCGCGCAGCGCGGCCGGTCGCTGGGCCTGCACCTGATCCTCGCGACCCAGCGCCCGGCGGGCGTCATCAAGGACAACCTTCGCGCCAACACCAACCTGCGCATCGCGCTGCGGATGGCCGACGAGCACGACTCCACCGACGTCCTGGGCAGCGCGCTCGCGGCGAGCTTCGACCCGGGGATACCCGGACGCGGCGCGGTGCGCACCGGGCCCGGCCGGGTCGCGATGTTCCAGGCCGGCTACGCGGGCGGCTGCTCGTCGAGCGGGCCGCGGCGGGCCGGCGTGCGCGTCGAGCACCTCGTGTTCGGGCCGGGCGTGCCGTGGGAGCTGCGGCCGACGAGCGCCACGCCTCGGCCCGACGACGACGGCCCGACCGACATCGAGCGCGTGGTCGCGACGGTGCGGGCCGCGGCGCTCGACATCCCTGCGCCGCGGCGGCCCTGGGTGCCCGCCCTGCCGGACGTCGTCGACCTCGCGTCTCTCGGGGGAGGGTTCGCGGTGGGCCTGGCGGACCTGCCCGCGCAGCAGGAGCAGCGCGAGCTCTGCCTGCGGCCCGACGAGGACGGCGGGCTGGTGGTGCTCGGCACGAGCGGATCGGGCAAGTCGACCGTCCTGCGGACGATCGCCGCGGCCTGCGCGGGGACGCCGACCCACGTCTACGGCCTGGACCTGGGCGCGGGCGGACTCGCGATGCTCGAGGCGTTGCCGCACGTCGGAGCCGTGATCGACGGCGCCGACACGGAGCGCACGGTCCGTCTCCTGCGGCGCCTGCGCGACGAGCTCGACGACCGGGCGACGCGCTTCGCGGCCGCGCACGCCGGAACGATCACGCAGTACCGGGAGCTCGCCGGCCGGCCGGACGAGCCGCGGATCGTGCTGCTCGTCGACGGGCTGGCCGCCTTCCGCGACGCGCACGAGGCCGACTCCGCGCGCACCGGCACGTGGGCCGCGTTCCAGCGGGTCGTGACCGAGGGGCGTCCGCTCGGCATCCACGTGGTCATGGCCGCCGAGCGGCCGAACGCGCTGCCCACGTCGCTGGCCGGGAGCGTGGGGCGGCGGCTGGTGCTGCGGCAGGCCGACGAGGGTGCGTACGGGCTGCTGGGCGTGCCCAAGGACGTGCTCGGTCCGGGGTCGCCGCCGGGGCGCGGCGTCTTCGCGGGCGAGGTCGACGAGCTGCAGGTGGCGGCCGTCGGCGGCACGTCGTCACCTGCCGGTCAGGCCGCGGCCCTGCGGCAGCTGGCCGCCGCGTCGCCTGTCGTCGCGCCCGGCGTCGAACGCCTGCCGACCTTCGTCGCGCTGTCCGGGTTGCCGGCTGCCGTCGACGGCAGGCCGGTGGTCGGGGTCGCGGACGACACGCTGCGACCCGTGGGCTTCGACGCCCGCGGGACGTTCTTGCTGGCCGGTCCGTCGGGAAGCGGCCGGACGACGGCGCTCGAGGCGCTCGCGGCCGCGGTCCGGCGCTGGTCGCCCGACGCGCCGCTGTACTACGTGGGCAACCGCCGCTCGCCCGTCCACTCCCGCGGTCGCTGGGCCGGCGTGGCGCTCGACCCGGCGGCGGCGGCCGAGCTGGCGCGCGAGGTCCTGGCGGCCGTCACCGCCCCCGCCGATCCCGACCGGCCCGTCGTGCTCGTCGTCGAAGGCCTTGCGGACCTGCTGGGCGGTCCCGCCGAGCAGGTGCTCACCGAGGTGGTCCGGGCAGCGAGACGCGGTGACCACCTGGTGATCGCGGAAGGCGAGACGACGGGGTGGGGATCGTCATGGCCTCTTGTCGCCGAGGTGCGCGCCGGCCGCCGCGGACTGCTCCTGCAGCCCGACCACCTGGACGGCGACGCCCTGTTCCGCACGCCCTTCCCGCGCATGGCGCGGGCCGACTTCCCGGTCGGGCGCGGCGTCTTCGTCGAGGGCGGCCGGGTCCGCCGCGTGCAGGTCCCGGTCGCCGACCAGACCTGTGGATAACTCGGACGAAACGGACGCGTCCCTTCGTAGCGTTCAGGTCAGGCGGAGACCTCCGCCGGCCGGAAACACCTGGAGGAACCATGACCAACCTGAACGTCTCCTACGGGGACATGCGCGACGCCGCCAACCGGCTCACCACTGGCCAGGACGACATCACCACCAAGCTCGGCGAGCTCAAGGGCTTCATCGAGAGCCTGATTTCCTCGGGCTTCGTCACCGACCAGGCGTCGGTGACGTTCGGTGAGTCGTACCGCAAGTTCACGCACGGCGCGACGGAGCTGATGGGTGGCCTGTCGAGCCTGGGCGACTACCTGCGCAAGGCGTCGGACGCCCTCGAGGACACGGACCAGCAGCTCGCCACCGCACTGCGCGGCTGACGCACCGACGAGGCAGGGGGAGCGACGATGTCCGACCGGTTGACGATCGACACCGATGCGCTGCGCGAGGCCGGCACGTCGCTGCGAAGGGTGGCGGCCGAGTTCGATGGCGCCGACGCGCACAGCGACGCGCTCGCCGAGCACGTGGGCCACGAGGAGCTCGCGGCGGCCGTGCGCGACTTCGCCCACGGGTGGGACGACCGGCGCTCCGAGATGGTCCAGGACATCGCCGCCCTCGCCGACTCGTGCGGTGCGGTGAGCGACGCGTTCGCCGACCTCGACACGCAGTTCGCCGCTGCGCTGCGGGGTGAGCAGTGAGCGTGGAGCTGGCGCCGCTGCCCGGCGAGCCGGTGGCCGTCAGTCGTGCGGCCGACGACTACCTGGCCGTCGCGGACGCGATCCGCAGGGCAGCCCAGCGGTTGCGGCAGATCGCCGACGAGCGGACCGACCGCTCCGAGGCCGTGGCGGCCGTCGGGAGCAAGGCACGGGACGTCGCGCACCAGGTCAGCCGCGCGCGCGGGCGCTATGCGGCCGTCGGCGGAGCCCTGCGGGTGTACTCGCGGGACCTGGGCGATGCGCAGGACGGCGCCCAGCGGGCAGTCCGCGACGGAGGTGCCGCGTCGGACCGCCTCGAGACCGCGCGCGTCCGGGTGGTGGCCGCAGCGTCGGCGCTCGACTCCGCGACGCCCGACGACCTCGCCGCCCGGACCCGGGACCTCGAGGACGCCCGCTCCGAGCAGGACGCGGCGCAGCAGGCGCTCGACCGTGCCGTCGCCGACCTGGACGTGGCCCGGACGAGAGCGGCGGCAGCCGCGCAGACGGCCGCCGCCACCATCCGCGAGGCGCTCGACGACGGTCTCGACGACGGCTGGTGGCAGGACTGGGGCAAGGACGCGTGCCGCGCGATCGCGTCCGTCGCGGACAGCCTCTCCAACGTCTTCGGCGTCCTCGCCGCCGTCTTCGCCTTCGTGCCCTTCGTCGGGGAGCTGTTCGCACTCATCGCCGTCGTCGCCGCGGCGGTCAAGCTGCTCGCCGACCTCGCGCTTGTGATGGACGGCGAGGTGACCTGGGGCGACGTCGCCTGGGACGTGGTCGCGATCGTGCCGGGCGGTGTGGGTCGGGCCGCTGGTTCCATGGCGCGCACGACGGCTGCCGCTGCTCGCGGTACCGCTCGGAAGGAGGCGGAACGCCTGGCCCGCAAGACGGTCAGAGGTGAACCGAGGGCGGGGACCCAGCTCTCGCAGAAGGCGAAGAAGGCGGCGCTGCCGAAGGAGCGGCGCAAGCTCGCCGGGCCGAGCAACAGTCGGCTGTCGTCCGCCGACGCCGACGCCATGACGCGCGGGGTCTCCGGCAAGCGGGCACTCAAGGACGGTCTGGACATCTTCGGTGTGAAGGGGCTCGCGGCGGCCCGCGAGGCACGCCGCGGGAAGTCGCTCCGCGACCTCTGGAAGGCCGAGCCCGGGACGAAGTTCGCCACGCGCGTGCTGGGCGATCGGCAGCTCGGGGAGCACCTCAAAGCTCTCGGGGAGATCAGGCCGGCGCTCAGGGCCGCGTCCCCCGAGACGGCGAAGGCTGTCGCCCGGGCGCGGGCCTGGCAGGCGGCGGACGTGACGATCTCGAGCTACGTCGGGGTCGAGTCGATCGTCGGTGCGCAGGACTTCGCGGACTGGAGGCTCGGCAACGACGACTTCGCGCCCGGGGCCTGGCACGCGTTCGAGAGCCTCGGCGGGATCCAGGGCGATCGGCACGCGGCGGAGCGACTGAACCTGAGCGGGGCGGGCCGATGAACGCGGCAGCGCAGGACGGGCCCACCCCTGTCGGGACCGGGCGCTCACCGCACGTCGACGTCCTGCTGCCCGACACGTGGTGGGTCGTGGACGTTCGCTCGCCCTACCGCCGCGAGCGGTCCGTCGCGGCGCTCGTCGACCGGCAGGTGGGTCGAGCGGACCGCAGTGCGACGCTCCGGGCGGAGCTGCGGACGGAGGTCGGGCGCATCGCGCGGGACGCCACCGAGGCGGGCGCGTTCCTGCTCGCGTTCTCCCTCATGCAGTGGCAGGACGTCCCGTTGCCCGCTTCCGTGACCGCGTACCGCGTGCCTCGCGCGAGGGAGATCGCTGATCTGCACGCGGAGCTTGCGGAGCAGGACGACGACGGCGGCCTCGACCTGGTGGTCGAGGAGCGGGGCGCACTGCTGCGCCGCGTCTGGCGACGACCCGGCCCGGAGCACCTGGCTGAGGGCGCGACCATGCTGCGCGCCGACTACTGGCTCGATCTCCCGGCGGCGACCGACCTGCTGCTCTTCAGCTTCAGCACCCCGATGACGGCCGCGGCTGACGTGATGGTCGAGATCTTCGACGCCATCGTCTCAACGGTCGACGTCCCTGCCGCGGCCAGGCCCGCCGCGCCGGGCGAGACACCGACCGAGTTCCAGACCGACCAGTCGACCGAGAAGGACTGACCTCATGACGAAGAACCCTTGGCTTCTGCGCGCCGGCATCGCCGGCATCGCCGGCACCGTCCTGCTGATCGTCGGCCGGTGGTGGCTGCACCAGCGGACGACCTCCAACCCGACGACGGGCGGCCAGATGGTGGTGAGCCTGCTCCTGGCAGCGCTCGTCGTCACCGTCATCGTCGGCGTCCTGCGACGGCTCGGCACACGGCTGGCGCTCACGAGCTCCGCGGAGGTTCCGACGAGGAGAGGACTGACATCGTGACGAGAACCCGTGCCGTGCTCACCACTGCCTTGGTCGTTTGTTGGCTCTCGGGGCTGCTCCTGCCCGAGCCGCCCGACGGGTTCACCAGGCCTGGGATGTGCCTCGTTCTCGGTGGCATCGTGGTGGTGATCCTTGCTCCGATCTTTGCCTGGGTTCGGGTGATCACCACCCGGCTCGGCAGAGGTGTGCGTGCCGCGAGACCGGACGCCGCCATCGCCGCCGGATGGGCTGACGCGGGGCTGGGACCGGCTCTCAGGTCGATGGGGATCAAGGAGAAGTTCCGCCGCAGCGGAGGTACGCACGTCGTGCTGACCTGGGACGACCTCGGGGTCGAGGTGTGGCGCGGCTCTGGCTCCGGGACACCGCGACGTGTCGTGGGTGTGCGTTGGAAGAAGGTCGAGTCGGTCACGGTGGGTGAAGGATGCGCCGGGACACCACCGCGCGCGGCAGTCGTTGTCGCGATCGCCCGCGGCCCGATGCTGATCGTCGTCCCCGCGCGGGCGAGGGCCGGAGGTGTGTTCCCAGCCAGCCTTCGCCAGGTGCAGAAGCTCGTCGACGAGCTAGGAGTCGCGGCACGTCCGGAACGCGCCCCTCGCCCCGGCGGCTGAGGTGCCGCCGGGGCCCGCATCTCGCGCGTCAGGGGGTGTAGATCTTCGGCTGTCCCGGCATGGTGAACGGCGAGCCGAGGAAGAAGCCCGTGTGCGGCGGCTGGTTGTACGCCGTGTTCTGCCAGGCGATCGCCGTGCGGTACTGCTGGTCGTGCAGCAGCGTCCACACCCGCGTGGTGGTGGCGATCGTCGTCGCGTAGATGCGCAGCGCGGAGTCGTCGGACGTGGGCCAGATGACCTCCTCGCGCCAGTCGCCCAGGATGTCGCCGGACAGCGACGGGGTGGCCTTGGTCGAGTTGTTGGAGTGCACGCTCGCGCCGGTCAGCAGGCGGGTGTCGCCGCCCGTGCCGTACTTGTCGATGTGCGTGCCGTCCAGCAGCTCGCGGGAGGTGTCGGCGTCCCACCAGGACAGGAAGTTGGTGGACGACGGCTTGCGGCCGATGCCGACCCCGGACGTGTTGAGCAGCTGCGAGTCGGTCGACGACCAGGACTCGGCCCCGGCACTGCCGGCGTAGATGTCCTCGGACACCCCGCGCCCGTTGTCGCCGTTGGCCGGCGTGCTCCACAGGATCTGACCGGTCTTCGCGTCGGCCATCCAGGACGCGGGCTTGCTGCCGTCCTCGTCGACCTTGTAGTACTCGAGCCCCGGCCGGCTGGGGATCAGGTCGCCCAGGTGGGCGGTGTCGCCGTGGCCGTTCTTCGTGTTCCACAGCGGCGCACCGTTGTCGTCGATCGCGGCGGCGCCGTAGACGATCTCCTGCTTGCCGTCCTGGTCCACGTCGGCCGTGATGAGCTGGTGGTTGCCCTGACCGGCGTACGACGTCTTGCCGGAGTCGTTGCTGTCGAACGTCCAGCGCTTGGTGAGCTTGCCGTTGCGGAAGTCCCACGCCACGATCACGGCCCGCGTGTAGTAGCCGCGCGCCATGATGAGCGACGGACGCTGGCCGTCCAGGTAGGCGGTGCCCGCCAGGAAGCGGTCGACGCGGTTGCCGTAGCTGTCGCCCCAGCTCGAGACCGTGCCGCGCAGCGGTGCGTAGTCGACCGTGTCGAGGATCGCGCCGGTCGTCCCGTTGAACATGGTCAGGTACTCGGGCCCGGACAGGACGTAGCCCGACGAGTTGCGGTAGTCCGCCGACGAGCTCCCGATCACCTGACCGGTGCCGGACTTCGTCGCGTCGGCCGTCTTCATCGCGACCTCGGCCTTGCCGTCCCCGTCGTAGTCGTAGACCTGGAACTGCGTGTAGTGCGCGCCGGCCCGGATGTTGCGGCCCAGGTCGATGCGCCACAACCGCGTGCCGTTCAGCTCGTAGGCGTCGACGAACACGTTGCCGGTCACGCCGGACTGCGAGTTGTCCTTGGAGTTGGTGGGGTCCCACTTGAGCACGATCTCGAGCTGCCCGTCGCCGTCCAGGTCGCCGACGCTCGCGTCGTTGGCGGTGTAGTCGGTGCCGGGCTTCGAGATCGGCACGTCGAGGTAGCCGTTCGAGAACTTCAGCGCCGCGCCGGAGGCCGCCTGCTCGGTGCCGTCGACCACGGCCCGCACCGTGTACGACGCGCTCGCGGACGCGCCCGAGTCGAGGTAGTCCGTGCCGGCCGTGACCGGTCCGGCGATCTTGGTGCCGTCTCGGTAGACGTTGAAGCCGGTGCTCGCTGCCTCCGTGCCCAGCAGCCGCCACTGGACCAGGTTGCCGCTGCCCGACCGCACGCTGATCAGTCCGCGGTCGAGCTTCTCCGCCTGCCACGAGCCCGCGACGGGCGTCGTCGGGGTCGTCGGCGAGGCCGTGGGCGTCGGGGTCTGGGTGGGCGTCGGCGTGGTGGTCGGGCTCTGCGTGGGCGTGGGGCTCGACGTCGGCGTGGTCGTCCCGCCCGTGCACGTGACGCCGTTCAGCGCGAACGACGTGGGCACGGCGTTGCTGGACGTCCACGAGCCGTTGAAGCCGAACGAGGTGCTCGCCCCGGTCGCGATCGAGCCGTTGTACGAGACGTTGCGGGCCGTGACAACCGCACCGCTCTGCGTCGCGGTCGTGTTCCAGGCCTGGGTGACGGTCTGGCCGGCGCCGAACGACCAGGTCAGCGTCCAGGAGCCCAGCGCGTCGCCGAGGTTGGTGATCTTCACGTCCGCACCGAAGCCCCCGCCCCACTGGTTGGTCACGGTGTAGTCGACGCGGCAGCCGGTCGCCGCCGACGCGGACGTCGCGACCGCCGTGCCGCCCAGTGCCAGGGCGGCGGCGAGCAAGCAGGGAACAGTTCTCCGGGCGCGCATCAGGTGCCTCTTCCGTCGAGGGCGGCGACGTCGTCGTCGCCGAGAGCCCGCGTCACGGTAAGCGCAATCCCCACTCCAGGGGGATGCCGCGAAACGTTTCACCGTCCCGCGGTCGAATCGCCCGGGGCCCGGCAGGCATCTCGCGCAACGGTCCGACGGTCCGCCGTCGGCAGGCGGCGGGTACGCTGAGCCCGACAACTGAACACGCTGCTCGAACCGCGGCGGGAGAGCTCCCGCACGTGTGGCGGGACGCCGAAGGAGCAACCCTCCCCGGGAATCTCTCAGGCCCCTGTACCGCCGCGGCGAGGCAACTCTGGAAAGCGGCCCGGCGACGGGCCCACCGACGGTGCAAGCCGGCGCGCCCCGAGCCCCTGACACGGCAATGGCGGACCGGCAAAACTCTCAGGTCGTGCGCCCGCGCACGGATGACAGAGCGGGGAGCCCCATCGTCCGTCCCGGCGTCTGCCGGACGACCCCAGCGGAGCAGCACGTGACGAATCCCCAGTTCATCCCGCCGATCAGCGCCGAGTCGGTCGCCCTCACGGCGGTCGAGCACACCCCCGCCGCTCCCGAGTTCGCCGACCGCCACATCGGCCCGCGCGGCACGGAGACGGCGCGCATGCTGGCCACGGTCGGGTACGAGTCCCTCGATGCGCTCGTCGACGCCGCCGTCCCCGCGAGCATCCGCACCGACGCCCCGCTGGACCTGCCCGCCGCTCGCTCCGAGGTCGAGGTCCTCGCGGCGCTGCGCGCGATCGCCGCCAAGAACCAGGTGCTGCGCCCGATGATCGGCCAGGGCTACTCCGACACGATCACGCCGGCCGTCATCCGCCGCAACGTGCTCGAGAGCCCGGCCTGGTACACCGCGTACACGCCCTACCAGCCGGAGATCAGCCAGGGCCGGCTCGAGGCGCTGCTCAACTTCCAGACCATGGTCACCGACCTGACCGGCCTGGACATCGCGAACGCCTCCCTGCTCGACGAGGCGACCGCGGTGGCCGAGGCCGTCGCCCTCATGTGGCGCGGCCAGCGCAACAAGGCCGGCACGGTCGTGCTCGACGACCAGCTCTTCGGCCAGTCGCTCGCCGTGACGCTGGGCCGCGCGCAGGCCATCGGGCTCCCGGTCGTGGTGGCGGACCTGAGCGAGGGGCTGCCCGACGTGGACGGCGACCTCATCGGCGTCGTCGTGCAGCAGGTCGCCGCGTCCGGCGAGGTGCGCGACCTCGCACCCGTGATCGCCGCCGCGAAGGAGCGCGGCGCGCTCGTCACCGTCGCCGCCGACCTGCTCGCCCTCACCCTCCTGACGAGCCCCGGAACGCTGGGGGCCGACGTCTCCGTCGGGTCCGCCCAGCGCTTCGGCGTCCCGCTGTTCGGCGGCGGCCCGCACGCCGCGTTCATGGCGGTTCGCTCCGGCCTCGAGCGGATGCTGCCCGGCCGGCTCGTCGGCGTGTCCGTCGACGCCGACGGCGCCCCCGCCTACCGCCTCGCGCTGCAGACCCGTGAGCAGCACATCCGTCGCGAGAAGGCGACCAGCAACATCTGCACCGCGCAGGCGCTGCTCGCCATCGTCGCGTCGATGTACGCCGTCTACCACGGCCCCGACGGCCTGCGGCAGATCGCGGCACGCGTCCACGGCCTCGCGCGATCGCTCGCCGGCACGCTCGCCAGTCTGGGTGTCGTCGTCGAGCACGACGTCCACTTCGACACCGTCCGCACCGCGGTCCCCGGCCGTGCGCGCGCGGTCGTGGCGGCAGCCGTCGCCGAGGGCGTCAACGTCTGGGCGCCCGACGACGACCACGTGCAGATCGCGTGCGACGAGGTGACCACCGAGGCGACGATCACCGCGGTCCTGCGCGCGTTCATCCACGCGGGCGTGACGAGCGTCGAGGTCGCCACCGACGGCCCGACCGACTACGCGTTCGTCCAGCGCGCCATCCAGGCCGTCGACCTGCCCGAGTGGGCCCTGCGCACCGACGCGTACATGACGCACCCCGTCTTCCACCTGCACCGCAGCGAGACGGCGATGCTGCGCTACCTGCGCAAGCTCTCCGACAAGGACCTGGCGCTCGACCGCACGATGATCCCGCTGGGCTCGTGCACCATGAAGCTCAACGCGACGGTCGAGATGGAGCCCATCTCCTGGCCGGAGTTCGCGGGCATCCACCCGTACGCCCCCGCCGACCAGACGCAGGGCTACGCCGAGCTCGTCACGCAGCTGCAGGACTGGCTCGCGGAGATCACGGGCTACGCCGCGGTGTCGGTGCAGCCCAACGGCGGTTCGCAGGGCGAGTTCGCCGGTCTGCTGGCGATCAAGGCGTACCACGAGAGCCGCGGCGAGCACCGCGACGTCTGCCTCATCCCGGCCAGCGCGCACGGCACCAACGCGGCGTCGGCGGCGCTCGCGGGGATGCGCGTCGTGGTGGTCGCCACGGCCGACGACGGAGAGATCCTGCTCGACGACCTGCGCGCCAAGCTCGACCAGCACGGCCCGAGCGTCGCGGCGATCATGATCACCTATCCCTCGACGCACGGGGTGTACGAGGAGCACGTGCGCGAGGTGTGCGACCTCGTACACAACGCCGGTGGCCAGGTGTACATCGACGGAGCCAACCTCAACGCGCTCGTCGGGCTGGCCAGGCCCGGCCACTTCGGCGGCGACGTCAGCCACCTCAACCTGCACAAGACGTTCTGCATCCCGCACGGCGGCGGCGGTCCCGGCGTGGGCCCGGTCGCGGTGGCGGCCCACCTGGCGCCCTTCCTCCCGGGCGACCCGACCCCGGCTCACGCAGCGTCCGAGGAAGTGGTTGCCATAACGGCCACTTCCTCGGACGCTCGGGTTGTGCCGGTCAGCGCCGCGCCGTGGGGGTCCGCGGGGATCCTGCCGATCTCCTGGGCGTACGTCGCGCTCATGGGTCCCGACGGGCTCAAGGCGGCCACCGAGACCGCCGTGCTGGCCGCGAACTACCTGGCCACGCGCCTGCACGAGCACTTCCCCGTGCTCTACACCGGCCCCGCCGGGCTCGTCGCGCACGAGTGCATCCTGGACCTGCGCGACATCACCAAGGCCACCGGCGTCACGGCCGAGGACGTCGCCAAGCGCCTCATGGACTACGGGTTCCACGCGCCGACGCTCAGCTTCCCGGTGGCCGGCACGCTCATGGTCGAGCCGACCGAGTCCGAGGACCTGGGCGAGCTGGACCGGTTCGTCGACGCATTGATCGCCATCCGCGGCGAGATCGACCAGATCAGCGACGGCACGTGGACGGTCGAGGACTCCCCGCTGAGGGGTGCCCCGCACACGGCCGCGTCGGTATCGTCGGACACCTGGGAGCACCCGTACGGCCGCGAGAAGGCAGCGTTCCCGCTGGCCAGCCTGCGGGCCGGGAAGTACTGGCCGCCCGTCCGGCGCATCGACGGGGCGCGCGGCGACCGCAACCTCGTCTGCTCGTGCCCGCCGGTCGAGGCGTTCGCCGAATGACCACGCCGGACGCCACCAAGGAGAGCGAAGTGACCGAGGACCAGCCGGCCGAGAACCGGCCCGCCGACATCGAGCCCGTTGACGTCCTGTCCCCCCTGCACGACGAGCACGTCGCGCTCGGCGCCGCGCTGACGAGCTTCGCCGGCTGGCAGATGCCGCTGCGGTACTCCTCCGACATCGCCGAGCACCAGGCCGTGCGCACGGCGGCGGGGCTGTTCGACCTGTCGCACATGGGTGAGCTGGAGGTCGCGGGGGCGGACGCCGGGCGGGCGCTCGACCGGGCGCTCGTCGGGAACCTGTCGGCGCTGGCACCCGGCCGCGCGCGCTACACGATGATCTGCGCCGAGGACGGCGGCGTGCTCGACGACCTCGTCGTCTACCGCCTGACCGACGACCGCTACCTCGTCGTCGCCAACGCCTCGAACGTCGCCACCGTCCGCGACGCGCTGACCGAGCGCCTGCACGGCGACGCGCTCCTGGCGGACGGTTCGCTCACCACGGCGCTGATCGCGGTCCAGGGCCCGCGCGCGCAGGAGATCGTCACCGGGCTCACCCCCGACGCCGAGGCCGTCGCAGCGCTCAAGTACTACGCGGCCGTCGACGC
>Ga0160458_100376_pt1 | contig 21958 bp, 23 predicted proteins | sample HID1973I_E6MG_FD_108247 | JGI IMG/M metagenome (GOLD analysis project Ga0160458, IMG submission 108247) | Enriched mosquito-associated microbial communities from UW Madison campus, WI, USA - HID1973I_E6 MG | ecosystem: Host-associated > Arthropoda: Insects > Digestive system > Unclassified ...
AGCAGCGGGTAGTGCGTGCAGCCGAGCACCAGCGTGTCGACGCCGGCGGCGCGCACCGGGTCCAGGTACTCGTGCGCGAGCGCCAGGACCTCGGGCCCCGACGTGATGCCCGCCTCGACGAACTCGACGAACCGCGGGCACGCCTGCGTGGTGAGCGTGATGCCGGGGGCGACCGCGAACGCGTCGTCGTACGAGCGCGACTCGACCGTCGCCTTGGTCGCGATGACGCCGATCTTGCCCGAGCGCGTGGCCGCCACGGCCGTGCGCGCAGCGGGCAGGATCACCTCCACCACCGGGATGCCGCGGCGCAGCGTGTACCGCTCGCGGGCGTCGCGCAGCATGGCCGACGACGCCGTGTTGCAGGCGATGACCAGCAGCTTCACCCCGGCGTCGACCAGGTCGTCCATGACCTCGAGCGCGTGGGCGCGCACGGCCGCCAGCGGCTTGGGGCCATAGGGGGTGTTGAGGGTGTCGCCGATGTAGAGGGTCGACTCGTGCGGGAGCTGGTCGAGGATGGACCTCGCGACCGTCAGACCTCCGACGCCTGAGTCGAAGATCCCGATGGGGGCGTCGTTCACCCGCCCGAGCCTAGCCCGACGCCTGCGGACCGGCGCCGCCACGCGGTGTGACGTCCACCCCGTTGCGCGCGTCGTCGAGCATCAGCGTGACCAAGGACTCCTGCAGCCAGGACAGCGCGCCGTACACCGCGACGAGCTGCGCGCGCTGCGCCGTGACCGGGTCGGTCGTGTAGATCGCCTCGGCGTCCTCGTCGGTCCGGATGCCGAGGCGTTCGGCGAGGACCAGGCGCACGTCGGTCATCGCCGCCGCGACGGGCCGCGCGTCCGCGGGTGCGACGACGACATGGGACGGTCGGTTGCCGTCGCGGGCCGTCAGCGCGCGGGCGAGCAGCCGCAGGCCGGCGGCCTTGGTGTCCCGCAGGTCCGCCTGGGTGAGGCGGCGGAACTCGTCCGCCAGCGCCGGGTCGTCGCGGCTCGCGTCCGGGAGCAGACGGTGGACCGCGGGGTCCTGCGGCCGACGGACGGGGGCGGCGAGCTCGCGCGCGAGGGCGTCGAGCCGGTCGTCGTCGGGCCGGTCGTCGTCGGGCCGGTCGTCGTCGGGCTCGTCGTCGACGTCGTCGGCCAGCAGGTCCGCGACGTCCGACGCGACGCCCGCCAGCACCCGACGCTCGTCGTCGGTCAACCGCGCGACATACGCACCCCGGGTGCGCCGGAACGGCTTCACTGGCCGCTCCGCTGCAACGTGGCCCACAGACCGAACCCGTGCATGGCCTGCACGTCGACCTCCATGCTCTCGAGCGACCCCGTCGAGACCACGGCCTTGCCCTGCTGGTGGACCTGCTTCATGAGCTTCTCGGCCTTGGCCTTGGGGTGACCGAAGTACGTCTCGAACACGTACGTCACGTACGTCATGAGGTTGACGGGGTCGTTCCAGACGATGGTGACCCAGGGGTCGGCCACAGCCGTCGCGGCATCCGCCTGCGTGGTCTGCTCGGGAGCGATCGTCGGCACGCGCCCACTCTAGGCAGCGCCGCTGACACCGTCAGCCCTCTAGGTTGACCACTATGAGCTCGCCCGCCCTGCTGACCGACCGCTACGAGCTGACGATGCTGCAGGCCGCGCTGGCCGACGGCACCGCGCAGCGTCGCTGCGTCTTCGAGGTGTTCACGCGCCGGCTGCCGGCCGGTCGCCGCTACGGCGTCGTCGCGGGGACCGGGCGCGTGCTGGAGGCGATCGAGCGGTTCCGGTTCGGGCCCGACGAGCTGGCGTGGCTGGCCGACGAGGGCGTCGTCGACGAGCGCACGCTGGCCTACCTGGCCGACTACCGGTTCGCCGGCTCGATCGTCGGGTACGCCGAGGGCGAGATGTTCTTCCCGCAGTCTCCCGTGCTCGTGGTCGAGGGGACGTTCGCGGAGGCCGTGATCCTGGAGACCCTGGTCCTGTCGATCCTCAACTTCGACTCGGCGGTCGCGTCGGCGGCCTCGCGCATGACGTCGGCAGCCGTCGACCGGCCGTGCCTGGAGATGGGGTCGCGTCGCGCGCACGAGGAGGCCGCCGTCGCGGCTGCCCGCGCGGCCGTCGTCGCCGGCTTCTCCGGGACGTCGAACCTGGAGGCCGGGCGGCGCTACGGCCTGTCGACGATCGGCACCGCCGCCCACGCGTTCACCCTGCTGCACGACGACGAGGCGTCCGCATTCGCTTCGCAGGTCGCGTCGCTCGGCGCCTCGACGACGCTGCTCATCGACACCTACGACGTGCGTCGCGGGGTCGAGCTCGCTCTGGAAGCCGCCGGGACCGAGCTCGGGGCCGTGCGGCTGGACTCCGGCGACCTGGGCGGGCTGGCGGGCGAGGTGCGCCAGCAGCTCGACGCCGCGGGAGCCACGTCGACGCGCATCGTCGTGACGTCCGACCTCGACGAGTACGCGATCGCGGCGCTGGCCGTGGCCCCCGTCGACGTCTACGGGGTCGGGACGTCGCTCGTCACCGGCTCCGGCGCGCCCACGTGCGGGATGGTCTACAAGCTCGTCGCGCGCGAGGACGCCGAGGGCGTGCTGCAGCCGGTCGCGAAGGCGTCGACGGCGAAGATCAGCGTGGGCGGACGCAAGGCCGCTGCGCGGCGGCTGGGTCCCGAGGGCCGGGCCGTGGCCGAGGTCCTGGTGGAAGGGCCGGACGAGCTGGTCCGAACGTGGACGCCCGACGAGGGCGCCGAAGAGGCCGGCCTCGTTGACGACCTCCCCGACGCGTCCGGGAAGAGTGCAGGCATCGGCGAGGACCGGTCGGGGCTGCGTGCGCTGCACGTGCCGCTCGTGACGAACGGTGTGGTCGACCAGCGGTGGGTCGGCGCGGCCGGTGTGGAGGCCGCAGCACGTCGGCACCGCGCCTCGCGCGACGAGCTCCCGCGGGGGGCGCGGAGGCTGTCGGCCGACGAGGCGGCGGTGCCGACGGTGGTGCTGGAGCTGCGGGGTTGACTACGCAGGCCGCGCGCCGACCGCCCCGACGGGGGTCCGGGGCGGGCGGAGCCGGCCGCTAGACGCGCTTGCCGCGGCCGACCAGCGCCAGGATCAGGCTGACCACGAGGACGGCGACGCCGATCCAGATCAGGAACGAGCCGACACCTCCGAGGCCGAGGACCAGGAGGATGACACCGATGATGATGAGGATGAGCCAAGCGGGCATGGTTTGACCCTTTCGTCGCAGTTGCCAGGAGAGCTCATCCGGGGGTACCCGGGGCCCTTGGCACACCCCAACCTTGACAGCGGGAAATCACCCCCGCACGTCGAACCGACGAGTTGCGCGCACCCCCGTCGCTGCTATGTGGTCATGCGTCCAGCACGCTGACCTGCACAAACGCATCCATCGAGCGCCGTCCACATCGTGAGACGGCACTTGTTTGAGACGTCCGCACGGGCGTATCGCGCGCACGAAACGTTTCACACGGCAGCACGTCTCGGGGCGTAGGCACGGCGCGTCCGCCGGTGTGGACGGAGCGGGTGGGTGTCGGCGGGGCGACGTAGACTCCTGCCTCATGAGCGAGCCCCTGCCGAACCCGCAGCCGGCGGACCCCAGCGGTCCCGACCAGGGCGGCACCTCCACCAGCGTGCTGGAGCGCCAGGAGACGACGGAGCAGGCGGAGCCGGGCGACCACGAACGCTTCGCGCACTACGTGCGCAAGGAGAAGATCATGGAGTCCGCGATGAGCGGCAAGCCCGTGATCGCGCTCTGCGGCAAGGTCTGGGTACCGGGTCGCGACCCCAACAAGTTCCCCGTGTGCCCCACGTGCAAGGAGATCTACGACGGCCTGCGCGAGCCGCAGGACGGCGACGACAACAAGGGCGCCGGCGAGGGCGGCTCCGGCGGCGGACGCCGCTTCGGGTTCGGCCGAGGCTCGGGCGGCAAGTGAGCGGCGCCCCGCGCCCGTCCACGTCCACCTCCACCGAGCCCGACCTCTTCGCTGCGCATGCGGCGCCCGCTCCGAGCGGGTCGTCGAGCACGAGCAGCAGCGCGCAGGGCAGCACCCACGCGTCGTCGAGCGCGGCGTCGCACCTGCCGCCGGCGTTCCCCGGCCGCGCGCCGTGGGGCACCGCGGGCAAGCTGCGCGCCTGGCAGGCGGCCGCGCTCGAGCAGTACCGGGACGCGTCGCCGCGGGACTTCCTCGCGGTCGCGACGCCGGGCGCCGGCAAGACGACGTTCGCCCTGCGCATCGCCACCGAGCTGCTCGAGGCACGCATCGTGCGGCGCATCACCGTCGTCGCGCCCACCGAGCACCTCAAGCGTCAGTGGGCGGACGCCGCGGCACGCGTCGGCATCAGGCTCGACCCCAACTTCAGCAACGCGCAGGGTCGCCACGGGCATGGCTTCGACGGCGTCGCGGTCACGTACGCGCAGGTGGCGAGCAAGCCCGCACTGCACCAGGCCCGCACGTCCGCGGCACCCACGCTCGTCATCCTCGACGAGGTCCACCACGGTGGCGACGCACTGTCCTGGGGCGACGCGGTGCGGGAGGCGTTCGAGGGCGCGACCCGACGCCTCGCCCTGACGGGGACCCCGTTCCGCTCGGACACCGCCGCCATCCCGTTCGTGCGCTACGACAAGGACCGCGACGGCATCCGGCGCTCGGTCGCGGACTACACGTACGGGTACGGCGACGCCCTGCGCGACCACGTCGTGCGACCCGTCATCTTCCTGTCGTACAGCGGCTCCATGCGCTGGCGGACGAAGGCCGGCGACGAGATCAGCGCACGCCTGGGCGAGCCGCTCACCAAGGACATGACCGCGCAGGCGTGGCGCACAGCGCTCGACCCCAACGGCGAGTGGATCCCGTCCGTGCTCGCGGGCGCCGACCGGCGTCTGACGGAGGTGCGCCGCACCGTCCCCGACGCCGGCGCCATGGTCATCGCGACCGACCAGACCGACGCCCGCGCGTACGCCGGGCACCTCGCCCGCATCACCGGCCAGTCGCCCACCGTCGTGCTGTCCGACGACGACGGCGCGAGCGACCGCATCGACGAGTTCTCCGCGGGCGACTCGCGCTGGCTCGTCGCGGTCCGGATGGTCTCCGAGGGCGTCGACGTGCCCCGGCTCGCCGTGGGTGTCTACGCGACGAGCACCGCGACGCCTCTGTTCTTCGCGCAGGCCGTCGGCCGGTTCGTCCGGGCCCGACGCCGCGGCGAGACCGCGTCGGTGTTCCTGCCGTCGGTCCCCCAGCTTCTGGCCCTCGCCAACACCATGGAGCTCGAGCGCGACCACGCGCTGGACCGCCCCAAGTCTGCCGAGGAGCAGGGCGCGGACTACAACCCCGAGGACGCGCTGCTCGCCGCCGCCAACTCCGAGCGCAACGGCCCCGACGCCCTCGGCCCGGACGGCAAGATGGGGGCGTTCGAGGCGCTCGAGGCGCAGGCGTCGTTCGACCGCGTCCTGTTCGACGGCGGCGAGTTCGGCACGGGTGCGGAGGTGGGCTCCGACGAGGAGCTCGACTTCCTGGGCCTGCCCGGGCTGCTGGACGCCGACCAGGTCTCCGCACTGCTCAAGCAGCGCCAGGCCGACCAGGTGAGTGGGCGTCGTCGGGCCGCGGCGGCTGCGGTGCCCGTCGAGGAGATGGACCACCGCCGCCAGGCCGAGCTGCGCAAGGAGCTCGCCCAGCTCGTCGGCGCGTGGGCGCGGCGCAGCGGCCAGCCGCACGGCTCGGTGCACTCCGAGCTGCGACGCCGCTGCGGTGGTCCGGAGGTCGCGCTGGCGGACCCGGACCAGCTCACCGCACGCGTCGCGATGCTCCGACGCTGGTTCGTCGGTCAGAAGTAGCCCCCGAGCGCGCCCGAAACACCTCGAGCGCGCCCGCTGCAACGGGCGCGCTCGACGCACGAAGGGCGCGCTGGGGCTAGAGGTGCTGCCAGTCCGGCTTCGCGGCGTACGTCTCGCGGTAGTAGTCCGCGAGCTGCAGTCGACTCGCCGCCGCGTCGTCCACCAGGACCGTCACGTGCGGGTGGTGCTGCAGCACGGTTCCCGGCCACATGGCGCTGACCGGGCCCTCGACGAGCTGGTGGACCGCCTCCGCCTTGCCCCGGCCGCTGGCCAGCAGCACCAGGTGGCGGGCGGACATGATCGTCGCCAGCCCCTGCGTGAGGCAGTGGGTCGGCACCTGCGACAGGTCGCCGCCGAAGAAGCGGGCGTTGTCCTCGCGCGTCTGCCGGGTCAGGGTCTTGATCCGCGTGCGGGACGCGAGCGACGAGCCGGGCTCGTTGAACGCGATGTGCCCGTCGGTGCCGATGCCCAGGATCTGCAGGTCGACCCCGCCCGCATCGGCGATCGCCTGCTCGTACGCCGCGCACGCGCCGATGACGTCGTCTGCCAGACCGTCCGGTCCCTGCACGGCGCCGGGGGCGAAGTCGACGCGTGACGCGATCTCCTTCTCGATGACGTTGCGGTAGCGCTCCGGGTGGTCGGCGGGCAGGCCCACGTACTCGTCGAGCATGAACGCCCGCGCCTGCGCGAACGACAGCCCGTCCTCGGAGTGACGGCGCGCCAGCTCGTCGTAGACGGCCAGCGGGCTCGAGCCCGTGGCCAGCCCGACGACGGCCGTCGGGCGTGCCCGCAGCAGGGACTCGATCGCGTCGGCAGCCAACCGGCCCAGCTCCGCGGCGGGAGCGATGACGACCTCCATCAGAGCGCCCCTTCCCGTGCCAGCCGGCCGGCCAGTGCGGCGCCGACAGCACCCACCGGCACCCCGGCGGGTGCGAGGACCACACGCTCGGCGAGCGCCATCGAGGCGAGGAACGGCGAGGCCTGCGCCTCGGCCTCCAGCACACCCTGCACGGCCGCGAGCAGCGGCTCCCCCACCTGGCTCACTCCCCCGCCGATCACCACGCGACGCACGTCGCACGTGAGGACCAGGATGCGTACCGCGGACGCGACGGCCCACGCGAAGCGGTCGCGCACCGCGATCGCCGCGGCGTCACCGGCGGCCGCGGCGTCGAAGAGCTCCGCGGGCGCCGGACGTTCGTGCGGCCCGGGCCACGCGGCGTCGATCGCCGTGCCGGACGCGTACTGCTCGAGGCAGCCTGTCTGCCCGCACTTGCACGGGAGCCCGTCCACCAGCAACGTCAGGTGGCCGATCTCCCCCGCCGCGCCGCCCGCACCGCGGCGCAGACGCCCGTCGAGCAGCAGGCCGGCCGCCACGCCCGTGCCCAGCGCGAGGAACGCGAGGTCGACGACGGGCACGTCCGACAGGTGCGCCGCACCGAGGGCGGCCATGTTGAGGTCGTTCTCGACGGCGACGAGCGGCACGCCGCCCAGCCGCTGCGCGACGAGCACGCCGAGCGAGACCCGCTGCGAGATACCGAGGTTCACGGCGTGCTCGACGGTCCCGTCACCAGGCGCGACGACGCCCGGCACGCCGAGCCCGATCCCGGCGAGGTCCTCGAGCGCCACGCCGGCCTGCGCGGTGAGCTGGGTGACCACCTCGACGACGCCGCTGACGACCCCCTCGACCCCGCGCACGGTCGGCGCGCGCACCTCGTGGCGCACCAGCCCGCCCGGGTCGAGGATGACGCCGAGCACCTTGGTGCCGCCGATGTCGATGCCGACCGACCAGCCGTGGCGCGCCCCGTCGGGAGTACCGACGACGCTCGCCGCGCCGTCGACAGGCACCTGTGCGCGCTGCTCCCGCGCGATGTCCTGGGTACTCACGTCAGCCCTTCACCGCTCCCGAGACCAGTCCCGAGGTCATCCTGCCCTGCACGAGCAGGAAGAACGCGATCACCGGGATGGCGATGACGGCCGAACCGGCCATCACGACGCCCCAGTCGGTCGCCCGGTTGGACTCGACGAGGCTCTGCAGCCACAACGGCAGCGTCCGCTGCGCGGGGTCCGTCATGACGACGAGGGCGAGCGTGTACTCGTTCCACGCCTGCAGGAAGCCGAAGACGCCGGCGGCGACGAGCCCGGGGGCGAGCAGCGGGAACGTGATCCGGAAGAAGGCACCGACGCGGGAGAGGCCGTCGACCATGCCGGCCTCCTCCAGCTCGATCGGGACACCCGCGACGAATCCGCGCAGCATCCAGATGGTGAAGGGCAGGATCGCGGCGGTGTACACGAGCGCGAGGCCGGCCACCTTGTTGACCAGGCCCCAGCCGTCGAGCACCTGGTACTGGGAGATGAACAGACCCTCGGCGGGGATCATCTGGACGACGAGGATCGCGAGGATGAACGACTTGCGTCCCCTGAACCGGAACCGGCTCACCGCGAGCGCGGCGAGGAACGCGAAGATCAGCGCCGCGACCAGGACCAGCACGACCACGGCCAACGAGGTCCGCATCGCCTGCCAGAACGTCCCGTCGTTGATGACCCGGCGGATGTTCGAGATGGTCCCGCCGATCGGGAGCCACGCCGGGTTCTCGGCCTGCAGCTTGTTCAGCGGCTGGAACGCGCTGTTGACCATCCAGTAGATGGGGAAGACCCAGGCGAGGGCGACGACGACGGCGAGCGCGCTCAGGAGGCGACGCGACATGCGGGACTGGCTGCGACCGGCTTCGCTGGTCTTCGCCGCGCGGAGCCGCGCGGGGCCCACGTTCGTCGGCGCGGGGCCCACGGTGGTGGGGGCGGAGATGGTGCTCACAGCTCGTCCTCCTTGAGCATCTGGCGGATGTAGAAGCCGGTGAGGGCGAGCGTGATGACCAGCATGATCGTGGCGAGCGCTCCAGCCGTGCCGAAGTCCTTCGAGTACGAGTAGATGAGCGTGCCGAGCAGGTTCGTGTCCCTCGTCGGCGCACCGGCCCTCTGCAGCGTGTAGATCTGCGTGAACACCTTGAGGTCCCAGATGACCTGCAGGAGCAGGACGATGGACAGGACCGGACGGATCATCGGGATCGTGATCCCCCAGAACCGCTGCCGGGGCGACGCGCCGTCGAGCTGCGCGGCCTCCATCGTCTCCTCGGGGACCTGGAGCAGGCCCGCGTAGACGGAGAACGCGACGAACGGCACGGACATCCACACGACGATCACGGTCGCGACGAAGAAGAACGACAGCGGCTGGATGATCCAGGAGTGGTGCGCCCACGAGTCCAGCCCGAACACGTTGGCGAGCGTCCAGTTGATGACACCGTTCTGGGTGTCGAACAGCCACTGCCAGACCGTCATGGACGCCAGCACCGGCGTGCCCCAGGCCAGCAGCAGCGAGACCTGCAGGGTGATGCGCGCGCCGCGCCCGACCCGCTGCATGAGGACGGCCAGCGCGACTCCGATGAGCATGGTCACAGCCGCGTTCACCAGGCAGAAGGCGATCGAGCGGGCGATGACCGTCCAGACGTAGGAGTCCGAGAGCAGGTCGGTGTAGTTCTGCAGCCCGACCCACTCGGGAGCGGCCCCGAACTGCTGCTTGAGGCCGTACTCCTGGAAGGAGATGCGGAACTGGCGGACCAGCGGGTACCCGAGCGCGACGGCGATGAGGACGGTGGCGGGGACCAGGAGGGCGTAGGCGCCCATGCGGGGCCGGCGCCGGCGGACCGGCGGGGTGGTCCCGGGCGACGCGGTCCCGGGGATCGTGGGGGCAGTGGCTGCCATGAAGTGCTCCAGTCTGATGGCGCCTCGCACGTCCGTCGGGACGGGGCACCGCATCAGGGGTCGCGCGGCGCTGCGCCTGCGCGACGGTGATCGGGGGGTCGGTGGTCGACCGGGGGTGACCCGGCCGACCACCGACCGTGAGCGAGTGCGCTTACTTGTTGAGCGTGTCGCTGATCTGCTGGTCGGTCGCGGCAGCAGCCTGCTTCAGGTCAGCACCGCTCGCGACCTTCTGGAAGAAGTCCTCCAGCGTGCGGTCGCCCTCGACGGTCGCCCAGTTCTCGGCGGCCGGCGTGAGCTTGGCGCCCAGGGCAGCGGCGATCGCGGCCTTGGCGTAGACGTCGTCGCCCATCGACGTCGCGTACTCGGTGTTGCCCGGGATCAGACCGTTCTTGCCGAGCATGTTCTGGAAGTCGGCCGAGAAGATGATCTTCAGCAGGTTCTGGGCCAGCTCCTGGTGCTGCGACTTTGCCGGGATGGCCAGGTTCGAGCCACCGGCGAACGCCGTGGCGTACTCACCCGCGGAGTTGCCCGGCATCGCGAAGACGCCGGTGTGCTTCTCGTTGCACGCCTGCTGCTTGGTGCGCTTCGCGGTGGCCTCGTCCGACTTGTCGTCGGGGTCGACACCCTCGTTGCACGCCGGCAGGTCGATGCTCCACCGGGCCCACGTCGGGGCCGAGAACATGGCGGCCTTGCCCTGGTTGAACGGGACCCACGGCTCGTTCGAGTCGCTGTCCGCCGGGGCGTGGTTGGCGGTCTTGAACAGGGTCTGCACCTGCTCCAGGCCCTTCATCGACTCGGCCGACGAGAGCGCACCCTTCCACTGGTCGCCGTCCTTGACCGCGAGGTCGCCACCGGCCGTGTAGATCCACGTGGCGCCGTTGTACCAGTCCTGGCCCGGGAACCAGAAGCCGGAGACCTTGTCGGTCGTGAGCTTCTGGGCGACGGTGGTGAAGTCCGCCAGCGTGGTGGGGATGTCCACGCCGGCCTTCTCGAACATGTCCTTGTTGTAGAACACGGCGCGGGCACCCGAGTAGTACGGGACGGCCATGATCTTGTCGTCCGCCGTACCCGCCTCGACGAAGCCGGGGAGCAGCTTGTCGCCGCCGAGCTCCGGGTACAGCGAGGTCAGGTCGGAGAACGCGCCGGCGTACGTGAACGTGGCCGACTGCGTGTTGCCGATCTCGACGAGGTCGGGGGTCTGGTCCGCCGACGACAGGGCCGTCTGCAGACGCGGCACGAGGCCGTTCCAGTCCTGCTGCTCGATGACGAGCTTCGAGCCCGGGTTCTGGGTCGCGAACGTCGTCGTGAGGTAGTCACGCAGCGCCTGCGGCGTGTCCGTGCCGTTCAGCCAGAGCTTGATCGTCGCGGCCTCGGGGGCAGCAGACGTCTCACCTGCGGTCGGCTTGGCCGACGCCGACTCCGACGGGGTGTCGCTGTCGGAGCTGCACGCGGTCAGCGCGAGCGCTGCCGCCACGCCGACGGCCGCGAAACGTAGGATCTTCACGTTGGGGTTCCTCCCGTGAGCGAGGCGAGCGCCGGATGGCGTCGCCGAGGGGTGATTCCGACTTGCAGTTGCCGGCTCGGGGTCGTCACGAGACCCCGAGCTGGCCTGAAAGAACCAGCACTGCCGCACCGGCCAGCGCTCCGTCCTCGTCCAGCGATCCCATCCGCATCGCCAGCTCCTGCCCGATGACGGGCATGGTGCGTGTGCGCACGGTGGCCAGTGCCGACTCCCGCAGGGCTCCGTCGAGGAGCTCGGGGGGGCCGGCCAGCACGACCTCGGCGAGGTCGAGGGCACTGACGACGGGGGCCAGGGCGATGCCCAGCCTCCGCCCGACCGACGCCAGGGCGGCGTCGGAGTCTTCGTCGGACAGACCCGCGACGCGGCGGCGCAGGGCCGGCACGCTCAGCAGGGTCTCGAGGCAGCCGCGGCGGCCGCAGGCGCACGCGTCGGGCTCCTCGCCGGCAGTGTCGTCGTCGACCACGGTGACGTGGCCGATCTCGCCCGCCGCGTGGTGACGTCCGACGACGAGGGCCCCGTCGACGACGATCCCGGCGCCGACGCCCTGCCCGACGGTGACGATCATGGAGCCGGAGCCCGCGGCGTCGCCGTACGTGAACTCCCCGAGCGCGCGGGTGTTGGCGTCGTTGGCGACGTGCACCGCGACGTCCAGGCGCTGCGAGAGGAGCTCGGCGAGCGGCAGGTCGTACCAGCCCCGGTTGGGGGCCTGCACGACGCGGCCGTCCGTGTCGATGACACCGGGCGACGCGATGCCGACACCGACCACGGGGCGGTCCGCGGCGGCGAGCAGCTCGCGGCACAGGTCCTCGAGGAGCTGCACGGCGTCGTCGCCGGTGCGGCCCTCGAGCGGCAGGGAGTGACGCTTGACCACGCCACCCACCAGGCTCATCACGGCCCCGAGCATGCGGTGGTCGTCGGTGAGGTCGACAGCGATGATCTGGAAGGCCTCGGTCTGCATCCCGACGAGCGTCGCGGGCTTGCCCACCTTGCCCTCGGACCGGACGCCGAGCTCGGTGACCAGACCCTCCGCCATGAGGTCGGCGACGAGCCCGGATACCGTGACCCGGGTGAGGCCGGTGCTCCGTGCGACGTCGGCCCGGGACGACGGGCCCTCGTGGAACAGGTGCGCGAGCACCATCGATCGGTTGTGCGCCCGTGCGTGCTCGGGCAGCGCCTTGGCGGTCGGTCGCAGTGCGCGTCCGACCCCTCGTGTGCCGCCCACCCGGGGCTGACCGACCGTTGTCATGTTTGTTAGTAGAACTTCCTTACAAATCAAAGTCAAGCGTCCCTTGTGACCGTGACCACATCGTGACCGTGGCGTAACACGTGGTCATCGGGCCGACGACGGGACGCAACACCGGACCGTCACGAACCGGTGCCGTCGCGGACCAACCGGACATGCGTGGCCACGTGCCGGACGCGGTTGAATGGCCACATGGAGCTCGGGTTCTACACGTTCGGCGACGTCCACCCCTCCCCCATGACCGGCGAGGTGGTCTCGCCCGGTCAGCGGCTGCGCGACGTGCTGGAACGCATCCGCCTGGCCGACGAGGTCGGGCTGCAGTACGCCGGGATCGGTGAGCACCACCGCCCCGACTATGCGATCTCGTCGCCGTCGACCGTCATCGCCGCGGCGCTCGCGCAGACGTCCGCCATCACCGTCGGATCGGCCGTGACCGTGCTGTCGACGGAGGATCCCGTCCGCGTCTACCAGCAGTTCGCGACCATGGACCTGTACTCCCAGGGCCGCGTCGAGCTGCTCGCCGGCCGCGGCTCCTTCATCGAGTCCTACCCGCTGTTCGGCGCGTCGCTCGACGACTACGACGAGCTGTACGACGAGAAGATCGCTCTGCTGCTCCAGCTCGACCTGGCCGAGCGCACCACCTGGTCCGGCCGCTTCCGGCCCGCGCTCGACGACGCGCTCGTCCTGCCGCGCCCCTACGACAAGCCGGGCCGGGGCACCCACCTGGAGATCGCCGTCGCGACGGGCGGGAACCCGCAGTCGTCGGCCCGCGCGGGGCTGCTGGGCCTGCCCATCAGCTACGCGATCATCGGCGGTCAGCCCGCCTCCTTCGCCCCACTGGTGGACCTGTACCGGCGCTCCTACGAGCAGGCCGGCGACGCCGTCCGCGAGCGCCTGGCCCCCGATGCGCGGCCGTTCGTCGCCGTGGCCGGGATGGGGTTCATCGGCGACGACAGCCGCCAGGCGCGCGAGTTCTTCTACCCGTACTGGCTCGAGTCGATGCGCCGGATCGCCTCCGAGCGCGGCTTCTCGATGCCCAACCGCATCTCCTACGAGTCGCAGTCCGCGCGCGGCGGCGCGTACTTCATCGGGCACCCGGAGGAGGTCGCCGAGCGGATCGTCGCCCTGCACGCGGTGCTCGGCCACGACCGCCAGGCCTTCCAGATGGACCTGTCCGGCGTCCCGCAGCGCGAGTCGCTGCGCGCCATCGAGTTGCTGGGCACACGCGTCGCGCCGCTGGTCGCGGACGCTCTGCGCTGATCCCCGTCAGCGGATCGCGTCGACGATCGCGCCGACACCCACCGCGAAGACCGCCCCGACCACGACCAGCACCACGACGACCACCACCGAGAAGAAGTCCCCTGAGTCGCTCCGCGAGACGACCGGGCGCTCCCACGCGAGTTCCTGGCCGGCCGCCTTCTCCGCCAGCGCACGCACCTCTCGTAGCCGTGCGCGTGCCACGTCATCGGTCGCGTCGTCCTCGTGGCCGGTCCACCGCAGCGCGGCCATGATCTGGACGGGGTCGTCCTGGAACGACCGCTCGAAAGCACGGTCCTCCGCAGCGTCTCGCTCCTCGCGCAGGTAGCTCCAACGCCCGGACTGCGACGGATTGTGCTCACGGCGGTAGACGTCGGCCAACCGGTCACGGAGGTCGAGCCGCTGAGGGAACTGCTCGACCAGCGAGCGCAGGCGGATCCGGGCAGCACGAAGGTCGCCGACGGCGATGCGCTCGTCGACCGTCGCGAGGGTCTGCTCGATCGGCACGCCGAGGACCCTAGGCGGTCGCACCGGCCCGAGCCACCCGATTCGCGACTCGTCGCCGGCCGTGCACGGTCCGCGCGGCACACGAGCGCGCCCGCCACGCAGCAACCAGCCGCACTTGTGACGGAAGTCGCCTCGTGGGACCGGCGCGCGCCCCGGGAAGCCACTCCTGTCACAAGTGCGGCGGGTTGCTGATCGCATCGGCGGTGCAAGAGCGGTCAGGCCGTGGCGAGCGGCCAGGCCGTGGCGAGCCGTCAGGCCGTGGCGAGCCGTCAGGCCGTGGCGAGCGGTCAGGCCTCCGAGAAGGTTGTCCAGCCGAGGGCGCCCGCGTGGCGGACGGACTCGCTCGCCCGCGCTACTCCCTGCGCCAACGCGGCGAGCGGGTCGATGCCGCGGGCGAGGGCGGCGGCCATCGCGCCGTGCAGCACGTCGCCGGCGCCGAGCGTGTCGACGACCTCGTCGGCCGGGACGACCGGCGGGTGCACGACCATCGGCCGCACGACCAGCGGCTGCTCGCCCTGCGGTGCCACCGCCCCGTGCACGGTGGTCGATGGGGGTGCCAGGACGTGGACCGGGCCCGCCCCGGACGACTGCGCGACGAACGTCGGCCCGAGTGCCGCAACCAGCGCCAGCAGGTCCGCGACCGAGCCGGGAGCACCGCCCGGATCCGGGTCACCGGCCGGAACCAGGCTCGCCGGGAGGCGGAAGTCGGCGGACAGCACGGCGTGGTCGACGTGCTGCAGGAGCCCGTCGAGTCCCGGCTTCCAGCTGCCGCCGTCGAGCAGGACGGGCGCATCCGCCTGGGCTGCGAGCTCGACGGCCGCGGACAGGTGGTGGCCGTCGACGAGCACCGCGGTCCCCCCGGCGAGAAGCTCGTCGACGCGCTCCTTGACCGACAGGTCGCCGGTCGCCGTCGCGTTGACCGAGACCACGGCCCGCTCCCCCGTGGCACGCGTGACCAGCACGGTCGAGACCGCGGGCGCCCCGGGTCGGTCGGCGAGCAGGTCGACGACCTCGACCCCGGCATCCGCCAGCCCTTCTCGGACCAGGTCCGCGATCGGCGACCGCCCCAGCGCGGTGACCAGGCGCGTCGGCACCCCCAGCGCCACGGCCGTCGCGGCGGCGTTCGCGGCCGGACCGCCGAACGTCACGGTCAGGTCCTGCGCGACGACCTTCTGGTTGGCTCCGGGGACGGCGTCGACCACCTGGACCACGTCGAGCGTGGCCAGCCCGCAGCACACGAGCAGTGGCGCATCGGCGCCGACGCGCGCATCCATGTCAGGCCGGCAGCGGCACGGCACGCACCGGGCGGTCGACGAGGTACCACGTGCAGACGCCGAGCACGGCGGCGACGAGCACGACGGACACCCAGGCGTTCAGGAAGTGCCCGACGACGTGCGCGGCGACGAAGCACACGGCCCCGATCACGACGACGGCGACGACCCGGGCCGCCCCCGCGGCACGGCTGCGCCACGCGCACCACGCCACCCCGGCGAGCAGGACCACGCCCCCGAGGGCACGCACCCCGGTGGCCTGGGCGACGGCGAACCCGACGACGAGCGTGAGGGTGGCGATCAGAGCGGTGGGCACACGAGACACGCCGCCACTCTAGGCGTGCACGCCCCCGCATCGGCCCGACCGTCCGTGGTCCGACGGTCCCGAGCACGAGGGCGCCGCCCCGCACTAAGTTGGAGGCAGTCCCCGCACCATCCGTCAGAGAGGCCTCACCTGTGTCCACGCAGCCCATCGACGCCACCACCACGAGCGCCTGGCAGGACCTGTCCGAGCACGAGTCGACGCTGTCGCCCGACCTGCGCTCCTGGTTCGCCGACGACCCCGGCCGCGCCGAGCGCCTCACGTTCCAGCTCGCCGACCTGCACGTCGACCTGTCCAAGAACCTGGTCACCGACGACACGGTCGCGCTGCTGCTGCGCCTGGCCGACGAGGTGGGCGTGGCCGACCGGCTGCAGGCGATGCTCCGCGGCGACCACATCAACGTGACCGAGGACCGGGCCGTGCTGCACACGGCGCTGCGTCGACCCGCCGGCGCGCAGCCCGCGCTCGTCGTCGACGGCCAGGACGTGGACCACGACGTGCAGGAGGTCCTCGCCCAGGTGTCCGCGTTCGCGGACCAGGTGCGCAGCGGCGCCTGGACGGGCGTGACCGGCGAGCGCGTGAAGACGGTCGTCAACATCGGCATCGGTGGCTCCGACCTGGGCCCGGTCATGGCCTACGAGGCGCTCAAGCCGTACGTGCAGGACGGTCTGGAGGTGCGGTTCGTCTCCAACATCGACCCCACCGACCTGGCGGAGAAGGTCAAGGACCTCGACCCCACCACCACGCTCTTCATCGTCGCGTCCAAGACGTTCGGCACGCTCGAGACGCTGACCAACGCCCGCCTGGCCCGTGACTGGTTGTGGGAGAAGCTGGGCACGGCCGACGACGACACGTCGCGCAACGAGGCCGTCGCCAAGCACTTCGTCGCCGTCTCGACGGCGCTGGACAAGGTCGCCGCGTTCGGCATCGACCCCACCAACGCCTTCGGGTTCTGGGACTGGGTGGGCGGCCGCTACTCGGTCGACTCCGCGATCGGCACGTCGCTCGCGATCGCGATCGGCCCCGACGCGTTCCGTGACTTCCTGGCCGGTTTCCACGCGGTCGACGAGCACTTCGCCACGACCCCGGCGGAGCGCAACGTGCCGCTGCTGATGGGCCTGCTCAACGTCTGGTACGTCAACTTCCTGGGCGCCCACACGCATGCGGTCCTCCCCTACGCGCAGTACCTGCACCGCTTCCCGGCATACCTGCAGCAGCTGACCATGGAGTCCAACGGCAAGTCGGTGAAGTGGGACGGCTCCCCCGTCACCGCCCCCACCGGCGAGGTGTTCTGGGGCGAGCCGGGCACCAACGGGCAGCACGCGTTCTACCAGCTCATCCACCAGGGCACGCGCCTGATCCCGGCCGACTTCATCGCCGTGGCCAACCCCGCGCACCCGCTCAAGGACGGCGACACCGACGTCCACAGCCTGTTCCTGGCCAACTTCTTCGCCCAGACCAAGGCGCTGGCGTTCGGCAAGACGGCCGACGAGGTGCGCGCCGAGGGCACCGACGAGGCGATCGTCCCGGCCCGGGTGTTCTCGGGGAACCGCCCGACGACGTCGATCTTGGCCGCGTCCCTGACGCCGAGCGTGCTGGGCCAGCTCATCGCGCTCTACGAGCACATCACGTTCGTCCAGGGTGTCGTGTGGGGCATCGACTCGTTCGACCAGTGGGGCGTCGAGCTCGGCAAGAAGCTGGCCCTCGAGGTGGCTCCCGCGGTGCAGGGCGACGCGGCCGCGCTCGAGTCCCAGGACCCGTCGACCAAGTCCCTCATCGCGACGTACCTGAGCCTGCGCTCCTGAGATCGTCCGCGCCTTACGTTCGGGTGCAGCGTTCGCCGCGTATCGCGCGGCGAACGCTGCACCCGACCGTGTCAGGCCACGTGGTTACGCTCGGGGCATGGCCGAGGTGACGCGTGCACGGGTGGATGCGTGGACGTGGGCCGTGCGGCTCTTCCCGACGAGGTCTGCGGCGGCCGCCGCGTGCAAGGCCGGCCACATCCGCGTCAACGGCGACCGTGCCAAGCCGGCGACCATGGTCGTACCCGGTGACGAGGTCGTCGTGCGCGGCGGTGAGCGGGAGCGGATCGTCGTCGTGACCAGGACGATCATCAAGCGCGTCGGCGCACCCGTGGCCGTGACGTGCTACCTCGACCGGTCCCCCGCGGTCCCCCCCAAGGAGCAGGTCGCCGTGATGGCTCAGCGCGACCGCGGCGCGGGCCGACCGACGAAGCGCGACCGGAGGCTCATCGAACGCCTGCGCGGCCACTGACCATGCCGACTCCGCGGCCCGCGCACGGGCGCCCGACGAACGATGCAGGCGTGCACGCCCCCGACGTGCACCGAGAGAGGCCCGGACAGGGCGCTGCCGGGCCCGTCGCGGGCGACCACCGCCCCTGGGAGACGGTGTACCGGCCCGACCGACCGCTCGACGTGCGCCGGACGCTCGCACCACACCGACGCGGGGCGTTCGACCCGGCGTGGTGCACCGCACCCGACGGTGCGACGTGGCGGGCGCACCGCACGACCGACGGCCCGGCGACCACCCGGATCGAGGTCCGCCGCGACGGGGTGCACGCGACCGCGTGGGGGCCGGGGGCGGAACGGGCCGTGGCCGAGCTGCCCGACCTGCTGGGAGCACGCGACGACGACACGGGCTTCGACCCGAGCCTGCACCCGCTGGTCCACGACGCGCACCGGCGACTGCCCGGCCTGCGCGTCGGCCGCTCCGGGTACGTGTTCGCCGCACTGGTCCCCGCCGTGCTGGAGCAGCGTGTGGTGGGCCTCGACGCGAAGGCGTCGTGGCGGCGCCTGGTGACGCAGCACGGCGAACGCCCACCCGGGCCTGCGCCGGACGGCCTGCGGGTGCCTCCGTCGGCCACCGGCTGGGCGGCCGTCCCGGTGTGGGACTGGCGTCGCGCAGGCGTCGAGGGGCAGCGCGCGGACACGATCGGACGCGCGGCGGCCGTCGCGCACCGGCTCGACGAGGACGTCCCGCTGGCCGAGACGCGCCGACGGCTGCTGACCGTGCGCGGGATCGGCCCGTGGACCGTCGCGGAGACGACCTCCCGGGCGCTCGGAGACGCCGACGCCGTCTCGGTGGGCGACTTCCACCTCGCTCACCTGGTGGGCTGGGCGCTGACCGGCAGCCGGACGGACGACGACGGCATGCTCGAGCTGTTGGAGCCGTGGCGCGGCCACCGGCAACGCGTCATCCGCCTGCTCGAGATCACGCAGACCACGAACGCCCCGCGGTTCGGCCCGCGCAGCCCGCGGGCCGCGCCGCTCCGGTGACCCCGACGGCCGTCGCCCGGCCCGAGAAGATCGTCGGGCGGACGTGTCGATCCGCGCTGCTCCCGCGCGTCACCCCGACGACCGACCGAACGAGACCCGCTCACCCCTGGAGGAATGTCATGGAGTACCTGCTGCTGGTCTGCGAGGACCCGAACGCCGAGCCCTACGACCCCGCGCTCGACAACATCGAGGAGTGGGTGGCGAGCACCGACGGCATGGGCACGCGCCGTCAGGGCGACCGGTTGGCCAAGGCCGACGCCGCGCGCACCGTACGGGTGCGCGGCGGCGAGCTCTCGGTCACCGAGGGACCGTTCGCGGAGCTCGGTGAGCTCATCGCCGGCTACGACCTGCTGGAGTGCGACAGCCTCGAGCAGGCGGTCGAGATCGCGGCGCAGCACCCCATGGCGCGGTTCGGTCAGATCGAGGTACGGCCGATCTGGACCCTGGGTCTGCACGCGTAGCGATCAGGTCACACCGTGGCGCGCTGGCGTCGCGGGCCGTCCACCAGGCAGGATCGGGGGTAGTCATCCCGATCCGCCTGGAGGAACCCCGTGAGCAGCACCAGCCCCGTCGAGCGCAACGGCTCCCCCGCCAAGGCAGTCGGCGCCTTCTTCGCGTTCCTGCTGTTCCTGGGCGGCCTCGTGCTCTTCACGGTCGCGTTCAACGTCAAGGACGGCGAGCCGTACGTCTTCGCGGCCGGCATCCTGGCCGTCACCCTGTCGTTCATGATCCCGACGACGATCCTGCCGGCGCTCGAGGACCGCGAGAGCTGAGTCACGGGCCCCAGCCCGCTGACCAGCGGCGATCTTCACAGATCGCGCACCTGATCTCTTCCGCACCGCCCCGCGAACGGCTGCGCGCGAGACGTCCGCGACCCTAGTTTGCGAAGGGTGAGCACACCGCCCCCCGCACGCCACTCGCGTCGCCCCGCCCGCAGCCACCGCGTTGCCGTCGGGGTCACCGCGGCCCTGGTCGCCGTCCCGCTCTTCGCCGCCAGCGGCGCGTTCGCCGTCTACCAGCACCTCAACCACAACCTCGACACCGCGACGGACGTCGACAAGTACCTGGGCACGGCGCGTCCGACCACGACGGCGACCGCGACGGCCGACCCGCTCGTCGACGGCTACGAGGGACGCCCCGTCAACATCCTGGTGATGGGGATCGACTCGCGCGACGGCAAGAACTCCGAGTTCGGGTACGTCCCCGGCATGCGCTCGGACTCGATGTTCCTGGTCCACCTGCCGGCGGACCGCTCGCGCGTCGAGGTGGTCTCGGTGCCGCGCGACTCGCTGCTGCCGCGCCCGGAGTGCACGCACGACGACGGCAGCACGTCGCCCGCCGTCGCGTCGGCGATGGTCAACGAGTCGTTCGAGGTGGGCGGCGGCAAGGACGGGAACCTGACGACGGCGGCCGCGTGCACGCGCAAGACGTTCGAGGCCGCCAGCGGCGTGCGCACCGACGAGCACGTGGTCATCAAGATGGTCGGCGTCCGCAACGTCATCAACACGCTCGGCGGGGTCCCGTTCTGCGTACCCGTGAAGATGGACTCGAAGAAGTCGGGCCTGCACGTGCTGCCCGGCAAGCAGGTTTTCGACGGGCAGACGTCGATCCAGTGGCTGCGCACGCGCACCGGCGTGGGCGGCGACCTGTGGATCGGCAGCGACCTCAAGCGCCTGGACCGCCAGCACGAGTTCCTGCAGGCGGTGGCGGACAAGGTGCACTCGGAGAACCTGCTGGGCAAGCCGACGACGCTGCTCAAGGTGCTGGACCAGGCGACCAAGGCGATCAGCGTCAGTCCCGGGCTGGGCGACCTGCGCTCGATCGCGGGCCTGGCGGCCACCCTGCGCGGCATCGACGGCGGCGACATCGAAGCCGTCACCGTGCCGACGGCGTCCGTCCCGCACACGGGCGGCCGCGTCGCGTGGACGTCGGCCGCCGACGACGTCTGGCAGCGGATCGCCGACGACCGCCCGCTCGTCGACCCGGCCCCGAAGCCGACGTCGGCCTCCGGCGCGCCGACGCACGCCGCGAAGCCCCGGGCGACGACGAGCGCGGGTGTCTGCGGATGACCTCCGCAACCGCCGCGAAAGTGCGCGAGGATGACCGGAGCCGATCCTGAGGAGCTCCGCGTGACCGACCAGCAGCCCGAGCAGACCCGCATGAACGTCGAGTCGTTCAACCTGGACCACCGCACCGTCGCCGCGCCCTACGTGCGGCTCGCCGACACCAAGAAGCTCCCCGCGGGCGACGTCATCGAGAAGTACGACGTCCGCTTCACGCAGCCCAACGTCGCCCACCTCGAGATGCCGACGGTGCACTCTCTCGAGCACCTCTTCGCGGAGAAGTCGCGCAACCATTCGGACCGCGTCATCGACTTCTCCCCGATGGGCTGCCAGACCGGGTTCTACCTGATCCTGCAGGGCAGCTGGGACTACGACGACGTGCTCGGCCTGGTCGAGGCCACCCTGCAGGACGTGCTGGTGGCCGACGAGGTGCCCGCCGCCAACGAGGTGCAGTGCGGCTGGGGCGCCAACCACACGCTCGCCGGCGCACAGGATGCCGCGCGTGCCTTCCTCGCCGAGCGGGACGCCTGGTCGCAGGTCACGGCCTGACGGGCGCCACGCACGCCGACGGGCGGTGACGCGCGCACGCGTCACCGCCCGTCGGCGTCTGCAGGAGGCTCTCGGCTCAGGCGTCCGAGCTCGTCGACCCCGAGCTCGTCGTCCCGCTCTCGTCGGTCGACGCCTGGCCGTCGGCCGGGGCCTGCCCGTCGCCACGGGGACCGCCCTGGCCGCCGTCGGGCGGGGCCTGGCCGTCGCCGCTAGGCCCACCGCCCTGCCCACCGCCCATGCCGCCGCCACCCATGCCGCCGCCCATCCCGCTGGACACCTCACCCGCGGTGCCGGTGCCCGCGGCGGTCGCGCCGCTCGCGTCGCCGTCGTGCGAGAGCGGACCGGCCACGGTGGTG
>Ga0160458_100380_pt1 | contig 21482 bp, 14 predicted proteins | sample HID1973I_E6MG_FD_108247 | JGI IMG/M metagenome (GOLD analysis project Ga0160458, IMG submission 108247) | Enriched mosquito-associated microbial communities from UW Madison campus, WI, USA - HID1973I_E6 MG | ecosystem: Host-associated > Arthropoda: Insects > Digestive system > Unclassified ...
GACCTGCGCAACATCGCCAAGGCCGCACCGGGTTCGAAAGTCTACGTGCGCATCCTCACCGAAGGCTCGACCACGGCTGACTGGCCTTTGTCGCGCAAATTCGGTTGCCAGACCGACATGGCCATGGACCTGCTGATCCTTGCCCGTGACCTGGGCCTGGTGCCTTACGGCATCTCGTTCCACGTCGGCTCGCAACAACGCGATATCAGCGTGTGGGACGCGGCGATCGCCAAGGTCAAAGTGATCTTCGAGCGTTTGAAAGAAGAAGACGGCATCGTGCTCAAGCTGATCAACATGGGCGGTGGCTTCCCGGCCAACTACATCACCCGCACCAACAGCCTGGAAACCTACGCCGAAGAAATCATCCGTTTCCTCAAGGAAGATTTCGGTGACGATCTGCCGGAAATCATTCTGGAACCAGGCCGTTCGTTGATTGCCAACGCCGGTATTCTGGTCAGCGAAGTGGTACTGGTTGCGCGCAAATCCCGTACCGCCGTCGAGCGCTGGGTGTACACGGATGTGGGCAAGTTCTCCGGCCTGATCGAAACCATGGACGAAGCCATCAAGTTCCCGATCTGGACCGAAAAGAAAGGCGAGATGGAAGAAGTGGTCATCGCCGGCCCGACCTGCGACAGCGCCGACATCATGTACGAGAACTACAAGTACGGCCTGCCGCTGAACCTGGCCATTGGCGACCGCCTGTACTGGCTCTCGACCGGCGCCTACACCACCAGCTACAGCGCTGTTGAATTCAACGGCTTCCCGCCGCTGAAATCGTTCTACGTATAAACGTCGGCGCAGCAATCAAAAAGCCCATGACCTGTCATGGGCTTTTTTGTGCCTGCCATTCACTTCGGAACACCCTTGCGATGATCGTTCCCACGCTCTGCGTGGGAATGCCTCAATGGACGCTCTGCGTCCGCTTCGGCATGGACGCGGAGCGTCCCGTGCTGCATTCCCACGCAGAGCGTGGGAACGATCTAACACCTGTAGGAGCTGTCGAGTGTAACGAGGCTGCGATCTTTTGATCGTGTGTTAAAGGCAAGATCAAAAGATCGCAGCCTGCGGCAGCTCCTACGGAAGATTGCGTTCCTGTTCGAGCTCGGCGTGGCGCCGGGCGTACTGTGCTGCCAAGGCTCGAACTTGCGGATCGGTTGCGTTCATCAGCTCTTTGCTCGCCACCCGCAGGAAATTCAGATTCCCGCCAGCCAGTGCCTGACGCAACCAGTCCAGCGCTTCCTCGATATTCCCCTCGTTCGCCAGCACGGCGGCATAACTGAACTGCCCGCGAAAATCCCCGTCGACGGCCGAGCGCCGATACCAACTGCGCGCCGCCTGCGGATCCGCTGAACAGTACTGCCCCTCTTCCAGATAACGCCCCAGCAAATTCATCGACTTCGCATGGCCGAGCTCGGCGGCGTGGCGATAGAAACCCAGCGCCTGCACCTGATCCTCGACCACCCCGCGACCGGTCGCCAGTAGGTTGGCCAGGTTGTACATCGCCCAATCCAGGCCCGCCTCAGCAGCGACTCGATAATGTCGCGCCGCCAACGAGGCGTTGGCGTTGCACCCCCAGCCATGCTCATGACAACGACCGAGCATGTTGCGCGCCATCAGATGCCCACGCTGCGCGGCGATCTCGAACCAGCGCACGGCCAGCGCCTGGTCCTGCTCGATTCCTTGCCCGTCCAGCAGGATCTGACCGAGCAGCGCCTGAGCATCGACGATGTCTTCGCGGGCAGCGCTCAGAATCGCCTGAGCGGCGCGCGCCGGGCTTTCTTCGAGCATGGATTTGAGGCCGTCACCGTCGAGTATTTCTTCGCGGCGTAAACGGAAGTCCGCCACTTACACCTCGACCCAGCGACGCAAAAGATTGTGATAAGTGCCAGTCAGGCGAATCAGCGAAGGGTGGTCGGGCATGTCCTGGGTGAGCTGCTGGATCGCCCCGTCCATTTCGAACAGCAAGGCGCGCTGGCTGTCCTCGCGCACCAGGCTTTGGGTCCAGAAGAATGAGGCAAAGCGTGTTCCGCGAGTGACGGCATTGACCTTGTGCAGGCTGGTGCCGGGGTACAGAACCATGTCGCCGGCGGGCAACTTCACACGCTGGGTGCCGAAGGTGTCCTGGATCTCCAGATCTCCGCCGTCATAGTCCTCAGGCTCGCTGAAAAACAGCGTCGCCGACAGATCGGTGCGCACCCGTTCAATGCTGTTTTTGGGCTGGCGCACGGCGTTGTCGATATGAAAATCGAAACTGCCACCCGCCGTGTAACAGTTCAGCAACGGAGGAAAGACCTTGTGTGGTAACGCGGCGGACATGAACAGCGGATTTTTCCACAACCGTTCCAGCATCGCCGCGCCGACTTCCTTGGCCAAGGGATGACCTTCGGGCAGTTGCAGATTGTGCTTGGCCTTCGCTGATTGAAAACCCGCCGTGATCTTGCCATCCGCCCAATCAGCCTGCTCCAGGGCCTCTCTGATGCGCTGCACTTCTTCTTTCGCGAACAAGCCGGGAATGTGCAGCAGCATGGGAAGACACCTGAGGACAAAGGGGTGGCAATGGTATTGATTCTTATTGCCTGTGTAAAACCCCCCAGACGAATGAAACACCAAAAACCGTAAGGGTAAATTGTAAAGAATGTAAATTCTTCGCGAATAGTAACGTTTCGCAATTGATACAAATACGCGTCTACCCTATATTCCGCGACCTCAAATCCTTGGGGAGGGGAATTCCGATGTCACGCCAACAACCACAATTACCTGTCAGTTCACCGCGTTTGCTCGCGTCTGCAATTGGCGTGGCAATCACCGCCGGCTCGGCTGGCCAAATGGTTTTCGCTGCTGAGAAGACCGACGCCAAAGCACCGGGCAACGCAATTTCCCTGGATGCCACCGCCATCACTGGCGAAGCGCAGGACGCTACCAGCTACAACGTCGAGAAAGCCTCCTCGCCCAAGTACACCGCGCCGCTGGTCGACACGCCGCGCTCGATTACCGTGATTCCGCAACAAGTCCTCAAGGACACCGGCGCCCTCAATATGCAGGACGCGCTGCGCACCGTTCCGGGCATCACCTTTGGTGCCGGTGAAGGGGGCAACCCACAGGGTGACCGTCCATTCATTCGCGGTTTCGATGCTCAGGGCGATACGTACCTGGACGGCGTACGCGACACCGGTTCGCAAAGCCGCGAGATCTTCGCGGTCGAATCGATCGAAGTCAGCAAAGGCCCGAACTCGGCCATTGGCGGTCGCGGCGCTGCCGGCGGCAGCATCAACCTGGTGAGCAAGAAAGCACACCTGGGCGATTCGCTCGACGGTGGATTCACCTGGGGTTCGGACCAGACCCAGCGCTACACCTTCGACGGCAACTACCAGTTCACCGACACCGCAGCTGGCCGCCTGAACCTGATGAGCCACGAAAGCAACGTCGCTGGCCGTGACAGCGTCGACTACGATCGCTGGGGCATCGCGCCGTCCGTGGCCTTCGGCCTCGGCACCGACACTCGCGTCAACCTTGATTACTACCATCTGGAAAGCAACGACACCCCGGACTCGGGTATTCCGTACAGCATTCCGGTAGCGGGTTCTGCCGCGCGCACCAAGTCCAATCCGAGCACGCCGGACGACGGCGGCGACAGCAGTAACTTCTACGGTCTCGACGGCCGCGACTTCCGCAAGGGCCGCACCGACACCGCAACCATCGCCATCGAACACGACCTGAGCGATGCACTGACCGTCAAGAACACCTTGCGTCACGGCAGCAGCATGCAGGATTACATCCTGACCCAACCGGATGACTCCAAGGGCAACGTCAACAATGGCAGCGTGTGGCGTCGGGCCAACACCCGTGTCAGCAACACCGACACCACCACCAACCAGACCGATCTGTTTGGTGACGTTTACATTGCCGGGTTCAAGAACAGCTTCGCCACCGGGATCGAGTTGAGCCGCGAGGAAAGCAAGAAGTCCTCGTACACCGTCAACACCGACACCACGCCGGGCACCGCTGCTGCGACCACCAACTGCACCCCGGCATTGATCGGCGCGCCAAGTGGCTACAACTGCACCTCGCTGTCCAACCCGACACCGAGCGATCCATGGAACGGTTCGATCGCACGTAACTACGCCGGCACCGACACCACAGGTAAAACCTACGCGCTTTACGTGTTCGACACCCTGACGTTGTCTGAACAGTGGCTGGTGAACATGGGCCTGCGCTACGACCATTTCGACACCGACTACAAGACCTACAACGCCGCTGGCACCACGACGTCCAAGGGCGATGATGTAAGCGAGTTCGTCACCGGTCAGTTCGGCGTAGTCTACAAACCAGCGGAAAACGGCAGCATCTATGCATCCTACGCAACGTCCGCAACACCTCCTGGCGCCACGCTTGGCGAAGGCCAGGACGGAAACCCGCTGGGCGGCACCCCGGATCGCAACGGCAACTTGCTGAGCAGCGACATGGAGCCGGAAACCACCAAGAACTACGAAATCGGTACCAAGTGGGATCTGCTGAACGATCGCCTGTCCCTGACCGCCGATATCTTCCGCACCGAGAAAGACAACGCCCGCGTTCAAGTCGACACCACGTCGTATGAAAACGCCGGTAAAACCCGTGTTCAAGGTGTTGAATTGTCGGCCACCGGCAAGATCACCGAGAAATGGCAAGTCTTCGCCGGTTACGCCTACATGGACAGCGAGCAAGTCGACGGTGGTGACCTGCCGGCCAACAAAGCCAACGATGGCAACGAACTGCCTAACACGCCGAAAAACAGCGCCAGCCTGTGGACGACCTACCAGGTCACGCCGAAGCTGACCATCGGTGGCGGCGCGTTCTACGTCGACGACGTATTCGGCAGCGTGGCCAACACCACGATGGTTGATGACTACGTACGTTACGACGCCATGGTCGCCTACAAGCTGACCAAAAACGTCGACCTGCAACTGAACGTACAAAACCTGACTGACGAAACCTACTACGACAAAGCGTTCTCGACCCACTTCGCCAACCAGGCGGCGGGCCGTACAGCGTTGCTGAGCACCAACTTCCACTTCTGACTGTAGAAGCTGCCGCAAACTCGGGCCGCGTCGGACGATCAGGACGCAGCCGAGATCGGCTCCCCTGTAGGAGCTGCCGCAGGCTGCGATCTTTTGATCTTGATTCCTGGCGCATCCAGAATCGCAGAAGATCAAAAGATCAAAAGATCGCAGCCTGCGGCAGCTCCTACAGGGGTTGGGCCCCGTTCATCCAGATGAACGGGGCTTTTGTGCGTAATAAAGAAGGCTTCTCGATAACCCACGGCATAATGCACGCCGTGATTTTCATTTTCGAACGAACAAGGCGAGCGACGTGTTGAAGAAAACCCTGTTCCAGTTGCACTGGTTTTTCGGCATCAGCGCCGGGCTGGTCCTGGCCCTGATGGGCATTACCGGGGCGACGGTATCGTTTCAGGATGAAATCCTGAGCGCACTGAATCCGTCGGTGCTGCAGGTCGAAAAGCAGGTGGCCGGCGTGTTGCCGCCCGCCGAGCTGGTGGAGCACATCGAAGCCGCTTCCGGGAAAAAGGTCTCGATGCTCAGCGTCGAAACGGACAGCGGTGCGGCGGCGAAGGTGTGGTTCACGCCGAAACCGGGTGAGCGTCGCGGCGAGATGCGCTACTTCAATCCGTACACCGCAGAGTTCATGGGCGATGCCTCAGGTCAGGACTTCTTCGGCCTGATGCTGCAACTGCACCGCTTCCTCGCCATGGGCGATACCGGCCGGCAGATCACCGGTGCCTGCACGCTGATTCTGGTGTTCTTCTGCCTGTCCGGGCTTTACCTGCGCTGGCCACGGCAGTGGAAAAGCTGGCGTGCCTGGCTGACCCTCGACTGGAAGAAAAAAGGCCGCAGCTTCAACTGGGACCTGCATTCGGTTGCCGGCACCTGGTGCCTGGTTTTCTACCTCCTGGCGGCCCTGACCGGGTTGTCCTGGTCTTACGAGTGGTACAACAAGGGCCTCACCCGATTGCTCTCCGACTCGCCGCAAAACGAGCGCGTCCGTGGCGGTCGTGGCCCTGCCCCAAGCGGTCCGGCGCCGACTGCGGATTACGCGGCCATGTGGAGCAGCATCTACAGCGCTGCCGGTCCGAACCTGTCCGCCTACAACATTCGTATGCCGCCTGTGGCCGGGCAACCGGCAACCGTGTTCTACCTGCTGCACACTTCACCCCACGACCGTGCCCTGAACCAGATCACCCTCGATCCGGCGACCGGCATCGTCAAGCGACATGATCGCTACAGCGAAAAGAGCCTTAATGCGCAATTGCTGACCAGCATTTACGCCCTGCATGTCGGCAGTTATTTCGGCATTGTCGGGCGCGTGATCCTGACAATTTCCGCACTCATGATGCCGCTGTTTTTTGTCACCGGCTGGTTGCTGTACCTCGATCGTCGTCGCAAGAAAAAGCAGATCAAAAGTGCGCGCCAAGGCCTGACCCAACCCGGTAGCGATACGCCGGCGTGGTTGATTGGTTTCGCCAGCCAAAGCGGATTTGCCGAGCAGTTGGCCTGGCAGACCGCCGGGCAATTACAGGCTGCCGGTCTGCCTGTTAAGGTTCAGCCGCTGGCCACTGTCAGCGAGCAGGACTTACGGGATTCGGATAATGCATTGTTCGTGGTCAGCACCTTTGGCGACGGCGAAGCGCCTGACAGCGCACGGGGTTTCGAGCGCAAAGTGCTGGGCCGCGCGTCGACCCTGGACAGCTTGAACTACGCCGTACTGGGCTTGGGTGATCGCCAGTATCAACACTTCTGCGGGTTCGCCCGACGCTTGCACGGCTGGCTGGGTGAGCACGGCGGCAAGACACTGTTTGCGCCCGTGGAAGTCGACAGCGGCGACCCTTACGCCTTGCGTCACTGGCAGCAACAACTCGGCGTGCTGACCGGTCAGGCGCCCGCGGACACCTGGCAAGCGCCCAGCTATGACAACTGGACGCTGACCCGCCGGGAATTGATGAACCCGGACAGCACAGGCTCACCGGTATACCTGCTGGGTTTGACGCCCCCTACGCCTAGCGGATGGCTGGCCGGTGACCTGGTGGAAGTGATGCCACGTAATTGCCCGTGGGCGATCGAGCATTTCCTCGACGGCCTGGGGATCGACGGGCGTGCCACCGTGGAACTTGATGGCTTGTCGCAAACACTGGATCAAGCCCTGGCCAGCCGCCAACTGCCCGAGAACCGAACTCATCTGGTCGGCTTGCACGCCCAGGCGCTGGCGGATGCGTTGGTGCCTTTGGCCATGCGCGAATACTCCATCGCCTCGATCGCGGCCGATGGCGTTCTCGAGCTGATCGTGCGCCAGGAAGTCCATCCTGACGGCAGCCTGGGCGTCGGTTCCGGTTGGTTGACCGAGCACGCCCCTGTGGGCGGTGCTGTCAGCCTGCGGGTACGTCGCAACAGTGGCTTCCACCTGCCTGCCGAGCCGGTACCGATGATTCTGCTGGGTAACGGCACCGGTCTGGCGGGTTTGCGCAGCTTGCTCAAGGCACGGATTGCCGATGGTCAGCAACGGCAATGGTTGATCTTTGGCGAGCGCAATCGCGAGCACGATTTCCTCTGCCGTGACGAGCTTCAGGAGTGGCTGATTTCTGGTGATCTGGAGCGCCTGGACCTGGCGTTCTCGCGGGATCAGGCGGAGAAGATTTATGTGCAGGATCGACTGCGCGAATCAGCGGACGAGTTGAAGAAGTGGCTGGCTGACGGTGCGGTGATTTACATCTGCGGGAGTTTGCAGGGCATGGCGTCGGGCGTGGATCACGTGCTCAACGAAGTGCTCGGGATATCCGAGGTCGACCGGTTGATCGAGCAAGGCCGCTATCGCCGCGACGTCTACTGACTGGAAAAACCTTGTGGGAGCCGCCCGGACCAAGCGCGCTCCCACAGGAGGAATGGGTCAGGCGTTGACGGGCTCTACGGCCAGCTCTACCACTTCCGGCCGTTTGAGCAGTGCATACGTCACTGCCGTCAGCAGACTTCCCGCGACAATCGCCAACAGATACAGCAACGCGTGATTGATCGCATTCGGGATCGCCAGTACGAACAATCCACCGTGCGGCGCCATGAGTTTGCAGCCGAAGTACATCGACAGCGCGCCGGTCAACGCACCACCGGCGATGCTGGCCGGGATCACCCTTAGCGGGTCCTTGGCGGCGAATGGAATCGCGCCCTCGGAAATGAAGCACAGCCCCAACACCAAGGCCGCCTTGCCCGCTTCGCGTTCGGTCTGGGCGAATTTGCGCCGGGCAATGAACGTGGCGATGCCCAGCCCTATCGGCGGCACCATGCCCGCCGCCATGGTCGCGGCCATCGGCGCATAACTTTGCGACGCCAGCAGTCCCACCGAAAATGCGTAAGCCGCCTTGTTGATCGGTCCGCCAAGATCGACGCACATCATCCCGCCCAGGAGTACACCCAGCAGAATGGCATTGGTGGTGCCCATGCTGTCGAGGAAATGGGTAAGGCCTTCGAGCATCCCGGCGACCGGTTTGCCGACCACGTAAATCATCACCAGCCCGGTGAACAAGCTCGCCAGCAATGGAATGATCAGGATCGGTTTCAGGGCCTCAAGACTTTGCGGCAACCGCGCATAACGATTGATCGCCTGGGCTGCATAACCGGCGATGAAACCGGCAATGATCCCGCCAATAAAACCCGCGCCCAAGGTGCTGGCGAGCATCCCGCCAATCATCCCCGGCGCCAGGCCCGGGCGGTCGGCGATGGAGTAGGCAATGTAACCCGCCAGCAGCGGCACCATCAGCTTGAACGCGGTCTCGCCGCCGATCTGCATCAGGGCAGCCGCGAGGGTGCCTTCTTCCTTGAACGCGGTGATGCCAAACACGAACGACAACGCGATCATCAAACCGCCCGCCACCACCATCGGCAGCATGAACGACACCCCGGTCAGCAGGTGCTTGTAGACGCCGGTCTTCTCTTGTTTCACCGCGCCCTTGGCGCCGCTTGCAGCACTTTCCTGCTTGCCTTCGGCCAAGGCTTTTTTCAGCGTCGCCTCCGCTTGCTTCAACGCTATTCCGGTGCCGCAGCGGTAGATTTTCTTGCCGGCGAAACGCTCGGTAGCGACTTCGATATCGCAGGCCAACAGCACCACATCGGCGTCGGCAATGGCGGCAGCGCTCAACGGGTTGCGTGCGCCAACTGAGCCCTGGGTTTCCACTTGCAGGTCATACCCCAAACGTTTAGCCGCTTGCTGCAGGGCCTCGGCGGCCATGAACGTGTGCGCAACACCGGTCGGGCACGCGGTGATGGCGACTATTCGGGGAGCGTTTTGACTTGTGGCAACCGGCTCGACAACCGCGGCAGGGGCGACATAGACCTGCGCCTCTTCCGCGCCCTTGCGCAGCACGGCTTCAACGTCCTGCAGGGCCTGGGCCGGGGTGCTCTGGAACACGCGCTTGCCGACGAATCGCGACATGTCCACGGGCGCGCTGGTCACCAGCAATATCCACTCGGCCGCCTCGATCGTGGCGGCCGACAATTGACGTTCCGGGTGCGCAGCATCATTGACTTCGACGCTGGTGCTCCAGCCTTGACGCTGCGCTGCGGCATCGAGCAAGCGCGCGCACAGCACACTGGTGACCATGCCATTCGGGCAGGCCGTAACAATGGCTAACTTCATGACAATCCCTCTTATTGTTCTGTCAGGGGGCGCACGCGCACACCCTGCTCAAGCCGCGCCAGTTGCGCTGCATCACCGATGCCGAAACCGATCTGTGTCACCGCCATGGCGGCGATGGCAGTGGCGGTTCGCAAGGTTTGCTCAGGTGTGTCGGCGCTGAGCAAACCGTGAAGCATGCCCGCCAGCAATGAATCACCCGCGCCCACCGTACTGACAACGCTGACCTTGGGCGGCGTGGCGTGCATTGCCGAGCCGACACTGAACCAGTTCACCCCGTCGGCACCGTGGGAAATCACCACGTGCTCGATGCCCTGTGCATGCAGGCGGCTCGCCACTTCAGCTTGAGCGGCCACGGATACCACCTCACAACCGAGCACTTCGGCCAGTTCTTCGGTGTTGGGTTTGATCAGCCAAGGGCTGGCCTTGAGCGCTTCGCGCAAAGCTTCGCCACTGGTGTCGAGGGCAACGTTCAGCCCGAGATTTTTCAACCGCTCGATCAACGCCTGCAACCACGCAGGGCTGATGCCTTGGGGCAAGCTGCCGGCAACGACGACCGCATCATGACCGGGGGCAATCTGATCGAGTCGATCAAGCAACGCCTGCTGCGCCGCTGCGCTCACCAGTGGTCCGGGGCCGTTGATGTCGGTGATGCGCCCGTCGGCTTCCGCCAGTTTGAGGTTGCTGCGCGTTTCGCCGGGCACCCGGATAAAGGCGTCGACGAAACCGCGTTTGGCGAACAGCGTTTCAAAAGCCTGGAGATTGTCTTCACCGAGAAAACCGCTGACGGTAAGCTGGTGCCCGAGGTCCGCCAGTACTTGCGCCACGTTCACGCCCTTGCCGGCGGCGTGGGTGTGCATCGCGTCACTGCGGTTGACTTGACCGGGCTCCATACGCGACATCTGAACGGTGAGGTCCAGCGCGGGATTAAGTGTCAGGGTCAGGATCCGGGCCATTACAGCGCCTCCACTAATGCGCGCACTTCATTCGCGCTGCCCACGATCAGGGCCTGTTGAGCAAGGGTTTGCACCTGAGTCAGGTTGAGTTCGCGAATGCGCGCCTTGACCTCGGCGATGCTGCGGCCAGAAACGCTCAGCTCATCGACACCGAGGCCGACCAGTACAGGCACCGCCAGCGGATCGGCCGCCAACTCACCGCATACGCCCACCCATTTGCCATGGGCATGGGCCGCGCGCACGGTGATGTCGATCAGTTGCAGCACGGCCGGATGCAAGCCATCAGCCTGTGCCGACAAGGTGGGATGACCACGGTCGATGGCCAGGGTGTACTGGGTCAGGTCGTTGGTGCCGACGCTGAAGAAGTCGACCTCTTTGGCCAACACTGGCGCCAGTAGTGCCGCCGACGGAACTTCGATCATGATCCCCAGTTGCAGGTCCGCGACCGGAATTTCCAGGCGCAGGCGCTCGGTCATGTCTCGGGCCTGGCGCCATTCATCGACACTACCGACCATAGGAAACATGATGCGCAACGGGCGGTTATCGGCGGCGCGCAACAAGGCGCGCAATTGCGCTTCCATGACCTTGGGACGTTGCAGGGTCAGGCGAATGCCGCGCACACCGAGGAACGGGTTTTCTTCCTTGGCAATCGGCCAATACGGCAGGGGTTTGTCGCCGCCAACGTCGAGGGTACGTACTACCAGTGGCCGACCCGCCAGCCCGTCGAGCACACGGCGGTATTCAGCTTCCTGGGTCGCCTCGTCCGGCGCTTGCGGATGGGCCATGAAAATCAGCTCGGTGCGCAGCAGGCCGATGCCTTCGGCGCCCTGCTCCACCGCGCTGGTCACGCCCGCGCTTTCACCAATGTTGGCGAACACTTCGACCGCGTGACCGTCGGTAGTGAGCGCCGGCTGATGCCGCTGCTCGGCAGCCATCTTCAGGCGTTCTTCACGGGTGTCGCGTTCTTCGGTCGCGCGCTGCAACGTGGCGCTGTCGGCGTCGACATGCAATCGACCACGCTGGCCATCAAGCAACAGCGGCGTGCCCGGTGCCAGCAACAACACGGCGGCGCCAGCACCGACCAGCGCCGGAATGCCAAGGGCACGGGCGACGATCGCGCTGTGAGCCGTCGCGCCACCGCGAGCGGTGAGAATGCCGGCGACACGCACGGGATCGAGACGCGCCACATCGGAGGGGCCGACCTCGTCCATCACCAGGATGTACGGTTCCTGCGGCTCGCTCGGAGTTTCGACACCACTGAGTTGTGCCAACACACGACGACCAATATCACGCAAGTCGGCAGCGCGTTCGGCGAGCAAGGCGTCCTGCAGCGATTCCTGTTGTTTGGCCGCCGCTTCGATCACGCCCATCCACGCCGCTTCGGCGCTTTCGCCTTGCTTGAGGCGCGTGTCGACTTCGTCGGTCAATTCCGGGTCGTCGAGCATTTCCTGGTGGGTGATGAAGATCTCGCGGATGGCCTTGGACTGACTGCGCTCGATCAGGCCTTCAATGTCGCGCCGCACTTGCTGCAGCGCTTGCTGGAGACGCTCGCGCTCGATGGCGGCGGACTCTCCGCGCAACGGGTAATCGATGGTTTGCAGCACCTGAATATGCGCCGGGCCGATGGCAATTCCCGGTGCGGCGGCGATGGCCTGGATGACACTGCCGGAGGTGGGTGCGAGCAGCACTTCGGCGATGTCGGTCAACACGGTGCTCTGCTGGCTCACGGCTGGCAACGGTTCGACTTCTTCACCCAGACCCTCTTCGATGGCGGCCAGCAAGGCCGGTAAGGCGTCTGCCGCAATGATGGGCTCGGCGATGAATTCCAGCACCTGGCCACGACGCGCACCGAGGCTCAGCAACTTGCTCAGGCTCTTCACAGAGACGGCGCTGTCGTGACCATCGACGATGCGTACACGAATCTCGCCCTCAAAGCTTTTCGCCAACTGAGCCAGAATTTTCGCCGGACGGGCATGCAATCCATGGGCGTTGGCCAAGGCGATACGCGCGCTTGGCCAATCGGCCGGCAGTTCGCCGCCAAGGACTTCAAGCACTGCGCGACTGCTGGTAGCTCGACCCAATTCATGGCCGCGACCTTCAATCAACAGCGCGCAAAGGCGTTCGAGCAGAGCCTGGTGCGCTTCTCCGAGGCTGGCCAGGCAGAACAGTCCGCTCAGCGGTTGCCCGAGGTAGCGTATCGGCTTGTCTGGCGTGACGAAGGCCAGGCCTGGGCGCTTCACCGTTTGTTCGCTGTGCAACCACCACAGGCCATCACCGAGGGGCAGCGCTTCTACCTGCTGCAACACCGCGGCAAAGCCATTGCTCACGCAATCAGCCTGGCGCAACAAACGTGCGCCACGCCAAACCAGCTCCTCGAAATCATCGGCGGACACGCCAAGGCCGATCATCTGCGCGTCCAGTGCCAGTTCCTGCGGTGCGCCTTGCAGCAGTTTCAACAAGGCTTCGGCGGTGCTGGCACGACGCAGGGCCTGGCCCAGATCGGTTTCGCCGAGGGCTCGGGTCAGCAGCTGCAACAAACGCAGGTGTTCATCGGACTTGGCCGCAATGCCAATCGCCAGATAGACAATTTGACCGTCGCCCCAGTCCACCCCATCAGGAAATTGCATCAGCCGCACGCCGGTGGAAAACACCTGATCGCGGGTTTGCGGCGTTCCGTGGGGGATGGCAATACCTTGACCGAGAAAGGTCGAGCCCTGGGCTTCACGCGCTTGCAACCCGGCGAGATAGCCTTCGGCGACCAGGCCATCGGCAACCAGGTGCCGGGCCAGCAAGTCCAACGCTGCAGGCTTATCCACGGCTGATTGGCCCATGGAAATCTGCTCAATGGTGAGCTCGAGCATGCTTTCTCCTTTTTGGCACCCTTTGGGAAGCCAGGTATTGTTTTTGAGGATTCAACTTAGGCGCTTGTTCATCTTATTTGGCAGTTTCGCGGCAGAACTGGCAAAGGCACCTAAAACGTAGAAAATACGCCTGCTGAAACGTTTAATCTATAATGATCGGCACGTTACTCGATAATGTCTCATCCTTGAAGCGCAACTTGTCGGTTACGTTGCGACAATGGTCGTCTGCCGGAATCGGGTAGGATTGTCGAAAATGTCGGGGCACGCTCGAACAAACAAGGAAATCCCGAGTTGAAACTCAGTGATATCGCACAGTTGGCTGGTGTCTCCGTGACCACCGCCAGTTATGTCATCAATGGCAAGGCTGAACAGCAGCGGATCAGCAGCGCCACAGTCGAGCGCGTCCGCGCGGTCGTCGAACTGCATGGCTTTACCCCCAACCCACAGGCTGCCGGACTGCGAAGCCGGCACACCCGCACGTTGGGTTTCATTCTGCCGGATCTGGAAAACCCCAGTTACGCGCGGATTGCCAAGCTGCTCGAACAAGGCGCTCGTGCTCGCGGCTACCAGCTGCTGATCGCCAGCTCGGACGACGCGCCTGACAGCGAACGGCAACTGCTGCAACTGTTTCGAGCCAGGCGTTGCGACGCGTTGATCGTCGCCAGTTGCCTGCCGACCAGCGACGACAGCTACCGCCAATTACAGGCCAAAGGCATTCCGATCATCGCGATCGACCGGGTCATGGAACCCGAGCATTTCTGTTCGGTAATCAGTGACGACCGGGAAGCCAGTCTGCAACTGACCCGCAGTCTACTGGACCCTGTGCCCAAACAGATCGCCCTGATTGGCGCTCGCCCCGAACTGAGCATCAGCCAGGAGCGCGCCGCCGGGTTCAAAGAAGCATTGGCCGGGTTCAAAGGCGAAGTGCTGATTGAACACGGCGAGTCCTTCAGCCGCGAATGTGGCAAGCAGTTGATGGACGAAATGCTTCAGCGCCGGCATTTGCCGGACGCGCTGGTCACGACGTCCTACGTGTTGTTGCAGGGCGTATTCGATGCCTTGCACGACTTCCCGCTGAAATCCCGCCCGCTGCGCCTTGGCACCTTTGGTGACACGCAGTTGCTGGACTTCTTGCCGTTACCGGTCAATGCCATGGCCCAGCAGCATCAACTGATCGCCGACAAGGCGCTGGAGCTGGCCTTGGCCGCGATTGAACAGTCGGACTACCAGCCCGGCGTGCAAGCCATCGCGCGGACATTCAAGCAGCGTATTCGCCAGGACTGAACCGTGGAGCTGATCGACACCCACACGCACCTGGATTTTCCCGACTTCGACGCCGATCGAACGGCGTTGCTGGCCGAGAGTCGTGCGCTCGGTGTTCAGCGGATGGTTGTGTTGGGCGTTTACCAGGGGAATTGGCAACGGGTCTGGGACCTGGTGCAAAGCGATCCTGACTTGCACGCAGCGTTCGGCTTGCACCCGGTGTACCTGGATCATCATCACCCAGGGGATTTGCCCGAACTCGGTGACTGGCTGACACGATTGGCCGGTCATCGACAGCTGTGCGCGGTGGGTGAAATCGGTCTGGATTACTTCATCGAAACTCTGGACCGCGAACGCCAGCAAACGTTGTTCGATGCGCAACTGCAACTGGCGGTGGACTTTGACTTGCCGGCGCTGATCCACGTGCGTCGCAGCCATGCCGCAGTGATCGCCACGCTTAAACGGTTTCGCTTGAAACGCGCAGGAATCATCCATGCGTTTGCGGGAAGCAAGGAAGAGGCTCGCGAGTACATCAAGCTGGGTTTCAAACTCGGTCTGGGTGGCGCTGCAACCTGGCCGCAGGCGCTGCGTATGCACCGCGTACTTGCTGAACTGCCACTGGACGCCGTGGTGCTGGAAACCGACTCACCGGACATGGCGCCCGCGATGTTCGCCGGTCAACGCAACAGTCCGGCGCATTTGCCGGACATTTGCGCCGCATTGGCGCACATTATGGGGATCAGCCCTGAGCAGTTGGCAGCGGTCAGCACTGCCAATGCGCGTGAAGTGTTCCGCTGGTGACCAACGTGGCGCCTTGTCGGCGCTACGGATGTTTTCAGACCCGGAACGCACTGATCAGCTGTTTCAACTCCACCACCTGAGCCGACAATGCACGGCTGGCATCTTCAGTCTGGTGGGCCCCTTCGGCCGTACGCTCGCCTGCGCGATTGATCTCGACGATGTTCTGGTCGATGTCGTGGGCCACAGCTGTTTGTTGCTCCACGGCGGCGGCGATCTGCTGGTTCTGATCGACGATCATGCCGACGGCGCCAAGAATGTTTTCCAATGCTTGCTGGACCTTCTCCGATTGCCCGACTGTGCCACTGGCCATCTGATGACTGGTCCCCATGGCTTTCACCGCTGCACCTACGCCGCTGTGCAGTCTGGTGATCATCTGCTCGATTTCTTCGGTCGACTGCTGCGTGCGCTTGGCCAGTGTCCTGACTTCATCGGCGACCACCGCGAATCCACGGCCCTGTTCCCCCGCCCGCGCAGCTTCAATTGCCGCGTTGAGTGCCAACAGGTTGGTTTGCTCAGCAATGCTTTTGATCACTTCCAGCACACGACTGATGGATTGGCTGTCGCTGGCCAGTTGATTGATCACCAGGACGGATTGATCAATTTCGCCGGCAAGGGCTGCGATGCTGCCCTGCTGTGACTGCACAAGTCCGCGGCCGTTGAGAGTTTCGTCATTGACGCTGTGCGCGCTGCTGACCGCGGCGGCGGCACTGCGCGCGACCTCCAGAGAGGTGGCGGACATCTGGTTCATGGCCGTGGCGACCTGCTCGATCTGCGAGCGCTGCCCCGCTACTGCCTGGTTACTTTGGGCAGAAACGTTTTCGACCTGACCGGCCTGGCGCTCGACCTCGCTGACGGTTTGTCCGACGCGCTCGATCAGGTCATGGATTTTCTTCACGGTCCCGTTGAACACTTCGCCCAACTCGCCGAGTTCATCGCGACTGTTGGCACTGAAGGTCACTGTCATGTCGCCCGCTGCGACTTTGTCCATCACGGCGCCAAGACGCTTGAGGGTGGTGCGGGTCGAGGCGTAGAAACCGCCGTATAGGTAAAAGATCAACACGAACACCACCGACAGCGCCACGGCCTGCAGGATCATATGCGTGCGATTCTGCTCCAGTCGTTGCTGTAACTGGGTGCCGAGGAATTTCAGGGTGGCTTCGTTGAGTTGGTAGGTTTGGTCCATCAGACCCGTGACGGTGTCGTAAAAACCTTGCCACGGCGCATCAAGCGTATCGGCCATCACCACCTGTTCTTCAAACAGTTCACTGGCTTTTTTAAGCGAGGCTTTGCTGGTATCGGCCAGAGCCGTCAGCGAGTCCTTGGCCGCTTTGCTCGATCCCAGTGTGTCCTGCAATTTAAGGCCGTACTCAGCCTGGAGCTTTTCGATCTGCACCAGCAATTCATCAAATCGGGTGCTCGATGCCGAGTTGAGAAAACCCTGCCCCAGGGAAAAAGAGCCCATCGCCCGGCCTTCACCTAACAGTTGGGTGACCGGTGGGGTGACGGTAGTGATGAGTTCGGTCAACTGACGCATGTCGCTTTGAGTGTCACGACTCAGGCCCGCCTGACTGGCGATGATCTGACTGAAAATTTGTGCGCTGCCCAGTAACTTGCCGATCATCCCGCTTTTGCTTTGCACAGAGCTTTCCGCTTGCTGGGCTTTGAACGCCGCAATCATCTCATCGCGCTTGGCATCGAATACCGCGATCTGCTCGGGGTCCGTGGACATCGCGGCCAAACCTTGCAGACGAGCCAGTACGCTTTGCTCCAGCGCGCTGATCTTCGATTCGACATTGCCGGCTTTACCCGACTGACCCAGGGTGACGTTGATCTGCACAAGGTTGTTCAGGGTCTCGAGATCACGACGAAGTGCCAGGCTGCTGCCGAGTAAGTCGATGCTTTGCAGTTCGATGCGGGTGCCCTGAAATTCGCGATAGGAATCGCGTACCAGGTAGAAGTTGGTGACCAGCATCGGTATGAGGAACAGCACGCTGATCAGGCTGAACTTCATGCCGAAGCTCAGGCGGTTCATTAGCGCGACGGCGGGATAGAGCAAGCTCTTCACTGTGAAGTCTCCCTTGGATTTCTTATTTTTATTGGCAGGCGCACAGAGAAAGCAGATAGCCACTATCGGGCGCTATCTCTGTATAGCTTAAATCGGCAGGAGGTTTTGTAACTTAAGGTTAACGGAGAAGATCGGTACCGTGTAACCGCAGGCTTCGCCAGCGGCTACACGGACATCGTGTTTAGGGAAGAACCGTCCACAACGCGAATCCGGCATACCAGAGCAACGCTGCGCGCAGCAGCAGTTCCCAGATTCGGTCCAGGCTGTTGATACCGTCGGGCCCGACCACCGGCGCCGGAATTTCACCGGCCACCAGCCCGACCTTCTCGATCAATTGGGCAGCGCTGATGTTCCAGTTGAGCAGTTCATGCAGCATCACCCGACTGACCGCAACAAAGTTGCCCACCAGCGCAAAACTCGCCGCCAGCAGGCGCACCGGTATCCAGTCGAACGCATGCCGCAATTGCGCAGCACGTTCGGTGACCGCCGGGTTTTTCCCGTGTTCTTCGGCCAACGCTAACAGGCGATAGCTGAGTGCCGCGACCGGACCCAGCAGGAAATACCAGAAAATCACAGCGAAAAAGCTTTGGTAAGCCTCCCACAGCAAGTGACCTTCGACGCGCTCCAGCAGTTGTTCGCCGTTGTCGGCACAAATGCCCAGATCGCGGTTCGCGACGTGTGCTGCCGCCTGCAGATCTTCCCGACGCCAGGCATCGCGAAACGGGCCAAGACCGGCCAGCAAATCGCCACGGCCCAGGCTGTAGATCACTACCAGCAAATGCACTGGCAACGCCAAAAGACCGTAGGCCACCGGCTCGAGCACGATCAACAGCAACCCCAGCACCGCGACCGGCAGTAACACGAGCACGATCAATATCAGCCATGGGTGGCTGGCAAAGCGTGGGCTTGCTTCAAGCTTGTTCAGTTCGCTTACCCAACCACTGTCGCGCTGAACACGATGACGAAGGGCCGAGAACTTCTCGATCCAGACCGCCAACAGCAACACCAGAAAACTCATTGTTGTTCCTCTTTTGCCAAGGCCGCGCGATAGCGAGCCCAGTCGAACGCTGGACCCGGATCGGTTTTACGTCCGGGGGCGATGTCACTATGACCGCATATACGCTGTGCTGTGATGGCGGTGAAGGCGCTTTGCAGCTGTAGGGTCAGGGCCGTCAATGCGTTGTATTGAGCATCGGTGAACGGCAGATCATCCGTACCTTCCAGCTCAATGCCCACGGAAAAATCGTTACAGGTTTCCCGGCCTTCGAAAACCGAGACACCCGCATGCCAGGCGCGCTCCAGACAAGAGACAAACTGGGTGACCTTGCCGTCACGTTCGATCAGGAAATGCGCGGACACACGCAGATCAGCAATCCCTTCAAAGTAGGGATGCTCTGTGACGTCCAGGCGATTCTGGAAAAACGCCTGCACCTTGCCGGTGGCGAACTGCGCGGGCGGCAGGCTGATGTTGTGGATCACCAGCAGGGAAATTTCGCCCGTGGGGCGCGCATTGAAGTTAGGCGAAGGGCAGACCTGCACGCCCTGACACCAACCACTTGCGGGATCCAAGTGCATACCGGTTCCTTGAGCATCGACTGTATTGGCGCCCAGTATGCCGCGATAGACCCTCGCGACGCGATCACTTGCCACAATTGATGTCGCTGGAGAATCGACCAAATACACCTTTCATCACCCAGGAAAGGTCCCTGATGCCTTGGGTTGCCGCGTGCCATGCCCCTATAATCGGATCACTTTGTTTGTGGAGTCCGTTATGCCGAATCTACGTCTCGCCGATTTGACCGCCGAAATCGAAGCCAACGTGCGCCGTGCGTTGCTCGAAGACATCGGCAGCGGCGACATCACCGCACAATTGATCCCGGCTGAACGCCTGGCCAAAGCGACCATCATCACCCGTGATGCTGCCGTTATCGCGGGCACCGCATGGGTTGATGCTGTATTCCGGCAATTGGACCCTCGAGTGGCCGTGCATTGGCAAGTGCGCGATGGCGAACGGGTGAAACCCAATCAGGCGCTGTTCCACCTCGAGGGGCCGGCACGCTCGCTTCTCACCGGAGAGCGCTGCGCACTGAACTTCCTGCAGCTGCTTTCGGGGGTGGCCACTCGCGCGCAGTACCTGGCGGATTACGTTGCCGAGACCCAGGTGAAACTGCTCGACACCCGCAAAACCCTTCCCGGGCTGCGTCTGGCGCAAAAATATGCCGTGACCTGTGGCGGTTGCCACAATCACCGGATCGGCCTGTATGACGCGTTCCTGATCAAGGAAAACCATATTGCGGCTTGTGGTGGCATTCCTGAAGCCATTAACGCCGCGCACAAGATTGCCCCGGGCAAGCCGGTGGAGATCGAGGTGGAAAGTCTTGAGGAGTTGAAGCAAGCCCTGGCAGCAGGTGCGGACATCATCATGCTTGATGAGCTGAGCCTGGATGACATGCGCGAAGCGGTCCGCCTGAACGGCGGCAAGGCGAAACTGGAAGCCAGCGGTGGCATCAACGAAAGTACGCTACTGCCGATCGCTGAAACGGGCGTGGATTACATTTCGATCGGTGCGATGACCAAGGATGTGAAGGCTGTTGATCTGTCGATGCGCTTGAGCCTCTGATTGCGAAATAAAAACCTGTAGGAGCGAGCTTGCTCGCGATGGTCTCAAGAGCGCCGCGTTTATCCAATAAACACGCGTTATCGTTAACGACCATCGCTAGCAAGCTCGCTCCAACGGGTCAAACCACCAGATTATTCATCTCGCAGTACTCTTCCCATTCGACGCCCAGCACTTCGGCCGCCTCCTTGTGCAAAACCAGGCGCGCCTCCTCAAACTCTTCAGGTGTTGAGGTGTACTTGAGCGTCAGCTCCCAAGGCTGTAATCCCTGGGATTCAGCCTCGTCCTCGAATGCCCATTGGATCTGGTCTTTCTGATCGTCGGACGGCAGGTCCTTGATCTCTTCGGCCAGCTGGGGGGAATCCAGCAAGTACTTCTTCAGCGCTTCTTCGTGTCTGGCTTCTTGGGTCAATTCTTTAACGGTCATGGCGTTCTCTTTGATCTGGGGAATGGAAGATGGATCTGGATCATCAAGGATCTCTCTGACGCAAAAAGCCGCTTGAAACCCGGCTTGTCTGGCCTTCAGAACCATTCGGGATCATCTGAAAACAACGTGTCGCTGGTGCCCGAGACAGGAATCGAACCTGCGACCTTCGCGTTACGAGTGCGCTGCTCTACCGGCTGAGCTACACGGGCGGTGGGCTAAACCTAGCACTGACTTTGGGGTCAGGCAACTGACGGCACCACAAAGATCAAAAGATCGCAGCCTTCGGCAGCTCCTACATATGACCGCGTGCAGGAGCTGCCGCAGGCTGCGATCTTTTGATCTTGTTCTACAGGGCAAAAAAAAGCCCCGCAGCTTTCACTGCGGGGCATTTTTTACAACGTCGAAGCTTTCAAGCGAAGGGGGTAATTAAACGCCCGATGCCTTGGCTGCTGCTACGTCTTTGATGGACAGCTTGATACGGCCGCGGTTGTCCACGTCCAGCACCAGAACTTCCACTTCCTGGCCTTCTTTCAGGATGTCGGTCACTTTTTCAACGCGAGCGTCGCTCAGCATCGAGATGTGAACCAGACCGTCCTTGCCTGGCAGGATGTTGACGAATGCGCCGAAGTCGACGATGCGCTCAACCTTACCCACGTAGATCTTGCCGATTTCAGCTTCTGCGGTGATGCCCAGAACGCGCTGACGTGCAGCTTCAGCAGCTTCCTTGGTTTCGCCGAAGATCTTGATCGAACCGTCGTCTTCGATGTCGATCGAAGCCTTGGTCTCTTCACAGATCGCACGAATGGTCGCGCCGCCTTTA
>Ga0160458_100381_pt1 | contig 21463 bp, 16 predicted proteins | sample HID1973I_E6MG_FD_108247 | JGI IMG/M metagenome (GOLD analysis project Ga0160458, IMG submission 108247) | Enriched mosquito-associated microbial communities from UW Madison campus, WI, USA - HID1973I_E6 MG | ecosystem: Host-associated > Arthropoda: Insects > Digestive system > Unclassified ...
CCTCGTCTCGGAGGCGCAGCTGCTGGCCGCGCTCGACGAGACGATGGCGTCCGGCGCGTCGCTGGGGCGCACGCTCGTGGAGATCGGCGTGCTGTCCGAGGGGCAGCTGGTCCAGGCGCTGGCGGCCCAGGTGGGCATGCAGTACGTCGACCTGGACGAGTACCCGGTGGACCGCATGGCCGTGTCGATGGTCTCGGGTGCGCTGTGCCGCAAGTACACCGTCCTCCCGATCGCGCTCGAGGGCGGGTCCGTGGTGCTCGCGACCTCCGATCCCGGCAACGTCGTCGCGGTCGACGACGTGCGCTCCGCGTCGGGCCGCCAGGTCATCTCCGTCATCGCGACGCACGACAACCTGCTGCGCGCCATCGACCGCTTCGTTCGCGCCGACGGAGAGATGGAGAACCTGTCGTCGGCCTTCGAGGAGGCCGAGGTCGAGGTCGAGGCCGACCTGTCGAAGATGGCCGAGCTGGGCGACGACGACGCGCCGATCGTGCGCTTCGTCAACCTGCTGGTCACGCAGGCGATCACCGACCGCGCGTCCGACATCCACATCGAGCCGTCCGAGCACGACCTGCGGGTGCGGTACCGCATCGACGGCGTGCTGCACGAGACGCAGCGCGCGCCCAAGCAGATCACCGGCGGCGTCATCAGCCGCGTCAAGATCATGAGCGACATCGACATCGCCGAGCGCCGCAAGCCGCAGGACGGCCGCATGTCGGTCATGCACAACGGACGGAAGATCGACCTGCGCGTGGCGACGCTGCCCACGGTGTGGGGCGAGAAGATCGTCATGCGAATCCTGGACAACTCCACGGCGAGCCTGGACCTGCGCGACCTGTCGTTCCTCGAGCACAACTACGACATGTACAGGTCCGCGTACACCAAGCCCTACGGGATGATCCTGGTCACGGGCCCGACCGGTTCCGGCAAGTCGACGACCCTGTACGCGACGCTGAACGCGGTCTCCAAGCCCGAGATCAACGTCATCACGGTCGAGGACCCGGTCGAGTACCGCCTGCCGGGCATCAACCAGGTGCAGGTCAACCCCAAGGCCGGTCTGACGTTCGCCTCGGCGCTGCGCTCGATCCTGCGCTCGGACCCCGACGTCGTCCTGCTCGGTGAGATCCGCGACCACGAGACCGCTCAGATCGCCATCGAGGCGGCCCTCACCGGTCACCTGGTGCTCTCGACGCTGCACACCAACGACGCGCCGTCGGCCGTCACGCGTCTGACGGAGATGGGCATCGAGCCGTTCCTCGTCGGCTCGGCGCTCGACTGCGTCGTCGCCCAGCGCCTCGCGCGGCGCCTGTGCAGCAAGTGCAAGGTGCCGTACCAGCCGACGGAGCAGGAGATGCTCGCCGCCCGGTTCCCGTGGATGCCGGGGGAGCAGATCCCCGAGCTCTACCGCCCCGGTGGCTGCGTGACCTGCTCGAAGACCGGCTACCGCGGCCGCCTTGCCCTGCACGAGGTCATGCCCGTCACCGAGGAGATCGAGCGCATGGCCGTGGCACACGCGTCGAGCGCGGACATCGGATCGGCGGCGCTGCGTGGCGGCATGGTCCCGCTGCGCGACGACGGCTGGCACAAGGTCGCCCTCGGCCAGACGTCGATCGAGGAGATCCTGCGCGTCGTCGCCTGATCTTTCCGGCCACCCAGCTCGGACATTCCCGAGCATCCACCGACCTCAAGGCACCTGGCCTGAGGGCCGATACACCCACCGAGAGCGACCGCGCGCGCACGAGGGACGAAGGGCACTGATGTGAGCGAACCGATGCAGCCGATGGCCGGAGAGCCGACGCGGCCTCTGCCCCCGTACCGACCCAACGGTCCCCAGGCGCCCGGCGCGCCCGCCGGGCCGCCGCCGGGCGCGGTGAGCTTCTCGCCGATCCCGTCGCAGAGCACGGCGGCGTCGGTCGCCGCCGCGCGCGAGAGCGCGGCCCAGGTGCCGGGCACGTACGCGCCCGCGGGCTCGTACAACCCCGGTCAGCCGACGACGTCGTTCACGCCTGCTCCCGCCGCGGCGTCCTTCACGCCCGGGGGAGCGCCGACGACGAGCTTCGCGCCCGTTCCGCCCGCGCCGGCACAGTCGTTCGCGCCGGCCGGTGCGCCCGCGGGGTACGCACCGTCGCCGGTGGCTGCGCCTGCGGCACCGATGCCGGCATCGGCCCGCACGTTCGCTCCCGCGCCGGAGGCTCCGGCCCCGGCCGCACCCGCGGCTCCTGCTCAGGCGGCGGCCGCTCCCACGCGCGACCGCGGTGCGCGGCGCGGCGCGGAGATGCCCGACGAGTCGCTGCCGATCGACCAGATCCTCACGGAGATGGTGGCGAAGGGCGCGTCCGACGTGCACTTCACGTCGGGCGCCGTCCCGATGATCCGCGTCTCGGGTGCGCTCAAGCCACTCGAGGGCTACGCGAGCCTCACGCCGGAGCCGCTGCGGCGTTCGATCTACGCGATCATGACGCAGAAGCAGCGCGAGACGTTCGAGGCCAACCTCGAGCTCGACTTCTCCTACTCGGTGCGTGGCCTGGCCCGCTTCCGCGTGAACATCTACCAGCAGCGCGAGTCGGTGGGCGCGGCCTTCCGCGTGATCCCGTACGAGATCAAGCCGCTCGAGGACCTGGGCGTGCCGGCCGTCGTCGGCAACTTCGCCGGCATGCCGCGTGGTCTGGTGCTCGTGACGGGCCCCACGGGCTCGGGCAAGTCCACGACGCTCGCGTCGATCGTCGACCTGGCCAACCGCACGCGCGAGGACCACATCATGACGGTCGAGGACCCGATCGAGTTCCTCCACCGCCACAAGAAGTCGCTGGTCAACCAGCGTGAGGTCGGCCAGGACACGCACTCGTTCGCCAACGCCCTCAAGCACGTGCTGCGCCAGGACCCCGACATCATCCTGGTCGGCGAGATGCGTGACCTCGAGACGATCTCGGTCGCCCTGACCGCGGCCGAGACCGGCCACCTCGTCTTCGCAACCCTGCACACTCAAGACGCCGCCCAGACCATCGACCGCGTCATCGACGTCTTCCCCTCGGGCCAGCAGGCCCAGGTCCGCACGCAGCTGGCCGGCGCCATCCAGGGCGTCGTCTGCCAGACGCTGTGCAAGAAGGCCGACGGCGTCGGCCGCGCGGTCGCCACCGAGGTGCTCGTCGCGACGCCTGCCATCCGCAACCTCATCCGCGAGGGCAAGACCCATCAGATCTACTCGGCCATGCAGGCCGGCGCCAAGCAGGGCATGCACACCATGGACCAGCACCTGGCAGACCTGGTGAAGTCCGGAAAGATCTCCTACGAGGTCGGCCTGGAGAAGTGCCACCACGTCGAGGACTTCAACCGCCTCACGGGCCGGTTCTCCGGCGGTGCCCAGGGCGCGGCCGCCGCGCACGGGACCGACATGGCCGGGGCGGTGCAGTACTGATGGCCGGCACGAAGACCTTCGAGTACGCCGTCCGGGACAAGGGCGGCAAGCTGATCAAGGGGCGCGTCGAGGCGCCCAACCAGGCGGCTGTGGCCAACCGACTGCGCGAGATGGGCCTCGCGGCCATGTCGATCTCCGAGGTGTCGACCGGTGGTCTGAACGCCGAGATCAACATCCCGGGATTCGGCGGCAACAAGATCGCGCTGAAGGACCTCGCGGTCATGTCGCGTCAGTTGGCGACGATGATCGACTCCGGCCTGTCGCTCCTGCGTGCCCTGTCGATCTTGGCCGACCAGACGGAGTCGAAGCCGCTGGCCAAGACCATCAGCCAGGTGCGGAACGACGTCGAGGTTGGTACCGCGTTCTCCGTCGCACTCGGCAAGCACCCCGACGTCTTCCCGCCGCTGATGATCAACATGGTCAAGGCCGGCGAGGTCGGCGGGTTCCTGGATCAGGTGCTGATCTCGGTCGCCAACAACTTCGAGGCGACAGTCAAGTTGCGCAACAAGATCAAGTCGGCCATGACGTACCCCGTCGTCGTGTTCGTGATCGCGATCCTCGCGGTCATCGGCATGCTCCTGTTCATCGTCCCGATCTTCGCCAACATGTTCGCGAGTCTCGGCGGCACGCTTCCCTTGCCGACGCGAATCCTGCAGGGAATGTCGGTGGTCATGAAGTGGACCATCGTGCCCCTTGCCATCGGGCTCGGCGTCTTCATGGTGTGGTGGAGCAAGCACAAGAATGACCGCGGCGTGCGTGAACGCCTCGACCCGCTCAAGCTCCGGCTTCCCGTGTTCGGTGGACTGAACCAGAAGATCGCCGTCGCTCGCTTCACCCGCAACTTCGGCTCGATGCTCCATGCCGGCGTGCCGCTGCTCCAAGCGCTGGACATCGTGGGAGAGACCAGCGGCAGCCTGGTCGTCGAGCGTGCTGCACGCGCCGTTCAAGAGAGCGTTCGTCGAGGTGAGTCGCTCTCCGGGCCACTCTCGGAGCATCCGATCTTCCCGCCCATGGTCGTACAGATGATGGCCGTCGGCGAGGACACCGGCGCGCTCGACACCATGCTCTCGAAGGTCGCCGATTTCTACGACGACGAGGTCGAGTCGACGACCGAGCAGCTCACGAGCCTCATCGAGCCCCTGATGATCGTGGTCATCGGCGGCATCATCGGCGCCATGATCATTGCGCTGTACATGCCGATCTTCAGCATCTTCAACCAGATCCAGTAGGCCGTCCGGGTGAATCCCCGAGAAGCGGGAACTCGCCCTCAAGGTCCGGATCGCCCGTGACGATGAACCGGATGCACGACTGAACCGGCCCGGCCGGACTTCCATTGAACTCGACTTCCAGGAGCTCGCAATGATCGCTCGCATCCGCAAGTCCATCGAGGAGAAGGACAAGGGCTTCACCCTTATCGAGCTCCTCGTTGTCATGATCATCATCGGTATCCTCGCGGCTATCGCGATCCCGGTGTTCCTCAACCAGCGCAAGAAGGCTCAGGACACGGCCGCCACGTCGGACGTCTCAACGCTCGGCAAGGAGATCTCCACGTACTACGTGGACGCGACCACCGCGCTCGGCAGCAACGGCGGCGTGGCTCTCACGACGGCCGACCCGAAGCGTTACACCGTTGCTGGATCCGACGTCGGTAAGGCGAGCAACATCACGCCGGTCATCGCATTCAGCGAGGCTGGCGGGACGGATGTCGCCGCTACGTCGCAGGCGTGGTGTGTCGCGATTGCTTACAGCGGCGGCACCAAGACGAGCGTTGCTTACTCGGCGCGCGACGGTCTCGTGAAGGGTGCGACCTGCACGTCGGGCCAGGCCACCGCGGTGACCGCGTCCTGATCGTGTTGCAAAGCGGTGGGGCCACGTCGACGGCGTGGCCCCACCGCCCATTCATGTGGAGAGAGGGGACACCGCTGTGATGATCGAGCACTTTCGCCGGCGTCTCCGCCGCCATGACGAATCTGGTTTCACTCTTGTCGAACTCATCGTCGCGATGTTCGTGATTACTGCCGTGTTGCTTGGCCTGATGGCTCTGCAGGCGGGAACCCTCGTTTCGACTGCTCAGACGCGCCAGCGCGCGCAAGCTACCGCCATCGGCAACCAGGTCATGGAGCAGCTCCGAGCGCTCCCGTGGCTCACGCTCAGCAAGGGCGTGAGCACGACGGTCGCAGCCTCGGACCCCAACATCAGCAGTGGCCGGTTTCGCCCGACCGTCGGCTCGACGATCGACGAGGTCCTCGTCTCCTCGAGCAGCCAGGTCACCACCGCCGTGCCGCTGTCTGGCGTCGGCGGCACGAACGTGTCCAAGGACAAGGACCCGTCGATCCCGGGTGTGGTCTTCACGTCGCGCGTGTACACGTCGCGCACGACAGCAGCTGGCGCCGACGCTCTGACGCTCACGGTGATCACCACCTGGACTGCCAACAAGAGCGGCAAAGCAAAGTTCGTCGTCCTGCGCTCGGAGGCCTATGCGCCGGCCGGCGGCTGCGGTGACGCGACCAACCAGCCCTTCCTCGGCGCGTGCCAGGCGCTCCTTTCGGCCAACGGCACCGCCAGCGGCCCGGCTGTTCAGATCACGCCGGCGAGCGTCGTTGCCGGCCCTACGGTCGATCCCGCCACAACGGCGCTGCTTCCGGGCGACGCGACGTCGATCGCCGGCTTCTCGCTCGCACAGATCACGACGGGCGTGACGTCGCAGCAGTCGACCAATGTCGAGTCGGCCGTGCTCCAGGCCGGGAGCTCCCTGACGACGACGGACACAACCGCGACACCGACGGCATCGGGCGGGGCGAAGATCTCCAACCAGGCGTCGAACGACGTCGGCTCGACGGGAGCCGCGCCGGCCAACCCGCCCGACCAGTCCAGCACGGGCACGGCCGCGGCGGCGACGGTGGCTCCCACCAAGGATCTCTCGATGAGCCTCACGGCCGGCGGGGGAGTCAGCGGAGTCGCGCGCGCGACGACGGTCGCCGCCTGCTACTCAGGGATCGCCGCGGGGAGCCCCTGTGCGTCCGCCGACGCGACAGGCGGCTCCGACTCGACCGTCGTGTTCAACGCCAAGACAAGCCCCCTTCGACTCGTCACGATGCTCGGCGGGGGAACGTCGAAGGTGTTCGGTGGGCGCTTCACGACGACGGGCGGCGCGACGACTGTCGGCTGCACGGTGCTCTCGGGGGCCGGGTGTGTGGCTGGTGGTTCGCAGCGCACGGTCGGAACCGTCACGGTCGGTGCGGTGACCTGGTCGGGTGGCAAGGCCCCGTCGGGTCTGATGAGTGTGACCGGCTACGCCGACTCGGTGCGGGTGGAGCGTGGGGACGCCCAGCACACGACTGCTGCGACCACGTCGCGCACGGGTGCAGTGCAGTACTGGAACGGCACGGGGTACTCAAACCTCAGCCTTGCCACGACGACCTCCACGTCGGTCACGACCGGAACGGTTACGTGGTCCCAGTCCGGTGTGGACGTGAGTGCGAAGGGTTCGCTGATCGTCACGCCTGCCACCTCGACGTTGAAGAACGTCGACGCCGTGAAGTGCAGCGGTGAGGGGTGCTCGATCGACGCCGACACGGGGACCGTGACCCTTTCCGTCACCTACACCGTGACCGCAAGTGGTGACACACGGGCTTTCACCGTCTCGACGACGCTCGGGACGAGCCGGGCGAACGCGGCGTTCAAGGCGGCGCCCAGTGCGTGACGTGTATGCCGCCGTGCGGCGCAGGGTGCAGAGAGCGAAGCGAGAAGACCGCGATGGCGGCTGGACGCTCGTCGAGCTCATCGTGTCGATGACGATCTTCATCGGTCTCCTCACGATCGTCTTCACGATGCTCGTCAGCTACAGCACCCAGACCAAGGACAACATCGCGCGCACACGCGCAGTGGACCAGGCACAGGTCGGGCTGATGCAGATCGACCGCCAGGTTCGCTCCGGCAACGTCATCTCCGATCCGGCAACCGAGGCGACGAGCGGATCAGGCGTGCCCCCGTACTACGCGCTGCGCGTCTACACGCAGACGGACGGGGTCTACCAGTGCGTGCAGTGGCGCGTGCGGTTCCCCAACACGACTCCGTACGGTCAGCTCGAGTTCCGCTCGTGGCAGCCCGGTTCGGTCGCTACGGCCACGCCGTGGCGGGTCGTGGCGCACAACGTGGTGAAGCCGACGGGCACGTTCAGCGCTTCGGACCCGACCACCTGGCCGCCGTTCTTCGTCCAGGCGACCGACGCCGAGGCGTCCTCGCAGGCTCAGACGATCCGGTTGACGCTCCGTCTGAAGGACCCGTCGCAGAGCGCGAAGTCCAAGCCGGCGACGGTGACCTCGACACTGACCGGCCGCAACACCATCTACGGCTACCCCAGCGACTCGTGCGGGGTGACTCCAGCACCATGACGGTCTCAGGAGGACGCATGTTCCGGGCACTCTGGCAGCGCACGAGGGTGGGCGGAAGCGAGCGCGGCACCGCCCTCATGGCCGCGATCGCCGTCGCGATCATCGGCATGGCCCTGGCGACCGTTGTCGTCTCCAACGCGATCTCCTCGGCTGCGTCGTCCGGCCGGGACCGGGCCCGGACCACCGACGTGCACTCCGCCGAGGGCGTGCTCGACGTCGTGTTCTCGCAGCTCGAGGACGGCACGCCGTGCGCGTGGCCGGCGACGGGTTCGTTCGACGCGTTGACGGCGCCCACCAAGTCGTCGGTCAAGGCGACCGTCTCGTACTTCGACAAGGACAACAACGCGTTGACCTGTGCCGGCGGGGCGGTGACCGGAACGCCGACCGTGGCGGTGGTCACCGCTACGTCCCAGGCCGCGGGGAGCGCGACGACCACGGCACGTACCAAGCGGACCATGCAGGCCAAGGTCAACCTGACGCCGAACATGATTCCTGGCCGCGGTGCGGCGATCTTCGCCGCCAACAACATCATGACGACCAACTCGTTCACCCTGGAGACGTCCCTGCCCGACACTCCCGTCGACGTGTGGGTGGACACCGGCGACGTCGACTGCAACTCGAACGTCAAGATCGACGGCAACCTGATCGTCGTGAATGGAACGACGTCGATCTCGAACGGCTGCCGCGTCACGCAGAACCTGTGGAGCAAGAAGAAGCTCACCGTCAACGCCGCTCAGTCCGCGGGCCTCACGACGGTCGGGCAAGACACCTACGTGTCGGCTGACGCGACGATCGCAGGTGGCTCGAAGTATGGGCGCGACCTCATCGTTGCTGGCGCCGTCAACACGTGGGCCGGCGGCCCGATCGTCGGCGGCCAGTACAAGACTGGCGTCGGGACTGGCGCGATCCCGCAGTACGTGCCGACGGGGCTCCCCGAGGTCAACTACAAGCCGGCCGACTGGACCGGCTTCGCGAACTCGGGTGATCGAGCTGCCGCATACAAGTCGTGGGTGAACAACGCCGCAAGCACGAACGGCGCAACAAACTGGAACGGCACGACCGCGCACCAATGTGACATCGCGGGTGAGAGCTGGCGTCTGAACGGTCCACTCGTGGGCCCGTCAGTGCCAACCGTCTACGACACGCGCTTTTGCACGCAGACGAAGTTCGAAGGCAACACGACCATCAAGCTCAACGCGGACATGGTTATCTACGCCAACGACTTCTATGCGACCGGCAACTTCCAGGTCCTGTCCGGAGACGGCCAGCCCCACAAGTTCTGGATCATCGTGCCGGACCCTGACACGACTCCGAACGGTGTCGCGGAGTGCAAGACGGTGGGCAGCAACAAGGCTGGCAACATAAAGTTCGACTCAGGCGCCCTCGCGATCGCACCGATCACTTTCTTCGGCTACACGCCGTGCACGCTCGAGACGAACAACACGACGACGTTCTATGGCCAGCTCTACGGCGGATCGGTGATCCTGCGCAACGCCATGACCATGCGCTACGTGCCCATCGGCATCCCCGGCGTGTCGTTCCCGAACACCAACCCGACCGCCAGCTCGGGCTACCGTGTCGACGTGGTGTACAAGCGCGAGATCAAGAACCCGTGACCGCTGGGCTCGTCACGATCGTCGCGATCTTCGGCCTGATGATCGGGTCGTTCCTGAACGTCGTCATCTGGCGCGTGCCGCGCGGGGAGTCGATCGTCTCCCCGCCGAGCGCGTGCCCGAAATGCGGCCACGAGATCCGCCCGCGGGACAACCTCCCCGTGATCGGGTGGCTGATCCTTCGTGGGAGGTGCCGCGACTGCGGCAACCCGATCTCGGCGCGGTACCCGTTGGTCGAGCTCGCGACGGGTGTGCTGTTCGCGGTCACCGCGCTGCTCACCGGGCTGTCCTGGTTGCTGCCGGCGATGCTCTACCTCGTCGCCATCGGCATCGCCCTCGCACTCATCGACATCGACACGAAGCGCCTTCCGAACGCGATCGTGCTCCCGTCCTACGTCGTCGGGGCCGTGCTCCTCGCGCTCGCTAGTGCGAACCCCGGGGGAGAGTCCGACTGGGGGGCCTTCGTCCGGGCGTTGATCGGCGCGGCCGCCATGTTCACCGTCTACTTCTTGCTGCTGCTCATCTACCCGGCAGGCATGGGATTCGGGGACGTGAAGCTCTCCGGCGTGCTCGGTCTCTACCTCGCATGGTTCGGATGGGGATCACTCGTCGTCGGCTGGTTCGCGGCGTACCTCCTAGGCGGGGTCTTCTCGATCGGGCTGCTCCTGGTCCGCCGCGCCAACCGCAAGTCGGGCATTCCGTTCGGACCGTGGATGCTTCTGGGCGCCGCCGTCGGGATCCTCTTCGGCCAACAGCTGACCGACTGGTACGCCGGGATGCTCTGACCGCGCATCTCGCCGCGCCAGATCCTCAGAGCCACTCAAGTCGGGCACCAGCGCGCCCGATAGCAACTTCGTACGTCTCCGTCCGACGGAAGGAACCCCGTGGCTACGTCACGCGTCATCGGGCTCGACCTCGGCTCCTCGTTCGTGAGGGCCGCCGAGCTCGAGTTCGGAAGCGGAGGGCCGGCGGGCAAGAACCCGCCCACCCTCGCGCGCTATGGCGAGATCGCCATCCCCGTGGGCGCCGTCCGCGACGGTGAGGTCGTCCAGCACGACGTCGTCGCGGGCGCCATCAAGCAGCTCTGGTCGAGCGCGAAGTTCCCGTCCAAGGACGTCGTCATCGGCGTGGGGAACCAGCGCGTGGTCGTGCGCGAACTCGATCTACCGTGGATGCCTCTCGCGCAGCTGAAGTCGTCCCTGCCGTTCCAGGTGACAGAGCTGCTCCCCATGAGCACGGACGACGCGCTCCTCGACTACTTCCCGACCGGCGAGTCGGCCGACGGACCGAGCGGACGCACCGTGCACGGCATGCTGGTCGCCGCGCAGCGCGACACGGTCAACGCCAACGTCATGGCGGTCGAGGCGGCTGGTCTGCGACCCACGATGGTCGACCTCAACGCGTTCGCGATGATTCGGTCGCTCGCACGTGGCGACCTCGCCCGGGGCACGGTCGCCATCGTCGACATCGGTGCGTCGATGACCACGGTCGTCATCGCCGAGCGCGGCGTTCCTCGCCTCGTGCGGTCCTTGCCGTCGGGGGGCAACAACATCACGTCCGCGGTCGCGAGCAGCATGGGGATCTCGGCACCTGACGCCGAGCACCTCAAGCGCGAGATCGGCATCGGGTACGCCGTTCCTGCCGAGCGCGCCGAGGCTTCCGACGCGATCTCGACGATCGTCCGGGCTCTCGTCGAGTCGGTCCGGAACACCTTCGTCTACTACGCGCAGAACAGCGGTGCTCCCATCGACACCGTGGTTCTCGTTGGTGGGGGAGCGCAGCTGCCCGGACTCGGGCAGTACCTGGCGAGCGCGAGCCGACTTCCCGTCGTCCTGGGCGACCCACTCGCGGGGCTTCGCTCGGGCAAGACCGTGAACCGCGGAGCCTTGAACGGTCGCGAGTCGTTCGCAGCCCTGTCCGTCGGTCTCGCGTACGGAGTTGCGGCATGAGCGCGCTGCTGGATGGTGCCCGCCTCAAGGGTCGCACCAAGGAGGCCCCGGCTCTGGCCGTCGGCCTGCCCCAGGTCAACCTGCTCCCCGCGGAGGTCTACGCCGCGCGAGGCCTGCGCCGGACCAAGCGCCTGCTCCTGGTCGCCGTCGGCGCGACGGTGGTCGCGTGCATGGGCGGGTACGTCCTCGCCGTCCAGGACGCCGGAAAGGCCGATGACGAGTACGCCGCCGCGCAGCTTCGCACCCAAGAGCTCATGGCCAAGCAGGCGTCGTACCGAGAGGTGCCGCTCGTCCTCGGGCAGCTGGCCAACGCGGAGGCTGCAGAGAAGCTGGGGATGTCGACCGACATCGAGTGGTCCAAGTACCTGGACGCGATCACCGTGTCCCTCCCGAAGAACGTGAGCATCGACACGATGACGGTGACGGGACCCACGCCGATGGCGCCCGTGCAGCAGTCGACGGACCCGCTCCTGGGGCAGACCTACGGGTCGATCCAGTTCACCGCGAAGGCCGACACGCTGCCCGATGCGGCCGACTGGATGGATGCGCTCGACAAGATTCCCGGATTCAGCGACGCGACCGTCTCGACCGCCCAGATCGGCGAGGACGACGACTCCGGCGTCCACTACGCCTCTGCGGTGACCGTCCAGCTCGACGCCGAGGCCTTCTCGCACCGGTTCGACCAGTCCGAAGGGACCAAGTGATGTCCGGAGCGAAGAAGAGCACCTGGATCGGTGGCACGGCCTTCCTGTGCCTCGTGCTGATCGTGGCCGCATGGTTCCTGGTCATCGCACCAAAGCGGGCCAGCGCGGCGGACGTGCGGGCCCAGGCCGCGCAGATCGAGGCCCAGAACGACACGCTCGAGCTGAAGGTGGCGAAGCTCGCCGCCGACGCGAAGCGACTCCCCGAGCTCAAGAAGCAGCTCGCACAGCTGCGTATAGGCATCCCGTCGGACGCGGCCCTCGCGGCATACCTGCGCCAGCTGGACAAGGTCGCCGCGGCGCACGACGTGACGATCGAGAACGTCGCGCCGAGCGCGGCTCAGGCCGTCACGCTGGCCCAGGCTGCCGCCCCCGCACCGACGCCCGCTCCGACCGAGTCGGCCGCGGCCAGTGTTGACGCCGCCTCGTCGACGCCCAGCGAGACCGCGTCGCCGGCGGCGACGCAGCCCACCGCCAACCCTGTGCCGGAGGGCTTCGCGGCCATCCCGCTCTCCCTGACGGTCGTCGGCACCTACGACGACACGACGGCGTTCGTCTCAGACCTGCAGAAGACCGACGGGCGGCTCTACCTCGTCGGGGGGTTCACGGCCACCGGTCAGCCGGACCAGGAGGCGAGCGCGGGCAAGCCCAAGACGAAGGTCGGTGACCAGGAGCTGGTCATCTCCGGCTTCGCGTATGTCCTTCCCGACGCTGCGGCCGCAGCGACGCCGGCCCCCGAGCCCACGGCTGGCCCGAAGCTGCCCAAGGCGCCGAACGACAAGGACCCCTACACACCCGTGAAGGGCGAGCAGTAACTTCGAACGACCAGGAGGGTGGCCGCGGAGATCGTTCCGCGGCCACCCTCGTGTCGTGCCACCGAACGCTGGACACGCTCCGGGCACACCCGACGCGCGTGGGAGGATCTGCACATGCTGCGCTGGTTGACCTCAGGTGAGTCCCACGGCCCCGCCCTCGTCGGCATCATGGAGGGCCTACCCGCGGGGGTGGAGGTGACCACCGCCGAGGTGCAGGCAGCGCTCGCGCGCCGACGTCTCGGCTACGGCCGCGGCGCGCGGATGAAGTTCGAGCAGGACGAGGTCCGCCTGGTGGCGGGCGTTCGCCATGGCGTGACACAGGGTGGGCCGCTCGCGATCGAGATCGGCAACACCGAGTGGCCCAAGTGGGTCGAAGTCATGTCCGCCGATCCGCTCGAGGACATCTCCGTGCTGCAACGAGCGCGCAATGCGCCGCTGACTCGCCCGCGGCCAGGGCACGCCGACCTCGTCGGCATGCGGAAGTACGGCTTCGACGACGCGCGCCCGGTGCTCGAGCGGGCGTCGGCACGGGAGACCGCGACGCGGGTGGCTCTGGGAACGGTCGCGGCAGCCTTCCTCCGCCAGGGAGCCGGGATCGAGCTCGTCTCGCACGTCGTCTCGATCGGCTCGGTCGCCGCGCCCGACGACGCGCCGCTTCCCACCGCCGCTGACATCTCGGCGCTGGATGCCGATCCGGTGCGATGCTTCGATGCGGACACATCGGCCGCGATGGTCGCGGAGATCGACGAGTGCCACAAGGACGGCGACACGCTCGGGGGAGTGGTCGAGGTGCTCGCCTACGGCCTGCCTTCCGGGCTCGGCTCGTACGTGCACGGAGATCGGCGCCTGGACGCGAGGCTCGCAGGTGCGCTCATGGGCATCCAGGCCATCAAGGGCGTCGAGGTCGGTGACGGCTTCCGCACCGCGGCTCGGCGAGGCTCGGCCGCGCACGACGAGATCGTGCGTGGCTCCGACGGCCGCATCGTGCGCGCGACGAACCGCGCCGGTGGACTCGAGGGCGGCATGACCAACGGCGAGGTGCTCCGAGTGCGCGCGGCCATGAAGCCGATCTCGACGGTCCCGCGCGCTCTGGCGACGATCGACACGACGACGGGCGAGCCGGCGAAGGCTCAGCACCAGCGCTCGGACGTCTGCGCCGTCCCTCCGGCGGCGGTCGTCGCCGAGGCGATGGTGGCCCTGGTCCTCGCCGAGACCCTGCTCGAGAAGACGGGCGGTGACTCGCTGGCCGAAGTTCGTCGCAACCTCTCCGCGTACCTCGAGGGCATCCCCGAGCTGCTGCGCTGAGAATTACTCATCAACGCGTCAGGCCCGGTACCGCGCGGTACCGGGCCTGACGCGTTCCTGCACGAGCAGCGGCTACGGTGCGGTGAAGGACACAGGCCCGCCGGGCGAGCTCTTGCCCTTGGTGCTGTTGGCGATCACGCGCAGGTAGTAGGACTTGCCCTTCTTCGCCTTCGTCCACGTGTAGGACCGGGCCGACGAGGAGGTCGTCTTGAGCGTGTGCCACGACGTGCCGTTGGTCGAGTACTGGACGATGTAGCCCTTGATCGTCGAACCGTTGGTGGCCGGCTTCGACCACTTCACGGTGGCCTTGTGCGACTTCGCCGTGACGGTGACGTTCGTCGGCGCGCTCGCCGGGCCCGCCGGCATCACGCTCGCGCTGTTGGAGTTGGAACCCTGGCCCATCGCCGTGGTCGCGCGGACTCGGAACTCGTAGCGGGTTCCGTTGACGAGGCCGGTCGACGTGAAGCTGCGCGTGGTGGCGTTGGACGTCTGGCCGACGAGCGTCCACCCGCTCCACTTGCTGGAGTGCAGCTCACGGCGCTCCACCACGTAGGACTGCACCGCCGAACCTCCCGTGGAGCTAGGTGCGCTCCACGACACCTTCGCCTGGCCGTTGCCTGCCGACGCGACTGCCTTCTGCGGGGCGGACGCCAGGTTGCGGGTCACGACCGTGATCGAGTACCACGGACCGCGGCCGACGGCGTTCACCGCAGCCACGCGCACCGTGTACGAGGCCCCACGCGCGAGCCCGGTGACCTGGAGCTGACCGTAGGTGGCGCTCTTCATGGTGTGCGCCGACGACCCCGTCCAGTACTCGACGTCGTACCGCAAGATGGATGCACCGCCTGTGCTCGACGGGCTGTTCCACGACAGGGAGAAGCCGCCGAGCGCCGGCGTGGCCGTTGGGGTACCGACGAGTCCGGGGAACGTCGGCGTCGTCGCGGTGGACGTCCCCGACCAGGGGCCGGTGCCTTCGCCGTTGCGGGCCCGGACACCGAACTCGTAGGTGGTGGCGGTCTTCAGACTGCGAAGGGTCGTGCCGAGGGTGTTGGCGCCGATGGTCGTCACCGTCCACGCGTTGCCGGAGCCGGTCGGGTCGCTGATTCGGTAGCGGAGCTCGTAGGTAGGTGCGACCCCCGAGCCGGCAGCGGCGCCGGAGAGCGCGGGCCACGTCAGCGCGACCGAGGTGCCGGTCACCGAGGGGGCCGGCTGGTTGGGCGCGTCGGGGGTCGTGGTGACCGTGAACCGGCGGATGCTCGACGTGCCCAGCACGGCCTGCGATCCGACGGTCTCCGGGATCGCCTGCACCTGCCACTGGTAGGCCGTCCCGTAGCGGAACGGAGATGTCGAGCCGAGGCCGACCGGCGCCAACGACGTGGCCGAGGTCTCGTACGCGTATCCGGAGCTGATCGATGAACCTTCAGGTGCGATCCGGACGACGTACCGCGAGGCGCCAGCCACCGCGGACCACTGCAGGATGACCGGAGCGCTCCCCGACGCGACCGCCGACGAGCTCAACGTCGCGCCATCGGCGGTCACGAGAGTCGGGTTCTTCTGGCCGACGGTGAACGTCGCCGCCGAGGACGCGTACCCCGTCCCATCGACGTCGGTCCCGACGACCTTCCACTCGTAGTCGCCGGGGGCGATGTCGTTCAGCAGCACCGTGGTGATCCCAGGTGTGTCGATGCTGGTGTAGGCAGCGCTGCTGCCCAGGACGCGGTACTGGACCGTGTACTTCGACGCGATCGGCGCGGTGTCCCACAGGAGGCGGACCGCAGCGCCGGTCGTCGTCGACCGGAGGTTGGTCGGCTGCGCAGCGGGCATGTCGATCCGGATCGCGTCCGACGCGGTGCCCGCGGCACCCGTGGAGTCGAGCGGAGCGACACTCACGGTGTACGGCCCGCGGGCCAGCGACTTGCCGGACGTGGGGTTACGCAGGACGAAGAACGGGTACTCGAGCTTCGCGTTCTCGCTCCCCACCAGCGCACCGTCGGAGTTCCGGACGGTCACCGCATAGCCACGGCTCCCGCCGTCGGCCGGAGCGCTGACGATCTGGGGGGTCCAGCTGACCACGATCGTCCCGGGGTCCCTCGGCTGCGCTGCCCAGGTGACCGCGGCCGACGGCGTGCTGAGGCGCGACCAACTCTTCACGTTGGACCACTCGCCCAGGTACGTGGTTCCCGAGAGGGTTGGCGACGTCCCGACAGCCGCGCGCACGCGCCAGTAGTAGGGCTGGGCGACGGTGTTGTTGGTGAAGACGCCCGTCGCACGCAGCTGGGTGCCGGTCGTCGCGAACGTCGCAACGCGGTTGGTCGACACCGTCGAGTTCAGACCGACCTCGACGACGTAGTAGTCCGCGCCGGTCACGCGGTTCCAGGTCATCAGGGGGGCGGGCTCACCGGCCGCCGCGACGACCGTCGCGTCGCTCGCTAGCGTGAGCTGTCCGTCGACGCTGGTGGTCGCTGCCCCCACCGTCACGTACCTGTATCGAGACGGGAACTCGCTCGACTGCGGGTCTGACCAGTCGGACTGGATCGTGCTGCTGAGTCCGTCGGGCGACCCGGATAGCGGACCGGCCGCGTCGATCCCCTGGACTCGCCAGCGGTACGTCTTGCCTGCCTGGATCGGCGTGCTGCTCGACCACAGGCAGGAGCTGCCCTGCTGGTTGAGCTTGGTGGCGCTGGGGGCGTCCGTCGTGCCGTAGAGGGCGACGACGGTCGCCGACGTGCTCGCGGTCAGGCACGTGACCGTGGACTTCCCGTCAGTGGAGCTCACCTCGACGCGGTACGCGGTAGCGCGTGCCAGGGGCTGCCAGCTGACGAGGAACTTGTCGACGGGGATCACCGGGGCGGTAGCCGCAGTCGATGAGCCCACCAACGGGATCGGGTAGGCGGACGTCTCGTCGTCGGCTGCCGACGGCGCGGACTGCGCGCCCCACTCCTTCTTGAACAGCCATACGTCGGACGCCGGGCCCGGGTTCCCCGCCGCGTCGAGCGGCGTGACCTGCCAGTAGTACTGGTTGTCGAGCATCGGCGCGGTCGGCACGTAGACGGTCGACGTGACCGTCGTCGTCATGGCTGACACCACGCTTCGGAGCTCGGTGCGGTCGGAGCTCGCGTCCATGCCGAACCGGATCTGGTAGCTCGCCGCGCCGGGCACCGGGTCCCAGCTGAACTTCGGGTCCGACACCGCAACGACCTCGGCACCCGGCGCCTCGAGGTTGTCGGGCGCGGTCAGCACAGGCCTGCTGGACGCGGACCAACGGAACGTGAGGTTGCGCTCTGCGCCGAACGGGCCGGTGAGCGTGGTGCCGCTTGCGGTCGGCAGAACCGCGCGCACGTGCCACCGCCAGACGACGGGGACGTCGGTGGAGACACCGTCGACGACGACCTTGCGGGTGCGAGCCAGCAGAGTCGACGGCGAAGCCGTCGTCCCGCCCTTGACCGCGATCGACTGTGCGTTCGACCAGCCGCTCGGCTCGGACGTGTACTGCACCTCGTACGACGTCGCGCCTGCCACAGCGGACCACTGGAAGACCACGGGTGCCGGGTACTCGATGGCCGCGCCGTCAGCGGGGGACACCGGGTCGGGGGAACCGGTCGGCGGCTGGTCGTACGTGCCCCATGCGGACCAGTCACCACGGGACGAGTCGGACGTGCTCGAGTAGGAGGCGACGCGCCACTGCAGCGTCCTCGCCGCATCGGTCGCGCCGAGCTGGCCCGTGGGAATCCACCGGGTGTTCGTCGTGCGGATCGTGGCCACGCGCGTGCTGGTCGGATCGGTGTCCAGCGCGAACTCGATCGAGTACCCGACCGCGCCCGGAACGGGCGACCACGCGAACGTCGGCGTGGCCCCGCTGACCTCGGACGAGGTCGGCACGGGCGTCGTGGCATCGGCAGCGACGCCGGGGGACGCGCCGACGACGAGCATCGATGCCAGGAGCGAGGCGCTGACGAGCGCACCGCCGAACCTACGTGCGAGCGACACTGATCCTCCAGGTGGTGAGACACGACACGCGCATCGGAGAATCGGCGCCGGAGGCCCGCTACTTGACCTGGTCTCCGCGCCGACCGCTCGCTTCACCCGATTGCCTACGCAGCAATCGCTCAGGTGGCCTGCCGATCACCTAGTAGGACTGAGTACCGGTCAGGCAGAAGTTCGCTGCGTAGGTGATCCCTCCGGCGGCGCGCTCCTTGAGTGCTGCGCTGAGCATCGCGTCGGCGGCCGACTGCGCACCCTTGAGATACGTCTTCAGCCATTTCGATGCCGGCACGTACTTCGAGCCGAGGCCGACTGCCTTCTCCGCCTTGGAGAACATGCCCTTGATGTCCTTGGTCACTCCCTTCTGGACTGCGACCTGGTACGCGAACTGGTGCGTCTCGTTCGCCAGGCACTTGTAGCCGCGTGCAGGAACCCGGTTCGTCCTGATCCGGTCGAGGACCGTGTTCAAGGATTCCTGCTGCGCGCTACGAAGAGCCGTGCCGTACAGCGCACCGATGGTTGCGGCCGCGCGGTCACGGTCGTAGGCGGTGTTGTGCGCCCCGGGGTAGATGACCTTGAACTCCTGATCTGCTACGAACTCACGCTTGTCGCAGTTGAGGATGCCCAGCCAGTTCTTGTCGCACGGCACATTGACGGCGGGACGGCCGTATGACGTGTCCGGCGCCGCTGCCGAAGCCGGTCCGGCGAAGACACCGACGAGTCCGATGCTGAGCACGATGGCGGAGGCGACACGGCGACGCCACGGGCGTTTGCGGTAAGAGTTCCGAATCATGTTCTGATAGTCGTCGAACGTCTGTTTTGCCACGGCGCGCAATCGGGTGATCGCTCCGCGCGAAGGGTGAAGTGTCTACGGTTCGGACAGCACCCTAGGTGCGACCTCGGCGGGCTAGGCTCGATGCTCGTGCCCTCTGTCACCGCCCCCCGCGTCGTCCTCATCGGCCCCCCAGGCTCGGGAAAGTCGACGATCAGCGCGGCGTTGGCGGAGCGATGGCAGCTCACGCAGCGCGACACGGATTCGGATGTGGAACGGACGGCGGGCAAGCCGATCGCGGAGATCTTCGTCGACGACGGCGAGCCGCACTTCCGCGCCCTCGAGCGCGACGCGGTGCTGACCGCGCTGGCCGAGCACGACGGAGTACTGGCGCTCGGCGGGGGAGCGATCCTCGACGAGCAGACCCAGGCTGCGCTCGAGGACTACGCGCGCGGCGGCGTCGTCGTGTTCCTCGACGTCACGCTCACGCACGCGGCGCCGCGTGTCGGCTTCAACCAGTCGCGCCCGCTGCTGCTGGGCAACCCGCGTGCGCAGTGGCAGGCATTGATGGAAGCGCGAAGGCCGATCTACGAGCGGCTGGCGACGATCACGGTGCTGACCGACGACCTGCGCCCGGCCGACGTGGCCGAGCGCATCGAGACCGAGCTGGCGGCGTTGCGCCAGGCGGCGATGGAGGACGAGGCATGACGACGACCGTGCGCGTGAACGGCGCCCAGCCCTACGACGTGGTCATCGGCCGCAACCTGCTCGGCGCGCTGCCGGGGCTCGTCGGCGAGGCCAAGCGCGTGCTCGTCGTCCACCCAGCGGCTCTCGCGACCACCGCCGACGCCGTCATCGAGGACCTGCGGGCCGCGGGGTACGAGACGTTCGGTGCCGAGGTGCCGGACGCCGAGGAGGCGAAGACCGCCCAGGTCGCCGCGTTCCTGTGGGGTGTGCTGGGGCAGGCGGACTTCACGCGGTCGGATGCGATCGTGGCCGTCGGCGGGGGAGCGACGACCGACCTGGGTGGCTTCGTCGCCGCGACCTGGTTGCGCGGGATCAAGGTGGTGCAGGTCCCGACGACGCTGCTGGCGATGGTCGACGCGGCCGTCGGCGGCAAGACCGGCATCAACACGGCCGAGGGCAAGAACCTCGTCGGCTCGTTCCACCCGCCCGCGGGCGTGCTGTGCGACCTGGCGGCGCTGGCGTCGATGCCCAAGCACGACTTCGTCGCCGGGCTCGCCGAGGTCGTCAAGTGCGGCTTCATCGCCGACCCGCGGATCCTGGACCTGGTCGAGGAGAACGTCGAGACCCTCACGGACCCGGTGCGCGCGTCCGAGTCCGAGGTGCTCGCCGAGCTCGTCGAGCGGGCCGTGCAGGTCAAGGCGGACGTCGTGGGGGAGGACCTCAAGGAGGCCGGCCTGCGCGAGATCCTCAACTACGGCCACACGTTCGCGCACGCGATCGAGAACGTCGAGCGCTACCAGTGGCGCCACGGCGCCGCGGTGTCGGTGGGCATGGTCTACGTCGCGGAGCTCGCGCGGCTCGCGGGCAAGCTGTCCGACGAGGTCGTCGACCGCCACCGCTCCATTCTCACGTCGCTCGGCCTGCCGACGACGTACCGCGGCGACCGTTGGGAGCGCCTGCTCACGGCGATGCGGCGGGACAAGAAGACCCGCGGAGACCTGCTGCGCTTCGTCGTGCTCGAGGGCGTCGGCAAGCCGACGCGCCTCGAGGGCCCCGACCCCACACTGCTCGTCGCCGCGTACGCCGAGGTGAGTCGTGACGACACCTCGTCGGCCATCTCCCTCTAGGCTGCGACCATGACGCGCGCGCTGGTGCTCAACGGCCCCAACCTGGGCCGGCTCGGCTCCCGCGAGCCCGAGGTGTACGGATCGGCGACCCACGGAGATCTCGTCGACGCGGTGAACGGGTGGGCCAAGGAGCTCGGCCTCGACGTCGAGGTCCGCCAGACCGACGACGAGTCCGAGCTGGTCCACTGGCTGCACGAGGCCGTCGACTCGCGCACCGCCGTGGTCCTCAACCCCGCCGCGTTCACGCACTACTCCTACGCGCTGCGCGACGCGTGCGCGCAGGTCACGCAGTCGGGGCTGATCCTGGTGGAGATCCACATCACCAACCCGTACGCACGCGAGGCGTTCCGGCACTACTCGGTCGTCGGCCCGGTCGCGACGGGCACGATCGCGGGCTTCGGCCTGGACTCGTACCGGCTCGCGCTGGATCTCGTTGCCAGCCGAGCGGACTGAGCCACAACACCCAAGGCTTGTTTCAGTAGGAACAAGTTGGCAAACTTGTTCTATGTTCATCGTCACGATCGATCAGCGCGGGTCTCGCGTCCACGGCGACAAGGTCGACGAGCTGCTCGCGTCGCCGCCCGTCCGGGAGGTCACGCCTGATCGCGCCGGCGTGGTGCGAGCCTTCGAGCGGACCGTGGGGGACGAGGTGCAGGCCGTTCTCGACGACGCTCGCGTCGTCGTCGACCTCGTGCTGGACATCG
>Ga0160458_100383_pt1 | contig 21420 bp, 19 predicted proteins | sample HID1973I_E6MG_FD_108247 | JGI IMG/M metagenome (GOLD analysis project Ga0160458, IMG submission 108247) | Enriched mosquito-associated microbial communities from UW Madison campus, WI, USA - HID1973I_E6 MG | ecosystem: Host-associated > Arthropoda: Insects > Digestive system > Unclassified ...
GGACCCGCGCCGCTGACGTCTGCCGCCCCGGCTCCAGGCACCTCCGGGTGGCGCGCCTCGGCCGCACACTCGTGGATCCGACGTGCCGGGATGTGGAACAGGGGTCGACACGTCACGTCATGTAGTCGTACACTTGTTCGAGTCGATATGTCATGGTTTGAGGAGGTGTCGCGTGGCGGTTCCAGGGTTCGTGCAGTCCAGTCGTCAGATCGCTTCGGCGCGCCGGGAGGAGCACCTGTTCTCGCGGATCGCACCCGCCGCCGCAGCCACGGACGCAGCCCCTGCGGACATCGCAGCCGCAGGCCCTCCCACAAGCACGGCTGCCTCGAGCGCTTCCGCCCCGGTCTCTCCCACGAACACTGCGGCCACAGGCACTTCCGCCACGGACGCGGCCACCTTGTCGTCGGAGCGCCCGGATCGTCTCCTGCCGATGTTCCCCGTCCCCGCGTCGATCCCCTCGATCGTCGCGCGCCTGCAGGAGCTCGATCCGGCGTCGCTGTCCCCCATCGACCTGGTCGAGTGGGTGGCGGGCTGGCAGCAGGTCATCGCAGCCGCCCAGGCTGGGCAGGCGCGCGGGTTCCGGCAGGCCGTCGTCAAGCCGGGTCCGATGGGCGACTACGTGGACGACGAGCTCGCCGCGGCGCTCGTCGTCACGCGGCAGTCGATCGAGCGATGCACGGCGCGGGGCATGTCTCTGCACGCCTACCCGGTGCTCGCAGACGCGCTGCGGGCGGGCCGCGTCGACCTGCGCAAGGTCGACGTGATCCTCGACGAGTCGTTCGTGCTCTCGTTCGACTCGGTCCGCGCCGAGGTCATCGGGCAGGCCACCGAGGCCGCCACGGGTCTGACCGCGCCTCAGCTGGCCCGCTTCGTGCGTCGGCTGATCCTGGCGGCGGACCCGGAGATCGGCGAGAAGCGCGCCAAGGAGGCCCGCACCGAGCGTGGGGTCGACCTGCGCTGGGGACCTGACTCGATGGCGTGGGTGTCCGCGTACCTCCCCGCCGCGGCGGCGGTGGGCGCGTTCACGGTGCTGGACGCGTTGGCCGGGACGTGCGACCAGGGTGACGGGCGCACCGTCGACCAGCGCCGCGCGGACGCCTTCTCCGACCTCTTCGACACGATCCTCGACAGCGGCCAGACGCCGGACGGCACGGTGCTGCCGCTCCGTCACGGGCAGCGGGCCGCCGTCCACGTCACGCTCGCCGCCAGCACGCTGCACGGCCTCGACGACCAGCCGGGCGAGCTTGGCGGCTACGGCCCGATCCCGGCGTCCATGGCTCGCGAGCTGGCCCACCGCGGCTCCTGGACCACAGTCCTCACCGACGAGCACGGAGCCCTGCGCACGGACGGCGGCCACCGAGCCGTCCGAACGCACGACGAGCACGGAGCCACGCGCACGGACGGTGGCGACCGTGCTGGCTCCCAGCGCGATCGCTACCGCCCCGGAGCGGAACTGACCCGCACCGTCCTGGCCAGGGACGTCACGTGCACCTGGCCGGGCTGCCGGCAGCCCGCCCAGCGCTGCGACCTCGACCACATCGAGCCGTTCGACCACAGCGACCCCGCCCGCGGCGGCCCGACCACCGCCGAGAATCTCCACGCTCTGTGCCGCCACCACCACCAGGCGAAGACCGCCAAGGTCTGGAACGTGCGGCGCGACAAGGCCACGGGCAACACCATCTGGACGAGCCCGCTGGGGATCACGTACGCCCGGTCACCCATCCCTGTCTACTGCGCACCGTCCGTCTACGACGGCACGCACCGCCCACCCGTCGCGGACGGCCCACCACCGTTCTGACCGCTCGGGCCCCTCGATCCTCCCGCGAACTCGGCACGACCCGATCACGGCGTCGCGCGCTAGTCGTCGCGCCTTGGTCTTGGCGCGCTGGGCGATGCACTCAAGTGCGCCCGTCTGTGGCGCGGCGGAAGGTGCTCGACCGTTCTCGGCGTGGTCGAGCGCCTCCTCAGTCGGTCTTGTCGAGCGTCGCCGACTTCAGGAGACGGATGGAGACCGACGTGGCGCCACCCCGCGCGGGCGCGGCGATGTCGATCGGGCCACCGTCGGCACTCCCCCACGAGGCGCTGAGGGTGTAGAACCCCCCGAAGGCGTTCGGGGTGAACGTCACCGTCCCGTCGTCGCCCGTCACGTAGGGACTGTCGACGGCGGGCCCGTCGACGACGACCGTCGCGCCTGGCACGGGAGCGACGAAGCAGCTGCTCCCGGCGCACACGTCGATGCTGACGTCGACGGTGATGGGTCCGGGGCGGGAGTCGGACGGCGAGCACGCGGTCGCCGCCCCGACGACCAGCAGTGCGCCGCCGAACCGCCACACGAGTCCGCGCGTCATCTGGCCCCCTCGTCCCGCGTGCTGCTGCCGAACCTAGCAGCGAGGAACCCCACCGGATGCCGGATCGGCGCGGCGGGGTGAGACTCGGTCAGGCCCGCTCGCCCGGGCTGTGACCAGTCAAGGAGCTGTCTGTGAAGCGTGCCGGCCAGGTGGCCGCCGGAGTTGCCGCGAGCGTCGCGGCGCTGGCGGTCCGGGACCTCGTCCAGAAGAAGCACTCGGTCCTGCGGACGTACCCGGTGGTCGGGCATCTGCGCTACCTGATGGAGGACCTGAGACCCGAGCTGCAGCAGTACTTCGTCGAGCGGAACTGGGACGGGCGCCCGTTCGACCGCGACATCCGGACGCTGATCTACGAGCGCGCCAAGGGCACCAACGAGGAGCAGCCGTTCGGCACGGAGCGGGACGTCAACGAGATCGGGTACGAGTACCTGGTCCACTCGGCGTTGCCGGTCGCGGCGCCGGCGCAGCCGCACCGGGTGGTCGTCGGCGGCCCGGACTGCAGCAAGCCGTACTCGATGGCGCTGGTCAACGTGTCGGCGATGAGCTTCGGTGCCCTGTCGTCGAACGCGATCATGGCCCTGAACAAGGGCGCCGCGATGGGCGGCTTCGCGCACGACACCGGGGAAGGCGGCCTGTCCCCGTATCACCTGGAGCACGGCGGTGACCTGGTCTGGGAGCTGGGTTCCGGCTACTTCGGTGCCCGGACCAAGGACGGCGACTTCGACCCGAACCTCTTCGCGGACAAGGCCGCTCACGAGAGCGTGAAGTGCGTGTCGCTCAAGCTGAGCCAGGGTGCCAAGCCCGGGATCGGTGGGGTGCTGCCAGCGGCCAAGGTGACGAAGGAGATCGCCGAGATCCGCGGGGTGCCGCAGGGCGAGAAGTGCGTCAGCCCGCCCACGCACAAGGTGTTCAGCACGCCCGTGGAGCTGATCGAGTTCCTGGGCAGGATGCGTGAGCTGGCCGGCGGCAAGCCGGTCGGGTTCAAGCTGTGCGTCGGCTCGCGGATGGACGTGCTGGCCATCTGCAAGGCGATCCTCGCCGTCGGCACGGCGCCGGACTTCATCATCGTCGACGGTTCCGAGGGCGGGACGGGCGCGGCGCCGCTGGAGTTCGAGGACCACGTCGGGATGCCGCTGACGCACGGGCTCATGACGGTGCACAACGCCCTGGTCGGCGCGGGTCTTCGCGACCGCATCCGTGTGGGTGCGTCCGGCAAGGTCGCGGCCGGCAACGACGTCGTCAAGCGCATCATCCAGGGCGCGGACTACACCAACTCGGCGCGGGCGATGATGATGGCGGCCGGCTGCATCCAGGCGCAGAAGTGCCACACGGACAAGTGCCCGACGGGTGTCGCGACGCAGAGCCACGTCCGGGGCCGGGTGCTCGACGTGGGCGACAAGAGCCAGCGCGTGCAGCGCTACCAGAAGGCGACGGTCGACGAGGCCGTCAAGATCATGGCCGCGATGGGTGCGCGCACCCCGCGGGACCTGTCCCCGCACCAGCTCCGCCTCAACGTCTCGGCCACCCGGGCCGAGTCGTACGCGTCGCTGTTCGACTGGCTGCGCCCGGGCGAGCTGCTGGAGCAGCCCCCGGAGTCCTGGGCCTTCGACTGGGCCACTGCCAGCGCCGACACCTTCCACCCCCGCATCCAGGACGATCACAGCCGGAGGACCACCGCATGACGACCGTCGCCGAGTCCATCATCGAGTCGCTGGTCGCGGGCGGCGTCCGGCAGGTGTGGGGCGTCGTCGGCGACGCCCTCAACCCGCTGACGGACGCGATCCGCCGCGACGAACGCATCGAGTGGATCGGGGTGCGGCACGAGGAGGCGGCCGCGTTCGCGGTCAGTGCGCAGGCCCAACTCACGGGCACGATCGGCGTCTGCATGGGCACCGTCGGCCCGGGCTCGATCCACCTGCTCAACGGCCTGTACGACGCGAAGAAGTCGCACGCGCCCGTGCTCGCGATCTGCGGCCAGGTGCCGAGCGAGGAGATCGGCACCGACTTCTTCCAGGAGGTCGACAACGACGTCCTGTTCTCGGACGTGTCCGTCTTCGCGCGCACGCTGACAGCCCCCGCGCAGCTCCCGCACCTGCTCGAGCAGGCCGTGAACGCCGCCTACGCGCAGCAGGGCGTGGCCGTCCTGACCATCCCGGGCGACATCGGCGAGCTGGAGGTGCCGAAGGGCACGGTGGCACGGTTCGCCCCACGTGGCACGGCGGGTGCGGCGCCCGACGAGCAGGTGGCGACGGCCGTCGCCGCGCTGGCCGAGGGCAGCGTCACGCTGCTCGTCGGCTGCGGGGCGCGGGCGGCGCGCGACGAGGTGCTCGCGCTGGCCGAGACCCTGCAGGCGCCCATGGTGCTGACCCTCAAGGCCAAGGAGGGCCTCGAGCGGGACAACCGGTTCCAGGTGGGCCAGTCGGGCCTGATCGGCAACCCGGCCGCGGCCAAGGCCATGGACGCCTGCGACGTGCTGTTCCTGGTCGGCACCGACTTCCCGTACCGGGACTGGTACCCGACGGGCAAGACGGTCATCCAGCTCGACGCCCGCGGCGAGCACATCGGCCGCCGCACGTCGGTCGACCACGCGCTCGTCGGCGACGCGGGTGCGACCCTGCGCGCCCTGCTCCCCCGGCTCAGCGCCCGCGACGACAGCAAGCACCTCGACGACGCGGTCGTGGCCTTCCGCAGCTGGCACGAGCGCCAGGACTCACTCCTCGATCCCGGGCACGACGACTCCCTCGTCGGCCGCGTGCGCGCCGTCTTCGACAACCCCGACGACCGCATCCGCCCCGAGGCCGTCGCTGCGGCCGTGGACCGGATCGCGCGCGACGACGCGATCTTCACCAGCGACACCGGCATGTCGACGGCCTGGCTGGCGCGCTTCGTCACCATGCGGGGCACGCGTCGCCTGATCGGCTCCTACAACCTGGGCTCGATGGCGAACGCGATGCCGCAGGCCCTGGGCGCGCAGGCGCTGGACCGCACCCGGCCCGTGGTCGCGTTCAGCGGCGACGGCGGCCTGATGATGCTGCTCGGCGACCTGCGCACCGCGGTCACGTACCGCCTGCCGGTCCGCGTGGTCGTCTTCAACAACGGTCGTCTGGGCATGGTCAAGCTCGAGCAGGAGCAGGGCGGCCTGCCCGAGTTCGGCACCGAGCTCGACAACCCCGACATCGCCGCGGTCGCTGCCGCGATGGGCCTGGCGTCGCGCCGCGTCACCGATCCGGACGCGCTCGACGACGCCGTCGCGTGGGCGTTCGGCGTCGACGGTCCCGTCCTGCTCGACGTGGTGACGAACCCCGACGAGATCGCCCTGCCGCCCAAGCCCACGCTCAGCCAGGGCTGGGGCTTCGCCATCGCCAAGTCGAAGGAGATCCTGGAGAGCCGCTGACCGCCGGTCAGTCGGCCGGTCAGTCGCGCTCGTAGTAGTCGTGCATGAGGAGGGTGCTCCATCCCGGCTCCTCGACGCGGTCAGGCAGGAGCCGGGGCATGACTGGCTTGAGGTCGAGCACGGGGGTGCCGTCGACGGCATCGAGCCCGCGCACCGTGATCCACGTGTCGCCGACGTCCTCGATCCGGCAGACGCTCACGCCGACAGGGTTGGGTCGGTTCGGTCCCCGAGCCGCGAAGACGCCGATGAGCGGCATGTCGGCGCGGCCCCGAGCCCGGCTCGTCCCCGTGTGGTCGGACCGGCGCACCACGCGGTCGAACCAGAACAGCACCTCGACGTGGGAGAAGTCGGCGAGCCCGACGAGGCTCTCCGTGCCCAGCTCGGCGACCAGATCGATCCGGGCCACGACATCCCCCCAACCCGTCGTGTCGTCGGGATCGGTGCGCGGCGACAAGACAGAGCCGACGGCGAACAGCTGCATGCTCACGGAGGTTGTGTCCATCGCCCGAGGCTATCGATGTGCTCGCCCCTCAAGCTCCGCGTGCACCCGGCTGCGCCGCGGCGGCCGGGTGGGCGCACTCCAGGCGCAGCAGCGCACCCGCCCAGCCGCCGGCCAGCACGTCGACGGGCTCGTCGGGCGATGGGACGCCCATCCGGCCCGCGACGGCACGCGCACGCCGCAGCGCGGCTGGCCCGCCTGTGCGCGCGTGGGTGGCCAGGGCGCGGTGGGCGCGGGCGACCGGGGTGCCCGGTTGCGGCGTCGGCGGTGCAGCGTGGCCGCAGCGAGTCGACCAGAGGAGTGCGAGGTCGTGCGCCAGTGCGTCCCCGGTGAGGGTCGCGACGCGTTCGAGCAGCCAGGCGACGTGCGCGGCGCGGTCGACGTCGGCGTGCGCCCAGGTGGCACCGTCGGTGTCGAGGCCGACGAGCAGCGCGGTCAGGTCGGGTTCCGGTGGCAGCGGGACGGCCGGGACGTCGAGCGCGCGGGTGAGCGCGTCGCGGAACGTGCGCATCGAGCGGTAGCGGCGGCTCGGGTCGACGGCCAGGGCGCGGCGCAGCACACGTTCGACGGCCGGGCGCGGCGTCGCTCCCAGCGCGACGAAGGGACGAGGGCGCCCGGTCGCGATGCGGCGCAGCGCCTGCGTGCGTTCGCACTCGAGGTCGAGCGGCGGAGCTCCGGCCAGCAGCGTGAAGACGAGGACCGCGACCGAGTACTGCTCGGCCGCCGCGTCGAGAGGCTGCGACCGCTCGTCGCGGAGCAGGGCGTCGGCGGCCTGCGGGTCCAGGTACTCGCCCCCGGCCGTGCGGGGTGCCAGGTCATCGTCGACGACCGCCAGCCCGAAGTCGATGAGCGCCACGTGCCCGTCGGCCCCGACCAGCACGTTGCCCGGGTGGACGTCGCCGTGCAGGACGCCCAGCGCGTGCAGGTGCGTGTAGGCCTCGACGACACGCGCCGCGAGCCGGTCCCGGCCTGCGTCGTCCGCCGCGAGCGCGGTCAGGTCGGCCGGGTCACCGTCGACCTCCTCGAGCACGAGCGTCCCGCCCGCCGGGGTGCGCTCGGCCCACACCAGCCGCGGAGCGACCAGGCCCGACACCCGCTCGAGGGCAGCGAGCTCACGCGCGACGAGACCGTCCCCGTGCCCTTCGTCGGCCACGACCTTGACCACCGCCCGACGCCCGCCGGGCAGCGCGGCGCGCCACACCTCGCTGTCAGTCAGGACACGGACCGGTTCGGTCAGGCGCGCTGGCCCGACGGCGTCGTCGACCTGGTGGCGCGCCTGCAGCGCGTCGCTCGACGCGGCGTCGGCGACCACCAGGACGTCGGAGCGGGTCAGCGCGACGAGCACACCGAACGCCTCGTCGAGCGTGGCCATGGGGTCGACCCCCGCGCTGCGGCTGTAGGCGAGGACGGCGTCGACGAGGGTCGCGGGCTCGCGGAACGAGGCGATCAGCGCCATCGCGTCCCCGGACAGCAGCTGCGGGGGCACCCGGCTGCCGCGACGCGCGACGAGCACCTCGCCCGGCGAGCCCATCGGCACCTGCTCGACGTCGGGGTGCAGGACGTAGCGGAGCTGGTCGACGCTCATGCCGCCACCCGCGCCCCGGGGTACCAGGTGACGACGTCGAGGTCGGCGGCCAGCGACGACAGTGCGTCGGCCGCGACCCGCTGCGACGTCGCGCTCTGGTCCGCCGCACGGGCGTCCGCCAGGGCGAGCGCGACCGCCCGGCACACCATGGCCCGCCAGCTCTGGCCGTCGTGGTCCTGCCCGCGCGACACGATGCCGCTCGCTCCCACCTGCCCGCTGAACAGGACCCCCTGCGCGGGCAGGTCGGCGAGCTCGTCGGCCAGGGCCTGCGCGACCGCGTCCGCCCGCTGCGCCGAGGGCAGGTAGAGCACCACCTTGTCGGCGCGGTGCAGGCCGGCGGTGTCGGCGCCGACCTTCCACGACGGGACACCGAGGAACGTGGCGACGGCGACGACACGCTCGAGCGCGACCGGGACCGCGGGCGTCGTCGGGCTGACGTAGACCTTGTGGACGAGGACCGCGGGGTCGGCGTCGTGGGCCGTCCACCCGTCCCAGTGCTCGGTGCGGGACCGGCGGTACGCGGCGAGCGCGGTGCGGTGGGACCGCGTGGCGCGGTCGACGAGCACACGCGCCCACCGGGCGTCGGTGCGCGGGTGCGCGGCGGTGGCGCCCGCGCGGTAGCAGAACGCCGCGAGCGCCTCGGGCCCGGCGTACGCGGACAGGGCGGCGGCCCGGCCGACCGCGCGTGCGGTCAGCCGGGCCAGTCGTCCGTCGGTCTCGACGGGCACGGCTCAGCCCTTGACGGCCGACGCCACGTAGGCGACGTCCTCCGCCGAGGCCTGCAGACCCTCGATCTCCCGCTCGACGACCTTCAGCGTCACGGCGAGCGACTCGCGCACCTGCTGCAGGTCGGCCTCGTCGAGCCTGCCGACGGGGAACACGATCGGGGTGATCGGTGTCGGGATGGTGTACAGCGTGGTGTCGTCGGCGGGCAGGAAGACCCCGCCACCGCCGCCGCCGGCCGCACGCGTCTGGAGGCGTGCGATCTGCGGTGACAGCGCCGCCACGCGGATGATCGGCGACGTCTCCGGGACCGTCGGCGGGTTCGTCAGCGGGTCGTGCCAGGTGAACTTCGGCAGCCTGCGGACGTACAGATCCTTGATGTAGAAGCCCATGTCTCCCCCTGGAGTGGTGCTCACCCGGTCGGTCCGGGCCGCGACCCGACGGGCCGCTCGATGGTCAGGGGCACCTGCGCCCGCACCGAGATACCGCGACCCGAGAACTCCACCCGGCGGTGCCCCGTGAGCAGAATGTGGATGCCGTGGTCGAGAACGGAGAAGGAGACCCGCGCAGGGGCACGCAGCGGTACGGTTGCGCGATCGCGTGCGGAATGGCCCGCACGCCGCCGACCAGGGGGAACACCGTGAGATCACGTCCGGCCGTCCTGACCATGCTCGTCGCTGGGCTCGTGGCGGTCCCCCTGGGCGCGCTGCCCGCGTCGGCCGTCGGCTCGACCGAATCCATCTCCGGCCACGTCACGTTCGCGGGCAAGCCCGTGGCCGGTGCCGTCGTCGAGGTCAACGAGTGGAACAACCAGGACCACGTCTGGGAGGCGGACTTCCACGGCACCACCGACTCCGCGGGCGCCTACTCGATCGAGGTCGATCCCGGCCGCTACGCGGTCTCGGCAGCGACCGCGTACCCGAGCCCCTACCTGAACACCTATGCCGGTGGCACGGTCCGCGGCGAGATGGCAACGGTTCTCGCGGTCAAGGCCGGCTCGCACCACACCGCCGACATCTCGATGCGCGCCGGCGCGCTGGCCACCGGGAAGGTCGTCGACGGCGCCGGCAAGCCGGTGCAGGGGATCCGCGTGGAGGCGACCAGCGACGAACGATACGGCGCCGGCGCGGGGTTGACCGATGCCGCGGGCGTGTACGTGATCGTAGGCCTGGCGACCGGACCTGCGACGCTCGAGTTCGGCAGCCCCGTCGGCACGGTCAGCACCACCGCACCGCGTTCGATCTCGCTCACCGCGGGAACGACGACGAAGGTTCCCACGACGACGATCCGCTTTGCCAAGACCGCGACCATCACCGGGCACATCAAGGCCAAGAGCCCCAGCAACCAGCGTCTCACCCTTCTGGACGCGCACCACGACGCGGTCTGGAACGCCTCCTCCGACTCGCACGGGAACGTGAAGATCACCGGCCTGCGAGCGGGCGCTTACCGGTTGGTCCTGAGCGGCACCAACCTCAGCAAGCGGGTCGTCGTCAAGGCCGGGAGGACCGCGTCCTTCGGGACGATCACGCGTCCCAACCGGACGTACCTCAGTGGCAAGGTCACCACGCCGTCCGGGAAGGCCGCGGCTCACACGTACGTCGAGCTCGTCGACACGTGGGGGACCTACGCCGGCTCGGGCGCGACGGACTCGAAGGGCCAGTTCACGGCGTTCGGCGTCCTGTCCGGCGCCTACCGCGTCTACGCCTCGAACACAGCAAAGGGCTACGCGGTCACCAGCGTCAGGACCACGGTCGCGAAGGGCAAGGACAAGACCGGCGTCCGCATCGCACTCAAGACGGGCGGGACGCTCACGGGCGTCGTGAAGAACTCCGCCGGCGCGGCGGTCCCCGGCGTCGTCGTCACCGTCGGCCCAGGCCTGGACGGTATGGTCCGTTCGGACAGCCACGGACGGTGGACGCTGCGGGGGGTCACCCCGGGCAAGCGGACCGTCGAGGTCTACGACCCGTACGTGGGCGGCTACCGCGACGTCACGCGGACGGCGACGGCCGTGGCGGGCAAGACGGTCACGGTGTCCATCACGCTCCGCTGAGGCGCAGGTCCGACGCACGTCAGGCACGTGTTCGAGATGTGCAAAGGTCAGCGGGCGGCTGCCAGGAGGGTGCGCTCGAGCTCCTCGGGAAGCCCGTGCACCGGGCGGTCGTCCCGACGAGGTGCAGGGCCCTGCTCCCGAAGCCAGGCCCACGTGTCGGCCACCGTCTGCTCCACCGGCCGGCAGACGAGACCCGCGGCCTGCACCTTCGTCGTGTCCGACTCGAGGAAGCCCGCGAACTCGCCGCCCTCGGGCACCCACACCGGGAGCTGGGTCCACGGCTCGGCACCGGCCGCGAGGACCTGGTCCTGGCCGACCCACACGAGCCGCGCGTCGGACCCGGTCGCGGCGATGCACGCGGTCAGCAGTCCCTCGGTGGTGGTCGCACCCGACGGTCCGACGACGTCGTAGGGGCCGGACCGGCCCGCCGCGAGCGCGTCGAGCAGCCAGGCCGCCAGGTCGCGGACGTCGATGTACTGCAGCGGACGCCCCGGCCGTCCGGGAGCGACGACGTCCCCTCCGCGCGCGATGCGGGACAGCCACCAGGGCAGGCGCCCGATGTCCTCGTGCGGTCCCAGGATCAGGCCGGGGCGCGCGATCTGCGCGTCCGGGAAGCTGCGCAGCACGCCGAGCTCGGCCCCGCGCTTCACGGCGTCGTACGGCCCGTCCTCCGCGTCCGGCCCGCCTTCGACGAGCGGCGACCCCTCGTCGACGTGGGCGCCCCAGACGTACACCGACACCGACGACACGTACGCGAAGCGGTCGACGTGCCCGACGAGCGCGGCCGCCGTCTGCGTGGCGACCCGTGGCGCACCCGACCACGTGTCGACGACGAGGTCCCACGTGTCGTCTCCGATCGCGGCCCGGACCGCGGCCGCATCCGTCCGGTCCGCGGCCAGGGCGCGCACCCCGTCCGAGGCCGCGCGACCGCCCCTGTTCAGCGTCGTGACCTCCCAGCCCCGGCCGAGCGCGTCGGCGACGACGGCCCTCCCGACGAAGCGGGTCCCACCCAGCACGAGCAGCCTCATGCCCCCATGCTGACGGCCCGCCGCCGGCGCTGACCAGGTGATCTGCCGTCAGCAGAACGCCGGCTGGTCACGGGTGCCCGGGGCCGAAGATCCGCTTGAACCAGTCGATGAGGTCACCGACGACACCGCGGAGCCAGTCACCGAGCGTCTGTGCGGTGACGGGTGCCGACGTGGCGACCACCGGGTCGGAGCCGGTGGCGCTCGCCGTGACCGCGACGGACAGCCGGTGCCCGGCGTCGGACGTCTTGACGACGTGCGTCCTGCCCACCGCCTTCACGATCGGCTTGCCGTCGCGCAGCCACTGGTAGGCGAGGCGCGCGTCGGCGGACCACGTCCCCGGGTGGGCGGTCAGGGTGGCGCCGACGACGGCGGCGCCACCGATCGTCGGCGCGGTGACGTTGGTCAGCGGCGCGGTGACGGGAGGCAGCACCTCGATCGTCGTCGGGGTGCCGTTGCCCGTCAGGCGCGCACCGGTGTCGCCCGGCGCGACGTCCGTCAGCTCGTACAGGCCGTGCAGGTCGACGGAACCGTCGGCGGCGATCGTCGGCGCCACACCCGTGTCGGTCGAGACGAACCAGGCGTCGCTCACCGTCGCGGGGCGCCCGTCGGAGGCGTCCGCGGTGGCGCCGTCGAAGTAGTTCGACGGGTCCGTCAGCAGCGACGTGTCGGTCTGCTTGAGGCTGAGCACGTCGGCGCTCGGGTTGCGGAACGAGACCACGCCGGACGCCCTGAAGCTCGTCGTGGTCGCGTTGGTCTCCAGCCGGATCCCCCGGTCGCTGCCGACCGACGTCACGTCCTGCACCCGCACGTCAGGGCCCGAGTTCGACGTGACGCCCGTGCCGAGGTTGCCGTAGGTGACGGCGTTGCGCAGCAGGTGGTCGCCGGGCATCGACTCGCCGCCCAGCTTGAAGCCGTTGCCCTCGCCGGTGCGCGTGTCGGCCGGGTCGGACAGGCGGCCGTTGTCGTAGGCGACGCTGTCCTCGATGACGACGGTCCCGATGCGCCCGGTCGTCGACTTGGCGTACAGGTCCCAGCCGTCGTCGATGTTGTGGTGGGAGATGTCGTGGCGGAACACGTTGCCCTCGCCGACCGTGAGCTTGGCGGCGAACCCGTCGGCGTCGTTGCCGCCCGGGTCGGCGTTGTCGTGCGAGACCGACGACACCACCAGGTTGTCTGACGGCCACATCGACGACGGCTCGTTCGACGAACCCGAGATCTGGATGCCCGTGTCCTGGTTGTGGTGGGACTCGACGCGCTCGACGACGTTGTGGTGGCCCTCGATCAGCATGGGCTTGGCCTTGTCGCCCGATCCCGTGATCTCCAGGTCGTACACGTGCCACCAGTCGGCGCGCAGGTCGATGCCGCCGCTCGGCGACTGCGACAGGTCGAGCACCGCCCGGTCGCCGGGCTCCGACATCAGCGTGATGGGCGCCGCCTCGGTCCCGTCGTGGCCACGGTCGGCGACGACGGCGCTCGTCGGCCGGTACGTCCCACCCGCCAGCACGATCTGCTGCCCCGCCTGCGCGTACGCGACCGCTGTGTGCAGGTCGAGCGGCTTCGCGGTCGTCCCCTCGCCGTCGGGGCGGCCGTCGGGCGCCACCCGGATCGACTGCCCGGGCCTGCCGTAGCGGTGGACCGTGAACGTCAGCGGCACGTCGACCGGGTCGGTGGACTCGACGGCCTCGTGGTCGCCGAGCTGCGGCTGGTCCGCGTCGGGCAGGAGCCTCGCGGTGAACGTGTTCTTCCCGTCCTCGAGCGTGAGCGGCACCAGCACCCGCTCGCCCGGCGTGAGCGCGACGTCGTCGACCACCACGGTCCCGTCCGCGGCCAGGATCTGGCCCGTGCCGTGCATGTTCGCGACGAGCGGGACCTCGATCTCGTTCTGCGGGGTCGTCGCCGTCACGTCCACGTCGAGGGTCGCCGGCACGTACGTCGTCGGCTGCTCCTGCGCGGGCTCGTCGTCGCCCGGCGCGATGGTCGTGAAGTCCCAGTCGGTCACGGTCACGACGATCTTGCGGGCCACCGCGAGCCCGACGTAGAAGGTGTCGGCGTCCTGGTGGAGCAGCAGGTCGGGGTCGTAGTCGATGACCTCGACGTCGCCGCCGTCGGCCGCGGCGCGGTGCCAGACCGCGTGGAAGCCGGTGTTCGAGCGACGCAGGCTGAGCTTGTAGACGTCGCCCGTGCGGAACTTCAGCGGCGCGGCGTCGGGGCGGTAGCCGGGGTCGAAGACCCGCGAGCCGCTCGCGTCGCGCGCCCCGGCCGTCGCGTCGTTCGGTGCGCCCGTGTAGCCGCTGACGAACCGCGCGCCCGGCGTGCCGTTGGTGATCGTCGCCGTGCCCTCGCCGTAGCGCGTGACGAGCGCGCCGGCCGAGTTGAAGTACCGGCTGGTGCCGTCGCCGGGGACCATGTCGTCGACCGCCAGGACGCCGAAGCCGGACTGGTTGTCCGCGGTCGCGGCGTCGTCGACGCGGAACGTGGCGTCGAGCGTGAAGTTCTCCGCGGCCGGGTCCACCTGCGTGTAGAAGTACTGGAACCCGTCCTCGGACGTCGCGAGCTTGGTCGAGCTCGCCTTGGCGTCGAACGTGATCGTGCCGTCGTCGTTGACCTTCACCGAGCCGCCGCTGTTGGCGTTGGACCCGACCTCGGTGGTCTTCCAGCGCTCGACCGCGGCGGCGACGGCCACCTCGTACGGCTGGCTCGTCGCCTCGTCGTCCCCGCGGTGCGCGACGACGCGGACCTGGTACGTGGTGCCCGGCGTCAGGCCCGTGACCTGCGCGCTCGTTCCGGTCACCCCGTCGACGGCGGTCGTGAAGCCACCGCCCGTGCTCGTCTGGACGGCATACGTCCGCGCCTCGGGCACCGCGCCCCAGTCCACCGTCACGGTTGCCTTGCCTCCCGTGACCGCCGTGGTGAGTGCACCGGTGACCTGCGGTGCGGCCAGCGGGAGGGCGAACGTGACGGCGTCGGAGCGGGCCGACGAGAGCGCGTCGGCCTCCCCGGACCGCGTGAGCTGGACCGCCACCTGGTAGCTGCCGGACGCGGGCGGGGTCAGCGCGATGCCGCCTGACGTCCCGTCGGTCGCCGTGAACGCACGGTCGACGACCGTGCCTGACGCGTCGTACAGCGACGCGTGCGCGATGTCGGCGCCGTCCTCGCCCAGCAAGCCGGTGTAGCGGACGACGAGCCGCGTCGGGTCGTCGTCGTCGACCGCGACGCCGTCCACGACCGGTGGCGCGACGTCTGCCCACGGCGCGCGCTGCGGCGCGCTGCCGTCGGTGATCTCCGCGTAGTACACGTTGACGCCCGAGCTCGGCGACGCGATCCGGTACGCGCCGGCCGCGGGGACGTCGAGGACCTGCGTCGCCACGGGCTGGTCGGGGTCGTCGGCGGCCGCGGGGACCGTGTCGACCACGGCGCCCGTCGCGTCGTACAGCGCCAGCGACCGGTCGGCCGTCGCGCTGCCGCTGCGGGCGTGGACCAGCACGTGCGCGGCGTCGTCGACGGTGAAGGCCAGGGACCGCGTCGTCGCGTCGCCCGTGCCGTTGAGCTTGATCCGCTGCGTGTACACGTCGCCGCGGTCGGAGGTCCGCGCGCTCGCGTCGACGCTCACGTTCTTGGTGCTCGACGCCGTGATCGTGAAGTCGCCCACGACGGTGCTCGTCGTGATGCTGCCGACCGCGAGACCGTCGGCCGCCAGCGCCGTGCCGGGTCCCACGGCCTGGGCGGCGACCGCCCCGGACACGGTGAGCGCCGCCGCCGTCAGGACGGCCAGAGGCGTGCGGAATCGAGCACTGAGCGGTGCCATGGGTCTCCCCGTCGAGATGGGTCGCGTGCGTCGTCGCACGCGCCGGAAACCGGTTTCCCGCACAGTACGGTCGTCCGGTTCGTCCGTCAAGACCTCGGGAATCCGATTTCCGCGCCCGGTGTCGCTTCGTGCCTCGCGGCAGACGGGTGATTCAGGTGACCCGGGGTGCCCACCTGCGGGCGCGCCCTGCGACCATCGGGCCATGCTCGACGCCCCGCTCCCGACCGCCGGCTGGTACGCCGACGGCGTGACCCCGGGCGTCCTGCGCTGGTTCGACGGCACCGCGTGGACCGAGCAGACGATGCCGGCACCCGCCCGCGTCGCCGCACGCCTGGGCGACTCGAGCGACCCCGCCCGCGACGCGGCGCTCGAGTGGAGCCGCCTCGCCGAGGCCCGCCGCGTCCGGCGCGGCGGGATCGGCTGGTTCTGCACGGGCGCCACGGCGCTTGCCCTCGCCGGCCTCGGCAGCCTGGCGATGGGCGGGCCCGGCGATCTGTGGATCCTGGGCGCGATCGGCGGCGTCTTCTGCGTCGGCCGCGCGATCCGCGACTACCACCGCGCGGTCTACCGCGGTGCGCCGACGTTCTCCGTACCGGGATTCGCGCTCGCGGTGGCGGCTCTGGTGCTGGCCGTCGGCGTGTTCGTCGCCGCCCCCGTCGAGGCGGCCCACCAGGTCTCGCACCTGAGCCACGAGGTGAGCGGCGTGACCGACGGCGACGTCCAGCAGCTGCTCCACCAGGTCGGGGTCTCCCCCTGAGAACGGCGGTGCGGCCGGCACACCCCCGGCCGGCCGCACCGCTCCGGCTACTTCTTGACCGTGAAGCTCTTCGACGCCGCCGGTCCCGTGCCGATCGACGTCACGGCCTTGACGTAGACCGTGTCGGTCCCCGCCCGCAGCTTGCTGCGCGGCACGCTCACCTTGTGGGTGCTCGCCTTCACGGTCTTGCTCCACAGGGTCTTGGAGCCCTTCTTGACGGTCACGACGTACTTCGTCACCGGCTTGCCCCCGGTGCTCGTCGGCGCCTTCCACGTCACCGAACGCGACGTCGCCTTGCTGCTGCCGTGCACCGCGAGCGAGCGCACCTTGCCCGGCTTGGAGAACGCGGCCTTGAAGGCCTTCGACGCGCTCGTCCCCGACCCGACCGGGTTCACGGCCCGCACCGTGACCGTGTTGGTGCCCGGTGACAACGTCGCGCGCGCGAACTTGACCGACCGCGTGCTCGCCGAGACGTGCTTGGACAGCAGCGTCTTGGAGCCGTGCTTCACGACGACCGTGTACCCGGTGACGGCCTTTCCGCCGTTCACGGCCGGCGCCTGCCAAGACACCGTCCGCGTCGCGGCCTTCGTCGACCCGCTGACCGCCAGCGCGCGGACCGCCGACGGCGCCCGGAACGGGGCCAGGGGGGCGTAGGTGTTCACCGCGGACGTCCAGTTCTGGACCACGAGCACGGAGCGGTCAGGACGCAGAGTGATCCCGATCGGGTAGGAGAGCTGCGTCGACGCACCCGTCAGGCGACGCAGCGGTGTCGCGTCGCCGTCGGCGCCGGGACCGAAGACCACGACCATGCTCTCGTAGTACGACGCCGCGTAGACGTCGTTCGAGCTGTCCACGGCCAGGCCGGTCACGATCCCGAGCCCTGAGGTGAGGCCGCCGATCTCTCGCACCGGCGCCACGTTGCCGTCGACGAGCGCGGAGAACACGAGCACGCCGCCATTGGTGGCCACGTACAGCCTGCCGTCGGCTCCCAGCGCGAGGTCGTACGCCGCGTCGATGTGCGTCGCGGCGCCCACCAGCCGCTTGCGCGGGGCGACGTTGCCCGCCGCCGTGGGTGAGAACTCGACGACCGCATCGGCAGACACGTCGGACACGACGATGCTGCCCGCGCTCGTCAGCCGCAGCCCCGAGGGGTATGACAAGGTCGTCGCCGGCCCGACGATCCGACGCACCGGAGCGACGTTCCCGTCGGCACCGGGCGCGTACACGGAAACGGACGCCGACCCCTGGTTGACCACGAATACGTAACCCGCCGCGTTCACCGCGATACCCGCAGGAGAGCTCAGGAACGTCGACGCTCCCGAGATCACCCGCACCGGAGCCGCGTTTCCCGTCGCCCCCGGCGCGTAGACCCGCACGGCGTTCCCACCGGTGACGTAGCTGTACCCGTGGGAGTCCATCACTGCCCCCCAGGGGTTGCCGAGCCCCGTCGCGGCACCCGACAGCACCGCCTTCGGCGCCGTCCCGACGTCGTCCGCGCTCGCGGCGACCGCCGTGAGCGGGACTGCCAAGGTCGCGGCAACCACCGCGGCCAGCACTGCACGACGAGCACCCATCGCCGACTCCTTCGTTCGCGGCGCCCGGTTGCGCCACCCGTCAGGAGCCGATCGGCGACGGCGGAGATACGTCTCGGCACGGGATCACCCGCGGTCGTAGTCTGCGAAGGTGCTGACCAACCGCTCCGCCCCGCACGCGCGCATCGCACCGGTGCTCACGGTCGCCGACGTCCGCGCGGCCGTCGCGTGGTACTGCGAGGTGCTGGGATTCGTCGAGCACGTCCGCATCGGTGAGGGGCACCGCGCGCAGCTGGGCCTGCCCGACGGTCCGGCCGCCGAGATGATCGTCGCCGAGGTGCGCCCCGGACGCCGGTTGCCGCAGGCGGGACGCTCGCACCAGCTCATGCTGAAGGTCGCCGACGTCACCGCGCTCGTCGCGAGCGTGACCGCCGGCGGCGGCGCCGTCGTCGATCCCCCGCGCGACTGGGGGTACGGCGAACGTCAGGCCACGGTCGACGACCCGTTCGGCCACCAGTGGGTGCTGACGCAGACCCTCGCGGACGTCGCGCCGGACGAGTGGGGCGGCGAGACCGTCACCCCGCGTCCGCCGTCCGTCTGACAGCGGGGCGCGACCGTATCAGCCGACGAGTGCCGCATACCTCTCGTACACGTCGAGCGGCAGCCCGTCCTCCGTCTCGTCGTCGACCGGCTCCCCCGGTGCCGCCACCAGCATCACCGGCGGGATCGCCCGGGCCACCGGCTCGTCGTCCAGGTAGTCCTCGGTCCAGTCGTCACCGTCGTCGTCGGTCGGGTCGAAGCCGATGCCGTGGTCGGCGTACTCGCCGGCCAGGAAGCGGTCCTCGATGCGGCGCAGCAGCTCCCACCGCGGCCGCTCGTAGTCGGCGGCGTCGTCGACCGATGCGTATTGCGCGTAGTACCCCGCCCCCAGCAGCCAGTAGGCAGCGAGCGCGGTGGCGCGGTCCGTCGTCGGGTCGTCGAGCACCACCTCGACCAGCGCCGTGCCGTCGTCCAGGTTGGTCCCGCACACGTAGGCGTGCCGCTGCTGCGGCGTCGCCGTGCGCAAGAAGTCGCGGACGAGCAGGTCAGCAGCGTCGAAGTCGGATTCTTCAGTCACGGAAGAAACCGTAGCAAACCGCAACGATCCGGGCGGTGCACGCGTGCCCCGGACCACTGCAGCGGCCCCGCCGCTGGCGCGTGCCCCATGCCCCGCTGGTGCCGTAACCTCGAGCCGTGGCCGGGCACCCGATGCCCCCACCGGGCCTCTAGCTCAATTGGCAGAGCAGCGGACTTTTAATCCGCGGGTTGTGGGTTCGATCCCCACGGGGCCCACCCCTTAAGGTCGCAGGACATCGGCAACAGGCCGGCCCCTCAGTGCCCGGCCTGTTTGCGTTGTTGGGGTTGGCACTCCCTGGCGGGGTCGACGGTGAGCTCGCGTAGGAGTTCGCCGTGGATGACGCGGACGTCGAGGTCGGCGATGAGCATGATGACGGGGGTTCGGGCGTGGGTGCGTCCGATGCCGATGTGGTGCATCAGTCCCGGTCGTGCGGCGCCCTGCCAGGCGCTTCACAGAGGGGCCAGACCGGCGCAATGGGCCGACACCTCATCATGTCGCGCTCGCCGCTCGAGTTGAGGACTTCGCGGCTCCAGCGCCTCGGCCGTCGGGATTTTGTTCCTTAGACCGTCGCCACCCACGACTCGACGCACTCGTCGCAACGGTGGTGTTCGAGGGGGCCAGGCGCAGGGTCTTGCGTGTGAAACAAGCCGTCGAGCTTCTCGAACCCCGCCGCCGCGAACGCAAATCCGCTGGCCGTGTTCCGGGGGTGGACGCGGGCGAACACGCCGACGCCCTCCATCTTGTGAGCAGCCTTCAGGTCCGACGCAGCGCGGAGCGCCTCGCCGGCAAGCTCCCCGCCGCGATGGTGCTTTCCTCCACGCAGTCGCTGCGCGAGCGCGATGACGGGGACGAGGATGCCGTGGTCGTTCTCCGTCGCAACAACAACGTGTACGACCGCCGCGAGGCCGACCTTGTCGAACGCCAAGCGAAGACGCGCGTGCGGACCGGGCGGCGGCTTCAGCTTCCGGATCGCCGCCTGCACGTCCAGCTCCCACTGACGCGGGTGCACACGCGCGCGCCGCGCGGGAAGCCACTTGGCGTGGTCCGGCGACGTACAGACGAACGCCTGTAGGTGCCTCCTGTCGTCCCTGCGGGCATCACGCCACGCGAGGGTCGACGCCCTTTCCCCTGCTGCCGCCACGCGTCGCATCTCCGCTGTTGCGCTTCACGACGCGCTCAAGGTACTGGCGCTCCACGGTCGACAGGGGTGCCGCTGCTCGGCTCATGTAGTGCCGGGCGCGCTCGGTCCTCTGCTCGGGCGTGAGGCCATCATCGCCGAGTCGCGCACTACTGCTAGGACGGACGGTCTTGCGGCGCAGTCGCACGTCGTCTTCCTCTCGTAGTTGTGCGTCTCGGCACGCCGGTCGTGCTGACGTTCCGAACAGTATCCAAGACCACCGACGGCGTACGCGAACCGGACGGGCGATTCCCGGGGTCGTTGGGGCAATCGTCAGGTCGAACGGGCCGAAGTCGCTCGATCACGAAGCGCGCCCGCGCCGCTGAACCGCGCGTTCGGAACACCTGGCAGGTTCGGACGCTTCTCATGGGAAGCGAGCGACTACCCGGCCGCGACCTGCGCGACGATCCACGACCCGCTCCGTCACCTCTTGCGGCGGACCGCCACGACGACGCTCGTCACAGAGAGGACGAGCAGCACGCCGGCGGCGATCACGCAGCCGACAGCCAGCGCCGTGCTCGTCGTGTAGTGCGCGGCAGGCGCGCTGTACGTCTCCGGGTGGGCCGGCTCGTAGGTGATGTCGATCGTGTCGCCGGCGGCGAAGCTGCAGTACTTCTCGTCGACGTTGGGGCTGGTGCCCGTGTACCGGACCCCGTCGACGGTGAACGCGTACCGCGGGCCGCAGGGTGAGTAGTCAGGCTCGGTGTAGTGCTCCCGGCTCAGGCCGGTGACGGTGGCAGTCGCCCGTGCGTCGTAGGTGGGCAGCGTGGAGAAGCCCGCGGCGAAGGCGGCCACGCCCCCGACGACCAGCGCCAGGACGCACAGCACGGCCGAGACGATCGCGACGCCAGCCCAGCCTCGCGACCACGTGGGCCGGACGAGGTCGGGGTCCACCTGGACGGTCGTCGGCGGCTGAGCGCTCACGCCTGCTCCCACAGCTCGACGCGGTTGCCGTCGGGGTCGGTGACCCACCCGAACCGGCCGACGCCGTCCATGTCCTGCACCTCGTCGGACACCTGCGCGCCGGTAGCGCGGACCTGGGCGAGCATCGCGTCCAGGTCGCGGACGCGGAAGTTGAGCATCACCTGCTGGGACGGCGACCCGAAGTAGTCGGTGTCCGCGTCGAACGGCGCGAAGACCGTCGGGCCCGGTTCGGGGTCCCACTGACCGTGCTCGTCGGCGCCCAGCCCCAGGACGTCGCGGTACCAGGCACCCAGGGCGGCCGGGTCCGACGAGCGCACGAAGTAGCCACCGATGCCGAGGACGCGTTCCATGCGGCGATCCTGGCAGGCGGGGGTTGCCCTGCGGAACCCTCGAACGGGTGCTTGCCGTCGCACGCGCGGGAATGGGACATTCGGCGCGAGGCGCACGACGACAGGGGCCGACGATGACGCGCACGACGACC
>Ga0160458_100385_pt1 | contig 21407 bp, 16 predicted proteins | sample HID1973I_E6MG_FD_108247 | JGI IMG/M metagenome (GOLD analysis project Ga0160458, IMG submission 108247) | Enriched mosquito-associated microbial communities from UW Madison campus, WI, USA - HID1973I_E6 MG | ecosystem: Host-associated > Arthropoda: Insects > Digestive system > Unclassified ...
CGGCTACACGATCGCCGCCGTCACGACCGGCAAGCCGCTGGCCGTCGGCGGTTCGCTGGGCCGCGCGACGGCCACGTCGCAGGGTGTCGTGCACGCGGCAGCCGCCGCGCTGGCCGACGCCGGGGTCCGGCTCGACGAGGTGTCGGCCGCTGTGCAGGGCTTCGGGAAGGTGGGCTCGCACGCCGCGCGCCCGCTGCACGAGGCGGGGACCAAGGTGGTCGCGGTCAGCGACGAGCACGGCGGCGTCCACGCGCCGGACGGTCTCGACGTCGTCGCCCTGCTCGCCCACGTCGCCGACGGCGGCACCGTCGGCGAGTTCGAGGGCGGGCAGGCCATCAGCAACACCGAGCTGCTGGCGCTCGACGTCGACGTCCTGGTCCCGGCGGCCGTCGAGGGCGTGCTGGACGCGGACAGCGCCGCGCGCGTGAAGGCGCGCTGGGTCGTCGAGGGAGCCAACGGCCCGACGACGACCGAGGGCGACCGGGTGCTGGCCGAGCGCGGTGTCGTCGTCGTCCCGGACATCCTGGCCAACGCCGGCGGCGTGATCGTCTCCTACTTCGAGTGGGTCCAGGCCAACCAGGCGTACTGGTGGACGGAGCAGGAGATCGCCGAGCGGCTCGAGCAGCGGATGGCCGCGTCGTACGGCGCCGTCTCGAGCCTGTCGCGGCGCGAGTCGCTCAGCCTGCGCGACGCCGCCCTGGTGATCGGCGTCCGACGCGTGGCCGAGGCGCACCAGATCCGCGGCCTCTACCCCTGACCCCCCACCCATAGCGTCCGAGCATCTGGTCGCTATTGCGCGCAGATGCTCGGACGCTACGGGTTGTGACTCAGCGCAGGGGGACGTGGATCACCGACGTGGCGGCGTCGAGCGTCGTCGGCTGCGAACCGATCGCGTTCCACACCGCCACCCGGATCGTGCCGCCCTTCAGCGCGGCCAGCGTTCCCTGCTCCCGCACCAGGCCGGCGGCCTGCGTGTAGTGCTCGTCGCCCGGCACCGGGTCGGTGGCGAAGTACCGGTAGACCTCCACGCGGTCGAACGTCCCGTCGCCGGTCAGGTCGTACTGCACCGACACCCTCGTGCCGCTGCCCACGCCCGTGCCGGCGTCGACCGCGAGGTCGAACGCCGTGGAGCCGCCTGTCGGCGCCGCGTTCACGCCCCGCAGCACGTACACGCGTGCGTCCGCCGGCTCCTGCAGGTCGTCGCCCAGGCCCGACGAGCGGGGCACGGTGATCCGGCCCGACGACGGAGCCGTCGACGTCAGGGCGCCGGACGCGCCGAGGTACAGGTTCCCGAGCGACGCGGGTGCCGTGGGCGTCGGTGTCGGCTTCGGGGTCGTCGTCGGTGTCGTCGTCGGTGTCGGCGCCGGTGTGGGCGTCGGTGTGGGCGACGCCGTCGGCGTCGGCGTCGCGGTCGGTGTGGGCGTCGGTGTCGGTGTCGGCGAGGCGGTCGGCGTGGGAGTCGTCCCGCCGTTCGTCGGGCCACCCGGCGCGCTGCCGCCGGACCACGTCTGTGCACCGACGGCCACGGTGCGCCCGGCCGGCACGGCCACGGACCGCCCGTCGCTGAACGTCACGGTGATGGCCGTGTCGTTGACGTTCGCCGCCACGTACGTCCGCTTGCCGTCGCGCACGAAGACGGCGGCGAGCGGGTGGTCGGCGTGCACGGAGCTGTCCAGCACCCCGAGCGTCGCGAGGTTGTCGATCCAGTGGAACGTGTGGGCCTTCGTCTCCCCCTCCTCGACGGTGTACCCAGGCTGCGCGTTCAGCTTGGCGAGCGCGGCCGTCGGGTCACCGAGCGCGAGGTAGCTCCACAGGATGTCCTGCCAGACGGTCGGTTCGCCCCCGTTCGCGGTCACGAGCTCGGCGTAGTTGGCGCGCACGTCGTCGGGCCGCAGCCCCAGGTAGAGGTGTGCACCGGTGATGGGCAGGGTGTTGATGCCCTGGATCATCTCGGGCTCGCCGCTGAACCACGTGGCGTAGGCGCCGCCGTCTCCCCAGATCATGCCGACCGTCGAGTGCCCGAAGCCGGCGGGGATCGCGCCGGAGCCGTCGAACCAGTAGTCCTGGATCGCGGCCGCCTGCGTCGCGTACAGGTAGGCCCCCGCGTCGCGAGCGGCCGTGTCGCCGGTCGCCTGGCCCCACTGCAGCAGCGCGCCGGCGTAGTTCATGCCCTCCGAGCTGGACTCCTGGTTGTTGCCGGCGGCGAAGCCCCCGTGCCCCGAGGCCCAGTCGTGCCCTGCGTAGACGTCGAAGTCACGCAGGTACGGGAACAGCGGGTCGTCGCGGACGTAGCCGTTGGCGTCCCGGATCAGCATCTTCACCATGCCGCCGTACTTCGTCGCCCAGGTCGGGTCGAACCGGGCGAGCGTGGCGGCGGCGGCCACGAAGTAGCCGTAGTGGAAGTGGTGGTCGTTGAGGTCGGTGTCGGACCCGTAGGAGGCGGGGTAGCCGATGAGCGTCCCCCACTGGCTGTCGTAGGCGAACACCTGCGCCGTCTTGCCGGGCGTCGCGGTGAACCAGTCGGTCAGCGAGGCACGCACCCCGGCGAGCAGCTGGTCACGCAGGTCCGTGCGGCCCAGCTGGTCGGCGATCTCCGCGAGCCGCGTGGCCTTTCCCAGCGCCTTGCCCGTCCAGTACGTGTCCGTGGCCGGGATCGGCAGCGCCTCGGCCGTCGCCTGCTCGAGCAGGCCGACCAGACGCGTCCTGTCGGCTCCGCTCCCGGTCGCCACCGCGGGGACCTCAGGCAGCACGCCCGTGAAGGGTGTCGCGGTCGTGAACGACCGCACGCCCGTGTACGCGGTCATCGCACCGCGCGGGGAGACGTAGGTCTGCGCGACCTTCGTGCCGCCGGTCGCCGTCACGTACTGCTGCTGGTGCGGGTAGAGGGCGACGACGGTCCCCCGGTCGGCGCCCTGGCGGGCCTGCGTCGTCAGCGTGTACGTCGTGCGCACCACGGAGGCCGCCTGGTCGTACGCGTAGGTGGCCTTCGTGCCCGTGACCTCGTCGAACGCATAGGGCAGGTAGGCCTGGGCGGCCGCCGTGCGGTCGGCGTCGGTGGCCGACGACGACGTCGGCAACGCCGCCACGGCGAGGAAGCCGGAACCGTTCAGTGCTGACGTCGCGCTCGTCGAGCCGGTGCTCCACGTGCTGCCCGTGGGTGCGTAGGCCGCGTAGTCGTGCCCGCCGGCCGTGAACCCGATCGAACCGCCGTCGCGCCACCAGACCGTCAGCGCGTCGGCGGTCAGCACCGCGTCGCCACCCGTGAGGTGGTACCAGCTGATCGGCAGCCCGTGCCCGATCGTCGCGCGCAGGCTCTTGCCGCCCGACTCCCAGGCGGGCGTGACGGTCCAGTCGCTCCAGCCCGCCACCTTCACGACGGGCGCGTCGAGCCCGCTCACACTCACCAGCACGTCCTGGGAGTACGGGTAGTGGAACTCCCCGATGCCGCCCGACGTGCCGCTCAGCTCCGCCGTGCGCGGCGTGGACAGGCCCAGGCCCTGCGGCGTGGGCTGGTAGGCGACCGGGTGCGCGTACAGCGGTGCGCTCGTCCGGCACTCCCACTTCTTGAACAGCAGGGACGACCACCAGTCGTTGGTGGGCAGCGGACCGCTCGGTGCATCGGCGGTCAACGCGGAGCGCGGGTCGGCGACCATCGCGTCGCAACCCTGCGGCGTCGCCCCCGCGGGCGTCCCCAGGTAGCTGCCGCTGCCGACCGTGTTGACGCCCGGATCCACCGCCTGGCTCGTCGCCGCCCCGGACGGGCCGGCGAGGACGACGACGAGCGCAGCGGCTGCCACTCCCGCGAGCACCGATCGGGCGCGGCGCCGCCGGCCGGGCGGTGGCCCGTCCGCGGCGGTCGTGCCGCGCACGACGGTGGGACCGCCGGCCGTGGCAGGTGGGATCGGTCGGGTGGAATCTGATGACATCGTGGCAGTCCCCGTCCTTCGGCGTCGCCCGCACCGCGTGCCCCCCTGCACACCGGGTCGGACGAATCCGACGAGCGCGCCGTTGCGCCCGTCCAGGGAGCGCTCGGCCCGATCGGTCCCCGTCGGCTGACGGACCACTAGGAGCGCTCCCAAGAACTAGAGCATCACTCTTCCGGGGAAACTGCAACCGCTTCCAGTTTCCCGGGGCGCACGATGGTGCGCGACAGCGGCCCGCGTCAGAACTCGGCCAGGGTGCGGGTCAACGTCACGCTGCCGGTCGGGCCCGCGAGGCACAGCCGGCCCGGCGCGTCCCGATCCTCCGGGTCGACGTCCAGCGGCCCGGCCAGGGTCGCCAGCACGGCGGCCTCGACGCGCATCGCGTCGTCCGGCCCCGCCATCATCGTCGACGCCATCGGGCCGAACGTGACCGTCTCCCCCTCGACGACGAACGTGCCACGCACCCGGTTCACGCCGCTCATGCCGTACACCTGGCCGTCGCCGTCGAACGTGAGCCACGGGGCGTGCGGCGAGCCGGGCGGGACGTCCGCACCGCCCACAGCGGTCACCTGCCAGGTACCGACGAGTCGCAGCATCTCCCGATCATGGCACCGGTGCGCCGCGAAGGAGCGGGCGGAACGGATCGAGGGACGGATCGGCTGGTCGCCGGGGCCTCAGCCGCGGGGCTGCTTGTCCGCCCACGCCGCCAGCTCGACGCGCGGACCCGTGTAGAAGGGGACCTCTTCCCGCACGTGCAGGCGGGCGTCCGTGGCGCGCAGGTCCCGCATGAGGTCGACGATGCGGTGCAGCTCCGGGGCCTCGAACGCCAGGATCCACTCGTAGTCGCCCAGCGCGAAGGCGGACACCGTGTTGGCGCGGACGTCGGCGTAGTCACGGGCGGCGTGACCGTGCTCGACGAGCATCCGGCGGCGGTCGTCGGCGGGCAGGACGTACCAGTCGTAGGACCGCACGAACGGGTAGACGCAGACGTAGTCGCCGGCGTCCTCCCCCGCGAGGAAGGCCGGCACGTGCGCGCGGTTGAACTCCGCGGCGCGGTGCAGGCCGACCACGGACCACACGGGCAGCAGGTAGCGCCCCAGCGCGCTCGCGCGCAGCCGCTGGTAGGCGCCCTGCACCTCCTCGATGGTCTCCGCGTGCCACCAGACCATGAGGTCGGCGTCGGCCCGCAGGCCCGCGACGTCGTACCAGCCGCGGACCACCAGCCCGTCCTGCTCGACGGCGCGCAGGGCCTCGGAGATGAGCTGACCGCGCTCGTCGTCGTCCTCGGGCAGGACGTCCTCGAGCGAGAAGACGGTCCACATGGTGTAGCGGATGGTGGCGTGCAGTGCCTCGACTGCCTCGACGTCGGCGGCGTGGTCGGTCACGGGTCGTTCCTCTCGCGGCGGGGTGCAGCGGCTCGGCTGCTGGAGGTCAGGAGCGGGCGTCGGTGGAGCAGGCGGCAGGCAGGCCCGAGTCGATCCCGGCCTGGCGACGGCAGCAGCCCGGGGCGCACACGGACCGGAACGGCGGCAGCGCGCCGACGGTCGCCCCCACGCGCGTCTCGTCGGGCGTCGGCTCCGCGCCCGCCAGGGCACGGGCGAGCTCCGCCCGCTCGAGGACCAGGTCGACGAGGCCGCGCACGAACGGCTCGCGCACGCCGACGGTGTCCGCGCGCACGGCCGTCAGGCCGAGCCGCTCGCACGTCTCCAGCGCCTCGGTGTCGAGGTCGAACGCGACCTCCATGTGGTCGGAGATGAACCCGATCGGAGACAGCACGACGGACGTCAGACCGTCGGCAGCGAGCTTCTCCAGGTGGTCGTTCACGTCCGGCTCGAGCCACGGCTGGCTGGGCGGGCCGGAGCGCGAGCAGTACGCGAGGTCCCACTCGACGGTGCGCCCCACACGCTCGGAGACGGCGGCCGCGACCGTGGCCGCGACGTCCAGGTGCTGCGCGCTGTAGGTGGCGCCGGAGACGCCGGACGCCGCCTCCATCGTGTCCGGGATGGAGTGCGTGACGAACACGACGCGCGCATCTGCGGGCACCTGCTCCAGGGCCTCGGTGACGGCGTCGACGTTGGCCTGCACGAAGCCGGGGTGGTTGAAGTACGAGCGCACCTTGTCGACGACGAGCGGGTGCTCGTCCTGGCCGAGGTCCGCGGCGAGCGCGTCGAGCGAGCTCCAGAAGTCCTCGCGGTACTGGCGGCAGCCGGAGTACGACGAGTACGCGCTGGTCACGAGCGCGAGGACACGCTGCGCGCCGTCGGCGTGGGCCGCGGCGAGGGCGTCCTTCGTGTACGGCGTCCAGTTCCGGTTGCCCCACACGACGGGCAGGTCGATGCCGCGTCGCGCCAGCTCGTCACGCAGTGCCGTCTGCAGCGCCAGGTTCTGCGCGTTGATGGGGCTCGCACCGCCGAAGTGGTGGTAGTGCTCGGCGACCTCGGCGAGCCGCTCGTCGGGGATGCCCTTGCCCGCGGTCACGTTCCGCAGGAAGGGCAGCACGTCGTCGGGGCCGTCGGGCCCCCCGAACGAGGCGAGCATGAGGGCGTCGTACGGAGCGGTCAGGCTGTGGGGGGACACCCGACGATCATCCCATCCGTCCGCCGTCCGCTCCCGCCGGCAGGGCACCGACCCGGCGTGATCTTGACCCGACACGCTGTCAGGAAGTGTTGTCAGGAAGTGCTGTCAGGAAACGCTGTCGGCAAGCACACGCGGGCCCGGGAAGGGGTCACCTTCCCGGGCCCGCGCGCCGGAGCGTGCCCGTCAGCCCTTGACGGCACCGCCCAGGCCGGCGCCGCGCAGGAACATGCGCTGGAAGATCAGGAACATCGCGATCGGGATGAGCGTCGAGATGGCCAGCGCGGCCATGAGGACGCCGGTGTCGGTGCTCGCCGCGAGCGTGGGCAGGCGCACGGACAGCGGCTGCTTGTCCGGGTCACGCAGCACCAGCAGCGGCCACAGGAAGTCCTTCCAGGACGCGATGACCGCGAACACGGACACGACGCCGAGGATCGGCTTGCTCATGGGCAGCACGATCGACCAGAAGAGCCGGAACGGCCCCGCACCGTCGACGCGCGCCGCCTCGAACACCTCGCGCGGCAGGCTGTCGAAGAACCGGGCGACGAGCACGACGTTGAACGCGCTCGCGCCGGCGGGCAACCAGACGGCCCAGTACGTGTTGATCATCGAGTGCCCGATGATCGGCGGGTGCAGGATCACCAGGTACAGCGGGACCAGCAGCACGACGGCCGGGACGAAGAGCGTCGCGAGCACGGCGCCGTTGATGATCTTCGCCCACCGCGGTCGCAGGACCGACAGCACGTAGCCGCCGGTGGTCGCGACGACCATCTGCGTCAGCCACGACCCGGCCGCCACGACGACCGTGTTCCAGAAGTACTTGCTGATCTGGATGTCGTTCCACGCCGCGGTGACGTTGGACCATGCGACCCCGTTGGGGAACCAGCCCAGCGGGTCCGCGTTGATGTCCATCGTCGGCGTGATCGCGAACTTCGCGAGCAGCACGATCGGGCCCAGGCCCCACAGGACCAGGATCACGGCCATCACGACGTGCAGCGTGGTCCACGTGTACTTCACGGACGGGCGGCGCCAGTCGGCCGACGAGAGCGCGCCACGGTCCTCCTGCGGCGCGCTGGGCTTGCGTCGGCGGTCCGCGCGCTGGGTCATGACGGGCACACCCGTGGTGGTCGGCTCACCCGTGGTCGGTCCCGGCAGCGGCACCGGGTTCACGTTGCCGCGGTTGTCGATGGTGGTCACGAGGTGCTCCAGCTCCGGGTCAGACGGAAGTACACGAGGGACATGACGGCCAGGAAGACGGCCAGCAGCAGGCTCAGCGCGGTCGCCATGCCGTAGTTGCCGCCCAGGCTGTTGGCGAACGCGTACTGGTAGATCAGCAGCAGGACCGTCAGCGTCGACTTCTCCGGGCCGCCGCCGGTGAACAGGTACGGCTCGAGGAAGACCTGCGCGGTCCCGATGATCTGCAGGATGAGGGTGATGAGCAGGATCCCGCGCAGCTGCGGCATCGTGACGTGCCAGACCTTGCGCCAGACGGAGGCCCCGTCGACCTCGGCCGCGTCGTAGAGCTCCGGGGGGACGCTGGTCAGCGCCGCCAGGTAGATGATCACGGTGCCGCCGGCAGCGGCCCAGGTGGCCTCGAGCACCAGCGAGGGCATGGCCATCGTCGACGAGTTCAACCAGTCGTACGGACCCAGCCCCACCCACCCCAGGATGGTGTTGAAGACCCCGGACTCGGTGGGGTCGTAGAAGAACTTCCACAGCAGCACGGCGACGACGGGCGGGACGACGACCGGCAGGTAAGCGAGGGCCGAGAAGACGCCCTTGCCCCGGCGCAGCTCGCTCATCAGCACCGCGGCGACGAGCGGCACCGGGTACCCGAAGACGAGGGCCAGCAGCGCGAAGTAGATCGTGTTGCGGATGGCCACCGGCAGGTCGGGGTCGGAGAAGACGAGCTGGAAGTTGTCCCAGCCCACCCACTCGCTGACGATCAGGTTGGTCTTCTGGAAGCTCATCACGACGGCCCGCACGATGGGGCCCCAGGAGAAGACGGCGAACGTGATCAGCAGCGGCAGCGCGAAGACCAGCGAGCTGAGCCCGCCCCCGCGCACCCACGTCAGGGGGTTGCGCGTCCGGTGCCGCTGGTGCACTCGGAAGCCTCCCGGGCGCGGGGCCTTCGTCAGGACGACGTCGTCCGTGGTCATGCTGACCTTCCTTCGGTGCGGGAACGGTGGTGCGGGCGGTGCCCGGCCTCAGCAGCATCTGGGGCCGGGCACCGCCTGTCGATCAGGTGATCCGGTCGATCACGTGCGCGGACGGATCACTTGCTCTGGTCGATCTTGGCCTGGCTCGCCTTGTTCGCCTTGTCCAGCAGCGAGTCGAAGTCAGGGTTGTCCTTGGTGATCGCCGCCTGCACGATCGGGAACAGCAGGGCGTACGTGTCCTGCGTCGCGCGGGCCGCCTCGGGGATCAGCGGCTGCGTGAACATGACGTCGGTGTAGCCCTTCATGTTGTCCAGAGGGACGTTGATGTAGTCCTTGATCCACGTGAGGGACTCCTGGTACTTCTCCTGCGACAGGATCGGCAGCACCGGGGTGCCGACGGCCTGCGGCGGCTTCGCGTCCGCGAGAACCTTGGCGTCGGCGACGGCCTGGTCCTGGTCGCTCAGCTTGGCCAGGTACCAGAAGTCGATCCACTTGACCGCGGCGTCCTTCTCCGCGTCGCTGGCGTCGGGCCGGACCCCGGCGTACGTGCCACCCGTCAGGGTGCCCGCCTCCGGGTTCGAGCTGTCGGACGGCAGCGCCGTCAGGCCGTAGTCGAAGTTGTCCTTCGTGACGCCGTTGTTCTGGACCAGCGCGCTGTAGATGTCGGAGCCCGACGTGTACATCGCGAACTTGCCGGCCGCGAACGCCGCGTTGGTGGTGTCCCACGCCAGGCCGGCGTCGGGGTACAGCGAGCCGTCCTTCTTGAGGTCGGACAGGAACTGCAGCGAGGCCTTGACCTGCGGGTCCGTCAGCGTCGCGGTGTACGTGCCACCGCTCTCCGTCTGGACGCGACCGCCGCGGGAGTAGGCAGCCGCGACGAGCTGCCAGCCGCCCGCGTTGTCCTTGGCCATCATCCCGTAGCCGGCCTTGCCGGTCTTGTCCTTGATGGTCTTCGCGTCCGCGCGGACCTCGTCCCAGGACGTCGGCGGCTTGTTCGGGTCCAGACCCGCGTCCTTGAACAGCTTGCGGTTGTAGTGCAGCGCGACGCTGTAGAACGACTTGGCCGGCACGGCGTAGACCTTGCCGTCCTCGCCCTCACCGCCCTTGAGGATCAGCGGGTTGAAGTCGTTGGCGTACGGCAGCGCCTTGACCTGCGCGTCGACGTCGGCCAGCTGGCCGTTGGCGATCAGCGTCTTGGTGTCCGTCGCGGGCACCTCGAAGACCGTCGGCAGCGTGCCACCGGCCAGGTCAGCGGCGAACGTCGTCGGCAGCCACTGGTACTCCTTGGACTTCACCGTGATGTTCGGGTACTTCGCCTCGAACTGGGTGATGCGCTCGTTGAGCGCGTCGACGGCCGACTTCTCGGCCCCCGGCAGCAGACCGGCGACCTCGATGGTCACCGGCTGGTCCGCGGCGGGCGAGCTTGCGTCGCCGCTCGGCGACCCGGTGCCGCTGGGCGTCGCCGCGTCGTCGTCGTTGCTGCTGCACGCTGCGAGCAGGCCCAAGGACATGGTCCCGGCCATGACGAGCGCGGTGGTGCGATTGAACCTCATCGTCACTCCTTCGTGAGGTACGTCCTGACCGGTGTCAGGTCCGCGATGTGGAACGTGAACTTGTGTACTGCATCAGTGCGGTTCTTGCGTACCGACCGGGCCGGGGCTACTGCGGAACGTCCCGGACCGGACCGGTGTGTACGGGTGGTGCGCGATCGTCCGTGCGGACGTCAGGGGGTGAGGCGTAGCCACACGGCGGTGTCGCGCGGCAGCTTCCCTGCCACGAGCGGGGCGCTCGCGAGCAGGAGATCGGTGTGCTCCGGCAGGTCCGCCGGATCGTTCCCGAGGTTGACGACGCAGGCGATCTCGCCCCGGCTGAACGCCAGGACGTCGTCGTCGCTCCGCAACCACGTCAGGGGGCCGTCGCCCAGCGACGGCTCGGCGTGCCGGCGGGCCAGCACGTCGCGGTACAGGTGCAGCATCGACGACGAGTCCGCCGACTGCGCCTGCACGGTCAGGTCCGCCCACGCGGCGGGCTGCGGCAACCACGGCTGCGCGTCGACGCCCGCCGGGCTGAACCCGAACGGCGCCTCGCTCCCGGACCACGGCAGCGGCACGCGGCAGCCGTCGCGCCCGGGGTCGACGCCTTCGGAGCGGAAGTGCATGGGGTCCTGGATGAGCTCGCGCGGCAGGTCCTCGACCTCCGGCAGGCCCAGCTCGTCGCCCTGGTAGAGGTAGAGCGAGCCTGGCAGCGCTGCGGTCAGGAGCGCCGCCGCCCGGGCGCGTCGCCTGCCGACCTCCAGGTCCGTCGGCGTGCCGAACCGCTTGGCCGTGAACGCGAACGAGCTGTCCTCGCGGCCGTACCGGGTCACGGGACGGGTCACGTCGTGGTTGGACAGGACCCAGGTGGCGGGCGCCCCCACGGGACCGTGCGCGGCGATCGTCATGTCGATCGACTCGCGCAGCTGCTTGGCGTCCCAGGGTCGGGCCATGAAGTCGAAGTTGAACGCCGTGTGCATCTCGTCGGGCCGCAGGTACTGCGCGAACCGCGCGCGGTCCTGCAGCCACACCTCGCCGACCAGGACGCGCGTGCCCTCGTAGGAGTCGGCGACGGCGCGCCAGGCGCGGTAGACGTCGTGGATCTCGTCGCGGTCCACGTGCGGGTGCTCCCCGGGCACGGCGTGCTCCGCGTACTCCGGCAGCGAGCCGTCCTTGATGAGGAGCGCGGCGGAGTCGATCCGGATGCCGGCGACGCCGCGGTCGAACCAGAACCGCAGCACGTCCTCGAACTCGCGGCGCACGTCCGGGTGGTCCCAGTTGAGGTCGGGCTGCTGAGGAGCGAACAGGTGCAGGTACCACTCCCCCGGTGTCCCGTCGGCGTTCGTGGTCCGCGTCCACGTGCTGCCCTGGAAGTCCGAGACCCAGCTGGTCGGCATCTGCTCGCCGTGCTCGCCCTTGCCGGGGTGGAACCAGAACCGCGCCCGCTCCGGGGAGCCCGGTGCGGAGGCCAGCGCCGCCTGGAACCAGGCGTGCTGGTCGGAGACGTGGTTGGGGACGATGTCGATGATGGTGCGGATCCCGAGCGCGAGCGCCTCCTCGACGAGCGCCTCGGCCTCGGCCAGGGTCCCGAACGCCGGGTCGATGGCGCGGTAGTCGGCCACGTCGTAGCCACCGTCGGCCAGCGGCGAGGCGTACCAGGGCGTCACCCAGATCGCGTCGATGCCGAGGTCGCGCAGGTACGGCAGGCGAGCCCGGATGCCCGCGATGTCGCCGGTGCCGTCGCCGTTCCCGTCGGCGAAGCTGCGCGGGTAGACCTGGTAGATCACCGCACCGCGCCACCAGGTGGGGTCGGTCTCGGGTTGGGCGTGCGCCACGGGGAGCTCGTCTCTCGCGGGCCGTCGACGTCGTCGTCAGCCGGTGGGTCGGTCTGCACTCCAGGGCCGACTCGGCTGCCGGCAGCTGCGCTGCGCCGACGATCCGGGGGACGTCCCTGTCGTGTGGATGACACTAAAGGACCGGACTGAAAGTGCGCAAGAACCTGACAGTGGCGTTATCGAAGTGTGACCGTGACGCCGATCGAACTGAATGGCTGGCTGTCACCCGCTGGCGTGGCGCACGCCACACACAGCAACGTCCGAGCATCTGATCGTTACTGCGACCGGATGCTCGGACGTTGCGAGAGGTGATAGCGGGCTCCCGCGGGCGGCGCGGGGTCAGGTGCGGAACGAGGTCAGGCGTTGCGTGCCGCCGGGGCCGGGCCGGTGGAGCCGCGCACGACCAGCTCAGGCTCGAAGAGCAGCTCCTCCTGCGGCACCGACGCGCCGTTGATCTGGCTCACGAGCAGGTCGATCGCGGCGCGTCCCATCGGCTCGATCGGCTGGCGCACGGTCGTCAGCGGAGGCTCGGTGCAGTTCATGAACGCCGAGTCGTCGTAACCGACGATCGAGATGTCCTCCGGGACGCGCAGCCCCGACCGGCGCGCGGCCCGGATGGCGCCCAGCGCGAGCGGGTCGCTGGCACACACGATGCCCGTGACACCCTCCTTGATCAGGCGCGTCGCCGCCGCCTGACCGCTCTCCAGCGAGTACGCGGAGCGCACGACGTGCCGGTCCTCGAGCTCGATGCCGAGCCGCTGCGCCACCGTCTGGGCGGCGCGCAGCTTGCGCTCCGAGGGCACGTGGTCGACGGGGCCGAGCACGAGGCCGATCGTGGTGTGCCCGAGCGATGCGAGGTGTCCCACGGCCTGCTCGATCGCGACCTCGTCGTCGCACGAGACCCGGGGGAACTCGAGGTCCTCGATCGAGGCGTTGATGAGGACGACGGGCAGGTTGCGGCCGGTCAGGCGGTCGTAGTGACCGTGCAGGGCGTCGCGCTGCGCGTAGTTGCCACCGGCGAAGACGATGCCCGAGACCTGCTGCCCCAGCAGCAGCTCGACGTAGTCCGCCTCGGACACGCCGCCCGCGGTCTGCGTACACAGGACCGGCGTGAAACCCTGCTGCGCGAGGGCGCCGCCGACCACCTCGGCGAACGCGGGGAAGATGGGGTTCTGGAGCTCGGGGAGCACGAGCCCGACGAGGCGGGCGCGCTCGCCGCGCAGCTTCGTCGGGCGCTCGTAACCGAGCACGTCGAGCGCGGTGAGGACCGCCTCGCGCGTCTGCTCCGACACGCCCGGCTTGCCGTTCAGCACGCGGCTGACGGTGGCTTCCGAGACGCCGACCTTGCGTGCAACCTCTGCGAGACGCCGTGACATGCGCCCACTGTAGTGGCTGGGAGCGCAAGTCGCTTGCAGTTCATTGCAAGCCGTTCACCACCGCGTGTCGGGCCGTCACGGACATCACCTGCTCTCGCAGTGCGGGGCCGGACGTGCGCGCCTAGCCTCGAGACGTGCGCGGGGCAGCGCGACCACCCCGCCCGACGAAGGAGCACGCCAGAGAGCATGGACGCGGACCGTCGTACCAGGACGGCGCTGGGGCGCCGCTACCAGGTCGAGTCGCGCCTCGGGTCCGGGGGCTCCGGCGAGGTCTTCCGGGCGACCGACCTGCGCGTCGGGCGCTCCGTCGCGCTCAAGGTCTTCACGCTCGACGACGCCACCCCCGCCGACGTGCGCCGCTACGCGCAGGAGGCTCGCGTGCTGGCCGGCCTGTCCCACCCCGGGCTCGTCGCGCTGCTGGACGTGGGCGCCGACGTGGACCGCGAGCGCGGCCCGGTCGCGTTCCTCGCCATGGAGCTGATCGAGGGCACGACGCTGCGCGAGGTCATCGCACGGGGCCCGGTCTCGGCACAGGACACCGCGGCGATCGGGCACCAGATCGCCGTCGCGCTCGACCACGCCCACGCCGCCGGCGTGGTCCACCGGGACATCAAGCCGTCCAACGTTTTGGTCACGCCCCCCGACCGCAACCCCGTCGTGAGCGGGCGGGGCGGGCCCACCGTCGTGCTCGCCGACTTCGGCATCGCGACGAGCGGTGCGGCGCGCGGGACCGGACGAGCGCCCGCCGGCTCGTCGGGGACCGCCGGCTACCACAGCCCGGAGCAGGCACTCGGTGCCGACGTCGGGCCCGCCTCCGACGTGTACTCGTTGGGACTCGTCCTGCTGGAGTGCCGCACCGGGACGCGCGCCTACCCCGGCGCGCCGCTGGCCAGCTCCCTGGCGCGGCTGCTCGAGCCCGTGACCGTCCCGACGAGCCTGGGACGCGGCTGGTCCCGCCTCCTGGGCGCGATGACGTCGATGGAGCCCGACGAGCGCCCGCCGCTCGCCGAGGTCGTCGAACGCCTCGACACGCTGCGCGGCCAGGACTGAGGAGCCCGGGCGTCAGGCCGAGAGCGCCGACACGCGCTCGAGCTCGTCGCCCACCTCGTCGGCCCACCGGCGCACGGCGGCGAGGTCGCGGTGGTCCCCCGCCCGGGCGCGCGCACCCGCGATGATCGCCCGTTCCGCGAAGGACAGCGCCGAGACGTCGAGGCGGCCGCGGAAGCTGCGGTGGCCGTACGCGCCGACGGACCTCACCATCGCGGCGATCTCGTGCGGGCTGTTCGCGGCGGCCGCCGGCTGACCCGCCAGGCCCGACGAGAAGAACCACACGTGCCGCGTCGCCAGCGCCCGCGACTCCCGCTCGACGTAGGCGCGGGCCGCGGGGAGCCAGTGGCCCGTGTAGACCGCGGAGCCGACGATCACGGCGTCGTAGCCGGTCACGCCCGGGGCCTCGCCCGGCGCGGCGACGTCCACCACGGCGCCGCGATCGCGCAGGACGTCCGCGGCCGTGTCCGCGATCTCGCGCGTCGCGCCGTGCCTCGAGGCGACCACCAGCAGAACTCGTGCGTCCATCGCGTGCTCCTCGGATCGGGGACCTTCATCGTCACGTGCGACGACGCACGGCACGTGGGCCCGAGGTCCTTGGTCAGGCGATGTCGGCCTGGCCTGCGCGGAGCTTGTCGGTGAGTGCCCGCAGCGCGGCGAGCTCGTCGGCGTCGAGCGCACCGCCCACGTACCGTCGGATCGACTCGGCGTGGCGCCGGCCGACCTCGCGCTGCACGGATCGGCCCCGCGCGGTGAGGGTCACCGCGACGCCCCGACCGTCGCCCGGCACCGGGTCGCGCGTCACCAGGCCGTCGACCTCCAGCCGCTCGACGAGCCGCGACAGGCTCGGCTGCGTGAGCAGGCTGTTCTCGGCCAGCTCGCGCAGCCGGGCCGACCCTCCCGGGCACGTCGTGAGCGTGAAGAGCACGTCGTACTCGCGCAGGGACACCTCGCCCCACACGTCGTCGGCCTGGAACCGGCGCATGAGCGTCACCTGGGCGCGGAACAGCGACTCCCAGGCCTGCGTCGTCTCGCGCACCCCGGGTAGCGCCCGATCCTGCGTCATGCGTGCTCCCTCGTCGGTCCATGCGTCTGCATGGACCAACCCGCACGGCTCGCGGGGTGTTCCCAGTAGCCTGACCTCATGAGCAGCGCGGACACGGCAACCGGGACCACCTACCTGCTGGTCGACGGCGAGAACATCGACGCGACGCTGGGCTCCAGCATCCTGGGCGGGCGACCGACGTCCGAGCAGCGGCCCCGCTGGGACCGCATCCGGGACTTCACGCGCTCCGCGTGGCAGCAGCCCGTCAAGGGGCTGTTCTTCCTCAACGCGTCGAACGGCACGCTGCCGATGTCGTTCATCCAGGCGCTCACCGCCATCGACTTCCGCGTGATCCCGCTGTCCGGCGAGTCGTACGAGAAGGTCGTCGACATCGGCATCAAGCGCACGCTCGCGGCGCTCGCCGAGCGACGGGGCGACGTGATGCTGGCGAGCCACGACGGCGACTTCGCGCCCGAGCTGGAGGCCCTGGTCGACGCGGGCGACCGTCGAGTCGGCCTGCTCGCGTTCCGCGAGTTCACCAGCACCCAGCTGGCGGGCCTCACGTCGCGCGGCCTGCAGCAGTTCGACCTCGAGTACGACGTCGCCGCGTTCAACATCTCGCTGCCCCGCCTGCGGATCATCCCGGTCGACGAGTTCGACCCGCTGAACTTCATCTGACGCCCCGTCGGGCCACCCGACGTGGCCCAGATCACAACGCGATAACGCTTATCTGGTACTCGGCCCGTTTTACCTAGTACCGGCTGGCCTAGGTGTTCGCCGCGTTGGTAGACAAGCCGCGGTCTCGTCCTGGGAGGACGCGCGCGCCGCCGTCAACGGCGCCGGCGCCACGTGCGCGCCCTCCCCGGACGGCCGACGGTCCAGGTCTTCCAGCGGTTCACCACATCGAGGTGGTCATGAGGCGGTACATCCTGGCGGGGGTCACCCTCGCCGTCCTGACGACGTTGCTCGTCGTCCTGTCCGACGCCCTGGGGCTCGACACCGAGGGCGTCGCGCTGCTCGGTGGTGCCCTGGGCGGGGCGTTGGGCCTCGTGCCCGACCGATCGCCGGCGCAACGTGCCGGCGCGTTCCTGATCGGGTTCGTCGTCGCCTGGGCGGGTTACGCGCTGCGCGCGGCCGTGCTGCCCGACGCGACCGCCGGGCGGGCCGTCGCCGTGCTCGTCGTGCTGCTCGTCTGCCTGGCCGTGGGGGCCGCGACGCGCGGCCGCCTGCCGCTGTGGGCGACCCTGCTCGGGGCCGCCGCGATGGCGGGTGCGTACGAGACGACGTACGCCGCCGACCCGACCGCGTTCCTCTCGTCGTCGGCCACCACCGCGACCTCGATCCTGGTCGCCGCGGGCGCCGGCTTCGTCGCGACCGCGCTGCTCGGCCCCCAGATCCAGCACGAGCGCGAGCTCGAGCGCTCGACCGACGACGCCGCCCGCACGGCGCCCCGCCACACGGCCCAGGCTTCCGCACCGGCCGTCCCCGCGGCCGCCGCACCAGCCGTCGCTCGCGACGCGGACACCCCCGCCACCGGCACCCCGAGCGTCGCCCGCCGCGAGGGCAACGCCTGGCACCTTCCCCTGCAGCCCCCGACGGAGGCCTGACGTGCGCCGCTCCACCCTCACCACCGCTGCGGCCATCGCCGCGGTCCCCCTGATCGTCGCCGTCAGCGCCCCGCCGGCCCTCGCGGCCGACGACGGCGACGTCGCCGTCACCAACACCGAGACCGTGCAGGCCCACCTGGACGCGACGGGGTCGCTGCAGGACGCGCGCATCTACGACCAGCTCGCGCTGTCCGGCCACGGCACCGCGCAGATCTCCAACCCCGTCTCGACGCACGGCCTGCGCAACCTCGACGGGTTCGGCGGCTACCGGGTGGTCGACGGGAACGTCGTCGCGGACGTGAGCGTGGACGGCGAGCGCCGCCTGCGCTCGGTCAGCGACTACGACCAGCAGCTCCCGCTCAAGGTCGAGATCACCTACACCCTGGACGGCAAGCCGGTGAAGCCCGGGTCCGTCGTCGGGAAGTCCGGTGAGCTGGCCGTGCACTTCACGGTCACGAACCAGACCGCCAAGCAGGAGCAGGTCAGCTACGACGACGGCAAGGGCGGCACGACGACGTCGACCGAGACCACCGTCGTGCCGATGATCGGCCAGCTCGTCACGGTCCTGCCGTCGACGTTCACCGACGTGCGGTCCGACGAGGCGGGCATGGCCGGCGACGGCCGGGGCGGCACGCAGATGACCTACCAGATGACGCTGTTCCCGCCGATCGGCTCCCCCACCGCCGAGTTCGGCTACACGGCGCAGATCACGCACGGCCGGGTGCCCGCGGCGACGCTGACGTCCATGCCCGTCTCGCCGCTCGACTACCCGTCGTTCAAGGGCGGCTCTGCCAGCTACAAGGCGGGCGCCGACAGCGGCGTCGAGCTCACGTCGGGCGCCGTGCAGATCGACGACAACGTCCTCAAGCTCCGCGACGGCGCCGCCCAGGTGCTCGACGGCATCATCCAGCTCGGCGACGGCGCCGACCAGCTCTCGCAGGGCCTGACCGACCAGGCCGCGCCGGGCGCGAAGGAGCTGGCGACGGGCCTGAACGACAAGCTCGCACCGGGTGCCGCCGAGCTGTCCGGAGCATTGTCCGGGAAGATCGACCCGGGTGCCTCGGACCTCGCCAAGGCACTCTCCGGTCAGCTCCAGCCGGGATCCACCGCCTTGTCGCGCGCGCTCCGCAAGCAGATCACCCCCGGCGCGAAGCAGCTCGCCGACGCCGTCAACGATCAGCTCTTCCCCGGCAACGCCGCGCTCGCCGACGGCCTCAACGACCAGATCGCGCCAGGAGCGGCCACGCTCGCCGACGGTCTGAACGACCAGCTGGCTCCGGGTGCCGCCTCTCTGGCCGAAGGTCTGAACACGCAGCTCGCTCCTGGGGCCTCGACGCTCGCCGAGGGCCTCGGCAAGGCCGCGCCCGGAGCAGCCGCGCTCGCCACCGGCGCGAAGAAGCTCGACGACGGGCTGACCGCGGCCACCACCGGCGCCCCTGCCCTGCTCGCCGGGGTCGACCAGGTCTCCGGCGGCCTCGCGCAGGTGGATGCCGGGCTGGCCAAGCTCAGCACGACGATCGGCGGCCTCCCCGACAACGCCGACGTCAAGAAGCTGGTGGCGGGCGTCGCGAAGCTGGAGGCCACCTTCGCGTCCGACGGCGAGCTGCGGGCCGGCGTCGCGGAGCTTCGCGAGAAGGTGGCCGGCGACGGCACACCCACGAACCCGGGCGCAGGAGCGGCGCTGACGAAGCTGGGCGGCGGCACCGCCGCGCAGGGCACGAGCGTGAAGGCCCAGGTGCAGAAGCTCAGCACCCTCGCGGCAGAGCTGCGTGGCACCGGCGACCCCGCCGACGCAGCGACCGCCGACGCGCTCGGACCGATCATCACGTCCCTCGCGACCAGCGGCGCCACTCTCGAGGCCTACGGCACCAACGTCAAGGGCGTGGGCGACGAGTTCACGGCGAGCATCCCGGAGATCGACGCGCTGGCCGGAGGACTGGCACAGACCGAGGGCGGCCTGACTCAGGTCGACACCGGGCTCGCCTCCCTGCTCGCGACCGTCGTCGGCGGCGTCCAGCAGGCGGTCGGCACGGCGGGTGACGTCCCCAACACGACCGATCCGACGAGGACGACGCTGCGCGGCGGCATCCACGGTCTGCAGGCGGGCGCCGGCAAGCTCAAGACGGGTGGGACCACCCTGTCCGACGGTCTCGCCGAGCTCTCCGCAGGAGCGAACCAGCTCAACTCCGGTGCCGCGACGCTCTCGGCCGGCGTGAAGGATGCAGCCGACGGGTCCACGCGGTTGTCGAGCGGGCTCGCTGCCGCGGCATCCGGCTCCACCCAGGTCTCGGAAGGCATCGACGCCGCGGCCGAGGGCTCGGCCAACCTCGCGGACGGCACCGCGCAGGCCGCGGACGCAGCCGGGCAGCTCGCGGACGGCGCCGACCAGGTGGGCGGAAAGCTCGACGAGCTGCACGCCGGACTCGTCACGGCATCCGACGGTTCGTGGAAGATCACCGGCGGCATCGGCAAGGCGTCGGACGGTGCGACCAAGCTCTCGGCCGGGATCAGCAAGGCGAGCACCGGGTCACAGGCGCTCGCATCGGGCGCCGCCGACGCCGCGGCCGGATCGCAGACGCTCTCCGAGGGCATCAGCGACGCGGCCGACGGCAGCAAGAAGCTGGCCGACGGCCTGGCCACGGCCAAGGAGAAGACGCCGGGCCTCGTGGACGGGGCGCAGCAGCTGTCCGACCAGGGCACGTCCAAGCTCGTCTCGACGGGCGAGGACACGGCGACGTCGTACGGCGCCAAGTACGCGGTGCTCGTGGCCGGCGCCAAGCGTGCCGAGACCGAGGGCATGGCCGTCGGGGCCCCGCAGGGTGCGACGTCGGCGACCGCCTACTCGATCGAGATCGCGGGCGCCGACGGCGAGGGCGCGAGCTCGGTCGGTCGCTTGATCCTCGCGATCGTGCTGTTCGCGGGCGGCGCCGGACTGGCGACGTTCGTCCGGCGGCGCTGGGTCTGAGTCCCCCGGTCGAAGGGGCGGGCATCCACGGATGCTCGCCCCTTCGTCGTGCCCGGGTGCGCGTCGCGGCGCCTTCTGGCCGGTCCCGGCGTCAGCAACCAGCCGCACCTGTGACCAGAGTGACGCGTGTGACGGGTTCGGGACACCAGGGGCGGACTCCTGTCACAGGTGCGGCTGGTTCGTGACGCGACCGGCCGCCGGCAGCGGGGCGCGCCGGCTCCCCGGCGGACGAGGAGTCAGCCGGCGAAGGAGCGGGTGAGCTCGTCGTCGATGAGGAACTCGACGTGGTCGTGGTGGTCCGGGTCGGCGAGCATCGCGACACCGTGCGCGGCGAGCGGGACCTCGAAGAACGACGGCCCCTCGGCCGGGCGCGAGACGAGCTGCGAGTCGTCGCGCGCGACGTCGGGGTCGTCCCTCGAGGCGAGCACCAGCAGCGGCCCGGTGTAGTCGACCGAGGTCGAGCGCGCGTCCATCCCCTCGAAGCGCGACGGAGGACTCAGTGCGACCACGCCGACGGCGCCGAGCTCCTGCGCCATCGCCACCACGTAGGTGCCGCCCTTGGACGCGCCGACGAGCGCGACCTTCTCGACACCCGCCTGGTGCAGCGCGTCCACGGCGGATCGCATCGCGGCCTCGCCCTTGATGTTCCCGGTGCCCGGCCACGTGAACGTCGCGACCCGGTACCCCTTGCTGACCAGGTGCTTCGCCTCCGACGCCCACTGGCACCAGTCGCCGCCGTTCTGCGGCGCGAGCACCACGCCCTGGCTCCCGCCCGCGGTCACCGCGACGGCCGTCGTGACGTCCCCGGACGTGACGGCGACCGCCTGCGTCCCGGACGGCAGGCAGTCCGGCGCCTTGGCGGACGTCATGCCGGCCGCCCCGCTCGAGGCCGTCGCAGGACCCGGGCTCGGGGCGTCGGCCGAGCAGGCGCTGGCGGTGAGCGCCACCGCGAGCAGGGCGCAGCAGGCGAGCCCGGTCCGCATCGGCAGGGCACGTCGGGACGTCACGTCGGTGTGCACGCCCACGTTCCTACGGGGTGTGCGGGCCGAGGGCAAGGGCCGTCCCATCGTTTGGTTACCAGGCTGTCAGTCAGACGCAGGCGTCGAACCGGTCCAGCACGATCTGCGCGAGGCGCGGGTCGGGTGCCAGCGGCGCGCTCACGACGTCCGCACCTGCCTCCAGCACGCGGTCGTGGAAGTAGCCGGGCGCCAGCAGGTAGGAGGCGACGACGACGCGTCCGCCGGGGGTCAGCCCCGCGCGCGCATCGGCCACCGCCTGCGGGACGGTCGGGCTCGCGCCCGCGCCGTACCCGATGGTCACGGGCTGCTCGAGGGCGTCCGTCAG
>Ga0160458_100395_pt1 | contig 20949 bp, 19 predicted proteins | sample HID1973I_E6MG_FD_108247 | JGI IMG/M metagenome (GOLD analysis project Ga0160458, IMG submission 108247) | Enriched mosquito-associated microbial communities from UW Madison campus, WI, USA - HID1973I_E6 MG | ecosystem: Host-associated > Arthropoda: Insects > Digestive system > Unclassified ...
CGATTTGATATCGGTGTTCCTTTTCTTGAGCACATGCTGGACCAGATCGCCCGTCACGGGCTGATCGACCTGGATATTGTCAGCAAGGGCGACCTGCATATCGACGACCACCACACCGTGGAAGACGTTGGTATCACCCTGGGTCAGGCCTTTGCCAAAGCCATCGGCGACAAAAAAGGCATCCGTCGCTACGGCCACGCCTATGTGCCGCTCGATGAAGCGCTGTCGCGTGTGGTGATCGACTTTTCCGGTCGTCCTGGCTTGCAGATGCATGTTCCCTACACCCGCGCCACCGTCGGGGGCTTCGACGTTGACCTGTTCCAGGAATTCTTCCAGGGCTTCGTCAACCATGCGCTCGTCAGCCTGCACATCGACAACCTGCGTGGCACCAACACCCACCACCAGATCGAAACCGTGTTCAAGGCTTTCGGCCGCGCATTGCGCATGGCTGTAGAGCTCGATGACCGCATGGCCGGTCAGATGCCGTCGACCAAAGGCGTTCTGTAATGCAGACGGTCGCGGTTATCGATTACGGCATGGGCAACCTGCACTCGGTGGCCAAAGCCCTCGAGCACGTCGGTGCCGGCAAGGTCCTGATCACCAGTGATGCCAACGTCATTCGCGAAGCCGACCGGGTGGTTTTCCCCGGCGTCGGCGCGATTCGCGATTGCATGGCTGAGATCCGTCGCCTGGGCTTTGATTCGCTGGTGCGTGAAGTCAGCCAGGACCGCCCGTTCCTTGGCATCTGCGTCGGCATGCAAGCCTTGCTCGACAACAGTGAAGAGAACGACGGCGTCGACTGCATCGGCCTGTTCCCAGGCGCGGTGAAGTTCTTCGGCAAGGACCTGCATGAAGACGGCGAGCATCTGAAAGTCCCTCACATGGGCTGGAACGAAGTGAAGCAGACGGTCACGCACCCGCTGTGGCACAACATTCCGGACCTGGCGCGTTTTTACTTCGTGCACAGCTACTACATCGCTGCCGCCAACGCGCGCCAAGTGGTGGGTGGCGGTCACTACGGTGTCGATTTCGCCGCAGCGCTGGCCGAGGGCTCGCGTTTCGCCGTGCAGTTTCACCCGGAGAAGAGCCATACCCATGGCCTGCAATTGCTGCAGAACTTCGCCGCGTGGGATGGTCGCTGGTAAATGGCTGCCAAGAAAAAGCCGCCGATCCTGACCCTCACTCCCGAGCAGGAGAACGAGGCCAATCATAAGATCAAACGCTTCATGGAAGATCGCTTCGAACTCGACTTGGGTTCGTTCGAAGCGGCTGAAATCCTTGAGCTGTTTACCCGTGAAATTGCTCCGCATTATTACAACAGGGCGATTTTCGATGTGCAGACGCACCTCAAAGAGAGGTTCGAAAGCATCGAAAGCGACTTGTGGGCGCTCGAGAAAAACTGATTTCCGAGCGAAGCTGAATACTCGAATTTGAAGGTTTGCCAGATGCTGATTATTCCCGCTATCGATCTCAAAGACGGTGCCTGTGTTCGTCTGCGCCAGGGCCGCATGGAAGATTCCACAGTGTTCTCCGATGACCCGGTGAGCATGGCGGCCAAGTGGGTGGAGGGCGGTTGCCGTCGTCTGCATCTGGTCGATCTGAACGGCGCTTTCGAAGGCCAGCCGGTCAATGGTGAAGTCGTCACCGCCATCGCCAGGCGTTACCCGAACCTGCCAATCCAGATTGGCGGTGGTATCCGCTCCCTGGAAACCATCGAGCACTACGTGAAAGCCGGCGTGAGCTACGTGATCATCGGCACCAAAGCCGTAAAAGATCCGGCCTTCGTCGCCGAAGCCTGCCGCGCGTTTCCGGGCAAGGTGATCGTCGGTCTGGATGCCAAAGATGGTTTCGTCGCCACCGACGGCTGGGCTGAAATCAGCACCGTTCAAGTGATCGATCTGGCCAAGCAATTTGAAGCCGACGGCGTGTCCGCGATCGTTTATACCGACATCGCCAAAGACGGCATGATGCAGGGCTGCAACGTTCCGTTTACCGCTGCACTGGCCGCTGCCACGAAGATCCCGGTGATCGCCTCCGGCGGCATCCACAACCTGGGTGACATCAAGTCGCTGCTCGACGCCAGAGCGCCAGGCATCATCGGCGCGATCACCGGCCGGGCGATCTACGAAGGCACCCTCGACGTCGCTGAAGCGCAAGCTTTCTGCGATTCGTACAAAGGCTGAGGACTGACCATGGCGCTGGCCAAACGCATCATCCCTTGCCTGGACGTGGACAACGGTCGGGTCGTCAAGGGTGTGAAGTTCGAAAACATCCGCGACGCCGGCGATCCGGTGGAAATCGCTCGTCGCTATGACGAGCAGGGTGCCGACGAGATTACCTTTCTCGACATCACCGCCAGTGTCGATGGCCGCGATACCACGCTGCATACCGTCGAGCGCATGGCCAGCCAGGTGTTCATCCCGCTGACCGTCGGCGGTGGCGTTCGCACCGTGCAAGACATTCGAAACCTGCTCAACGCGGGCGCGGACAAGGTATCGATCAACACCGCCGCCGTGTTCAATCCGGAATTCGTCGGCGAAGCGGCGCAGCATTTCGGTTCGCAATGCATCGTCGTCGCCATCGACGCCAAGAAGGTTTCCGGTCCTGGCGAAACGCCTCGCTGGGAAATTTTCACCCACGGCGGTCGCAAGCCGACAGGCCTGGACGCGGTGGAGTGGGCGAAGAAGATGGAAGGCCTGGGCGCCGGTGAAATCCTGCTGACCAGCATGGATCAGGACGGCATGAAGAACGGTTTCGACCTGGGCGTCACTCGCGCCATCAGCGATGCGTTGGGCATTCCGGTGATCGCCTCAGGCGGCGTCGGCAACCTGCAGCACTTGGCCGACGGCATCATCGAAGGCCACGCCAGTGCGGTGTTGGCGGCGAGTATTTTCCACTTTGGTGAATACACCGTGCAGGAAGCCAAAGCCTTCATGGCCCATCGCGGAATCGTGATGCGCTGAACAATCCGGTACAGGCCAGTGGACATCATGGCGGGCTCAGGGCACTCTTGGGAACGCCATGGATTTCGGTAGCCAGACATGCTTAAACGCCTTCTACTTGCCCTCGCCAGCGCTTCTCTGTTGCTCATCAATGGAGCACAGGCTGCAGAAAATCCCGCCACCGATCTGGTGCTGCTGACGGAAAATTTCCCGCCGTACAACATGGCGAGGAACGGCAAGAATTTCGCTCAAGACGAAAACATCAATGGCATTGCCGTGGACATCGTCCGCGAGATGTTCAAGCGCGCCAACATCACTTACAGCCTTACGCTGCGTTTCCCTTGGGAGCGGATCTACAAGATCGCCCTCGATAAACCCGGTTATGGCGTATTCGTGATGGCGCGGTTGCCGGATCGTGAAAAGCTCTTCAAGTGGGTCGGCCCGATCGGCCCGGACGACTGGGTCATGCTGGCAAAGGCAGACAGCAAAATCAGCCTCGACAGTCTGGATGATGCGCGCAAGTACAAAATCGGCGCTTACAAGGGCGATGCAATTGCCGAGACGTTGGCCAAACAAGGCATGAAACCGTTAGTCGTACTGCGTGATCAGGACAATGCCCAGAAGCTGGTCAGTGGTCAGATCGATCTGTGGGCTACGGGTGACCCCGCTGGCCGTTACCTGGCACGCCAGGAAGGCGTGACAGGGCTGAAGACGGTCTTACGCTTTAACAGTGCAGAACTGTATTTGGCACTGAATAAAAACGTTCCTGATGAGATCGTCGACAAGCTCCAGAGAGCTTTGGATCAGCTGCGAGCAGAGGGCGTTGTCGACGATATATTGAGCCGCTATCTATAGTGTGGATGTTGCAATGCCGGAGTCGTTTGTTGGTGTTTCGCCTTACGGAGCCCAACTCACAGGTGGTGCGACGATGTCAACGCGTGTAGCTGACGGCTGTAGATCAGAATCGTTACTGGCGTAGCTGCAAATTTTTATCGGGGAAGCCAAGTGTAAAGTTTCCACCGCTGCTGCTTTTTTATAGCGCGCATCCCGATAATCACCGCATTGCGTTGTTTCGGCTGGACCTGCGTAAAAGAAGTGTGAGGTGTATTCCGGATAAGCGTTATCCCACGTCATGCTCAGTGTTTGTTCCTCCTGTGGCGTCAGCACTGGCGAAGGGGCAGGTTCTGCCAAATGAACGGCGTGAGTGAAGGCGTTTTTAAGCAGCGCGCTTGTAAGCTCTTGCCGTATTGAGGTAACGCCAATGATGCACAAAACATGCATGCGTGCTGCTGGGCCAATCAATGTGTCGATAGATGCGTTAGTCGAACTGCTGGCTTGGTTGTAATGGTTCGGGTCCTGGCAGTTCGACGCGTCGCGGGTCGTTTTAAATCGATAATAGGGCGCGGCAATTGTGAATTTGTAATTCCAGGTTGGTAATGTCTCCTGATTGGCGGCGTTCCATTCAGATCGAACGTTTGTTCTAAACAGGCTCTGGAATTCAACGGCTATATCAACTGGCTGTAATGCGCAATTTTTTTGGTTGTTGGTGAAGATGCCTTTGACAAAGCATTCAGAGAGAAAACTCGGGGAGTAACTATAGTTATTCTCCGAGACGATGCTGACGATTTGGTTTGTGCGACGGTCGAGCATCGGACTTCCGGAGCTTCCGTCAGTCATATCCTCGCATTGACTTATCATTCCGCCGGGAAATGCTGGAGGGGTGCCGGAGAGGGTTCTGGACACCTCTTGGGTGCAAGCGCTTAATCGCAATCCTTTTTCAGAAAACGTACCGGGGGCGCCGACATTAAGCACATCCTGAGAACCCAAAGGGGTTGCGAGCGCTAGCTTGAGTGGAGATATTCCGTTCTGTATGAGCGTTGAAAGTGGTTGTTCAAGTTCGATAATGGCGAGGTCTGTGCCGACCATGCTGGTCCAGTTTGCCGTCTTGATTTTATAAGTTTTATGGCTTTCTTCAACGTCGTGAAAGTAGTTGAAGGTTACTTTGGCGTCAAAAACCTGATTTAACTTTGCTGTGCCAATTTCGTGCGTGACACAGTGTCCGCTGGTAATTAAATAAGCCGGTGTAGGCGTTTTGACTGAGGTGTCTCGCGTGTCGATAAGAGTTGAGGTGCATGTGCCCTCGGGGGTGGTCAGCAAACCAATGCCGCTCCATCGCGAGTACTGATTGGCTTTGTTTTTCAGCGGTTTTGAAGCGGTGTTGTTTCTAAGTCCATCTCCGGTATCTATTGGCTGTGCGTGAGCCAATATAAAGAAGCTGCTGAATGTATACAGTGACAGTGCGATGTATGTGTAATTCATGGCCGTTCCTTGGCTATAGAGTTGCTCGATATATTATTAGCTTGGCCGAACGAGAGGGTGTGGTGAATATCTATTTTTTTTGCGAGTGCTAAGGAAGGGGTAGACGGGTATTTTACGAGAGCAATCAGGGCGCTTCGCGATACCGCCCGTTCTTGCCATGTGCTGCCGTAGCTTGATTACCGCGCACACTGATCATCTGTTTGATGTCAATCCATTCAATCCCTTGAGCCTTCAGCTTCGGCAACTCTCGCTCCAGTACCGCCAGCGTCTGCGGATACGGATGCCCGATCATCACTGCCGCACCCTGTTTACGCGCCAGGCTGATGGCCGTCTGTAACTGGGTGAAGATCGCCGCTTCAGTGCGCTCGTCGTCCAGAAAAACGTCTCGGGACACGCTTGCCAATCCAATCTTCTGTGCCTCGGCAGCCGCGACTGTCTGCGCGCTGGTGCGGCTGTCGACGAAGAATTTGTGCCTGCGCTGCAAGTCCGCCATCAACCAGGCCATTGCAGCCGGTTGCGAGGTCATGCGGCTGCCCATGTGATTATTGATGCCTGCGGTGTAGGGGACCATTTTGAATGCTGCGTTCAGGCGTTTTTCCAGCTCGTCGAGGGGTAAGTCAGGGTGCCAGGCGAACGGGCCGGTAGCCGGGTCCATAGGCATGTGCAGGATGACTATCTTGCCGGCGCGATGGGCTTCGCGGGCGAATTCAGTGGCGTGGGGAGTGTCAGGCATGATGGCAGCCGTGACCGGACCGGGCAGGGCGAGCACGCGGCGGTCCCGAGGCAGGTTCTGCCCCAGGTCATCGATGATCAGGCTCAGGTAGGCCTTTTGCTGAGCCGGCTTGGCGGGCGTTGCGTGAGCAACACCCATCAAACAGCACAGCAGGCCGAGGGCTAACCGCAGACGCATCTCAGCGGCCGGAAGTGATGCTCAGCCCTTTGAGCAGGCTCAGCGCCTGGGCCAATTGGTAATCGTCGTCCTGCGGCATCACCTTGGGTTTGGCGCCCGAACCGGTCGGCTTGTCTTCGCCGCCATTGCCATTGCCCAGGTGCCCTTGCAGATCGGCTTCCTTGAAGTACTCGCCGTCCTGCTCGCTGGTGATCTTGGCCTTGCGCACTTCGATGTCCGGGACGATGCCCTGGGCCTGGATCGAGCGGCCATTTGGCGTGTAATACAACGCGGTGGTGATCTTCAGTGCGCGGTCGTTGTTCAGCGGCAGTACCGTTTGAACCGAACCTTTACCGAAGCTTGTTGTGCCCATGACCACGGCGCGTTTCTGATCCTGCAAGGCGCCAGCGACAATTTCCGAGGCCGAGGCGCTGCCGCCGTTGATCAACACGACCATTGGCACAGCTTCGCTTTCATCCTTCCCAGTGGCCGAGAAGCGCAGTTCGGAGTTGGCGATGCGACCCTTGGTGTAGACGATCAGACCTTTGGTGATGAAGTGGTCGACCACTTCCACCGCTGCTTGCAACACGCCGCCCGGATTGTTGCGCAGGTCAAGGATGACACCTTTGAGTTTCTTGCCGTTGTCCTTACGCAGCTTGGCCAGGGCCTTGGAGACCTCTTCGCCGGTCTTGACCTGGAACTGGGTAATGCGGATATAGCCGTAGCCCGACTCGAGCAACTGGGCCTTCACGCTCTTCACCTGGATGATGGCGCGTGCGAGGGTCACGTCAAACGGTGTGCCGCCGTCACGTACAAGGGTCAGGGTGATTTTCTGACCGATCTTGCCGCGCATCTTGTCCACGGCTTCAGTCATGCTCTGGCCGCGAGTCGGTTGGCCGTTGATCTTGACGATGAAGTCGCCCGCCTGAATGCCTGCCTTGGACGCCGGGGTGTCATCGATTGGCGATACCACCTTGATGAAACCGTCTTCGGCGCCCACTTCGATACCCAGGCCACCAAACTCGCCGCTGGTGCTTTCCTGCAACTCTGCGAAATCTTCAGGGCCAAGGTAGGCGGAGTGCGGGTCGAGGTTGCTGAGCATGCCTTTGATGGCATTTTCCAGCAGGGTCTTGTCGTCTACCGGTTCGACATAAGCGGCTTTGATCCGGTCCATGACCTCGGCAAATGTGCGCAACTCTTCCAGCGGCAGTGGTGCCTTGGTGGTCGCAGCAGTGCCCGCAGGTGCAACCGCTGGCGCAGGTTGAGCGGCGAACGCCAGAGGCGCGCCGATCACCAGAGCGATCGTCAGGGCCAGCGAGGTAAGGCGGGACAGATGCAGCATGTCGAACGAACTCCTGAATTAGGTAAGGCGCTTATCCTTGCGCGCGACACCATTGTGCCGGATCACTCGGGTGACCCTGCTGACGAATTGCGAAATACAGCGCTGGTGTGTCCTGCCCGCCACTGCTACCGACAGTGGAGATGGACTCACCGGCTTTAACCACATCACCCGCAGACTTCAACAGCGTCTGGTTGTGACCATAAAGACTCAAGAAACCGTTGCCGTGGTCGAGAATCACCAACAGGCCGGCACCACGCAACCAGTCGGCAAACACCACGCGACCGCCGTGAACGGCATGTACCTGGCTACCGGCGGACGCGCTGATCATCACGCCGTCCCACTTGGTACGAGCGTCGTCGCCACGGGATTCGCCAAAGCGTGCCAGCAGTCGACCATCAACAGGCCAAGGAAGTTTTCCCCGAGTTGAAGCAAACGCGCCACCGAAGGTCTCGCCTGAACTGGAAACAAGGGCGCCGGGTGTCGATTTAACGGGTTTGCGTGGGGCGTCGGTCGTATCTGCCGCGTCTGCTGCTGCCTGGGCCTCACGTAAACGCTTTTTTTCGGCTTCCTGCTGGGCGATCAGCGCTTTTTGCCGCGCCTCTTCTGCCTCACGGGCCTGGCGGGCCAAGGTTTCTTCAATGGTTTTAAGGACTTTAGACAGGTCTGCCTGATCCTGCTCGCGGGACGCCAGTTTTTGATCGCGAGCCTTTACGTCTTCATTGAGCTTGGCCAAGACTTGTTGGCGCTCTTTGCGAACCTTGTCGAGTTCGTCGCGCTGACTGTCGAGGCTGCTTTTCTGAACGAGTAACTGCGCCTGCTGCATATCGATGTCTTTTTCGACATTGGCCAGTTGGCGCAGGGTTTCGTTGAAGTTCTTCAGCTGTTCCAGGCGGGCTTGGCTCAGGTAGTCGTAATAGGTGAGGGTGCGGGCGAATTTTTCCGGGTTCTGCTGGTTGAGCAGCAGTTTCAGATACTCCTGACGACCATTCTGATAGGCCGCACGGGCCTGAATGGCGATCAGTTGTTGCTGTTCAGTGCGCGCGCTCTGGAGTTTTTTTTTCTCCGCATCGAGTCGTTGCAGCTCGGATTCGCTTTTTTTCAGCTCTTTTTGCAGGGCATCGACCTGTTTCTCGAGCTTGCCCATCTCGGTCTCGGTGCCCTTCAGGTCTTTTTGCACACCGGACCTTTCTTCCTGAATCTTGCCCAGCAGTTTTTTCAGCTCGGCAATGTCCTGACGCGTGGCGTCCAACTGTTGTTGGGTTTGCGCGCGCTCGTCAGCGAAGGCCGGTTGGAGCAGGCAAGTCAGAGCAAGGGCTATCAGGACGCGAAGCATAGAGGCGGGCGACACCAGGGAAAGGGACGGCCTAGTATGCCCGCCAAGCGCCGCAAAAAAAACGCCCAATTGGGGTTGTGTGATAACTGGACCGAAAAGCGCCGCAAACCCACTGTAGGAGCGAGCCTGCTCGCGATGGCGTCCTGATTTTCAATGTCGATATTGACTGTCAGATTGCTATCGCGAGCAAGCTCGCTCCTACAGGGTTTTGCGGTGTTTGGGCTATCCCGGTTAGACGAGAATCGAAGTCCCGGTCATTTCTTCCGGTTTTTCCATTCCCAGCAGCATCAGCATGGTCGGCGCCACATCCGCCAGCACGCCACCGTCGCGCACCTTGAAGTCACGCTTGCCGACATAAATGAACGGCACCGGCTCAGTGGTGTGGGCGGTGTGAGCCTGTCCGGTGGATTCGTCAGCCATTTGCTCGACGTTGCCATGGTCGGCCGTGATCAGCGCTTCGCCGCCCACCTTGTCCAGCGCATCAACGATGCGACCGACACACAGGTCCAGGCATTCAACGGCTTTGACCGCCGCATCGAACACACCGCTGTGGCCGACCATGTCGCCGTTGGCGTAGTTGACCACGATCACGTCGTAACGCTGGTTTTCGATAGCGTCGACGATGCGATCGGTCACTTCCGGGGCGCTCATCTCGGGCTGCAAATCATAGGTGGCGACTTTTGGCGACGGGATCAGGATGCGTTCTTCGCCCGGGAACGGTTCTTCGCGACCGCCGGAGAAGAAGAAGGTGACGTGGGCGTATTTCTCGGTTTCAGCAATGCGCAGCTGGGTTTTACCGTTTTTCGCCAGGTAATCGCCCAACACGTTTTCCAGGCTGCCGGCGGCAAAGGCCGAGGGGGCAGGAATGCTGGCGGCGTATTGAGTAAGCATCACGAAGCCGGCCAGTTTCGGCTGACGCGCGCGTTCGAACTCCTTGAAGTCGTCTTCGACGAACACGCGAGTCAGTTCACGGGCGCGGTCCGCACGGAAGTTCATGAACACCACGGCATCGCCGTCTTCGACTTTGACCGGTTCGCCGATAGAGGTGGCTTTAACGAATTCATCGCTCTCGCCACGGTCGTACGCCGCTTGCAGACCTTCCTGCGCAGTGGCGGCGTTGAATTCACCGTTGCCGTCGACAATCAGGTTGTACGCCTGGGACACACGGTCCCAACGGTTGTCGCGGTCCATGGCGAAGTAACGGCCAACAATGCTGGCGATCCGGCCTTTACCGAGGGCCTCGAACGTTGCGTCGAGCAGTTCGATAGACGACTGAGCGCTTTTTGGCGGTGTGTCGCGACCGTCGAGGAAGGCGTGGAGGTAGATTTTTTCGGCGCCGCGTTTAAAGGCCAGTTCAGCCATGGCAACCAGGTGATCCTGGTGACTGTGAACGCCGCCATCGGACAGCAGGCCCATGAAGTGTACGGCCTTGCCGGCAGCGACGGCTTTATCCACGGCGGCGCAAATGGTCGGGTTCTCGAAGAATTCGCCATCACGGATCGATTTGGTGACGCGCGTGAAATCCTGATACACCACGCGGCCAGCACCGAGGTTCATGTGGCCGACTTCGGAATTGCCCATCTGGCCATCCGGCAGGCCGACATCCATGCCGCTGCCCGAGATCAGGCCGTTTGGCACGGTGGCAGTCAAACGGTCCAGTACGGGCTTCTTGGCCGCGAACACGGCGTTGGATTCAGGGCTGTCGCTGTGACCGAAGCCGTCGAGAATAATCAGGACCAAAGGTTTAGGCGTGGTAGTCATGGATTCCACTCGTGGCTGAGTTAAAAGAGGGCGATGGAAAAGGGAGTGGCAGTTTAAAGCTTAGTTCCGGCTGCGTCACCGCCGGACGGGGTTTGGCCCACCATAGGGGCTGTGTATACTGGCCGACATTTTAACGCCCTGGAACCTCCTTCAATGGTTGATCACCTGATTGCATTTGCCACCACCCACTATCTGCTCGTCGGTATCTTCGCCGTTCTGCTGGCTCTGCTGATCGCCCATGAGATGAAAGGCGGCGGCCGTAGCCTGAGCACCGGTGAACTGACCGGGCTGGTCAACAAGGACGAAGGCGTGGTGATCGATATTCGTTCGACCAAGGACTTCGCCGCCGGTCACATTGTTGGCGCGTTGAACATTCCTCACGACAAACTGACCGCTCGCGTCGGTGAGCTGGAGAAGCATAAGTCCAAGACCATCATTCTGGTTGACGCCATGGGCCAGACCGCTGGCACTCACGCTCGCGAACTGATGAAATCGGGCTTCACTGCGGCCAAGCTGTCCGGCGGGATTTCCAGCTGGAAAGGCGACAACCTGCCTCTGGTGAAGTGATATGAGCAACGTCGTCGTCTATTCCAGCGATTACTGCCCTTACTGCTCCCGAGCCAAGTACCTGCTCGAGAACAAAGGCGTGGCCTTCGAAGAGATCAAGGTCGATGGCAAGCCGCAGGTGCGTGCCGCCATGGCCCAGAAAGCCGGGCGCACGTCCGTGCCGCAGATCTGGATCGGTGAGCGCCACATTGGTGGCTGTGATGATTTGTTTGCCCTGGAGCGCGCCGGCAAGCTCGACGCGATGCTCAAGGCCTAATTCCTTCCCTATAAGACCCAAGATCAGAAAGGATCTGAGATGACTGACCAACAGAACACAGCAGCTAGCGAAGAAGACACCTCGCCGCAATTCTCTTTGCAGCGCATCTACGTACGTGACTTGTCTTTCGAAGCCCCTAAAAGCCCAGCGATCTTCCGCCAGCAGTGGGAACCGAGCGTTGGCCTGGATCTGAATACCCGTCAAAAGGCTTTGGAAGCTGACTTCCACGAAGTGGTGCTGACCCTGTCGGTGACCGTGAAGAACGGCGAAAACGGCGAAGTGGCGTTCATCGCTGAAGTGCAACAGGCCGGGATCTTCCTGATCAAGAACCTGGACGACGCTTCGATGAGCCACACCCTGGGCGCGTTCTGCCCGAACATCCTGTTCCCGTACGCTCGCGAAACCCTGGACAGCCTGGTTACTCGTGGCTCGTTCCCGGCGCTGATGCTGGCTCCAGTGAACTTCGATGCGCTGTACGCACAAGAACTGCAACGCATGCAGGCGGCTGGCGAAACTCCGACCGTTCAATAAGCGTTCGATGCAGTCATGAAAAAAGCGCCGTAACAGGCGCTTTTTTCATGGTCGGCGGATGATCATTCCGACGCTCTGCGTGGGGAATGCAGCCCGTGACGCTCCGCGTCACGGGACGCGGAGCGTCCCTTGAGGCATTACCACGCAGAGCGTGGGAACGATCAGATCACAAGATTACTTGAAGCCGAGCTGGCGCCAGCCTTCGTAAACGGCCACCGCTACGGTGTTCGACAGGTTCAGGCTGCGGCAGCCTTCGCGCATCGGTAGCCGCAGGCGTTGTTCTCCTGGAAGGGCGTCCAGCACCTCAGCGGGCAGGCCGCGGCTTTCCGGGCCGAAGAGGAACGCATCGCCTTCTGCAAAGCTGGCATCGTGGAACGGCCGCGAGCCCTTGGTGGTAAAGGCGAACAGGCGCGGGTGGCCGAGGCTTTCCAGGCAACTGGCAAGGTCGGCGTGGCGTTGCAGGGTGGCGTATTCGTGATAGTCGAGGCCGGCCCTTCGCAGGCGCTTGTCGTCCATCTCGAAACCCAGCGGTTCGATCAAATGCAGGTGGCAGCCACTGTTGGCGCACAGCCTGATAACGTTGCCGGTATTCGGCGGAATTTCTGGTTGGAAAAGGATGACGTGAAACATGCACGGCTCCGAAGGTAAAGATGACCGGCATTCTACGCCGCAAGCGGACAAGCGTTCGAAACTATTCCCACGGGTGATGGGTTCGCTGGCGATTGTCGGGGTCATGGTGGGGTTGATGATCGGTCGCCTGACCACGCCGGATCCCAGCACGTTGCAGCAGGTCGACGTGACGAGTGATGGTCTGGTGGTGTGGTTCAACAACGAACCCAAGGTTCACGGCGAGATCGTGGACGGCAGTGTTGCGCTGTTGTTCGGTGCCGAAGGCAAGGCGCAGAACGGTCAGCTCAAGCTCAACGACAAAGGCGTGAACTGGCGTGTACGTTTGAGTGATGGGGGGTTGTTGCTGACGGTGGTGGCGGCACGACCGCTTCAGGGCAACTGGGCCGGTAGCGAGGTCGATGACCGCTGGCGACTGGAGATCCATCTCCGAGAGCAATAAAAGAGGGAATCCCCGGCCTGCCTGTACCAAGGTCCCCAAAACGGGAGGGATCACGCGTTGCGTCGTGAGCCCGGTGTAAAGAAGGAACCCCTGACCTGCCTGTATCAAGGGCCCCAAAACTGCGTGGCTCGCCGCAAGTGCGGTATGAGCCCGGTGTAAAGAGGGGAATCCCCGGCCTGCCTGTACCAAGGTCCCCGAAACTGGGTAGTGAATCGAATCACTGAAAGGACTATTGCAGGGGGCGTGCCAGTTTTTAACAAGTTGAAACAGAAAGCCCCGCTGAAACGACGAAAGCCCCGTATTCCGGGGCTTTCGTGTTTTTTCGATAGGGGTTCGATTGCGAAAACAGATGGGGTTTTGAGTCAGCGTTCGTGCGCGATTGCGGTTCACAGTGCATTCAGTCGGTGCACGCAGGCCTCAAAAGCATCGCGGGCAAGCTTTGCTCCCACAGAGATCATTGGCGCGCACTGTGGGAACAAGGCTTGCCCGCGAATGGATCTATGTCGCGACGAAGATTGCTGATCGTTCCCACGCTCTGCGCGGGAATGCCTCAATGGACGCTCTGCGTCCGCTTCGCCAGGGACGCGGAGCGTACTGGGGGTGCATTCCCACGCAGAGCGTGGGAACGATCAGGCGATCAGGCGATCCGGTTCAGGGATTAACCCTCTTCCCCCTCATCATCATCCCCACCATCAACCTTCATCCCCAATTCCTTGATCTTGCGAGTCAGGGTATTTCGTCCCCAGCCCAACAGAACCGCGGCATCGCGGCGACGGCCAGCGGTGTGTTTCAGGGCGGTTTCAATCATGATCCGCTCAAAGGCCGGCACGGCGCTGTCAAGCAAGCTCGACTGACCGCGAGCCAGCGCCTGGTCTGCCCACTGGCGCAATGCTTGTTCCCAGTTGGTGACCGGCGCCGAATCCTGCGGCAGGTTGAGCAACTCTGGCGGCAAGTCGCTGATGTGCACTTCGCGGCCGGAAGCCATCACCGTGATCCAGCGGCAGGTGTTCTCCAGCTGGCGCACGTTGCCGCCCCACGGCAGGTTCTTCAGGTATTCCTCGGTTTCACTTTTCAGCAGCTTCGGCTCAACCGCGAGCTCTTGCGCGGCGCGGCTGAGGAAGTGTTTGGCGAGGGTCGGGATGTCTTCACGACGGTCTGACAGGCGCGGGATGTGAATGCGGATCACGTTGAGGCGGTGGAACAAGTCCTCACGGAATTTCCCCGCGTGCACCAGGGTTTCGAGGTTCTGGTGAGTCGCGGCGATGATTCGCACATCCACCTTGACCGGCGTATGACCGCCAACGCGGTAGAACTCGCCATCCGCCAGCACGCGCAGCAAGCGGGTTTGCGTATCTGCCGGCATGTCGCCGATTTCATCGAGGAACAGTGTGCCGCCATCAGCCTGCTCAAAGCGCCCGCGACGCAGGTTGGCTGCGCCGGTAAACGCGCCCTTCTCGTGGCCGAACAGCTCGGATTCCATCAAGTCTTTCGGAATCGCCGCCATGTTCAGCGCAATAAATGGCGAGGCCGCGCGGGGGCTGTGGCGGTGCAGGGCGTGCGCCACCAGTTCTTTGCCGGTGCCGGATTCGCCGTTGATCAACACGGTGATGTTGGAGTGGCTCAAGCGCCCGATGGCGCGAAACACTTCCTGCATCGCCGGCGCTTCGCCGATGATTTCCGGGGTGCGGGTCAGGGCGACCGGCACTTCCAGGCCTTGCTGTTCCTGAGCGTGCTGATTGGCGCGCTTGACCAGGGACACGGCTTCGTCGACGTCGAACGGCTTGGGCAGGTATTCGAAGGCGCCGCCCTGATAGGACGCGACAGCGCTGTCCAGGTCGGAGTGCGCGGTCATGATGATGACCGGCAGCCGTGGGTGTTGCTCGCGAATCCGCGCCAAGAGGTCCAGACCGCTGGCGCCCGGCATGCGGATGTCGGAGATGATCACGTCCGGCTGCTGACGCGCCAGGCGGCTCATCACGCCATCAGCGCTGTCGAAGCTTTGCGTGGTCATGCCTTCCTGCTGCAAGGCTTTTTCCAGAACCCAACGGATTGATCGGTCGTCATCGACGATCCACACGGTTTCACTACGGCTCATGTCGATGTGGCTCCTTGTTCCAGTGGCAGAAAGATCGAGAAGGTTGTGTGGCCTGGATGGCTGTCACATTCGATCAGGCCCTGGTGATGGATGATGATGTTCTGGGTAATGGCCAGGCCCAGCCCGGTACCGTCCGGACGGCCGCTGACCATGGGAAAGAAGATGGTTTCCTGCAGTTCCGCAGGAATGCCGGGACCGTTGTCGATGATTTCGATCTTGGTCACCAGTCGATGGCGCACATGGCCAATGGTGAACTGGCGCATGGCCCGAGTACGCAGGCTGATACGACCAAGGCGCAGCTCGTTCTGGCTGCTGATGGCCTGCATCGCGTTGCGCACGATGTTCAACACCGCCTGAATCATTTGTTCACGGTCGATCAGGACGTCGGGAATGCTTGGGTCGTAATCGCGCACCAAGGTGATGCAACCCTGGCTTTCGGCCTCGACCAGATGGCAGACGCGCTCCAGCACTTCGTGGATGTTGCACATGGCCAGTGACGGCAGCTTGTTGGAGCCGAGCATGCGATCGACGAGGTTACGCAGGCGATCGGCTTCTTCGATGATCACGTTGGTGTAATCGCGCAGGCTTTCTTCCGGCAGCTCGCGGGCGAGCAATTGTGCGGCCCCACGAATCCCACCTAGCGGATTCTTGATTTCATGGGCGAGTCCGCGTACCAGCATCTTGCTGGTTTCCTGCTTCGACAGCTGCGCCTCTTCCTTGGTGATCCGCAGCAAGCGGTCACGGGGATGGACTTCCAGCAGCAGCATGGTGGCGCCGTTGGCCAGGATCGGAGTCACCGCGTAATCGACAGTCAGCGTCTGGCCGGTGAGGGCAGTGAGCATCGCTTCGCGCTTGGTAAAAGGATGGGCCTGCTCGACCGCCTGGCGCAGGGAGTTCAGGGCTTCGGTGGACTCGGTGAACAACTCGCTGATGAACTGCCCATGGCTACGCTGGCCGCTGATGGCCAACAGCATTTCAGCCGCCGGGTTCATGTACTCGAGGCGCAGTTCGGCGTCGAGCAGGATGGTGGCGGTGGTGAGGTTGTCGAGTAGCAATCGATGCAGTGCGTCGCTAATGGTCATCAGGACCTCTTTTGGAGCAGGGCGCGCGCATGAATAAAGCGCTGATGTGGGGAAAATGCAAAAAACAAACCAAGGCTCCGAAAAGAAGCGTTTAAGGCCTGAAACGGGCGTTTGACGCTCATTTACGTGGCGTTCTGCCAGCTATCACGGGTACTTTCGAACCAAAATGGGATGAGAGTTGGGAACGATGGCGCAATTCGCACCAATACGGTGCGCAATCGTAAGTGACAATTAAAAGAAGCGCAGGAAGGGATTTTTTTCTTCTTCGGGTTTGTCTTTGACCGGGCATTCGGGTCGCTGACCGTAATCGGTCAGCGCGCAGGGATTGACCTGACGTTTTTGCGCGAGGGAGATGCGCAGCATGTGGAAGGGCTGGTTGGCAGTGCGCTCGACGGTGCGACCTTGCTCATCAATGATTTCCACGGACAGGTTGTGTGAGCCGCGGTCGAGGTTGCTCAAGGCAAACACCGGGCTCCGTCCGGGTTCGGATGTGGGTTGGCCATCCACCAGCAGGCGATAGCGGTGACCTCGCTGCAGGCCTGGTTCGCTGGTGACGCTGACAATCAGTTCACCGGCGCTGCTGCGTACCGTGGCGTCGGGTTCCGGTATCAGCACTCTCAGCATGTCGTAATGAAACGGCGGTGGTGTTTCAGTTTTCTTCCCGACAATGACGGGTGCTGCGCCGGTCGGGTTGGCGGACATCCGATTGCTCGGCGCCATCGGCACGCGTTTGGCGTTACCCGTGCCGGGTTGATCGGTGAAGACCCGATTGCCCTGGGCGTCGGTATAGGTGAAGACCTCGGCCGCCACGGGCAGCGCGATCAGGCAGGCCAGCAGCAGCCACGCCCTCACGGTTTATGGACCCGTTGCACAGTGAAGGTAATGGTCGGGCTTTGCTGAATGATGCTTTCTCCATCTATGACCTGAACGGCGAGGCTGTGTTCACCGCGATCAATGTTGACCAGTTGCAGGATCGGTACATTGCTCGGCTGGCCATAAGGTTGATCATCCAGCAACAGCCTGAGCAGATGAGGTCCTTTCAGACGAGGTTTGATCTGCACATTGACCGTGAACGTGCCGTTGTTGGCGCGCAGGGCTTCGGTGGTGGGCAAGTTGGTCAGCTCAAGCACCTCATAGGCGCTTAGTGGCTGCTGACGGTTACTGGCTTCGGCAGCTGGCGCAGGAGGGGCCTGTCGCTCGACGCTGTTCAGGGGTGGCAACTCGACCGGTTGCGCCTGCACGCCATCGGGCGGCTGATTGCTGTACGCGGTATTGCCGGCGGCGTCGGTGTACTTATAGATCTGCGCTGCGGCAGGCAGGGCGATCAGCAGCAACATCAATGGAAAACCACGACCCATAAAATCGACCAGAAACGAAAGCGTTGGGGTGCAGCATAGGTCAGGGCTGGCGGTTGGCCCAAGTTGTTAACATTCGGGTGCATAAAAGCGAGATCAAAAGATCGCAGCCTTCGGCAGCTCCTACAGGTTGTACGCGTTCCAAAGTAGGAGCTGCCGAAGGCTGCGATCTTTTGACTTTGACCACAAAAAAGGCCTCCCGAAGGAGGCCTCTCTTTGTCACGCCGCTTGCGCAGGCGCTACCGGATCAGCAGCTGTAGTACAGCTCGTATTCCAGTGGGTGTACGAAGGTACGGACCTTGATTTCTTCTTCGCTTTTCAGAGCGATGTAAGCGTCGATGAAGTCGTCGCTGAAAACGCCGCCTTTGGTCAGGAACGCACGACCTTTGTCCAGCTCTTCCAGGGCTTCTTTCAGGCTGCCGCAAACTTGTGGGATCTCTTTCGCCTCTTCAGGCGGCAGGTCGTACAGGTTTTTGTCAGCTGCATCGCCAGGGTGGATCTTGTTCTGGATACCGTCCAGGCCAGCCATTACCAGAGCAGCGAAGGCCAGGTACGGGTTGGCTGCCGGATCCGGGAAGCGAGCTTCGATACGGCGAGCACGAGGGCTGGACACGTAAGGAATACGGATCGAAGCGGAACGGTTGCGAGCCGAGTAGGCCAGCATCACTGGCGCTTCGAAACCTGGGACCAGACGCTTGTAGGAGTTGGTCGACGGGTTGGTGAAGCCGTTCAGTGCCTTACCGTGCTTGATGATACCGCCGATGAAGAACAGGGCGGTGTCGGACAGGCCGGCATAGCCTTCGCCAGCGAAGGTGTTCTTGCCTTCTTTGGCGATGGACAGGTGAACGTGCATACCCGAACCGTTATCGCCGTACAGAGGCTTAGGCATGAAGGTAGCAGTGCGGCCGTAAGCAACAGCTACGTTGTGTACGCAGTACTTCAGGGTCTGAACTTCGTCAGCCTTGGCGACCAGGGTGTTGAACTTCACACCGATTTCGTTCTGGCCAGCAGTTGCCACTTCGTGGTGGTGAACTTCGATGACCAGGCCCATTTCTTCCATGGCGTTGCACATGGAGGTACGGATTTCGTGGTCGTGGTCAAACGGTGGAACAGGGAAGTAGCCGCCTTTGATGCCTGGACGGTGGCCGTGGTTGCCGCCTTCGACGTCCTGGTCAGACATCCACGAACCTTGTTCGGAGATGATTTTGAACATCGAGCCGGAGATGTCCGACTTGAATTTCACTTGGTCGAAGATGAAGAACTCTGGCTCCGGACCAACGAAAACGGTATCGCCGATACCGGTCGACTTCAGGTATTCCTCGGCACGCTTGGCGATCGCACGTGGGTCACGGTCGTAGCCCTGCATGGTCGACGGCTCGATGACGTCGCACACGATGATCAGCGTTGGGTCTTCGGTGAACGGGTCGAGAACGGCAGTGCTGTCGTCCGGCAGCAGGATCATGTCGGAAGCTTCGATGCCTTTCCAGCCAGCGATGGAGGAACCGTCGAACATTTTGCCTTCTTCGAAGAAAGCGTCATCCAGCGCGTCGCGAGCCGGCATGGTCACGTGGTGCTGAGTGCCTTTGGTGTCCGTGAAGCGCAGATCAATCCACTTGACGTCATGATCTTTGATGAGTTGAACCGACTTCGACATAGTGTCCTCCGGGTGGCTTCGGGCTTAAGTAGTGGATGCCCTTAGAATGTGGGTGATGCCGGCGCGAATACTCTGCCAAGGCAACCTGCCTCACAAGGGAGCAAATTGCATGCCAGTGCCCCACCGTGGGTTTTTTGCCCCAAATTCACGCTTATAAAGGCTTGATAAGAGGTTTACTGGAAAATATCGCCCTGTAATGTGGCGCTGTTTTCGGTAAATGACCTGTTTTGGTGCGCGCAAAACCTTCTGCACATTAACTGGTTAAACCTTGAGCAATTTCCGCTATAATCCGCGCCCCCCTTTTTCGGCTGGCCCAGCGCGCGCTGTTTTCATGAAACTAATCGTAAAAGTCTTCCCCGAGATCACCATCAAGAGCCGCCCGGTACGGATGCGTTTCATCCGCCAATTGGCCAAAAACATCCGCACCGTGCTCCGCGACCTGGACCCGGCCGTGGTGGTGAACGGTGTGTGGGACAATCTCGAGCTTGAAACCCGCGTAGCCGAGCCCAAAGTACTGAAGGAGATGACCGAGCGCCTGAGCTGCATGCCGGGTATCGCGCATTTCCTGCAGGTCGACGAGTACCCTTTGGGCGACTTCGACGACATCGTTGCCAAGTGCAAACAGCACTTCGGTGACGCGCTGGCAGGGAAGATTTTTTCGGTGCGCTGCAAGCGTGCCGGCAAGCATGAATTCAGCTCGATGGACGTCGAGAAATACGTCGGCAGCCAGCTGCGTCGTCAGTGCGGCGCCGCCGGAATCTCGCTGAAAGAGCCGGAAATCGAAGTTCGCATCGAAATTCGCGACAAACGGTTGTTCGTGATCCACAACCAGCACAACAGCATCGGCGGTTATCCGCTGGGTGCCCTGGAACAGACGCTTGTGCTGATGTCCGGCGGCTTCGACTCCACCGTGGCTGCGTACCAGATCATGCGCCGCGGGCTGATGAGCCATTTCTGCTTCTTCAATCTGGGCGGAAGGGCCCATGAGCTGGGCGTGATGGAAGTCGCGCACTTCATCTGGAAGAAGTACGGAAGCTCCCAGCGCGTGTTATTTGTCAGTGTGCCGTTCGAGGAAGTACTGGGAGAAATTCTCGGGAAAGTCGATAACAGTCATATGGGTGTGGTTTTGAAGCGTATGATGTTGCGCGCTGCATCCCGAATCGCTGATCGGCTGGAAATCGAAGCGCTGGTTACCGGCGAAGCGATTTCCCAGGTGTCGAGCCAGACACTGCCGAACCTGTCCGTGATCGACTGCGTGACCGACAAGCTGGTCTTGCGTCCGCTGATCGCCAGTCACAAGCAGGACATCATTGATCTGGCCAACGAAATCGGTACCGCCGATTTCGCCAAGCATATGCCGGAATACTGCGGGGTCATCTCGGTGAACCCCAAGACCCACGCCAAGCGTCCGCGCGTGGAGCATGAAGAGAAAGAATTCGACATGGCGGTTCTTGAGCGTGCGCTCGAGAACGCCAAACTGGTACCGATCGATCGCGTAATCGACGAATTGGGCCAGGACTTGCAGATCGAAGAAGTCAGCGAAGCACTGGCGGGCCAGATCATCATCGACATCCGTCACCCGGATGCTGCTGAAGACGACCCGATGGCAATTGCTGGCATTGAGGTACAGACGATGCCGTTTTATGCATTGAACGCTCGTTTCAAGGAACTGGACCCTACTCGCCAGTACCTGCTGTATTGCGACAAAGGCGTGATGAGTCGCCTGCATGCCCACCATTTGCTCAGTGAGGGGC
>Ga0160458_100410_pt1 | contig 19964 bp, 17 predicted proteins | sample HID1973I_E6MG_FD_108247 | JGI IMG/M metagenome (GOLD analysis project Ga0160458, IMG submission 108247) | Enriched mosquito-associated microbial communities from UW Madison campus, WI, USA - HID1973I_E6 MG | ecosystem: Host-associated > Arthropoda: Insects > Digestive system > Unclassified ...
CACAGGCACAGGCACCGGCGCGAAACCGCGCAACCCACTGGACCAGAAGGGCGGCAGCGGCGTGGCGAGCGTCTACGTCGACAACCAGAGCGGCAGCAGCAACCAGGCGACCACGCTCGACGGCGGCAGCGGCGCCGTGGTGGTCCAGCAAGGCGTCAAGCCTGCAGGCGCGCCGGCGAAGGTCAGTGCCACGGTGCCGCTGGTGGCGGACGCGCCCAAGGGCAGCAAGCCGGTCGCGACGATGGCGGACGGCAAGCCGTTGCCCGCGTGGCTCAAGTTCGACGCGGCCACGGGCAAGCTGCAAGGCACTCCGCCGGCGGACTTCAAGGGCGAGGTCAAGGTGCAGGTCAAGGTCCCGCAGGCCGACGGCACCGTCAAGGCCGTGCCGGTGGTGTTCGGCGCGAAGTAGAAGCGCGAACGCCGCCCGACGATACTGCGCAGCATGGACGCCATTGCCAGCCCCCCGCGCAGCATCCTCGTCGTCGACGACGAGCCGGTGGTGCGCCAGCGCCTGCGCCGGGTGCTCGCCCAGGTCGCGCCCGAGGCCGTCTGCGCCGAAGCCGACGACCTGCGGCAGGCGCGTGCGCAATTGCGCGGCGCAACCTTCGACTGGGTGCTGCTCGACGTCGGCCTGCCCGACGGCAGCGGCCTCGCGCTGCTGGACTGGCTGCGCGAACACGCCCCCGATTGCGACGCGGTGGTGGTGTCCAGCCTCGGTGACGACGCCACCTTGCTGCAGGCGATCCAGGGCGGCGCTGTCGGCTATCTGCTCAAGAACGGCAGCGACGTCGAACTGACGCTGTCGCTGGCCAGCCTCGGGCGCGGCGGCGCGCCGATCGACCCGGTGGTCGCCCGGCGCATCCTGCGGCTCATGGCGGCGCCTGCCGCCCACCCCGAAACAGTCGAGCAAACGTTACGTGATGTTGCTAGTATCGATGTTCGATCGCCACCACCTGCGCAGCGCCCGACCCTCAGCGATCGGGAACTGGAAGTCCTGCGCCTGGTGGCTCAGGGACTGATCAACCGGGAGATCGCCCATGAGCTGGCGCTTTCGGTACACACCATCGAATGCCACGCGAAGAACATCTACCGCAAACTGGCGGCGCGCACGCGCGCCGGGGCGGTCTACAACGCGCGCGAGCGTGGCTTGCTGAACTGACCGCGGCCACCGGCGGCCACCTGTTCGCGCTGCTCCTTGCCCTGGTCTGCGCGCTGCCCGGCGGCGCGGCCGCCGCACCCGCGTTCGACGCCGTCGAGGCGGTGGCCGCACCGTCGTGGACGGCCGACGAGCCGCCCGCCAGCGGCTGGACGGCAGTGCAGCTGCCCGACGTGTGGACGCACCGCTGGCCGCGCTTCGACGGTGTCACCTGGTACCGCCTGCGCTGGCACGAGGACGGCCCGATCGTGCCGCGCGGCCTGTACCTGCGCGACCTGTCTCTGGCCGGCGTCATCTCCCTCAATGGCGTCGAGCTCGCGCGCGATGCGCACTTGCAGGAGCCGCTGTCGCGGTCGTGGAACCTGCCGCGCTACTTCCGGCTCGACGAGCCCTTGCTGCGGCCCGGGCAGAACGAACTGCTGGTGCGCGTGTCGGGCCTGGCGAACTTCCAGCCCGGCCTGGGCGCGATCTCGCTCGGCCCGCCGGACCAGCTGCGCGCGCAGTACGCACGCGACAACCTGGTGCGGCGCTCGCTGCAATGGGTCGGCATCGGCATCACCGCGATGATGGCCGTGCTGTACGGCATGCTGTGGCTGCTGCGGCGCAGCGAAGTGTCGTACGGCTGGTTCTGCCTGTTCTGCCTGCTGTGGCTGCCCTTCTCGTCCAACTACGTCGCGCTGTCGGCGTGGCCGTTCGACAGCACCGACATCTACCAGCGCGTCAACCACATGCTGATGCTCGCCAGCCTCGGCGCCTTCTTCATGTTCGCGCTGCATTTCTGCGAGCGCAACGCCGAGTGGCTGCGCCTGCTGGCCGGCGCGCCGCTGGCGGCGTTCGTGCTGGCGCTGGCCATCGCGCCGGACGATGCGCTGGTGAACGTTCGCAACGCGACCGTGCTGCTGGGCGTGGCGGTCTACCTGGCGGCCTGCGTGTTGATCGTCCACGACGCCTTCACCCGCCGCCGCGCGGAGGCGCTCGTGCTCGCTGTGGCGCTGGCGCTGACGGTCGCCGCCGCCATTCACGACGTGCTGGTCTTCCTGCAATGGCTGCCGGGCAACAACTACTATGCCGCGCTGTCGTCGGCGGCCACGGTGATCGGCATCTCGTTCGCGCTGACCTGGCGCCTCGTGCGGGGCCTGCAACTGGTGGAGAACTTCAACCAGGAACTGCGCCAGCGCGTGAACGAAGCGAGCGAACGCCTGGCCCAGACGCTGCGCCACCAGCACGACGCCGAGCTGGTCCAGACCCGCCTGACCGAGCGGCTGAACCTGGTGCGCGACCTGCACGACGGGCTGGGCATGACCCTGAACAGCCACATCAGCGCGCTCCAGGCGCACCGCGGCCAGCAGAGCCCCGACGCACTGTGGGCGCTGCGCGAAGTCAGCGACGACCTGCGCCTGATCATCGAGAGCTCGGCATTCGACGACACCGATGAACTGGCCGAGCGCATCGTGCCGCTGCGCCACCGCTGCACGCGGGTTCTCGAGGCGGCCGGCATCGAGTGCCACTGGCAGTTCGAGCGCCTCGCCGGCTGCCGCATGGGCGCGCGGCGCGGCCTGGACTTCCTGCGCGTGCTGCAGGAGGCGCTGACCAACGTGCTCAAGCACAGCGGCGCCACGCAGGTCGACGTGCGCATCGCGCACTCGGGCAGTGACCTGCGCCTGTCGGTGCATGACAACGGGCGCGGCCTCGACACCGACGAAGCCGCGCGCGGCACCGGCGCCGGCATGGGGCTGACGAGCATACGCGCGCGCGCCGCGCGCCTGGGCGGCTGGGTGGAGATACGCTCGCGCGCCGGCAGCACGGTGCTGGAACTGTGCTGCCCGGCCACGGTCGAATCGGCCTGATACCCTTGCGCTTCGAGGCACGGCCCGCCTGCGCGCAACGCACCGGCGGGCCGCCTCGTCACACGAACGCCGCCGCCATGTCCTCAGCCCCCCGTCGCCCGTCCAAGACACCCGCCCTCAAGAGCCTGGGCGACCTCAAGCAGGTCGCGCGCGAACTGGCCGAGCAGCGCGAGCGCGAGGCCGCCGAGCGGGCGGCAGCGGCCGCGCGCGAGCGGCAGCGCCAGTCCGAGAAGAACCTGTTCGCGCGCGCCATCGGCGACACGCGGCCGCTGCGCAAATCGCAGCTGTCGGTGCCGCTCGCGCCCGAACCGCCGGCACCGATCGCGGTCCAGCACCAGAGGGACGAGCAGCGCGTGCTGCACGAATCGCTGTCGGATGAATTCGACGTCGGCACCCTGCTCGATGCCGACGATGCGATGAGCTTCCGGCGCCCCGGCATCGGGACCGACGTCACGCGCAAGCTGCGCGCCGGCGACTGGACCATCCAGCGCGAGCTGGACCTGCACGGCCTGCGCACCGAGGAGGCGCGCGAGGCATTGAGCCTCTTCATCCGCACCGCGCACAAGCAGGGCCTGCGCTGCGTGCGCGTCGTGCACGGCAAGGGCCTGGGATCGCCGGGCCGGCAGCCCGTGCTCAAGACCAAGGCGCAGCGCTGGCTGATCCAGAAGAACGAGGTACTGGCCTTCGTGCAGGCCAAGCCGGCCGAGGGCGGCGCGGGCGCCCTCGTGGTGCTGCTCGCGCCCGGCCGCTAGCGGCTCAGGCCAGCAGGCTCTTGAGCGGCACCGCCGGGTCCGCCGCCACCTCGGGCGGCGGGTTGCGGCCGGCCTCGAGCAGCTTGCGGCTCATCATGTGGTCGACCGGCGCGTTGACAGATTCGACGCAGACCAGTTGCCCGTCCACGTAGTGCAGCAGCGAGAAGGCGCTGTCGTTCGGCCCGGGTCGGCGCACCGTCGTCAGGCCGGGCGTGCCTTCGGGCGGCATGAGGCCGGCCATCTGCAGGCGCAGGCCGCCCTGGTCGGACCAGAACCACGGCAGCGCGTCATGGTCGCGCGCCGCGCCGGTCAGCGTGGCGGTGGCGGTGCGGGCCTGGTCGTTGGCGTTCTGCACCGACTCCAGCCGCAGCGCGCGCCCGGCGCGCCGGTCGGGAAAACGGGTGCAGTCGCCGATGGCCAGCACCGCCGGATCGCTCGTGCGCATGCGTGCATCGACCACGATGCCGTCGGCGCATTCCAGGCCGGCCGCCTGCGCCAGCGCGGTCTCCGGCGTTCCGCCGATGCCCAGCAGCAGCAGGTCGACGTCGCGCCGCTCGCCATTGACTTCGAGCGACGCCAGGCGGGCGCCTTCGACCTGGAAGCCACCGCTGCGCGCATCGAGCACGATCTCCATGCCGGCATCGCGGTGCGTGCGCAGCACGTGCGCCGACAACTGCGGCGACACGGCGCGCCCCAGCAGGCGCGGTGCGCTCTCGATCACCAGCACCTTCTTGCCCAGCGCCAGCGCGGTGCAGGCGACCTCGAGGCCGATGAAACCGCCGCCGAGCACGGTGACCTGCTGCGCCTGCGCCAGGCGTGCGCGCAGTTGCTGCGCCTCGCCGGCAGCGCGCAGCGTCACGACGTTGTCCAGCGGCGCATCGCCCAGCCCCGACAGGCGCCGTGCGCGGCTGCCGGTGGCCAGCACCAGTTCGGCCCACGGCAGGACCTGGCCCGAGCGCAGCGTGACGGTGCGCGCCGCGCGGTCGATGGCCACGGCCGGATCGCCGAGGTGCATGTGGATGCCGGCCTCCTCGTACCAATTGGGCGGGCGATGCGGCTGCAGCGCCTGGTCGTCCGCCTTGAGGAAGGTCTTGGACAACGGCGGGCGGTGATAAGGCTCGCAAGCCTCCTCGCACACCAGGTGAACGCGGGCGGCCTGGCCCGCTTCGGCAAGGCTGGCGCACAGCTGGGCGGCGGCGTGGCCGCCGCCGATGATGACGATCGAATCCATGACGGTCTTGTCTCTTTCGTGGAGGTTTGAATCGGGTCAGGCGCCGGCGCGGTTGCGCATCCAGTCCGCCGTCTGGAAGAAGCTCTTGCGCAGGCGCGCGCGCAGGTCATCGGGCACGCCGGTCTCGGCCATGGCCTGGTCCATGCACGCCAGCCATTCGTCGCGTTCGCGGATGCCGATGGTGTGGCCGCCGATGCTCTGCGGCAGATGGCGCGCCCGGAGCATGGGATGGCCGAAGCGGTCGGTGTAGTAGGCCGGCCCGCCGAGCCAGCCGCACAGGAACCAGAACAGGCGCTGGCGCGCGTTGTCCAGCGAGCTGCCGTGCACCGCGCGCAGTTGCGCGTACGCCGGCTCCAGTTCCATCAGGTCATAGAAGCGCTCGACCAGCGCCTTGACCTTTTCCTCGCCCCCGATCCACTCGAAAGGGGTGGCGAAGGCCGGTTTTTCCTCGATCTGCATGCCCCGAGTATCGCCCGGCGCCCTTTTCCCACGGCGGATCCCGGCGTTTCGTGCATTAGTGCGCAGCTCGACCGACCCGGGCCGCGACGCACCGGTGCGAATGACGCACGCGCTTGTAACAATCGCAGTAACACTTTTGCCTGAGAGTCTTCATGTCCCGACATCTGATTGGCCGACTCGTCCGTTTCCTGAATCAGCCGCTGTTCGTGTCGAAGTCGCGTGCCCTTGCGCGCCCGCTGGGCGAAGGCCTGCCCGCCAGGGGCGCGCCGGGCGGAAGGTCCGTGCAGACGCCGGAATTCGGCGCGCTTGCTGCCGCCGTCGCGGCGCAGCGCACGGCCCCGATGCCGATGGACAGCGCCCCGGTGCCGATCAGCGTGGCGCAGGCGCCCGCCGCGCCGCCGGCGTCGACGCAGGCCATGCGCACGCTCGAAGAAGTCCGCACGGACCTGGCGCGCCTGCGCGAGCAGACCACGCGCCGTCGCGAGGCCGCGCGCCTGGCGCACCTGGCGCATGTGCAGGCCATCCGCGAAGCGGCGGCGTTCGCCCCGACCGGTCTGCAGGGCCTGGGCGATGCGGCGTCGCCGGCGGCAGGTGCGATCGAGCCGCCTCGGCGGCGCCCCTCCGTGTCCGGCTTCATGCCCACCGATTTCATGGGCTTCCCGACGCGGACCTGAATCCGTGTCAAAGGTCCGCCCCAAGGTCGAAATGAATTCTTTCGACTGACTCGTTGACGTAGAAACATTCTTTTACACTGATCCGGGCGACCCCATTCGGCGTCGCCCTTTTTTCAGACGGATCCGTGGCAGCGTGCGGACCGCAGGAGACAAGAAATGGTGCGCATCAGCGGCCCGACCGGGCCTTCGCTTCCCGGGTTTTCCGATCCAGGCGCGTGCGTCGACGACGCCATGCCGCGACTGCGACGGGCCGCGCGCCGCAGCGCGCTGGCCGCTGGCGCCGCCTTGTGGCTGGCATTCGCCGCACCGGCACACGCGCTGGTGATCGGCGTCACCGAAGGCGTCACCTACCGCGCCACCGACAACCAGATCGAGGACCGGTTCGTGCCGATCGCCGATGCGCTGTCCAAGGCGCTGCGCCAGCCGGTGTCGATCAAGGTGCTGAGCTCGTACAAGAGCGCACGCGAGGCGCTGCGCCAGCAGTCGGTGGACGTGGCCTTCCTGCACCCGGCGCACCTGGCTTTCGAGGCGACGCGCAGCGGCGGCTACAAGGCAGTGGCCTGGACGGCCGGCTACACCGCATACAAGGTGTCGCTGCTGTGCAAGGACGCGCAACCCATCACCGACTGGAAGGCCATCGCCGGCAAGAGCCTGGTGACGCCGGACCCGGACTCGATCACCGCCGTAGTCACCCGCGCGATGCTGCGCGAGAAAGGGGTGGCCGAGGGCGATCTGAAGATGGCCACCACGCGCTACCAGGACGCGGTGCCTTTCTACGTGCAGAACGGCTTCGCCGCCTACGGCGCGACCGCTTCGGCCGGCGTCGTCAAGGCGTGGCAGGCCGAGGGCGGCAAGACCTGTGCCGAATCCCGCCCGGTGCCGATCAAGCAATGGCTGGCGTCCAGCAAGCTCGACGCCGCCACCACCGCGCAAGTGCGCGACACGCTGCTGGAGCTGTCCGGCAACGACGCCGGCAAGCGCGCGCTGGCCGCCTCCGGCTACAGCGGCTTCGTCGCGCCGTCTGCCGAGACCGAGCGCACGCTGACCAGCTGGCTGGGCTACTGACCGGCCGCGATCCCGCAGCGGCGCCGACTGCCCGGGCCGCCTATTCGGCGGCCTGGCGCAGGGTCGCCACCACCGGGCGTCGCAGCACTTCGCGCAAGCCCCACCAGCCGGCGCCCAGCGCCAGCGCGGCGCCGGCCAGCGCGCCACCGAGCGGCACCCACAGCGACGTGCTCCAGCTGAACTCGAACACGAAGCGCGCCAGCGCCCAGCCGATGGCCGAGGCCACCACGCTGGCCAGCAATCCGGCCAGCAGGCCCACGCCCGCCAGCTCGGCCCGCTGCACCTGCCGCAGCAGCCTGGCCTGCGCACCCACGGCGCGCATGATGGCGAACTCGCGCGCGCGCTCCTCGCGCGTGGCGCTCACGGCGGCGAACAGCACCACCAGCCCGGCCGCCAGCGTGAAGCCGAACAGGAACTCCACGGCGCGGATCACCTGGTCGAGCACGCGCTGCACCTGGCCGATGGTCGCGCTCATGTCCACGTTCGTGATGTTCGGGAAGGTGCGCACCAGCATGTTGTCGAAGCCCGGCGTTTCGGGCGCGCGGTAGGCTCCCATGTAGGTCACCGGCACGTCGGCCATGTCGGCCACCGTGTACATCACGAAGAAGTTGGCGTGCAGCGAACCCCAGTCGACCTTGCGCAGCGAGGTGACGCGCGCCTCGCTGCCGACGCCGCCGATGTCGAAGCGCAGCCGGTCGCCCAGCTTCAGGCCGAGCGTCTCGGCCAGGCCTTCTTCCACGCTCACCTCGCCGGCGGCGCCGGGCGTCCAGCGGCCGGCGACCACGGTGTTGTGCGGCGGCGCTTCCAGGCTGTTGCTCAGGTTGAACTCGCGGTCGACCAGGCGCTTGGCGCGGTCGTCGGCGTAGTCGTCGGGCGAGACCGGCCGGTCGTTCACGGCCACCAGCCGGCCGCGGAACATCGGGTACCAGTCGTAGTTGCGCACGCCGGCGCTCTGCAGCGACTGGCGGAAGGCCTCGCCCTGATCCGGCATGACGTTGATGACGAAGCGGTTGGGCGCATCCGGCGGCGTGGCCTCGCGCCAGCTCGACACCAGGTCGGTGCGCAGCAGCACGAGCAGGATCAGCGCCAGCAGGCCCACCGCCAGCGCGCTGACCTGGACCACGGCATAGACCGGCCTGGCCGAGATCTGCCGCGTTGCCAGCACCAGCCAGCGCGGCGCAGTGTTCTCGCGCACGCTCGCGCGCAGCAGCCGCACCGCCACCCAGCTGAGCAGCGCGAACACCGCCACCGCCGCCAGGAAGCCGCCGACCGCGATCAGCCCGAGCGTGACGTCGCTGCTGGCGGCCAGCAGCAGCGCCGCGAAGCCGGCCACGCCGATGCCCAGCACCGCGATCGAGGCCGGCTTGAGGCCGCCGACATCGCGCCGGATCACCCGCAGCGGCGGCACCTGGGCCAGCTGAAGCACCGGCGGCAGCCCGAAGGCGCCAAGCAGCGTCAACCCCATGCCCATGCCGAACACCACCGGCCAGACGGTGGGCGGCGGCAGGCTGCTTTCCACCAGGCCGGCCAGCAGCAGCACGAACACGTGGTGCACCGCAAAGCCCAGCAGGACGCCGGCGCCGCTGGCCGCCAGCCCGATCAGCGCGAACTCGACCGCATAGGCGCCGGCGATGGTCCGCTGCGGCAGCCCGAGCACGCGCAGCATGGCGCAATCGTCCAGGTGCCGGGCCGCGAAGCCGCGCGCCGCCAGTGCGACCGCCACGGCCGACAGCAGCGCCGCCAGCAGGGCCACGAGGTTGAGGAATTTCTCGGCGCGGTCGAGCGTCTGGCGCATCTCGGGCCGTCCGCTCTCGAGCGACTCCAGGCGCGCGCCGCGCAAGTCACCCTTCTTGATCTGCGCGTCGGCCCAATCGGTGAAGCCGCGCACCGCCCGCGCATCGCCGGCCACGGCGAAGCGGTAGCGCACGCGGCTGGCCGGCTGCACCAGGCCGGTGGCCGGCACGTCCGCGTCGTTGATCATCACGCGCGGCGCGAAGCTCATGAAGCCGGCCCCGCGGTCGGGCTCGATCAGGATGACCCGGCCGATGCGCAACTGGCTGTCGCCCAGCAGGATGGCGTCGCCGGGCTTGAGCGCCAGCGACTCCAGCAGCCCCGCGTCCACCCAGGCCTCACCCCGGGCCGGCCCCGCCTGGGTGGCCTGCCCGGGCAGGCCAGGCGCAGCCGCAGTCTGCAGCACGCCGCGCAGCGGATACCCCGCCTGCACCGCCTTGAGCGCCACCAGACGCGCAGCGCCGCCCTGCGCATCGCTGGCGCGGGCCATCGTCGGAAAGTTGTAGTTGGTGGTGGACCGCAGGCCCAGCGCGCGCGCGCGTTCGACGAACGCGGCCGGCGTCGGGTTGTCGGTGGCCAGCACCGCGTCGCCGCCCAGCAGCTGGCTCGCGTCGCGCTCCAGGCCGCCCTGCAGGCGATCGGCGAAGAAGCCCACCGCGGTCAGCGCAGCCACCGCCAGCAGCACCGCCACCATCAACAGGCGAAGTTCGCCGGCGCGCAGATCGCGCCACAGGGTTCGCCAGCCCAGGTGCCAGGCGCTGGTGGTCGATGCGGGGCCATGGTTCATGGCGCGCACCATAGCCCAAACAGCGACACCGCCCGTTCAATACCCCTTGCCCGCGACGCCGCAGGCCTGGCTCAGGCGCCGCCGCAGGCGTCCGGCCGACCGGTCCCTGCCCTCCAGCCGAACGTCAGCGTGACCAGCGCCACCGCGCAAGCCGCCATGGCGTAGAGCGCGGGCGCGAAGCTGATCTGCATGTTGTAGCTCATCCACGTGAGAATGGCCGGCGCAAAGCCGCCCAGGACAGTCACAGCCGCGTTGTACGACAGCGACATGCCGGAGGAACGCACGGCCGTCGGGAAAATCTCCGAGAGGGCGGACGGCGCCGTCCCGACGTACACCGCCACCAGCAGGCACAGGACCGACTGCACCACCACCAGCGCCGCAGTGCTGTGCGTGGCCTGCAGCCAGGCCAGAAGCGGATACACCGAGCACAGGATCAGCACGGCACCGCCGGCCAGCACCTTGCGCCGGCCCAGGCGATCCGAAAGGCGGCCCGATCCCAGGCAGCCCGCGACCAGGAACAGATTGCCCACCAGCGCCGCCGTGAACGCCTGGGAGCTGCTGAAGCCCATGCTCTTCTGCACGTAGATGGGCATGTAGATGATCAGTGCGTACGGCCCGACAGCCCACAGGACGCAAAGGCCCAGACCCAGCGCCAGTTCCCGCGGGTGACGACGCACCACCTCGAGCATGGGCGCCTTGGCCGGTGCGCCTTCGCGCGCCTGGCGGCGCTGCTCTTCCTGGAAGGCGGGCGTCTCGTCGAGCGAGCGGCGCATCCAGAGGCCGACCGGGGCGATGGCCAGGCCGAGAATGAACGGAATCCGCCAGCCCCAGCTGCCGATCTGCGCCTCGGAAAGCGCGAACGCCACGAGGGTCGCCACGCCGGCCGCAAGCAGGTTGGACACGCCCATGCTGGCCTGCAGCCAGGAGGCGTACTCGCCGCGCCGGCCCGGCGGCGCATGTTCGACCAGGAACGCGGTCGCCCCGCCCACCTCGCCCCCGGCCGAGAAGCCCTGCAGCACGCGGCCGAACACGATCAGGAGCGGGCCGCCGACGCCGATGGCGGCATACGGCGGGGCAATCGCGATCAGCAGGGTTCCCGCAGCCATCAGCATGATGGTCAGGGACAGGGCCGCCTTGCGGCCGGCACGGTCACCGAAGGAGCCGATGATCAATGCGCCCAGCGGCCGCGCCACGAAGCCGAGCCCGAAGGCCAGGAACGACACCATGAGCTGCACGGACGGGTTGTCGTCCTGGAAGAAGTTCTGCCCGATGTAGACGGCGAACAGCGCATAGACGGTGAAGTCGTACCACTCCAGGGCGTTGCCCGCGGCGGCAGCGATGATCGCCTTGCGCCCTGCCCCCCGGCCCTCCCGGGCCGTTGGCGCTGGCAGCGCGTCCTGCGGTGCGCCCATGTCGTGCGTCGAAATCGTGATCGGGTTCAAAGTTGTCTCCCAGGAATACGCCGGGCGCCCCATGCGCCGAAAGGCGGCCATTCTGGAACCCCGTCGCCTTGCATTCAAATCACAATTTGTGCGGCGTCCATAACCCGACAACATGACCTGCTCGCACAGGCTCATGCGCCCACCAGGGGCGATTTCAGGTCCTCCAGCGTCTCGATGAAGGCGTGCGCCAGTCGCGACAGCGGCTCGAACGCCGGGTGCACGACCCGCACCGGCGTCTCGACCTCCTCTTTCAAGGGCCGCACCTCGAGCCCGCCGCACACGGGGCCCTGCGCAGTGAATTCGTCGATGAGCGCAACGCCCACGCCCGATTGCACAAGCGCGCACGCAACGTGTATCTGCTGAACCTCGACGACCGGCCGCAGGGCGATGTCCGCCTCCGCGAACAGCCGGCGGATCAACTGCCCGACGGGAACTTCGGCGCTGTAGCCCACGATCGGATGGGCCGACAGCGCCTGCAGCGTGACCAGCTTGCGCTGCGCCAGCGGGTGCCCGGCCGGACAGACGGCGACGAGCCGGTTGCCGTAGAGTGGGCGCGAAGCCAGGTTCGGATGCGATTCGGCCAGGAACACCACGCCCAGGTCGGCCTGCTGGGTCAGCAGCGCTTGCGTGAGCAGTGGCGGCGACAGGGTCGCCAGGCTCAGGCGCGCATCGGGCAAGCGGCGCAGGAAGGCCGCAACGGCCACCGGGATGAAGCCCAGGCCCAGGCTGGGGCTGCAGGCCACGCGCAAGTGGCCCAGCCGGTGCTGCGCAAGGTCCTGGGCGAGCTCGTTCACGCGCTGCACGCCCTGATACACCAGGTTCACCTCGGCCAGCAGGCGCTTGGCTTCGGGAGTGGGGTACAGGCGGCCCTTGATGCGCTCGAACAGCACCATGCCGAGTCGTTGCTCGGTGTACGACAACAGGCGCGACACCGCGGGCTGCGACACGTGCAGGAGCTTGGCGGCGCCGCTGACCGAGCCGGCAACCATGATGGCGCGAAAGACCTCGATCTGCCGGAGATTGAGCCGCATATTCATTAACCTGCTGTTATGGACCTCTGTCAAATAAGCATACGACAGAACACCCGGGGACTGCGCAGAATCCCGCCAACATTCCCTCGTCCCGGATTTCCCATGAGCGATTTCGATCTCGTGGTCGTCGGCAACTGCGTCGACGAGCACCAAATTTCCCCCGACGGTTGGCTGGCCGTTCGCGACGGCCGCATCGCAGCGCGCGGTACCGGCAAGCCCCCGGCCGCGCGCGAACATCTGGATGCGCGCGGTCGGTGGGTGATCCCCGGCGTGGTGGACGGTCAGGTGCATGCGGCCAGCCAGGCCGACCAGGAAGGCCTTGGCCATGCCTCGCGTGCTGCGGCCGCCGGCGGGGTCACGGTGATGGTCGACATGCCATACGACGACCCGGAGCCGGTGGCTTCGCGTCCCCAGCTCGATGCCAAGATCGCCGAAGCCGAGCGCGACTGCCATGTCGACGTGGCGCTCTTCGGCACGCTCAACGACCGCTACGGCCTTCAGGCCGCCGCAGGACTGATCGAGGGGGGCGTGTGCGCGTTCAAGTTCTCGACCTTCGAAGCCACGCCGGGTCGCTTTCCCCGTGTGGAGGAAGACGACCTCTATGAGGCGTTCCGACTGATCGCACCTTCGGGCCTGGCCTGCGGCGTGCACAACCAGATGCAGGAACTGACCCGCAAGAACATCCGGCGCCTGGCACAGGCGCAGGACACCGGATGGGATGCGTTCCTGCGCGCTCACCCGCCGCTGGTGGAAAACCTGGCGACTGCGCTGATCTACGAGATCGGCGCGGAAACCGGCGCGCGCGCGCATGCCGTGCACGTGTCGACGTCGCGGGGCTTCGAGTTGTGCAGCATGTACCGCCGCGCCGGCCATGCCGCCAGCATCGAGACCTGCGTCCAGTACCTGATGCTCAACCATGAGGAGCACACCCGCCGGTTCGGCGCCAAGGTCAAGCACTACCCGCCGATCCGCCCGCGCGCGGAGGTGGAGCGCCTGTGGACGCACGTAGCCAACGGGGAATGCACGTTCGTCTCCTCCGACCATGTCAGCTGGGGGCTGGAGCGCAAGGGCAACCCCGACATCTTCAAGAACGCGTCCGGCGGCCCGGGCCTGGAGACGCTGCTGCCGGCGCTGTGGACGGGTTGCGAGGAACATGGCCTGCCGCCCACGCTGGCCGTCAAGCTGCTGTGCGCCAATCCGGCGCGCCACTTCCTCCTGGACGACCGAAAGGGAAGTTTCGATGTCGGCTGCGACGCGGACATCGTCGTGCTCGACCCGAAGGTGCATGCCTATGACCCGTCGACCAGCCTCTCTGCCGTCCAGTGGAGTTCATTCGAAGACCGGCGCCTGACCGTGCAGGTCGCGTCCACCTTCTGCAGGGGACAGCTCGTGTACGACGGCCAGCGCATCCGCAACCTGCCCGGGTCCGGGCGCTTCCAGCGGCCTCGTGCAGTGGCGCCGCAGCGCATGAGCGGCGTGTCCCGCGCGGAGGCCGTCACACCGTGAGCCTTGCGCCCCCGATCAATGCGCAGCGCCTGTGGTCGCGCGTCGAGGCCCTGGCCGGCTTCACCGATGCCGGCACGCCATGGACGCGACGCGCCTTCACGCCGCTGCACCTTCGCTCGCGCGAATGGCTGCGCGATCAGTTCGCCGCCGCCGGCATGCACGTCAGCCTCGACGCGGGTGGCAACCTCGTGGGACGGATCGAAGGCACGGGGCCGACTGCGGCGCCGCCGCTCGTGACCGGCTCGCATTGCGACACCGTCCCCTCGGGAGGCCGCTTCGACGGCATCATTGGCGTGCTGGCCGGGATCGAGGTGGCTCATGCACTGCGCGAGAGCGGCGCTGCACTGTCTCGCCCGCTCGAGGTGATCGACTTCCTCTCCGAGGAGCCCAGCGAGTACGGCATTTCGTGCGTGGGCAGCCGGGCCATCGCGGGGCAGCTGTCGCCAGCGATGCTCGAGGCGCGCAGCCCCGATGGGGAAACACTCGCGCAGGGCCTGCGCCGCATCGGCGGCGACCCTGACGCATTGCATCGTCCGCTGCGCGACGCCGGCAGCGTGGCCGCGTTCGTTGAGCTTCACATCGAACAGGGACCGGTGCTCGAAAGCCGGAATCTGCCGATCGGCGTGGTGACGAACATCGTGGGCATCCGGCGCTACGTGATCGTGGTCGAAGGCCGGCCCGACCACGCCGGAACGACGCCGATGCACCTGCGCAGCGACGCGCTGGCCGGCGCCGCCCGAATCATCAGCGCGGCGCAGGAGCAGGCGCTGCGACTCGACGGCCAACCTCACTACGTGGTTGCCACCGTGGGACGCCTGTCGCTCACCCCGAATGCCTCGAACGCCGTGCCTGGGCGGGTCGAAATGGTGCTGGAAGTGCGCAGCGACAGCACCGGGGTGCTCGCGCAGTTCGCCGATGCGCTGATGTCCTCCGTCGGCGCCGACCTCGCGCGCCTGCGCGTGAAGGCCGATGTGCAACAGGTCAGCGAATCGAAGCCCACGGATTGTTCGCCGCTGGTCATGGACGCCATCGACGCTGCCGCGGCGGCATTGCGCTATCCCACCATGCGGCTGCCCAGCGGCGCGGGCCACGATGCCGTCTACATGGCGGCCGCCGCACCGATGGGCATGATCTTCATCCCCTGCAAGGGCGGCCGCAGCCACTGCCCAGAGGAGTGGATCGAGCCGCAGCAGCTGCTCGACGGCACCCGCATGCTCGCCCAAGCGCTGGTGGAACTGGACCGGCAGCTCTCGCTCAGTCCGTCCGGACGCTGACCACCCGGCTCTCCGGCCCGGCCAGCTCCGGCTGCAACGCCAACCGCTGCTCGCCGGCATAGCAGACGAAGCGCCGGTTGGTCGCGCGGCCGATGGCGCACAGGCCGACGCGGTGCGCGACGTCGTAGCCCATCTGCGTCATGCCGCTGCGCGAGACGACGATCGGCACGCCCATCTGGGCCGACTTGATGATCATCTCGCTGGTCAGGCGGCCCGTCGTGTAGAAGACGCGGGCCGGGCCGAGGGCATCCGGGCGCATCGCCATCCAGCCGGCGATGGTGTCGATGGCATTGTGGCGGCCCACGTCCTCCACGAAGCATTCCATCCGTGCGTCGCTGCCGCCGTCGGCGTCGAGGGTGAACAGCGCGCAGCCGTGTACCGAGCCGGCCGACTTGTACGTGCTCTCCTGCAGCCGGATGGCATTGACCAGCGCGTACAGCTGCGCCTGGGTGATGCGGGTGGGCGGCAGCGCGACACGGTCGATGTCGTCCATGAGCGCGCCGAAGACGCTGCCCTGGCCACAGCCCGTGGTCACCACCTTCTTCGCGGTGCGCTCCTCGATGCGGTCGATGCCACCATGCGTGCGCACCGCGGCCGCGCCGACGTCCCAGTCGACCGTGATCGATTCGATGTCGCTCGCCGAGGCGACCAGGCGCTGGTTGAGCAGGTAGCCCAGCACGAGCAACTCGGGCTGCGCGCCCAGCGTCATGAGCGTGACCAGTTCGCGCCGGTCGACGTAGACGGTCAGATCGCGCTCGGCCGGTATGGAAACGCGTTGACGCTGGCCATGTTCGTCGACGACGTCGACCTCGCGCGTCAAGGGCGCTCGGGCCTGCGTCAGGCGCGGCAATGCGCCGGCGCGCAGCGCGGCACTCACTGCTGCTTGGGCGCCGCGGCCGCGGGCTGGGCGCTGCTCGGCGGCGTTGCCGCGGTCTCCGGCGGCGAATGCGCGCCCGAGCCTTCGAGCGGCTGCGGAGGGGCGGCAGCGTAGGGACCGGGGTCGCTGCACGGCGGTGTCGGCACGGCGGGCGGCACGGGCTTGCCCGTGGCCGCCGCGCCGGCGCGGTAGTTGGCGGCGGCGCGGTCCTGTGCCTCGCACAGCTTGTAGTTCTCGACCTTGGCCGTCCACGCGGTGCGGGCGGCGGCTTCGGCGGCCTTGGCCTTGGCCTCCGGCGTGGGCGCCGGCGGCGCCGGCAGGGCGGCCAGCGCCCATGGCGCTACGGCGGCGAGGGCCAGACCGGCAAAAACGCGGCAGGCGGCAGGGGAAATCGTCATGTGGATCGTCCTTCGGTGGCCACGGGCGGAGTGCGTGCGACGCTGCCGTGCGGGCCGCTGCGCTGCGCCGGGATCTTGCCAGCCTGGATGTCTTCGTACCAGTAGCGGTGGTGCTCGCGGGCCCAGGTCTCGTCGACATAACCCTCGCGCATGGCCTTGTAGGCGCCGTTCATGCCCAGCGTGCCGAGGTAGATGTGGCCCATGATCGCCGCCATCATGCACAGCGTGGCGGCCAGGTGGATCATGTGCGCCACCTGCATCTGCCCGCGCGTGTACACCGGTCCGGGCAGCAGCTTGTCGAGGAACAGGCCAGAGCCGATGGCGATGGCGCCGAGGAACAGCACCACGCCCCAGAACACCAGCTTCTCGCCGGCGTTGAAGCGCTTGGACGGCGGCTCGCCGCCGCCGAACAGCCCGCCGCCCTTGAGCAGCCATTGCAGGTCGCCCTTCTGCGGCAGGTTGTCGCGGATGAAGGTCACGATCATGAACAGTGTCGACACCACGAACAGCGGCCCGACGAAGTTGTGGGCCGTCTTGAGCGCGTAGGTCAGCCAGCCGAACAGCGCGCCGCCGATCACCGGAAGCAGGAAGAACTTGCCGAAGGCCATCACGATGCCGCTGACCGCCAGCACGACGAAGGCGGTCGCGTTGCTCCAGTGGGTGGCGCGCTCGAACGGCGTGAAGCGCTCGATCTTGCGCCCGGTCTCCGGTGCGTGCAGCCGCAGCGGGCCGCGACCGAAATAGAAGATCACGATGGCCAGCAGCACCAGGAACAGCAGCGCCGCGCCGTACGGAATGAGCACCTCGTTGCGCACCTGGCGCCAGGCCTCGCCGGCGTTGGTGTAGCGCGAGCCGGGGTAGTTCACGAACGGCTGGATCAGGTTGCCGGCCTCGGGCGCCTGTGACTTCGGCAGGCTGCTGTAGCCCGTCACGCCCTGCCCCACCTGGTGCCACATGGGGGCGTTGTTGCCCGGCTGCACCTTGGCGCGTTCGGCGTTGCTCTGCGCCATGTAGCCGGGCTGTTCGGCCGCATCGGGCCTGACCTCGAAGATGTTCTGGCCGCGGATGCCGCCCATCTCCGCGGAAGGCGCAGGCGGCGCGGCGGGCGCAGGCGCCTGGGCGGCGGCGGCACCGGCGAGCGCCAGGCCGAGCAGGCCTGCGGCCAGCAGGGAGGAAAGTGCGCGGGGCATCCTGGTCATGGGAGGGCCTTTCGCGTCAGGGCATGCGGTTGTATTCGTTCTGCCCGTTCTGGGTGCGGGTCTTCAGTTCGGCCTCCCAGGAGGCCTTGTCGCCCGGCTGCCACCCCGAGGCGCTGAACACCTTGCCGGCCTGGCCGTCGGCACTTGCCGTGCCCTGCCACGGCGCGGTGTCGTGCTTGACGCCCTGGGCGTTGGTCTGCGGCTTCTCGCCGCAGGCGCCGAGCAGCGCCAGCGACACCACGGCGGCACATGCCGCGAACGTCTTGTGCGGGCCCATCACCGCTTGACTCCGTTTTCGCCGGCCTGTGGCTGTCCGGCCTGCTGCGAGCCGTAGGCCGTGCCCCAGCCCCAGACCTCCGCGCCCTTGCCGCGATGGAGCACGCGCGTGCGGAAGATGTCCGCCACGACGTCGCCGTCGCCGGCCAGCAAGGCCTTGGTCGAGCACATTTCCGCGCACGCGGGCAGTTTGCCTTCGGCCAGGCGGTTGCGACCGTACTTCTCGAACTCGGCGGCCGACCCGCTGGCTTCCGGCCCCCCGGCGCAGAAGGTGCACTTGTCCATCTTGCCGCGCGCCCCGAACGTGCCCTGCGTCGGAAACTGCGGCGCGCCGAATGGGCAGGCGTAGGAGCAGTAGCCGCAGCCGATGCACACGTCCTTGTCATGCAGCACCACGCCCTCTTCGGTGCGGTAGAAGCACTGCACCGGGCACACCGCCATGCAGGGCGCGTCGGAGCAGTGCATGCAGGCCACGGAGATGGACTTCTCGCCGGGCACGCCGTCGTTGAGCGTGACGACGCGGCGGCGGTTCACGCCCCACGGCACCTCGTGCTCGTTCTTGCAGGCGGTGACGCACCCATTGCATTCGATGCAGCGCTCGGCATCGCAGACAAACTTCATTCGTGCCATCGTCGGTCCTCAGGCTTTCTCGAGATTGCAGATGGTGGTCTTGGTCTCTTGCATCATCGTCACGCTGTCGTAGCCGTAGGTCGTGGCGGTGTTGATCGCCTCGCCCCGCACGACCGGATGCGCGCCGGACGGGTAGTACGGCAGCATGTCCGCGCCCTGCCAATGGCCGGAGAAGTGGAATGGCAGGAACACCGTGTCGGGCCCCACGCGCTCGGTCACCAGGGCCTGCACGTTGATCTTTGCGCCCGTGGGCGTATGGACCCAGACCCGTTCGCCGTTGCGGATGCCCTTCTCGGCCGCAACCTTGGGATTGATCTCGACGAACATCTCCTGCTGCAGCTCCGCCAGCCAGGGGTTGGAGCGGGTTTCCTCGCCGCCGCCCTCGTATTCGACGAGCCGGCCCGAGGTCATGATGTACGGGAACTTCTCGTACAGCTTGTCCGCGATCGCCTTCTGCTGCACAGACTTGTAGAGCGTCGGCAGGCGCCAGAACGCCATCTTGTCGTCGTGCGTCGGGTATTTGGCGACCAGGTCCGGCCGCGTGCCGTACAGGGGCTCGCGGTGCTGCGGCACAGGGTCCGGGAAGTTCCACACCAGCGCACGGGCCTTCGCATTGCCGAAGGGGTGGCAGCCGTGGTTCTTCATGAACACGCGGATCATGCCACCCGAGTTGTCGGTCTTCCAGTTCTTGCCGTCGGCGAGCTTCTTCTCGGGCTCGGTCAGTTCATCCCACCAGCCAAGCTTCTTGAGCAGCACGTGGTCGAGTTCGGGGTAGCCCGTGGTGATGTCCGCGCCCAGCGAATGCGATCCATCCTCGGCCAGCAGGTTGACGCCATTGCGCTCGACGCCGAAGTTGGCGCGGAAGTTGCCGCCGCCGTCCATGACGTGCTTGCTGGTGTCGTAGAGGTTGGTGCTGCCGGGGTGCTTGAACTCGGGCGTGCCCCAGCATGGCCAGGGCAGCCCGAAGTAGTCCCCCGCCAGGTCGTATCCGTTGACCTTGTCCTTGACAGGGCCCTTGGCCTTGAGCGTCGCCACGTCGAACGCGCCCATGTTGCGCATGTGCGCCTGCAGACGCTCCGGGCTCTGGCCGGTGTAGCCGATGGTCCAGACGCAGCGGTTGATCTCGCGCAGGATGTCGTCCGGCACGGGCTCGTCCATGCCCTTGACCTTCTGCATCTTGTAGTTCTTGACCAGTTCCGCGCCGAAGCCGAGCTTGGTCGCCAGCTGGTACATGATCATGTGGTCGGTGCGGCTTTCCCACAGCGGCTCGATCACCTTCTCGCGCCATTGCAGCGAACGGTTCGACGCCGTCACCGAGCCACTGGTCTCGAACTGCGTGCAGGCGGGCAGGAGGTACACCGCGCGCGCAGGGTTGAGGTCGGCCGCGTTGCCCGGCATGGCGGCCATCGCCGCGGTGGCCGACGGGTACGGGTCGACCACCACCAGCAGGTCCAGCTTGTCCATGGCCCGCTTCATCTCCAGGCCGCGCGTCTGCGAATTCGGCGCATGGCCCCAGTAGAAGACGCCGCGCAGGTTCGGCCCCTGGTCGATCAGGTCGTTCTTTTCGAG
>Ga0160458_100411_pt1 | contig 19868 bp, 18 predicted proteins | sample HID1973I_E6MG_FD_108247 | JGI IMG/M metagenome (GOLD analysis project Ga0160458, IMG submission 108247) | Enriched mosquito-associated microbial communities from UW Madison campus, WI, USA - HID1973I_E6 MG | ecosystem: Host-associated > Arthropoda: Insects > Digestive system > Unclassified ...
CCCGACCCAGGCGTTCCCGGCTCAGGCGCACCCCGCCGCGGCCGCCGACGCCTCGGGCGCCGCACAACGCCCCGCAGCTCACCAGCCCGGGCCGGTGAACGCGCACCAAACGCGGCCGACCTGGAACCCGTCGTGGGACAAGCCCCGCGTCGTCGGTCCGGGTGCAGCCACGGTCGGTGTGGTCGTCGGCCTCACGCTCATCGCGCTGGCCACGCTGCTCGCCGCGAGCAGGAACGACTCGTTCACCGGGCCCGTGGTCCTCACGACCGTCGGCATCGGGGTGGTCCTGGCGGGGCTCGGCATCCTCGTGTCCGGCCTGCGCGGGCGGTCCAGCGGCGTCCTGGGCTTCCTCGCCATCGTCGGGATCCTGGTCGCGATGCCGCTCGGCGCGTCGGCGGACTCCGACTGGCGCTGGGACGCCGGCACACAGCGGTTCGCCGGTGACACGACGCTCACCGCCACCACCCGCGACCAGGCCGCGGAAGGCGTGAGCCAGGTGTTCGGCGACGTCCACCTCGACCTGTCGGACGTCCCCATGACCAGCACGCCGCTCGTGGTCCCGGTCTCGCTCGGCGCCGGGAACCTGACCGTCACCGTCGGCAAGGACACCGCTGTCGAGGCCGACGTCCACCTGCGCGCCGGCCAGCTCACCTGGGACGTGGGCGACACGACCCAGAGCATGGACGGCGTCTCCACCCGCAGCCGGTCCTTCGCCGACGAGGCGTCGGCCGCCGGCCACCCCCAGCTCGACCTGCAGCTCAGCGTCGGGGCCGGCAACGTCACGATCGTCCGGGAGGACTCATGAACCGCATCGACCCACAGCCCGAGCCCGAGGGCAACGACGCAGCCGGGAACCCGGAGCTCGACCCTTCGAGCGCCGGGCTCGAGGACCTGACCGACACGCAGGCCCTCCCCGCGAGCGAGCCGGTCGGCGAACCCGTGAGCGAGCCGGCGAGCGAGTCGCCGACGGAGCCGGTGACCGGACCACACCCTGCCGCCGACGCGGCCGCCGACCCGACGACGCCCACGGCTCGCACGAGCCCCGAGCCCGGGTCTGCCCCCTCCGCCGCTGCTCGCATCTCGCTCGACAAGGGTGCAGACCGCCAGGCCTCGGAGGATCCGGCGGTCGCAGCCGCGAGCCCTGCAGCGACCCCCGCACCTGGCTACCCGCCGCGGCGCCCGGTCTCCACGCGGCTGCGGGTGGGGACGGCGGTCTGGGGGCTCATGCTCGCGGCAGCCGGCGTGTGGATCATCGCGTGGGCGGGCGGTGCACGGATCGACGCGGGTCTCGCGCTGATCGTCCTGCTCGCAGGGGGCGGTGCCGCCCTGCTGGTGGGCTCGATCGTTGCCGGCTCCCGACACCGCGGACCTCGCTCCTCGCGCGGATCGGCCGGCGCCGCCTGAACCAGCGCGTTGCCGCCGAAGGTCAGCGTTGCCGCCGAAGGTCAGCAGGGAACAGCACGACGACGGGCGACCGTCCCGCGAGGGACGGCCGCCCGTCGTCGTGAACGGCGTCAGACCGCCGGCGGCTTGTCCTGGGACTCGTCGGCCAGGTGGCTCGGGGTTGACGACCGGGGCGGGGCGTCGGCAGCGGGGGCGTCCGAGTCGTCGTTCGGCTTCTCCACGGCGGGAGCAGCGGAAGTCTCGGCTGCCGGCGCCTCGGACGCGTGCGACGTCACGGGCGAGACCACCGGGTCGGGGGCTCCGGCTGCCGTACCGCTCGGGGCCACGGGGTCGGGGCTCCCCGTGGGGACGACGCGGGTGGGCGCGGGCGCGGACTCCGCAGGCGCGGGCGGCGCGGCAGGTGCCGGCGCCGCAGCAACCGGGGCAGCGGCGGGCGCGGCGACCGGAGCCGCAGCGACGGGGGCAGGCCCAGATGCGACCGGAACGGCTGCTCCGTCGATGTCCGCGAGCCGCGATCCCACCTTGCGCAGCGCGAAGCCGACGAACAGCAGGACCACGCCGATGCCGACGACGAGCAGCGCGACGCCGAAGGCCACGACGGACGTGAACAGCGAGGCGCGCAGGAAGGAGGCCGTCATCACCGTGTCGCGGTTCGGGTCGTCCTGCGGCAGCTCGGCGTACGTCTTGCCGCCGCCGATCTCCGTGGCGTGCTTGTCGATCACGTCGGCCTGGACCCAGGCCTCCCACGGCGTGTCGACGAGCTGCCCCTGGAAGGCCTCCGCGTCGTCGGAGACCGTGATCTTCTCGGCACCCAGGTTCGTCGTGATCGCGCCCCACGTCACCGCACCGGCGACCACGAAGATGATGCCGAAGATGATCGTCAGGAGCCCGATGCCCTTGACTCCGCCTGACTTGCCCTTGCCAGATGCCGCCATGACCCGGTTCCTTCCGTCGACGCGAACGCTCGCTACGCGAAACCCGGACCCGGAACCGGATCCGGTGAGGGATGTGCGTCCCCCGTTGAATGCATCACTGCAGGTCGACTGTATCGACACCGGCACGCAATGCATGCCGAATCGACACAAAAACCTCGGCGAGCCGCGGACGACGACGTCCGCCGCGGGTCAGCGCTCGGCGGCCTCGATGCGCGCGAGCGCCTGGGCGTGCGCCTTGCGCTCGAGGATGAACGACATGACGGGCACGACGCCGGCGGCAGCGAGGGTGGTGAGTCGGCCGAGGCGCCAGCGCATGGTCGCCCACAGGTGCGCGACCGTGAACAGGTACACGACGTAGATCCAGCCGTGCGCCATGGCGATGTACTTGCCGAGGTCGTTGCGCCAGTCCCCTTCCGTGTCCCAGCCCGGTGCGTGGAACACGTACTTCAGCAGCACGACGACGGTGAGCAGGAGCAGCATCGTGCCGGTGATCCACGCCATGACGCGGTACCGCTGCAAGGCGCCGCGGGCCTTGCGCGCCCACGCGGCGTCTGCCGGTCGGGCAGCGGGTGCGGCGGTCACAGACGCAGGAGCAGACGCGGCCGACGAGGCGGCGGGGGTCGGCTCGGGCGCGCTGGTGGGAGTCTCGCTCACGGGTGGTTCCTCTCGATCGTCCCTGCGATTCTCACCGACGATCGCGCCGTCCCGACGCGATCCGGCCCACCTCAGGGTGTGGGGGTGCTCACTCCCACTCGGTCGCTCTAGCAAAGAAACCTAGAGCGCTCCGGTGGAGGGTAAGCATGCGCCGTAGATCGTCCTGGATTCGCATCCCCGGACGGTACTCTGGTGCTCTGACCGTCCGCCAACGGCTGCATGTGACCAGCGTTCGTCGCCCCAACGACGCGCACAAGCGTTGGGAGCGCCGAAGTGGCGGAAAACAAGCAGTTGGCCGATGCCGTCGAGGAGTACATCGCGTTCCGACGTGCTCGCGTTGCGCCCACAACGGCTGCGAACGAGGCGTTCGTGCTTCGTCGTTTTGCGACTTGGTACGGCAACGTGCAGCTGCGCCACATGCGGTCGGAGCGTGTGGGCGAGTGGTTCTTCGGGTCGACAGGACTGCTTGCTGAGCACGTCACTCGCGACCGGAGGACGCGGCAACCCATCACCGCTGTCACCGCGAACTACTACCGGATCCGGCTCAACTCGTTCTTCGTCTGGGCGACTAAGCGCGGGTACCTCAAGTCTGACCTGCTCGCAGAGGTCGAGCCCCTGCCGGTCACTCGGCGGACGCGACTTCAGGTCGATGCCGAGAAACTTCTATCTCTCCCCCACGCCATGGGGAACAGGCGCGACGCCGCGTTCGTCGCGTTGCTCATCAACTCCGGATTCCGGGCCGGCACCGCTACAGCACTGCGAGTCGGCGACGTCGATCTGGTCGCCGGCTCCATCCGCGTGCACATCTCGAAGAGTCACCTGGAGGACGTCTTCCCCGTGACTTCGGACCTTGCGCCCCAGCTGGGCTCGTGGCTTCGCGCCTACTCGCGGGATATCGGCCGTCCGCTCGACGCGGATGACTATCTGTTTCCAGCGCGGCGTGCATCGGTCTATCGATGGGTCCTTCGCGCGGACGGGACCAAAGAGCGCCAGCGCACCGACGGTGCCTGGAAGCCGGACCGCATGCTGACGCATCCCGAGCGTGTCGTCCAGGAAGCGTTGAGGCTAGCCGGGGTGGCAGTCACTCCCGGTGAAGGTTGCCACACACTCCGACGCTCGGTCGCGCGGGCCTTCTTCGATCAGGCCGCCAAGAGCGGATACGACGGCGCCCTGCGGGTCACGGCGAGCCTGCTGCATCATCGGAGCACGGCTACGACGGAGCTCTACCTAGGCCTCAGCGCCGATCGTCTGAGGCGCGACGCCGCCCTGCGCGGCAAGCCCTTCCTCTCCGAGATCGCGTCCACGAAGCGCCGCGAGCGGCTCCGCCCCGTCGATTCCGACGAAGAAGCGTCATAGCGCCCTGTCCACGCCGGCCCATTGCCCGCCAAGGAGTGCAGGGCACCCAAGCGCCGCTCGGTGCCACCTCTGTCCGCCCTGCCAGGTTCCCCATGGAGTGCGCAGTGGACGGTTCGACGCAGGCAACCCAGCGAGGCCACACCCTTGATACTTCTGGTGCACGTTGGCGACGACCGCGGACCTGGTCTCGCCCGCTGTGGTGCCCGAACCGCCCGCGAGTCGCAGTCAACGGCGAACTGCGACAGTTCGAGCTGTGCCGACGGCGCGACTGCCCGTTCTGCGTCCATGGCTGCATCTTGCAGACGCGGCTGGCGATCAGAGCTTCGAGGCCCGAACAGATGCTCGGGCTGAACAACCTGTCGGCCGACGGTCATGCGGCGCGAGCCACGGTGCGCGGCCTGCTAAGTGCTCTCAGGCGCCGCTACGGGGTCGAGTACCTAGCCGCCATGGAACGACACCAATCCGGTCTCCTCCATGCTCACGTCCTGCTGCACAGCGCGCCGCTCGGGGCGCCCGAGGTACGTCCATTCGCGGACCGGGCAGCGATCCAGTACGTCGACATTCGACCGTATCGAGACCACCGAGGCGAGTATCTGCTCAAGAACGCCCGCCTCGACCACACCCGGGCTCAGCATCTGGCAGACAACGCAGGAATGTTGACGCTGCGGTCCTCCAGCGCGTTCTTCCGTGACCTGACGACTGGCGAGGTGTTCTCGGGCGTGACGGAGGCTAGGGCCGCGCAGAGACGATATTGGCGATCGTGAACGCGGGCTCCGTGCGTGCGGCGGCGCGGCCAGAACAACAACGACGCCTCGGGGCCTGTCGTAGCCCCGCCAAGTCCACCCAAGGAGTGAAAGGCCCCTCGCTTCCGCTAGGAGAACACGATGCAAGAGTCCATCCCGTCATCGCGGCTGCTCACCATGCCTGAGGCCGCCGAACGACTGAGTATGTCGAGCCGCTGGGTTCGGCAGATGGTCGCAGACAAGCAGATCCCCGCCGTTCGGCTGGGTCGATCGATACGGCTCTACCCCGAGGACGTCGAGGCATTCGCTCGGCGACACCACGACTCGGCCCGCGGGTAGTTCGCTCTGGCTTGCATTCAGGCCGACGGCCGACGACCAGCCGAAACAACGTCGGGCGAGGCAACCGGTTGGTAGGGGGTTTCCGTCGGCTGCACGGTGCTCATCGACGTGACTCAACCTAGAGCCGCTCTAAGCGAACCTGACAGCCGAAGCGCTTCGAAAGCGATGCGCTGCCCAGGGGGCCGGTTCTCCCGCCGGGCCCGGGGCATCGACTTCCGCTAGGCACCCTTGCAAGAAGGTTGCCGCCGCTTGGCACCCTGTCGTACCGCTCCCGACTCCCACCAAGGAGTGACAGCACGGTCACTATCTCGTTGGGAGTCGCAATGTCAGACAGAAATCTCGAGCAAGCCCAGGTCGCTCTCGGCCTGCTCCGCGCGGCGTTCGGCGTCGAGGCCGCAGTACGTGCCGCCCGGCAAACAGACGTCGAGCATGGAACTCAGAAGAAGCGCACGAGTCACACCACCGAGCCCCTCGGCGAGCGCCTGCGGCGCGGATTGCCGCGATGCCGCTCCTGCAACCACAGCGTCTCGCTCCACACCACTAAGCGGGTGGACTGTCGCGCGACGGGTTGCCGCTGCGAGCACTACCTCCCCGCAAACCCCGCGGAGTACCCCGTTCTTCGGGGTATCGATGGGTACTTCCTTGACGAGACTCTGCGCGCCATGCTCGCGGCGCTTATCGCCGATGTCCGCGAGGTGATGGAGTGATCTTCGACGAGTTCCGCCTCCCCGAAGTCTGGGATTCCATCCTTCCCGACGTTCGGCACATCAAGCCCTTCGTCAGGCTCTGTGGCTTCGATCCGAACCGGTGGGAGGACATCGAAGGCGTCGCTTTCACGCTCGCGCAGATCGAGTTCTTCAGCGACGCGCCCTACATCGAGCGCTACGACGGACCCGTCTATCGGCTCCGTGACGCGGGGAAGCGGATCGTGGACGCGCTCTACGAGTGCACCTTCAAGCGCGAGTGCGAGGACGCGAGCTTCCACTGCGGCCCACAGGGGCTCTGCGCGTGCCAGGACCCCGAGCCGCGCTCTGGCGACCGCCCGCAGCCGTAGCGTCAGACGCGGCGTTGTGGCGCTGGCCGAAGCCTCCTTCAAAGGCCGAGGCCAGCGCTGCTTGTCGTGGCAAGCAATTCCGCGGGGCGGATGTAGTGCTGGATGAGCGTGTCGATGTGGCGGTGCCGGGTCTGAGCGGCGATCCGGTCGATGCGGACGCCCGCCTCTGCCGCCGCGGTGACGTGCCCGGATCGCAGTGAGTGGCCACTGACGCGCAGGTCAGGAAGTCCTGCCCCGTCTGCGCGCATACGGGCGATCCCCGCGATCGCAGCACCAGTCAATGGGTCGGCGGTGCTATGGCCGCCGCGACGGACGCGTGTGAATAGCGGGCCGACTGCCTGCCCGCGTACCTGCAGCCACGCGTGGAGCGCGGCCACCGGGTCGGTGTCGGGATGCTGACCGCGCGCCACCGCAACGATCTGCCCTCGGGCGTCCTGGTCGCTCTTGGAGCGTCGGATCGTCAACAGAAGTCCTGTTGGGCGCCACTCGACGTCCCCCAGGGTCAGCGCAGCCAGCTCCGAGCGCCTGACGGCGGACGCGAACCCCACGAGTAGGACGGCTGCGTCCCGGGCTCCGGCGGGCGCCGACCTGTCGATGTGCGACACGATTCGACGCAACTCGCCGACCGTCAGAGGGTGCGACTGTTTGCGCGGTGCGACGCCGACCGTGCGTCGAAGTCCACGCCTGACCCGTGCCAGTCCCGAATCGGCCGTGGGGTCTGGCACCGCATTGTCGAGGTGTCGACCACGGATCGCAGCGACGGCAAGGTCCAGTGTCGAGACCGACGCACCGGTCTCGGCCCGCTCGGCGAGGTAGGCAGCGATCGCGGCTGACCTCGCGGGCATGCTCGTGATACCCCTGCTCATGCACCACGACTCCCACCCGCGCCAGGCCGAGGCGTAGGCCCGGCGGGTGCTGGACGCCTTCTCCGCATCGAGGGCCGCGCCCACTCGAACGGCATCGTCGAGGGTCAAACCGAGTGGAACGACCCCTCCGTCGAGTGCCACGTCCGACCGCTCGACGCCTTCATCCATGGCCCGATACTAGCCTGCGTTAAGGCATCTTTTCACAACCTGGAAGCGTGCTAGGCCGCTCCGGCCGCAGCGAAGCTCTGCTCCCGGTGGATCCGGTGCTGCCACACGCCGGACGAATGGTTCGAGCGTCGAGCCCGTGAAGTCACACCGATCTGCCCTATGCTCCTGGCATCGAGCAACCCCGGACCGTTGCAGGGAACCGGGTGTCAGCGGTCAGTCCTAGAGTCAAAGCACAGACCAACACACAGAGGACGGCGATGACACAGATCGCGAAGCCCGAACTTGAGGCCATCGAAGCTGACCTGCTCGAGCGTATCGACGAGCAAGGACTGGCGGGACACACACCGAACGTCGTACGTGTGGTCCAACTCTCGTCCAGCCACTACGCGCCGTCGTTGGTTCGGCGCGCGTACTGGCAACTGGTCTCGAACGGCGAGATCGCAGCAGACGCCGCTGGGAACATCCGGCGCGTCGGCCGAGCATGAGGGATGCGCGGCTACTCGAGGAGACGGCCAAGAACCCGCCTGACCCTCGGTCGCCATTCGAACGCGATCGAGATCGGCTGTTGTACGCGCCGCAGTTGCGCAGACTAGCTGCAGTAACACAGGTGGTCGGCAGCCACGAGACGCACCTGTTTCACAATCGACTCACGCACACACTGAAGGTTGCGCAGTTCGGTCGACGTGTCGCCGAGCGGCTGGCCGCAGCCAATCCTCCGTTCGAGATCGATCCCACTGTTGTTGAGTCCGCCGGGCTCGCGCACGACATCGGGCACCCCCCGTTTGGCCACATCGCCGAAGAGAAGCTCGATCAATTGCTTGTGAAGAACGGCGTACCTGACGGGTTCGAGGGCAATGCGCAGTCCATGCGGATCGTGGCTCGCCTATCCGTGCGACCGAACGGGACGCTGGGGCTGAACCTCACTCGAGCCACGATCCAGGCGCTGACGAAGTACCCGTGGGAGAGAGCCACTACAGGTTCGCATCACCGGAAGTACGGTGCCTACGCGAGCGAACACGACATCTTCGCCTGGTCCCGCGAAGGAGTACCCGCCGACCAGCGGACGCCCGAGGCGTACGTCATGGATTGGGCCGACGATGTCGCGTACGCACTTCACGATCTCGAAGACTTCTGCATAGCGGGGTTCATCCCAATCGATCGGTTGGCGCGCGATGAGCCGACACAGTCACGGTTCCTCAATCGGACATACGAGCGGTGGTCCGAGCAGGGACGGGTGGACTCTGCCGAGGAACGGACCGAGATCGAACGCGTCGCGAACGTCCTCTTTTCGGAGTTCCCCACCGAACTCAACGACATGGCCGTGATCGCGCAACTCGGCTCGTCAAAGGCGAATCTCTTCGCGAGCGGGCTGGCGGTCGAAGGGGATCGCATCACCGAAGACCCTGACATGCGCCGTCAACTTGATCTCCTGAAGAGCCTGACATGGACATACGTGATTGAGTCACCCGGACTGGCTGCGCAGCAGACTGGCCAGCGGCGAATCGTTGAGAATCTGTTCGAATACTTCGTCGACGCTACGGCGCACGCGCAACACAGCCTTCCGGAGTGGGCGTCCACCCTCGCGCGCGAGGCCGACGCCGCTGGTCGTCACCGCATCGCCTGCGACATCGTCGCCAGTCTCACGGAGACGCAAGCGGTGGCACTGCACGCGCGGATCAGTGGTCTGCGGATCGGCAGCATCCACGAGCACATCGGAGCCTGACGACGCACTCGAGGAGAGTCGCTCGCGTGCGTAATCGCCTCGTGGGCCGTGTCGCGCGAGGCCCCGACGGCTCCTGCGTAACAATCCCACGCGAGCGGGCGCTCGAGCGCGAGGCGAGTGCCTCTAGTCCGGAATACCGCCGCACGTCTGCCACCACCTCGACCATACCCAAGGTCAGGGAGAGCGCCGCTACCTGCTAGCGACGATCACTCGCATTACTCATAAGCCCGAAGTACCGCTCGAAGAACGTTGCGAGCTTGTCGAGCACTCGCTGCTTCTTCTCGCCGTGATCGCCACCGGGGGCGAACCGGGAGACGGGCGGAATGATCCGGGTGATCGCTGTGCCGGTACGAGGGATCGCCCCGTCGCGGAAGGCGGCATCGACGAACTGCGCGGTCTCCTCGGGGCGAAGGTTCTCCTCGGCGACGATCGACTCGAGCTCCGTGCGACGCCGCGCTTCGACGAAGGCCCGCCATTCGGCGTCGATCTCGCCGTCGGTGGTGACGGAGTCGACGAAGTCCTCGATGAGGTCCTTCTTGTTGCGCAGGGTGGGTGAGGAGTCGACGGCGCGGGTGATCTCGGCGCGGATCTCCTTGTCCTGCCCGTCGCCGTGCGCGTCCCGGTACCGCTGGACGAGCATGAGGATGTAGTCGACGTTGATCTCGACCTGCTTGATCAGCTCGATCTCGAAGACGACGTCGTCGGTAATCGACTCCTTGTCCGCGTCCTCGCCCTTGCGGAACTCGGCGTACAGGTCGAGGTAGATACTGCGGTAGTCCTGGTCCTGGCGGGGGGTGAGAATCTCGTTGCCGGCGAAGTCGTCGAACGAGGTCAGGATGTTCTGGAGGCGCAGGATCGCGCCGAGCAGCTCGACGAACGACTTCTGCGCGGCTTCGCCGAGGATCGGCTGCCCGAGGGGGAACCGGTCGAGCAGCTCGGTGACCTTCTCGGCGTAGTCGCCGTAGTAGTCCGCGTACGGCTTGAGCACGACGGTGCCCTGGGCGTTCTTGTTGCCGAACAGGGCGATGGCGTCGTTGGTCGCGTCCTCCAGGTCCCGGAAGGACACGATGTTGCCGTAGGTCTTGACGGAGTTGAGGATCCGGTTGGTACGCGAGTAGGCCTGGATCAGGCCGTGGGCGCGCAGGTTCTTGTCGACGAACAGCGTGTTCAGGGTGGTGGCGTCGAACCCGGTCAGGAACATGTTCACGACGATGACCAGGTCGATCTCGCGGTTCTTGAGCCGCAGCGACAGGTCCTTGTAGTAGTTCCCAAACCGGCCGGCGCTGGTGTCGAACGACGTCCCGAACAGGTCGTTGTAGTCCTGGATCGCGTCCTCGAGGAACGCGCGGGCGTCCATCGACAGTGCCCCGGGGTCGAAGCCCTCCTCGTCCAGGGCGCCTTCCTCGACGGCATCGTTGGCGCCGTAGGAGTAGATCAGGCCGATCTTGAGCCGCTTGTCTGGCGGCAGGTGCTCCTGGGCGAGCTGGAAGTGGTTGTAATAGACGCGGGCGGCCTCGATGGACGCGGTCGCGAACAGGGCGTTGAACCCTCGCACCCGCTTGTCGCCCAGAGCGTACCCCTGGGAGCGGCGGGTCTTCTGGTCGAAGTGCTCCAACGTGTACGCCACGACCTGGCGCACCCGCTCCGTCGCGAGCAGCGCCTTCTCCGTGTCGATCGAGGAGACTTGCTTGTCGACCACGTTACCGACCCGCACCGTGTTGACGTAGTCGATGCGGAACGGCAGCACGTTCCGGTCGGTGATCGCGTCCACGATCGTGTAGGTGTGCAGCTTGTCCCCGAACGCCTGCTCCGTCGTCTTGAGCTGCACGTTCCCGCCCGACGAGGAGTTCGCGGCGAAGATCGGCGTGCCGGTGAACCCGAACAGGTTGTACCGCCTAAACGCCTTGGTGATCGCGGTGTGCATGTCCCCGAACTGCGAGCGGTGGCACTCGTCGAAGATCAGCACCACGTGCCCGGAGTAGATGCCGTGGCCCTTGTTCGCGGCGATGAAAGTAGACAGCTTCTGGATCGTCGTGATGATGATCCGCGCGCCCGGGTCCTCCAGCTGCTTCTTCAGCACGGCCGTCGAGGTGTTCGAGTTCGCGGCGCCCTTCTCGAACCGGTCGTACTCGCGCATCGTCTGGTAGTCGAGGTCCTTGCGGTCCACGACGAACAGCACCTTCTCGACCGACGGAAGCTTCGAGGCCAACTGGGCGGTCTTGAACGAGGTCAGCGTCTTTCCCGAGCCGGTGGTGTGCCACACGTACCCGCCCGCGGCGACGGTGCCGAGCGTCCTGTAGTTCGTCGCGATCTCGATCCTGTTCAAGATCCGCTCGGTCGCCACGATCTGGTACGGCCGCATCACCAGCAGGAGCCGGTCCGCGGTCAGCACGCAGTACCGCGTCAGGATGTTCAGCAAGGTGTGCTTGGCGAAGAACGTGCGCGCGAACGAGGTCAGGTCCTGGATCGGCCGGTTGGTCGCGTCCGCCCACCACGAGGTGAACTCGAACGAGTTCGACGTCTTGCGCGTCTTCTTCGCGCCTGATGCGTCGGTCAGGTGCTGGCGGCGGGTCGTGTTCGAGTAGTACTTGGTCAGCGTGCCGTTGGAGATGACGAACAGCTGCACGTACTCGAACAACCCTGACCCGGCCCAGAACGAGTCGCGCTGGTACCGGTCGATCTGGTTGAACGCCTCCCGGATGTCCACCCCACGCCGCTTCAGTTCCACGTGCACCATCGGCAGGCCGTTGACCAGAATCGTCACGTCGTACCGATTCGCGAACGTCCCGCCGGCCTCGCCACCCTGGGCGACCTCGTACTGGTTAAGTACCTGCAACCGGTTGCTGTGCACGTGCTGCTTGTCGATCAGCACGATGTTCTTGACCGACCCGTCGTCCCGCTTGAGCAACTGCACATGGTCCTCGTGCACCCGCGCCGTCTTCTCGAGGATCCCCTCGTTCGTCCCCGCGATCCTCTCGTTGAAGAACCGCTCCCACTCCGCGTCCGAGAACGTGACCCCGTTCAGCACCTCGAGCTGCGAGCGCAGGTTCGCGACAAGGTCCGCCTCCGACGAGACCGTCAAGTACTCGTACGCCTGCGACTGCAGCAGCGAGATCAGCCCCCGCTCCAGGTCAGCCTCGGACTGGTACGCCGTCCCGACGGTGGCATCCGGTACGTACTCAGCGACGACCGTCGACTCACTCGACATCGCGATCGGTTCGTACCTGCGGGCGGGCCCCTCGCTCACGCCTCGAGCTCCCTGAACGTCAACAACCGATCCCGGTAGTGCTCGTACTGCCTACGCCGGCTGGCCAGCTCAGCGGGAAGGCCCATCGAGAGGTCGAACACGAGCGTGTCGAACGCATCGAGCGCTCGGACAGCCTCTCGCTGCACGTCGAGCGACGGCACGCTCACGCGGAGCCGCTTGAACCCGTCCACATCGATGTTCTTCTGAGCGGACTGGGTCGACGTGGCGAAGATCGTCGGCTGCATTCCGAGCAGGAGGTGACCGACGAAGTCCTTGTCGGTCGCGTGGTCAAGAACGTCGAACGTGAAGCCAGAGTCGAGCATCCAGAACTGCCCACGTACTCGACGCACGCAGTTCTCGGACATCGCAAACCGCGAAACGACCCACTCGTCGTCGCGGTTGAACGCGTCGGTCCGGAAACTCTCGCCGCCACCTCCGTAGACGGGGAACCGAGTACCCAGATTCTGCGCCTTCGTGATGCGGGCCCCGAAGTTGATGCGGATGATGTCGCCGAGTGCAACCTCGCGAACGCCGTCGCCATCCGCGCTGGCCAGCAAGACGCCGCGATAGTGCTCGTACTGAGTCCGACGCGCCTCCAGCTCCGCCTCCAGCTCCGCCTCCAGCTCCGTGAAGGTGTCGAGGATCCGCACGATCTCCCGCTGCACCTCGACCGGCGGAACCGGAACGCGGTACTCGCGGATCATCCTGAGGTTGAGCCCGCCGCGCGTCCCTTCGCCCGAGGACACGTCTCGCAGTTGCTGGTACTGGGTAGACAGGAAGTAGTAGAGGAAGTCGCTCTCAATCCGCGGACTGCAGACGATCGCGCAGAGAGACTGATTGGTGCACAGGGAGATCCGAGTGCGCGCGACCGTGCCACGGGTCTTGCCTTGGCCAGCAAGGGCAATCGCAACCGCGCCGGCTGGGATCATGCGGGTGCTGCACGAGTCATACCCGGCCTGCGTGATGAACTTCTCAGTCTCGTGCACCGTGCCCTTGTTGACCTCACCGGAACTCATCCATGGAATCGTTCCGCCGTCCCAGTACGCGGAGACACCCGATGCGGGGGTTGCACCAGCGGTGCACTCCGCAACATCGCCGATCGGCACGAATGTGACACCGTCGGGACAGAGTTCCGCGATGAGGTCGTCGATGCGGCTCATGCGAAGAAGTCCTCGTCGACCTCGATGACGTTGTAGGTCTGTCGGACCTGGACGCCGACGCCGTAGCGGATCATGAGGGCGGTGAGGCGGCCGCCGTCTATGAGGATGAGCCGTGTCGGGACCGTGGCGGCGTAGGTCTGCGCGCCGTCGGAGAAGCGGCTGGTAGTGATGAAGACGCCGCTGTCGGCTTTGCCGCTGAGTGCGCCAACAAAGCCTTGGACGTCGGGCCGTTGCACGACGTTGTCGCTGGCGTATCGCTTGGCCTGGATGTAGACGCGGCGCAGGCCGAGGACGTCTTGGTCGATGACGCCGTCGATGCCGCCGTCGTTGACGAGTTGCGTGGCCGATCCGCTTCCGGTCGTGCCGCCGTACCCCATCGCGAGCAGGAGCTTGACGACGGCCTCTTCGAAGAACGCGGGCTCCCTACCTTGAAGCCGGGCGAGCAGCTCGTTGGCGACTTCCTCGTGGATGCGGGCGATGCCGCCTTCGACCTGTTCGGTCGGTGTCAGCGCGTTCGCGGCGACGCTGACGTGTGCCTGCGCGGGCGCGGGTGTCGTCTTGGTGGCGACGTAGGGGCGGATGGGCGAGTCGGGTTCCTCGGCGAGCCGGTTGATGTCGGCCTCGCGCGCGCCGCGGGTGAATCGTGCGAGTACGTGGCGACCGGCGTCGGTGATGGCGTAGTGGGCCCGTGCGGGTCGCGTGAGTGCTCCGACGTTGGTGAGGAAGGACAATCCCCACCCGATGCGATTCTCGTAGAGCACCTGGCCGGACGCGATCACGGCCTGGGTCTGGTCCTCGGTTAGGCCCACCGCCTGCGCGACCAGCAGGCACAGGTCCCGACGGTTGCGGACCTGTCCGTCGTCCAGGACCCGCAGCGTGGGGATCATGAACTCTTCCCACGTCGGCATGGCGGTCATGACGATGCGCCTTCGAGGTCGGCGACGATCGCGTCGATCTGGGTGCGCAGCTCGGACTGGCGGGCGACGATGCGGGCGATCTCGGCGTTCAGGGCGGTGATGTCGACGGCCTCGCGGGTGTCCTCCTGCTCGACATAGGAGGACACGGCGATGTTGTAGCCGTTGGCGGCGATCTGGTCGTTCGGGACGACCTTGGTGACGTGGTCGGTGTCGGTCCGCTCCGTGAACGCCTTGAGGATGGTGTCGCGGTGCGGCTCGTCAAGCTTGTTCTTGTTACCGACGCGGGTGAACTGGGCGGACGCGTCGACGAACAGGACCGCGTTGTCGGTCTTGGACTTCTTGAGCACGATGATGCAGGTCGCGATCGTCGTGCCGAAGAACAGGTCCGGCGGGAGCTGGATGACCGCGTCGACGTAGTTGTTGTCGATGAGGTACTGACGGATCTTCGCCTCGGCGCCGCCGCGGTAGAGCACGCCGGGGAACTCGACGATCGCCGCGGTGCCGTTCACGGCGAGCCAGGACAGCATGTGCATCGTGAAGGCGAGATCGGCCTTCGACTTGGGGGCCAGCACGCCGGCCGGGGCGAAGCGGGGGTCGTTGATCAGGAGGGGGTTCAAGTCCCCCTCCCACTTGATGGAGTAGGGCGGGTTGGACACGATCGCCTCGAAGGGCTCGTCGTCCCAGTGCGCCGGCTCGATCAGGGTGTCGCCGTGCGCGAGGCTGAACTTCTCGTAGTTCACATCGTGCAGGAACATGTTGATCCGGGCCAGGTTGTAGGTGGTCAGGTTGATCTCCTGGCCGTAGAACCCCTGACGCACGTTGTCCTTGCCGAGGACCTTGGCGAACTTCAGCAGCAGCGACCCGGACCCGCACGCCGGGTCGTACACCTTGTTCACGCTCGTCTTGCCGACCACCGTGATCCGGGCCAGCAGCTCGGAGACCTCCTGCGGCGTGTAGTACTCGCCACCCGACTTGCCGGCCTGCGAGGCGTACATCTGCATCAGGTATTCGTACGCGTCGCCGAACAGGTCGATCGAGTTGTCTTGGAAGCTGCCCAGCGGCAGGTCCCCGATCGCGTCCAGCAGCTTGACGAGTTTCTCGTTGCGCTTGGCCACCGTCGCGCCGAGCTTGGAGCTGTTCACGTCCAGGTCGTCGAACAGGCCCTTGATGTCGTCCTCGGACTCGGTGCCGATGGCCGAGGCCTCGATGTTGCGGAAGACCCGCCCAAGCGTCTCGTTGAGGTTCGCGTCCCGCGGCGCACGCTCGCGCACGTTCGCGAACAGGTCCGAGGGGACAATGTAGAAGCCCTTCTCCGCGACCGTCTCGGCGCGGCCGAACTCCGCCTCCCGGTCCGGCAGTCGCCGGTACTCGAACCCGTCGTTCCCGGCCTCGCGCTCGCCCGCGTCGATGTACGCGGCGAGGTTCTCCGAGATGTACCGGTAGAACAGCATCCCCAGCACGTAGGACTTGAAGTCCCACCCGTCCACGCTGCCGCGCAGGTCGTTCGCGATCCGCCAGATGGTCTTGTGCAGCTCGGCTCGCTGCGCCGTGCTCGTGGTCGGGGTCACCGTCGTCTCCTCGTACGTCGCCAGCTGCGCGTGCAGCGGCCAGGGTTCACCGTATAGGCGCGATCCGACCTGGGCACTCAGCGCCTCCATCTGGGAATACGACATTCAGCGCATTCTTCGAACGAGCCGCGCTCGACACGACTCCGTGCAGGAGCTAGGACACCTCGCGCCGGAGCGAGGGCGCCACCCGGCGATCCGTGAGGATGGCGAAGACGTACGACGGTCCCTGCAGGTCCTGGAGCTGACCCGGCCCCGAGATCGAAGCCCGGACGGCGGCCCGCTCGAACTGAGATCTAGCCAACACCCTCGCTGTGTTCTCGAGAACCACCGCTCCACGCACGATCGCGTACGTGAACGGCTTGCCGGTGATGGTGAGGAACTCCTCGCCCGCGGCGAGGAGGGTCCTGGACCAGATGCCCTCGAACTTGTCCGAGTCGATCGATGCTCGCTCAGTCATGGCACAGTGTGGGCGTCAACACGGGCCCGAGGTCTAGCACCCGCCGGCCGCAACTCTGATGACGGTCTCCGGCGACGGCGCGCCCCGGTGAGGTGCCCCGCACGAGGAGACTTGCTCTCCGTCCGCTAGTTCGCGCGGGCCGCGACACCGACGGATTCGGCCGTTCGGCTCACAGACGCCTGCGCATGTTGCCTCAAACGATGGCACGCCGTGTAGCGTCGTCCATGTCAACCGACACCGTCGATTCGGGGCGACGTCTTCGCAGGTCAGAGTTGGTGGGTCACTCCCACTCGATCGTGCCCGGCGGCTTGCTCGTCACGTCGAGCACGACGCGGTTGACCTCGGGCACCTCGTTGGTGATGCGGGTCGAGATGGTCGCCAGCACGTCGTAGGGCAGCCGCGTCCAGTCGGCCGTCATCGCATCCTCGGACGAGACGGGCCGCAGCACGATCGGGTGGCCGTAGGTCCGGCCGTCGCCCTGCACGCCCACGGAGCGCACGTCGGCGAGCAGCACCACGGGGCACTGCCAGATGTCGCGGTCCAGGCCGGCCCTGGTCAGCTCCTCGCGGGCGATGACGTCGGCCGCGCGCAGGATGTCGAGGCGCTCGGCCGTGACCTCGCCGATGATCCGGATGCCCAGGCCGGGGCCGGGGAACGGCTGGCGCCAGACGATGCCCTCGGGCACGCCCAGCTCCAGGCCGACCGCGCGGACCTCGTCCTTGAACAGCGCGCGCAGCGGCTCGACGAGCTCGAACTGCAGGTCGTCGGGCAGTCCGCCCACGTTGTGGTGCGACTTGATGTTCGCGGCCCCCTCGCCGCCCCCGGACTCGACGACGTCCGGGTACAGCGTGCCCTGCACGAGGAACTTGACCTCCTCGTCGCTGCCCTCGACGATCTCGCGCGCCGCGTCCTCGAAGACGCGGATGAACTCGCGGCCGATGATCTTGCGCTTGGTCTCGGGGTCGGTGTGGCCCGCGAGCGCGGTAAGGAACCGCTCGCGCGCGTCGACGACCTTCAGCTGGACACCGGTGGACGCGACGAAGTCGACCTCCACCTGCTCGGCCTCGCCGGAGCGCAGCAGCCCGTGGTCGACGAAGACGCAGGTCAGCTGGCTGCCGACGGCCTTCTGGACGAGCGCCGCGGCGACAGACGAGTCCACGCCGCCGGACAGGCCGCAGATGACGCGTGCGTCGCCGACCTGGGCGCGGATGCGGTCCACCTGCTCGGCGACGACGTTGCCGGGGTTCCAGTCGGGCGCGAGGCCGGCACCCGAGTACAGGAAGTTCTCGAGCGCCTTCTGACCCAGCGGAGAGTGCTTGACCTCGGGGTGCCACTGCACGCCGAACAGGCGCCGCTCGCGGTCCTCGAAGGCCGCGACCGGCGAACCGGCGGACGTGGCCAGCACCTCGAAGCCGTCGGGCGCCGCGTGCACCGCGTCGCCGTGGCTCATCCACACGGTCTGCTGCTCGGGACTGCCGGACAGCACCGTGCCGGACGTCGTGACCTCGACTGCCGTCCCGCCGTACTCGCGCTGACCCGTCTGCGCGACGGTCCCACCGAGCGCGGCCGCCATGGCCTGGAAGCCGTAGCAGATGCCCAGCACGGGCACCCCGGCCTCGAACAGGGCCGGGTCGACGAACGGGGCGCCGTCGGCGTAGACCGACGACGGGCCGCCGGACAGGATGATCGCCGCAGGGTCCTTGGCGAGCAGGTCCGCCACGGAGGCCGTGTGGGGGACGATCTCGGAGTACACGCTGGCCTCGCGCACGCGGCGCGCGATGAGCTGGGCGTACTGCGCGCCGAAGTCGACGACGAGGACGGGCCTGTGGGAGGTCTGCGGCTCGGAAGTCACCGCCCCAGCCTAGTCGCGCGCGGCCATCGGCTCTGCCACCGTCCGCCGCACGGCCGGGGCGCGGTCAGCCCGCGAGCTGGTGCAGTCCGAGCACGGCGAACAGCGGTGCGGCGACCACCAGGGCGAGGGGTGCGTACGTGCCGACGAGCGACCTCTCCAGGTCGGGGCGATCGAGGAACACCTTGTCGGTCCGGCCCTGCGCCTGGACGACCGGCACCACCTGCCCGACCTGGTACTGGCCCGCGGGCGGCTTCTGGTCGACCAGGACACCCTGCGGCCGCGCCGCGGTCGCGACCGTGACGTCGTCCGTCGCCGCCTCGGTCGCCGAATAGCGCCGCATCGTGCCGACCGGTCGCACGTCGACCACCAGCGCCGTGCCGCGCACACCGCGGGTGAACACGCGGCGGCGGGACAGGAAGTAGCCGAACATCACCAGCGCACCCACCATGAACGCGACCGTCACGAACCCGATCGCCACCACCGCGGCCGTGTCGCCGCTCACGGCGTCACCGGGACGTCCGTGAGGCGGAAGCGCTGCGGCACGTCGATCGAGACCGTGTCGCCCCCGGGGTCCGGCCACACGACGGTCACCGTCGCGGTCTGCCCCTGACCCATCGGCTGGTCGAGGAACTCGTCCGTCAGCACGCCCCGCCGGTCCGGCTCACCGCTCGAACCCTTGGCCGCGACGTAGTCGGCCGGGTAGGAGCGCGACGACTCACCCAGCAGCGTCGCGCCGAACGCCCCGACGGCCAGCGTGGTCGCGGACAGGCCACGACCCAGGGCGAGGCCCTCGGCGTAGTCCCCGAAGAACCCCTGGAGCGATCCGCGTCCGTCGGACGTCCGCGTGACGGCCAGCGAGCCGACGAGGAACCCGTCGCGCCGCTGCACGCCGGCGGCGGCCACCGTGTAGTCGACGTCGTCGACCGTGACGGGTACGGAGGTCGAGCCCGAACCGACCGGGCCGCTCGCCTTCGGTGCCGGCTCCGACGCGGGCGCCGTCACCCTGGCGCCGGCCGCTGTCGTCGTGTACTGGATCTCGACGCGGCGGTTGGCCTTCCGCGCCGCCGCGGACGTCCCGCGGACGGCCGGATCGAACTCCCCCTTGCCGACGGTCCTGACCGTGTACCCGGAGCCGAGGCTCGGACGCAGCTCGTCGGCCACCGCGTTCGCGCGCTTCGTCGACAGCGCCAGGTTGTAGGCGTCCGTGTCCACGTCGTCCGTGTGTCCGACGACGGTCACGACGCCGGCCCTGCCGGTCGCGAGGATCTCGTCGGCGGCCTGGTCGACGACCTTCTTCGCCGCCGACGTCAGCGTCGCCTCGTCGCTCGCGAAGAGGACGTCCGAGGAGAGGGCGACCGTGGCCGCGTCCCCTTCGACGCGCGCCGCGGACGAGCTGTCGTACGCGACGTCGAAGGCGTCGATCGG
>Ga0160458_100427_pt1 | contig 19088 bp, 23 predicted proteins | sample HID1973I_E6MG_FD_108247 | JGI IMG/M metagenome (GOLD analysis project Ga0160458, IMG submission 108247) | Enriched mosquito-associated microbial communities from UW Madison campus, WI, USA - HID1973I_E6 MG | ecosystem: Host-associated > Arthropoda: Insects > Digestive system > Unclassified ...
AGGATAGGCAGAGCGAACGCGGCGGTTTTACCCGTACCGGTTTGCGCCTGGCCAATCATGTCTTGGCCGGCCATGATGATCGGGATCGATTGCTGCTGAATAGCCGAAGGCTCTTCGTAGCCAGTCGCAATGACGGCTGCAAGAATATTCGGATTAAGATTAAAAGCGGCGAAGCCGCCGGTTTCCTGGGTCATGGGTCTGCCTCTAAGTGCATCCGCAAAGACCCATGCTCCAAAGCTGCGCATGCCGTGTAAGACTCAAGAGTCGCCCTGGCTGCTTTGTCGGCGGGGATTTGCGAAAACGAATGAATGAAAAAGATTCGTCAAGGGAGAGTCCGGTGTGCGGACGTGCAGCCGAAGCTGACTTCGGGGAATTGCGCTACCTAAACGCGGCCCGGTTAAAGGCCGGCGCGCACTATACCGGAATTCGCCCAAAAAGGGAGCATTATTTGTCGGAAAACTGACGGATACACCGTTATGTCACAGGCTTTGCGCATAATCGCGCAACGGTCTATTTTTCAAAGGCCCGGCCCTGCTGGGGATGGCGCTAAAACGGTTCACCCTGACGACAAAAACTTGCGGTCTCACTGACGCCTTCCCACCTCTTCCCGCCCGAGGAAATGTTCCATGGATCAGCCCAGCTGCAGTCGAGTCAGCCGCGAACGCCGCGGTCACGTTCTGTTAATCGGCCTGGACCGGGTGGCCAAGCGCAACGCCTTCGATCTTCAACTGCTCAACGAACTCAGCCTGGCCTATGGCGAGCTCGAAGCGGACAGCGAAGCGCGGGTGGCCGTGGTGTTTGGCCATGGTGAGCACTTTACCGCAGGGCTCGACCTGGTCAGTGCCAGCGCATCCCTGGCTGAAGGCTGGCAGGCGCCTCCGGGCGGCTGCGATCCCTGGGGTGTATTTGCCGGGCCAAGGGTGAGTAAACCGGTGATTGTCGCTGCACAAGGTTACTGCCTGACCATCGGCATCGAGCTGATGCTCGCCGCTGACATCAACCTGTGCGCCAGCAACACCCGTTTCGCCCAGAAAGAAGTGCAACGGGGGATCTTTCCGTTTGGCGGGGCCACGCTGCGCCTGCATCAGCTCGCAGGCTGGGGCAATGCCATGCGCTGGCTGCTGACCGGCGATGAATTCGATGCCCACGATGCGCTGCGCCTGGGGTTGGTGCAGGAGGTCATGGCCAGCGAGGACTTGTTGCCACGGGCGATTGAGCTGGCCGAACGGATCGCCCGGCAGGCGCCGCTCGGGGTTCAGGCGACTTTGATGTCGGCTCGTCAGGCACGGTATGAAGGGGAAACTGCAGCGGCGCAGGCGTTGCCGCCGCTGGTGAAGAAGTTGATGGCGAGTGAGGATGCCAAGGAAGGGGTGCGGTCGATGGTCGAGAAGCGGCCGGGCGTTTTCAAAGGCTGCTGAAGGCAGCACCACCCCTGTAGGAGCTGCTGAAGGCTGCGATCTTTGGATCTTGATTTTCAGCTTGTTGAAGCTGCCAAAAGATTAAGATCAAAAGATCGCAGCCTTCGGCAGCTCCTACAGGGGGCTCGATAGCCTCAAGTAGCCGGGCGAATCGCCTTGATCAACGATTGCAACGAATACCCCAGCTGCGGCGCCAGCCCTTCGGCCCGCGCGATCAACCCGTCCATGTCCAGCTCCTGATCCAGCTCCGAAGGCACGATCAAAATCACGTTGCCCTCCTTCACCGGCAACTCCCAGTAATGGCGGTGGTACAAACCGCGTAGCAGCGCCGCGCCCAAGGGTTTTCCATCGTCGGTGGCCCATTGATTGATCACCAGCCAGCCGCCTGGATTCAAGCGCTTCTGACAGTTTTCCAGAAAACTCCAGGCCAGATGCCCGACACCCGGACCGACATCGGTATAGAGGTCGACGAAAATCAGGTCGGCGGGCTCGGCGGTGTCGAGCAACTCCAGAGCGTCGCCCACACGGATATATAGCCGCGGGTCATCATCCAGTCCAAGGAACTCGATGGCCAGGCGCGGTACATCGGGACGCAACTCGATAGCCTCGACGTCTTCCAGCGGCAGAAACTTCAGACAGGCCTGGGTCAGGGTTCCTGCACCGAGCCCCAGAAAAAGCGCACTCTCCGGCTGGTCGTGGCACAACGCGCCGATCAACATCGCGCGGGTGTAGTCGTATTCGAGCCAGCTGGGATCGGCCGTAAACACGCAACTCTGTTCGATGGCATCACCGAACTCGAGGAAACGGTAATCGGCCACTTCCAGCACGCGTATCACGCCGAACTCATCCTGTACCTCGGCGAGCAGATGCTCGACGCGCTCCTCAGTCATTTCGTCTCCAGATCATTACCGGGCCTGCCGCAGCTTGAAGCGGCAAAGGCGCGATTGTCCGCGAAGCAACGGGAACAGGTCACGCATTAATTGCTGATAACATGGCGGTCCGAGCGTAAAACAACCGAGACCGTGATGAGCCAACCCTGGAGTCCTGACAGCTGGCGCGCCTTGCCGATCCAGCAACAACCCCACTACCCCGACGCGGCGCATTTGCTGCACGTCGAGCAAACGCTGGCCAGTTATCCGCCGCTGGTGTTTGCCGGTGAAGCCCGGGAGTTGCGCCGTCAGTTTGCCGAGGTGACCCAGGGCCGCGCGTTTCTGTTGCAGGGCGGCGACTGCGCCGAGAGCTTCGCCGAGTTCTCCGCCGCGAAGATTCGCGACACGTTCAAAGTGCTGCTGCAAATGGCGATCGTCATGACGTTTGCCGCCGGATGCCCGGTGGTCAAGGTCGGACGTATGGCCGGGCAGTTCGCCAAGCCACGTTCAGCCAACGACGAAACCATCGACGGCGTGACCTTGCCGGCTTACCGCGGCGACATCGTCAACGGCATCGGCTTCGACGAGAAAAGCCGTGTGCCGGACCCGGAACGCTTGCTCCAGTCCTATCACCAGTCCACGGCTACCTTGAACCTGCTTCGGGCCTTTGCCCAGGGCGGTTTTGCCGACCTGCACCAGGTGCACAAGTGGAACCTGGATTTCATCGCCAATTCGGCACTGGCTGAAAAATACAGCCACCTGGCCGATCGCATCGATGAAACACTGGCCTTCATGCGGGCCTGTGGCATGGACAGTTCGCCACAGCTGCGCGAAACCAGTTTTTTCACCGCCCACGAAGCGCTGCTGCTGAACTACGAAGAAGCCTTCGTGCGTCGCGACAGCCTGACCAACGATTACTACGATTGCTCGGCCCACATGCTGTGGATCGGCGACCGTACCCGTCAGCTCGACGGCGCTCATGTCGAGTTCCTGCGGGGCGTGAACAACCCGATTGGCGTCAAGGTCGGGCCAAGCATGAATCCCGAAGATCTGATTCGTCTGATCGACGTGCTCAACCCGGACAATGATCCAGGACGTCTGAACCTGATTGCCCGGATGGGCGCGAACAAGGTGGGTGATCATCTGCCTGCGTTGATCCGCGCCGTGCAGCGCGAGGGCAAGCAGGTGCTCTGGAGCTCTGATCCGATGCACGGCAATACCATCAAAGCCAGCAGCGGCTACAAGACTCGCGACTTTGCGCAGATTCTTGGCGAGGTGAAGCAGTTCTTCCAGGTTCACCAAGCGGAAGGCACTTACGCTGGCGGCATCCACATCGAGATGACCGGGCAGAATGTGACCGAGTGCATCGGTGGCGCGCGACCTATTACCGAAGATGGATTGTCGGACCGGTATCACACCCATTGCGATCCGCGGATGAATGCCGACCAGTCGCTGGAATTGGCGTTTCTGATTGCCGAGACGTTGAAGCAGGTTCGCCGGTAAACCACTTATGATCGTTCCCACGCTCTGCGTGGGAACGATCAGTATTCAACTGATCTGCGCCAGCGCTACCCCCAACCTGGCCGCACTCACCCGCTGACAATTCAGCTGCACCCGCGTCAGCCCCAGCCAATCCGCCATCCGCCGCAAATTCATCGCCAACGCCAGCATGCCCTCGTCATCCAGCCCCGGCTCTTCCTCGTGTACCGCATGCACCGCCAACCTCCCCAGGGCCCTTTCCGCACGCAGGTCCACCCGTGCTGCGATCCTTTCATGGTGCAAGAAAGGCAGCACGTAATAGCCGAACACCCGCTTGTACTGCGGCGTGTAAATCTCCAGTCGATAACGAAAGTCGAACAATCGCTCGGTGCGGCTGCGCTCCCAGATGAGTGAATCGAAGGGCGAAAGCAACGCACTGGCCTCGACCTTGCGCGGCACTTTGGGCTCGGGCAGACAATAAGCCGGTTGCCGCCAACCCTGCACATCGCAGGTCAGTAACGTCCCCTCCTCAACCAGCTCGGCAAGCCGCGGGCGAGCATCACCCGGGTTAAGCCGGAAGTAATCGCGCAGATCCTTTTCCGTCGCCACGCCCAAGGCAGTCGCGGCATGCAGCAACAGTCCCCGCTGGGCCGCCGCTTCCTCAAGGACAGGGTGTTGGAGAATCGCCGAGGGGATCACTCTTTCCGGCAGATCATAAAGCCGTTCGAAGCCACGCCGCCCCGCCACGGTCACCTCACCTGCAGCGAACAACCATTCCAGAGCATGTTTTTCAGCGCTCCAGTCCCACCAGGGTCCGGCCCGTTCTTCGCGAGTCGACAGGCTGCCGGCACCCAGCGCCCCGAGCTCCTCAACCGAAGCCAGGACCCGACGGATCGTGTCCTGTTGCTCACGACCAAACCGCGCCAGTTGCTGATAGATGTCCTCGCCACGGGTCGCGCGCTGCATTCGCCATCGCATCAACGGGTACATCGACAAGGGCAGCAGCGAGGCTTCATGCCCCCAGTATTCGAACAGCGTGCGTCGCCGGCCCTGACTCCAGGCAGCCTGGTCGAGCAAGTCGGAGGAGTAGTTGCCGAGGCGGGAAAACAGCGGAAGGTAGTGCGAACGCACCAGCGCATTGACCGAATCGATTTGCAGGATGCCCAGCCTTTCGATCAGGCGATTGAGCTGCATCGCCTTGATCGTCGCTGGCGGCTGGCGCCCGTGGAATCCCTGGGCAGCCAGCGCCAGACGCCGAGCCTGTTTGATGGAGAAGGACAGTGTTGCGGGCATGAGCATCTCCTTGTCTGCTCGCAACCTACCTCACCGGGAGAGGGTTTGTGTAGGTGTGAATGACTCATTTGTGCATCGGGTCATCCCAGAATGGACGGACCACTTCGTGCTCGACATCTGCACGACTCAGGCCGATGTCCTTCAACGCCTCGTCGCTCATACCGGCCAACAGTTCGCGCTCACGGTGCAATTCGTACCAGCGAGTCAGCTTGTGCAGCAAATCAGATACGACATGGATGGAATTTTTTTCTGCCGTTACGACTTCGTTTTGACCTTTCATCTTGTTGTCCTCCGTTTGGGATGGCTCAAGTGTCGCGCTGGCGCTAAGATCAATCCAACGAATGTTTCTTATGCAACACATCTCGGAGATTGATGTATGTCAGCCTTCCCAAGTATCGACACCGAAGTGCTGCGCACCTTCGTCGCCATTGCCGACCAAGGTGGTTTTACCCGTGCAGGGGAGCTGGTCAACCGCACGCAATCTGCCGTGAGCATGCAGATGAAGCGGCTTGAAGAGGATGTACTGCAGCGCCAGTTGTTCCAGCGTGACGGTCGCCAGGTGCGGCTGACGGCTGAAGGCCAGGTATTGCTGGGCTATGCCAGGCGCATCCTCAAGTTGCACAGCGAGGTGTTCAACACGCTGCGTGAACCGCACATGGTCGGCATGGTGCGTATCGGCACGCCCGACGATTATGTAATGCGGTTTCTGCCGGGGATTCTGCGGCGGTTTGCACAGTCTTACCCGCTGATCCAGATCGAGGTCCATTGCGAATCATCAAAACAATTGCTGCTGCGCCAGGACCTCGACTTGTCCATCGTCACCCGCGAGCCGGGCAACGAGATCGGCCAATTGTTGCGCAAGGAGCGTTTTGTCTGGGCCGAAGCGCAATGTTTCAGTGCCCACGAGCAGACGCCGTTGCCCTTGGCGATGTTCAACAGTGATTGCTTCTGCCGGTTGTGGGCCTGCAATGCGCTGGATGCCATGGGCCGGGATTATCGGGTCGCGTACAACAGTTCCAGCCTGTCGGCGATCATGGCGGTGGTCAGCGCCGGCCTGGCCGTCACCGCACAACTGGAAAGCCTGATCACGCCGGACATGCGCATTCTGGGTGAAGCCGAGGGCCTGCCGGAGCTGCCCGAGGCGAGCATCATGCTGGTGCGCAACCTGCACAATCCGTCGCCGATCACCGAGTGCCTGGCCGAACACATCGTCGAAGGCTTCAAACTTTAAAGGCGAGCATCACCGCGCACAGCACCAGGAAGGCGCAAAACAGCCCGCGTAGCAGCCGCTCCGGCATGGCGTGGGCGATCTTCACGCCCCAACTGATGCTCATCAGGCCTCCGACGGCCAGCGGCACGCCGATCATCCAGTCGACTTGATGGTGCACGGCGTAGGTGACCAACGTCACGCCAGTGCTTGGCAACGCCAGTGCCAGCGATAAACCCTGGGCAACCACTTGGCTTGTACCAAACAGACTGGTCAACACCGGAGTTGCCACGACCGCCCCGCCGACACCAAACAGCCCGCCCATGGAGCCGGACGCAGCGCCGAGGACACCCAGCCACGGCCAGGAATAACGCATCTGCGACGACGCAGGTGCGTTAGCGGTGAACATGCGCACCAGGTTGTAAGCCGACAGGGCAATCAGAAAGGCGACGAAGCCAACGCGCATGGTTTGCGCATCAATGCCTACCGCCCAGATCGAACCGAGCCAGGCGAAGCAGAATCCCATCGACGCCAGCGGCAAAGCGTGGCGCAGTTCGATCCGGTTGCGCTGGTGATAACGCCACAGCGCCAGCATCACGTTCGGTACGACCATGACCAGCGCCGTGCCTTGGGCAATCTGCTGGTCGAGATCGAACAGCACGCCCAGCAGCGGAATCGCGATCAAGCCACCGCCAATCCCGAACAGACCACCCAGCGTGCCGAGGGCAGCGCCAAATACCAGGTACATCAAAAACTCGATCACGGGCTATTTTCCTTCCAGTCAGGAGACTCATCCTACGCAGTCACTGCTGGCAGTGAAACGCACAGCAACGCACAATGGCTGTGCCAACTTCGCATAAGCAACGTTCATGAACCCCAATCAATTAACCGAACAGCTCGGGTTGTTTCTTGATGTACTGGAAACCGGCAGCTTTTCCGCCGCCTCCCGCCGTTATCCGCTGACGCCCTCCGCAGTGGCGAGGCGCATCGACAGCCTGGAACACGCCGTCGGCAGTCAATTGTTCATCCGCAGCACCCACGCTGTACGTGCGACACCGGCAGGCCTGGCTTTTGCCGAACGTGCACGACGAATCGTGACGGAGTTACGCCTTGCCAGGGCTGAAGCGGTTTCCCTGAGCAGTGCGCCGGAAGGATTGATCCGGATTGATGCGCCGGCCGCGTTCGGGCGTCGGCACCTGGCACCGGTGATTGCCGACTTCCTGATGCTCTATCCGGGCCTTGATGTGCAGTTGCACCTGATCGACAGCTTTGTCGACATGCAGGGCTTGAACCTGGGCAAAGTCGACCTGGTACTGCGCGCAGGGCAAATGGCCGATACGCGTTTGGTGGCCACGCCATTGGCGAGCATGGTGCGCATCGCCTGCGCCAGTCCCGATTACCTGAAGCGCCGGGGTGTACCGAGCGAGCCGGCGCAACTGGTTGAACATGACGGTCTCGACTGGGAAGGTCTGGCGCCGCTGTTCGCGTGGCGATTTGAACGCAACGGCCAGCTGCAAGTGCATCGGCCCGCGCGTATCCGTATGAGCGCAAACAATGCCGAAGCATTGGTCTGCGGCGCACTGGCCGGACTCGGCGTTGCGCACTTGCCTACCTGGCTGGCCAGCGAATACCTCGTGCGCGGCGAGTTGCTGCCCTTGTTCTGCGACAACGGTTTGCCCGAGCCGGAAAGCACCGGGATTTATGCGTTACGCCTGGAGCAACAACCTAATCCACGCAGCCGACTGCTGCTGGAATATCTCAAGAGCCGGTTCAGTCCAATCCCGCCGTGGGATCTGGCGCTTCAGAAAAACCTGGAACGGCACTAGTCGAGTACTATCTGGCGCATTAAAGATTAGTCCGCTAGATTCATGACGATCACTGATCAAGGCTTTGACATGACCAAGAACCACACTCCCCCCGACAACTGTGACCACCTGCTGCTCGACAATCAGGTCTGCTTCTCCCTGCATTCGACGTCGCTGATGATGACCAAGGTCTACAAGCCGCTGCTGCAAGCCTTGGGCCTGACCTATCCGCAGTACCTGGCGATGATGGTGTTGTGGGAACGTGACGGGTTGACCGTCGGTGAAATCAGCACGCGCCTGCTGACCGATCCTGGCTCGTTGACGCCCCTGCTCAAACGCCTGGAAGTCGAGGGTTTGCTGAGTCGTACGCGCAGTCGTGAAGATGAACGGGTGGTAATTGTCGAACTGACGGAGCAAGGTCGCGCATTGCGGGACAAGGCGCATGACATTCCGCAGTGCATCCTCGGCGCCAGTGGGCAGACGCTGGAGCAATTGCAGAAGCTGCAGGCGGATTTGCAGGCATTGCGTCGGCATTTGCAGGACAGTCTCTAAACCCTCGCCCCACCTTATCCCCTGTGGGCGAGCCTGCTCGCGATAGCAGTGAGTCAGTCAACACATCATGTGCCTGTCATACCGCCATCGCGAGCAGGCTCGCTCCCACATTTATTTTGCGGTGCTCTGAGCGTTTAAACCGCTCTATTCCGCTGCGTCGCGCCACCCGGCTTCGTCGAACGGAAACTTTTTCAGAAATTTATCTTGCGCGCTAAATACTTGCGAGATACATTTATCACGCACTTACTTAGCGCGCAAACATTTAGCGCAGACAGTCAACCGGATCGAGGCTCTCACCATGCAAACTCTCTACACTGCAATTGCTACCTCCACTGGCGGCCGTGACGGTCGTGCTGTGTCCAGCGACAACATTCTCGATGTCAAACTGGCCACCCCGAAAGAACTCGGCGGTGCGGGCGGCGCGGCGACCAACCCTGAGCAACTGTTTGCTGCCGGGTACTCCGCCTGCTTCATCGGCGCACTGAAGTTTGTGGCCAGCCAGACCAAACGCACCCTCCCGAACGACACCTTGATCACCGCCCATGTCGGCATCGGCCAGATTCCTGGTGGTTTCGGTCTGGACATCGACCTGCATATCAGCCTGCCAGGCCTGGAACAAGCCGATGCACAATCGCTGGTTGAAGCCGCGCACCAGGTCTGCCCTTACTCCAATGCGACCCGTGGCAACGTCGACGTGCGTTTGCATGTAACGGTTTAAGCGCGGTAAAGCGAGAGATCGCAGCCTCGTTTCACTCGACAGCTCCTACATGGGATTCGGATTCGCCTGTAGGAGCTGTGTAGGAGCTGTCGAGTGAAACGAGGCTGCGATCTGTTGATCTTGAAATGCAGGCACAAAAAAGCCCGACTCAATGGTCGGGCTTTTTCATTCCTGAAGCTGTGCTTATTTAGCACGGCCTTTGTAGGAACCGCCTTCGCGGGTATCGATTTCGATCTTGTCACCGATTTCGATGAAGTCAGCAACTTGCAGCTCGGTACCGTTGCTCAGCTTGGCAGGCTTCATCACTTTGCCGGACGTGTCGCCACGAGCCGAACCTTCGGTGTAGTCAACGACGCGCACGATAGTGGTCGGCAGCTCTACGGATACCAGACGCTCTTCGAAGAAGATCGCTTCGCAAACATCGGTCATGCCTTCTTCAACGAAAGGCAGAACGGCTTCGATGTCTTCAGCGTTCAGCTCGTACATGGTGTAGTCAGTGGTGTCCATGAACGTGTAGGTGTCGCCGCTGATGAAGGACAGGGTCGCTTCTTGCGGTCGAGGATCACGTCGTCCAGCTTGTCGTCAGCGCTGTAAACGATCTCGGTCTTGTAACCGGTCAGCAGGTTTTTCAGCTTGGTCTTCATGATCGCGCTGTTACGACCAGACTTGGTGAATTCAGCTTTCTGAACCAACCATGGATCGTTTTCGAGACGGATCACGGTACCGGGTTTCAGTTCTTTACCAGTTTTCATTGCGAATATCCGAATTTGGATGGGATTTACAAAAATCTAGGCCGCGTATCATATCCAATTTACATAAAACTGTACCAGCGCTGCGGCAAGATCATCCTGCAAGGCCTGTTCCAGACACCACGCTTGCGCGTGTTTTTGTAGCTCTGGCCCGTGTTTTCGGGTGGATTGCCAGTGGTCGGTCATTTTCTCACCGGCATTCCAGGCGCGCCAAAGGCCGCTGATCGCGTTGCTGGCAGGCGCCGAAAGGCCCTTTGTGTACAGCGTGAGGAACGCTTCGAGCTTGTCGAGGTGAATATCCTCGTCTTGCCGGTAGATGTGCCAGAGCAATGGCCGCCCCGCCCATTGGGCACGAACGAATGAATCTTCACCCCGCACGGCATTGAAGTCGCAGCACCACAGCAACTGGTCGTATTGATCCTGCCGGACGAATGGCAGCACCTGGATCGTCAACGCATCGCGCACGTGCACGGCACCGGCCATTAACCCCTCGACACCGAGCCAGCGCTCCACGTCACCGAGAATTCGCCCTTCAGGTACCAGCAGATGCGTGGGCGTCGCATCGGTCGCCATGGCGTCGAGCCAACTCGCGAGCCCTGTATTTTCGTAGGCGAACAACGAGATCAACTGCGCTTCCGGCAAGCGATCAATCCCCAAGCCCTGCAGAAATGTTCGCTGTGCTTCAGGATTCTGTTGAAATTGCTGACGCCGCTCCAGCAATCCGCTTTCACGCAGCAAACCGCCGGTCCCCTTGCGGAACCCCGGAAAGAAAAAGAACTTCTGCACGTTCTTGTATTTGACCGACGGCAAGCCGTGGCAACCAATGACCCAGTCTTCAGCACTCAGATAATCGAGGTTCAACCAAAGCGGCGGCTTTTCCCGAGTGGCCATGGCATCCATGTAAGGGCTCGGCAATTGGCAGGCAAATGCGGCAATGACCACATCGGCGGATTCGGTGGGTTGCCAGCCGGCAGGCCAATGTCGGACCTCGACACCTTGCTGCCATTGTTGCGAACGCGTGATGTCGATGTCAGGGCACAGGCGCTCGAAGGCGCGCAGATCATCAACCCATAAACGCACAGCCACATCGTGCTCGGCCACCAGCTGTCGAGCCAGGCGCCAGGTCACACCGATGTCGCCAAAGTTGTCGACCACGGTGCAAAAAATATCCCAGCGGGTTTTCATTTCAGGCATTCCAGGCTCCCGTTGGCAAAGGCGTCGATTGTCCGCATAAATTACCCCGTGCAGAAGAGCCGACGCCGATTAATCTTCATGCGACAATCGCCGCTCGCCCGCAACCCTCGCCAGGAGGCAGCCATGCCCTACCGCCCCGCCACCCGCCGCCCGATTTCGATACAGCTCAACATGCTGAAACTGAGCGGCAGCATCGCCCTGGGATTATGGTTGGGATTTATCGCCATAGCGCTGACCTGCTGGCTTGCCTCGCACCTGTTGTTTCCGGAGCAACTGGCGCCAGTCACCTCCGCCGTCGAGCATTGGGTCAAACCGCCCGTGCCAGAGCAAGTGGAACTGCAGCCACGGCCGGACATTCCTGCGCAGAGCCCGCTGTTCGAACAGTACGAAGAAAACCTGCGCAAAAACGAGCAGCAGCAACGGCTCGACCAGGCGCGCAGCAGCAGCCGTAACCTGGCCAATCCGAAATGCCAGTTCTGGCTGCAACAAGACCAGAACGCACCCAGCGAAAAAAGCCGCGCCAACGTCCAGCAATTTTGCGATTGAACATGAACAAGAAGATCGTCCACCAACTGATTCTCGACAAGCTGCGCGTCGACCTCGACATCGCCGAGCGTGCCGCGCAAACCGCCTACGAAACCGCGACTCACGAAGAAAACATTGCTGAAAACAAGTACGACACGCTGGGCCTGGAGGCTTCTTATCTTGCTGCGGGCCAGGCCAAGCGGGTTGAGGAAATCAGGCATTCACTGACGCTGTGCCAGAACCTGACATTGCGCCCCTATGACGATCAACGGGGCATTGAAGTCGGCGCCCTGCTGGGGCTGGAAGACGAGAAAGGTCGTGAGCAGTGGTTGTTTCTGGCGCCCGACGCAGCTGGATTGAAAGTCGATCTGGTGGGGCAACTGATCACAGTTATCACCCCTCGCTCGCCCTTGGGCAAAAGCCTGCTGGGCAAGTTCGAAGGCGATGATGTGGAGATTCTGGTGGCGGGTGCTCGGCAACAGTTTGCTGTTACCGAGGTGGTGTAGACGGCAAAACCCTATTAATGAACCGGCAGTTCGACGCCGTCGAACAGCTCTTCCAGTTCCTGCTTGTTGTGGCACTGAATGGCTTTGGCCATGACTTCGCGCGTCAGGTGCGGGGCGAACTTTTCGATGAAGTCGCACATGAAGCCGCGCAGGAACGTGCCACGACGGAAACCGATCTTGGTAATGCTGGATTCGAAAAGGTCGCTGGCATCGAGCATCACCAGATCGCTGTCGAGTTTGGCGTCTACCGCCATTTTCGCCACGATGCCGACACCCAGGCCCAAGCGCACGTAAGTCTTGATGACGTCGGCGTCAGCGGCGGTGAACACCACTTTTGGCGTCAGGCCACGATGGCTGAACGCTTCATCGAGCTTCGAGCGGCCGGTGAAACCGAACACGTAGGTCACGATCGGGTATTCGGCTAGCGCTTCGAGGGTCAACTTCGACAACTTGGTCAGCGGGTGCCCCTGAGGCACGACCACGCAGCGGTTCCAGCGGTAGCACGGCATCATCACCAGATCACCGAACAGCTCCAGGGCCTCGGTGGCGATGGCGAAATCCACGGTGCCGTCAGCGGCCATTTCGGCGATCTGCATCGGCGAACCCTGGTGCATGTGCAGGGCCACATCAGGGTATTGCTTGATAAAATTGCTGATCACCGGCGGCAGTGCATAACGCGCCTGGGTGTGAGTGGTAGCGATCGACAGGGTGCCTTTCTTCTCGTTGGAGAATTCCTGGGCAATCTGCTTGATGCTTTCAACTTTGCGAAGGATCTCGCCAGCGGTGGTGATGATGCGTTCGCCGGCCGGGGTGACGCGGGTCAGGTGCTTGCCACTGCGGGCGAAGACTTCGACGCCCAGTTCATCTTCCAGCAGTCGGATCTGTTTACTGATGCCCGGTTGCGAGGTGTAGAGACTCTGGGCTGTAGCGGAAACGTTGAGGTCGTGGTGCGCCACTTCCCAGATGTAGCGCAATTGTTGAAGCTTCATATGTATCCCTCAAAGCAGGTAGACGCCACGGGCATCAGCGACGGTATATAACTATATTAATGGTTTGAAGAATAAATCTAGAACTTTTTCATCAAAGTGCCAGTATTCCTGTACTAGCGATCTCCTTGACGACGGCGCTCAACCAGCGGCACCAGATAGACGGGCACCCTCGCCAGCTGTAATACCCGCGCAGCGGTCCGGCCCAGAGGTGTCTCCGCGCCGGCGCCATGGCTATGACTACCTACGATCAGCAAATCCACAGAGAGTTTCTGGGCCTGGTCGAGAATCACCTGGGAAGGATCCCCCTGTATCACCCGTACCGCTTTGATTCGCGCCAGGTCCTGATCCCCCTCATCCCCCAACTCTTCGCGAAAGCTGTCGAGTACCCGCTGCTCGATATTGGCAATCACCGTGTTCAGACCCTGACTGTGAAAATCGCTTAATGCCTGTTCATCAAGGTAGCTCTGCAGCACCGACTCGGCGAACAACCCCATCGGCTCTACCGCATGCACCACATACAGGTCAGCATCGAATGTGCGCGCCATTGCCAAGGCATGCTGCATCACCAACGGTGCGTACAGGCCGAGGTCAGTGGCATACAGCATCGACCGAATCATATGACCTCCTCGAGTGCCAACATGGCGGAGATTGATTCAGCTTAGCAGTGCCTTGGCGAGTACGACGTCCGGTGTAACGCGTTGAACCGTGGGCTTAAACCTTTTGCTCGTTGCTTATGCCGTGAGGCACGTGACCGGTGGCGACCACTTCGCGGGCCAACTCGCAGTGGCCGGCCTGATCGTCGAAAAACACGTCGGCGGCAAAGGCTTCAAGAAACGGTGACTTGTTTAGACCTCCTAGGAACAGCGACTCATCGAGCCGGATATCCCACTCGCGCAATGTGCGAATCACTCTCTCATGGGCCGGCGCCGAACGCGCCGTTACTAAAGCAGTGCGGATTGGACAATCGTCCTCCGGGAACTCGCGCTGCAACAGATTAAGCGCCGCCAGGAAGCCTTTGAACGGCCCACCACGCAAAGGCTCGCGGGCGCTTTCGCGCTCGCTGGCCTGAAACGCTTCCAGTCCCCCGGCCTGATAGACGCGCTCCGATTCATCGGAAAACAGCACCGCGTCACCGTCAAAGGCAATGCGCAACTCATCGCTTGCGGCGCGTCTGGCACCACCAGATAGAATGGTCGCTGCAGCGAACCCAGCATCCAGTGCACTGCGCACATCGTCGGCATGAGTCGACAGAAACAGGTCGCAACCGAAAGCTTTGAGGTAGGGGTAAGGACTGCGACCGCCCGAAAACGCCGCGCGGGATATTGCCAATCCGGAATTGTTGATCGAGTTGAACACTCTCAAACCGGTATCGGCACTGTTGCGTGACACCAGGATCACTTCGACCCGGGCGCGACCAAGATGGGTGTTGAGGTTGAGGAGTTTTTGCACCAGCGGGAATGCATCACCGGGCTCGAGAATCTCGTCTTCGTGCTCGATCTGATATTGCCGGTAGGCTTCGACACCGCTGGACAGATAGACCTTGTGGCTCTCGCTCAGGTCGAACAGCGCCCGCGAAGAAATCGCCAGCACCAGTTTATCGTCGATAGTTTTCGCCATGCCCTTCCCCTCTGGTAGATCGACTCAACGGTTACGTCGATCGATGAAACGCAAACTCTGGCACAAGGCTTCGATGCGTGGCATCTCGCAACCTGCCGCCTTCGCTGCTGCCAAGGGTCGGGCATAGATCGCGCCCAACTCCAGCGGTCGCTTGTGCAGGAAGTCGTGGTACATGCTCGGCCAGTAGTCGGGCATCTTTTCGGTCATCATGAACAGGTGTTCGGCATAGCCTTGCGGGACCTGGTGGCCACAGGCGATCGCGCCCTGAACCACTTCGGCCATCAGCGCCTTGATCAGTTCGCGGCTGTCGGTATCGGCCATCAGAGAGGTCGTGCCTGCCCCGAGCAGGACCGACAGACCGTTATAGGGAATGTTCCAGACGAGCTTCTGCCAACGGGCCTGGTGCAGATTCGGCATTGGCTGGGAGTCGATGCCGGCGGCGCGGAACAGGTCGGCGCCCTCCTCCGAGATTGCCGAACGCGATTGCTCAGAGGTGACAGGACCACTGTGGTAGCCAATGTTGACCGCACCAAGCGCCTGATGAGTGATGACGCCGGGGCCCTCGCGATGGACGCAGATGTAACACAGTCCGCCGAGTACGTGCAGCGAGTCGGGGAGACATTCGCGCAGGCTGTCTTCCACATCCAGGCCGTTTTGCAACACCAGCACCTTGGCATTCGGCGCTGCGGCCTGAATGATTGCCGGCGCCAGATCGGCGTTGCTGGTGGTTTTGGCGCCCACCAGCAACCAGTCGCAGGGTGGCATGTCGGCGGCCGAGGAGTAGGCCTGGACGGGATTGAGCGTCAGCTCACCGTGTTGCGCGCTGTTGACCTGCAACCCGCGTTCCGTCACGGCAGAAAACTCACTGCGTAACAGAAAGTGCACATCGAAACCGGCACGGGCCAGCATCACTCCGTAAAACCCGCCGATCGCACCGGTACCGATAATGCCGATTGTCGGTTTGACAACTGCCCCCATCATGGCAACTCCTCTGCTGTTCTCGTCAGCGCCTGAGCCACGGCGTCGTTCAGCTCAGTGGTCGTCAGGCGCGATTGCAATGCACCGAAAAACTCACCGTCGCGCACCACAAACAGCGACGGTAAATGAAAGACCTGATAACGCTCCACCAAGCCGCCATTGTTGCCGGCATCAATCCAGCACAGTCGATCGACCGCCAGATCCAGTTTCGGCAATTGCGCTCGGGCGAAACGACAGCTGGCGCAGCCCACACTGGTAAAAATCACCAGCGAAACTCCGCTCATTGCCAGCAGCCGTTGGTCAGCATCGAAATCGGTCAGTTCCGATTCGACCACTATACTGGGGGAAACAATGTCAGCTGGCCGACACATGGAGTCCGTGTTCATGGGACGTTTTCTTCCTCACCCTGACGATGTGCCCGTCGAATTAACGTTGCTCAAGCATGAATGTATATCGCGGCAACGGCTGCACACTATCAGCCTCGGGGGCATGGCTTGCAATTACCACCGTGCATGGCGCCACGGCACGGCGCTCGAGGTGCGCATGCCGACCTTGAACCCCGACCTGCGCTATCTGGGTTACGTGGCCTGGTGCCTGCGACGCAAGCGAGGCTATCTGGTGGGGATTGCCTTTGTCGATGAACAGATGCTGTTCAGCGCCCGGATGGGTGAGCAGGTGTGTCAGATCGAGCGATATTGCCGCCTGCATGACGCCCAAAGTGGCCTGCAGGAATCGCAAGCCCTGGCCCTCGAATGGGTCCAACAGCACGCCGACGAGTTTTCCCACGACACCGTTCGCAAGGCATTTGCCCAGGCTGTGGTGGATTAGCGGACATTATCAATTAGTGGAGAATGCCCCTAAAACCGGCGTCTGCCCATTGTCGAGCCACGGTGTAACGCGCTAAGGTTCCGCTCCCCGACGCGCTTAATTTGCTGTGCTCCGCCGCGCGGGTTCGCTGGCGGCCGGCACCCGTGACCTGACGAGTAAACGATGGCTGATTTACCGATCAACGACCTAAACGTCGCTTCCAACGAGACGCTGATCACTCCTGATCAGCTCAAGCGTGATATCCCTCTGAGCGACGCTGCCCTGCGCACCGTCACCAAGGGTCGCGAAGTCATTCGCAACATTCTTGACGGCACCGATCACCGCCTGTTTGTTGTCATCGGGCCTTGCTCGATCCACGACATCAAGGCTGCCCACGAATACGCCGAGCGCCTGAAGGTCCTCGCCGCTGAAGTGTCGGATACCCTGTATCTGGTCATGCGCGTGTATTTCGAGAAGCCACGCACCACCGTCGGCTGGAAAGGTTTGATCAACGACCCGTACCTCGACGACTCCTTCAAGATCCAGGATGGCCTGCACATCGGCCGTCAGCTATTGCTGGACCTGGCGGAAATGGGCCTGCCTACCGCGACTGAAGCCCTCGACCCGATCTCTCCGCAATACTTGCAGGACCTGATCAGCTGGTCGGCCATCGGCGCGCGCACCACTGAATCCCAGACTCACCGTGAAATGGCTTCCGGCCTGTCCTCGGCTGTCGGCTTCAAGAATGGTACCGACGGCGGCCTGACCGTGGCGATCAACGCGCTGCAGTCGGTTTCCAGCCCGCACCGTTTCCTGGGTATCAACCAGGAAGGTGGCGTATCGATCGTGACCACCAAGGGCAACGCCTACGGCCACGTCGTGCTGCGCGGCGGCAATGGCAAGCCGAACTATGACTCGGTCAGCGTCGCGCTCTGCGAGCAAGCGTTGAACAAAGCGAAGATCAAGCCGAACGTCATGGTCGATTGCAGCCACGCCAACTCCAACAAGGACCCGGCCCTGCAACCGCTGGTGATGGAAAACGTTGCCAACCAGATCCTCGAAGGCAACCAGTCGATCATCGGCCTGATGGTCGAAAGTCATCTGAACTGGGGATGCCAGGCGATTCCAAAAGACCTCGCCGACCTGCAATACGGCGTGTCGATCACCGATGCCTGCATCGACTGGTCCGCCACCGAAACCACCTTGCGCAGCATGCATGCCAAGCTCAAGGATGTGCTGCCGAAACGCGATCGCGGTTGATCGCCACTTCTGCACGCAAAAACGCAGACAAAAAAACGCCGGGCTAAACCCGGCGTTTTTTAAGCGTTCGATTCTTGAAACGTCATTGACTCAGCTTGGCCGCATGCCGCTGATGACGCTCCATGTAGCGCTCCACGTAGGAGCACGACGGAATGACGGTGTAGCCCATTTCCTCGGCGTACTGCAGCGCCTGCTCGGTCAATGCCGCAGCAATGCCACGCCCCCGTAGCGCGTTCGGCACAAAGGTACGATAAATATCCAGGGTCTGTTTTCCCAGATCCATATAGGTCAGGTAGGCACGATGACCGTCCACATTGGTCTCGAACTGATGACCAGCCTGGTCATGGTGGATGGACAACGCCTCGCTCATCACTACTCCTCGCGGGTCTTGAATTCTGACCCCTACCTTACCGATGTTTTTCCGGCGAAGGAACATCTACGCCACCCCGTGCCTGAATGGACACCGAGAAGAGCTGCACCAATCTCGCGCAACCGGGCACGTCTAAATAGTAGGCACCAATGGCAAAAATGCTCAAGGTGCGCTCGTCATCACGCAGGTTGGCGGGTGCGGCTCCGGGTGGTGCAGCGACTTCTCGACCACAGATTTTACAGGGTCGATGGCCTGAACATTGCCGGATGTTGAGACTTAAGACGAGCGCCCCTTCTTAAAGTCACCTGAACTAGCGGAAAGAGTTGAGAAGCGCTGCTCAATTCGCGAACAAAAGTGTAGACGAAATGATATAGACAGACTTTACCCAAGACCGGAAAAACAGGTTTCGCGAACGGGAACTTTTTTTGGACGGATCGCTCAGATCGGGGCTTGCAGCTGGATATTTTTTAAACAGCGCAGTTAAAAGTTGCTCGAAAAAGAATCAACGCCTACAATTTTTTTTGCTTCTTGCTACACGTCAGTTTACTTACTACAAGTAATGGGTAGTATGTACGCCGGCTATTTCCTCACTCTGAGGAGACAGCTACTTAATAGAAAGTCCTTGAAGGGGAACACGATGAACAACGTTCTGAAATTCTCTGCTCTGGCCTTGGCCGCAGTTCTGGCTACCGGTTGCAGCAGCGCATCGAAAGAAACCGAAGCACGTCTGACTGCAACTGAAGACGCAGCAG
>Ga0160458_100437_pt1 | contig 18597 bp, 18 predicted proteins | sample HID1973I_E6MG_FD_108247 | JGI IMG/M metagenome (GOLD analysis project Ga0160458, IMG submission 108247) | Enriched mosquito-associated microbial communities from UW Madison campus, WI, USA - HID1973I_E6 MG | ecosystem: Host-associated > Arthropoda: Insects > Digestive system > Unclassified ...
CGGGACCGGGAAGTAGCCACCCTTGTAGGGGATCTTGTGGCCGAGGTTGCCACCCTCCTCCTCGCGGCCGGTGTTCCAGGCCGCCTCGAAGGAGTCGATCTTGTAGAACGACTCGTTCTGCGCCGTCTTGAAGCGCACGTCGTCGAAGATGTAGAACTCGGCCTCGGGCGCGAAGAACGCGGTGTCGGCGATGCCGGTCGAGCGCAGGTACGCCTCGGCCTTGGCGGCGACCTGACGAGGGTCGCGGCTGTAGGGCTCGTCGGTGTACGGGTCGACGATGTGCATGTTGATGTTCAGCGTCTTCTCGACGCGGAACGGGTCGATGTAGGCCGACGTCACGTCCGGGATGAGCTTCATGTCGGACTCGTGGATGGCCTGGAAGCCGCGGATCGACGAACCGTCGAACATCTGGCCGTCGGTGAAGAACGCCTCGTCGACAGACGCTGCGGGCACGTTGAAGTGCTGCATCGTGCCGGGCAGGTCGCAGAACCGCACGTCGACGAACTTGACGTCCTCGCTCGCGATGAACGCCAGGACTTCCTCTGGCTTCTTGAACATCCGCTGCTCCTCGGTTGGTGGCGCCCGTGCGTCGGGCAGGGCTGACGTTACGAGCGCGCCGTTTCTCTGTGGTGTACCAAGTGTTTCCGCCGCGTTACGCCGAAGGCTCGGGTGTAACGATCCGTGGTCCAACCGGACAGTCGTCCGGTCCCTGGTACGGCACCTACCCTGGTCGATATGACGTCGCGCGACAACATGGGTTCATGGCTCGAGGGTGGACCGACCGGTCCGGACCAGTCCGGGCGTCGCCTGGGCCTGCCGGACGACGGTCCGGGCTCGCGTGCAGGTCTGGGGCGGCGCGTCGGCGCGCTCGCCATCGACTGGGTCGCCTGCCTGGCGATCTCGGCGGCGTTCTTCCCGACGAGCACCGGCGCATGGCTGACGCGCGGGAACTCGGGCGCGACGCTCCTGATCTTCGCGATCGAGAACCTGCTGCTGATCGGCTCGCTCGGTTTCAGCTTCGGGCACCGCCTGGTCGGCCTGCGGGTCCGGCGCATGCTCATCGCGACCGAGGGGGGAGCGGCGGAGCCCGACGACGGCCGCGCGCCCGGGTTCGGGCGCGCGCTGATCCGGACGGTCCTGCTCTGCCTGGTCGTCCCGGCCGTCGTGTGGGACTCGGACGGCCGCGGCCTGCACGACCGGCTCGCGGGGACCGCGATCGTCCGCCGCTGAGCCCGTCGGGGATGCGTCGGCGTCAGCGCCCGCGCATGCCCTTGCGGTCGGGGCGCGCGCGCATCGGGTCGACGCCCTTCGGGACGGGCAGACGGACGCCACCGAGGGCAGTGAGGCGCTTGCTGACCTCGGCGACCTCCTGCTTGGTCAGCTTCGGCTTCAGCTTCTGCACGGCGCGGGGCAGGCTGCGCAGCGCGACCTGACCCTCCTCGTTGCCGCACTGGATGACCGTGATCGGTGCCCCGGAGATGACGCGGGCGGTGCGCTTGCGCTCGGCGTCGAGCAGGCGCCCGACGCGGTTGGCCGGTCCCTCGCTCACCAGGACGACGCCGGCACGGCCGAGGCCGCGGAAGACCATGTCCTGTGTGCGAGGGTCCACGGCCACGGGCTCCTCCGCGAACGTCCAGCCGCGGCGGATGGTGCCGAGCGCGGCACGGGACGCACCCGGCTGCCCCTCGATGCTCGCGTACGCCGAGCTCTCGGCTCGGCGGGCCAGCAGGAACATCCCGACCAGCACCGCGAACGGGATGCTGAGCAGCGTCATGTAGACGGTGTGCCCGATGATCAGGCCGACGACGACGCCGAGCACGATCACGCCGAGGAACGAGCCCAGGACGATCCACGTCACCGCCGGGTCGTTCTTGCGCGTCATCTGGTACGCCTGCCAGATCTGCGTGTACCAGCGGGTCTTCTTCACCTTGGGCGCATCGGCGGCAGAGTTGTCACGGGCCATGGTCAGTGAGTCTACCGAGCGCCCGAACCGGCGCGGACCGCGTCCGCTCAGGGCGCAGCGGTCCAGGACGTGTCAGCGCGCGAGCAGGCTCGCGGCCTCCTGGCGTGCGGTCGTCGGCTCGCCCAGGTGGGCCAGCGCGTCGGGGATCGGCAGGCCGCGGCGGCGCATCGCCTGTCCCCACAGGCGTCCGGCGCGGTACGACGAGCGCACGAGCGGCCCCGACATCACGCCGAGGAACCCGAGGCGCGTGGCCTCCTCCGACAGCTCGACGAACTCCTCCGGGCGGACCCAGCGGTCCACCGGGTGGTGGCGCAGCGACGGGCGCAGGTACTGCGTGATCGTGATGAGGTCGCAGCCGGCGTCGTGCAGCTCGGCGAGCGCCTCGACGATCTCCTCGGTCGTCTCGCCCATGCCCAGGATCAGGTTGGACTTGGTCACCAGCCCGGCCTCGCGGGCGCGGGTGATGACGGACAGCGACCGCTCGTACCGGAACCCGGGGCGGATCTGCTTGAAGATGCGGGGGACAGTCTCGAGGTTGTGGGCCAGCACCTCGGGCCGCGACGAGTTCACCTCGTCGAGCAGCTCGGGAACCGCGTTGAAGTCGGGGATCAGCAGCTCGACGCCCGTGCCGGGGTTCACCGCGTGGATCTGGCGCACGGTCTCGGCGTACAGCCAGGCGCCGCCGTCGGCCAGGTCGTCGCGCGCGACGCCCGTGACCGTCGCGTACTTCAGGCCCATGGCCTGCACGGAGGCGGCCACTCGACGCGGCTCGTCGGCGTCGAAGTCCGCGGGCTTGCCCGTGTCGATCTGGCAGAAGTCGCAGCGCCGCGTGCACTGGTCGCCGCCGATGAGGAACGTGGCCTCGCGGTCCTCCCAGCACTCGAAGATGTTGGGGCAGCCGGCCTCCTCGCACACCGTGTGCAGGCCCTCGCGCTTCACGAGGCCCTTGAGCTCGGAGTACTCGGGGCCCATGGTGGCGCGCGTGCGGATCCACTCGGGCTTCTTCTCGATGGGCGTCGCGGCGTTGCGGGCCTCGACGCGGAGCAGCCTGCGTCCGTCGGGTGCGGTGGTCACGTCGTTCACCCTAGACCGCCGTGCCGAGGTTGGGCGTGCGGCGAGGTGGACGTCACACGGGACCTGGGTCCCACGCGGACCGGTCCGGTCGGGAGAAGGCTGGGGAGCACGACGACGCGTCGTGAACGTCCGGATCGGAGGGGTCGTCATGCGGGTGCTGGTGAGCGTGGCGTCGCGCCACGGCGCGACGGCCGAGATGGGCGAGGAGATCGCGCTCGAGCTGGCGCGGGCGGGGCACGTCGTGCACGTGGTCGAGCCCGACGAGGTCGAGGGCGTGACCGACTACGACGCGGTGGTGCTCGGCTCCGCCGTGTACGCCGGGCGTCTGGCCGTCGCGCTGCGCGCGCTCGTCGAGCGGTTCGGCGGACAGCTGCGGGCGCGGCCCGTGTGGCTGTTCTGGTCCGGGCCCGTGGGTGACCCGCCGCTGCCGATCACACCGCCCGACGACGTCCACGTCGTCGCCGACGCCGTCGGCGCGTTCGAGCCCCGGTGCTTCGTCGGCCGCATCGACCCCGGCGGCCTCGACCTGAGCGAGCGTGCGCTCGTCGCGCTCACGCAGGCCCCTGCGGGCGACTTCCGCGACTTCGACGACGTGCGCGCGTGGGCGCGGACCGTCGCCGAGAACCTCACGGCGCAGCCCGTCTGAGGTCCTCCAGACGCGTGACGGACCCGGACTCGGCGACGAGGGCGGTGGCCGGGTTCGTCACGCCCCCCGTCGCCGGAATCTCAGCCGGCGACAGGAGCCTCGACGTCCGTCCGCGTCGCGGCGAGCAGCGGCGCGAGGGCGTCGACGAGGTGGGTGCGCACGAGCGGCACGACCTCGGCGATCGCGACCCGTCGGCCCGTCTCGAGCGAGAGGGACGTGACGTCCGCGTCCGCGATCCCGCACGGGACGATCCGGGTGAAGGCGTCCAGGTCCGGCTCGCAGTTGAGCGCGAAGCCGTGCATGGTCACGCCGCGGCTGACCCGCACACCGATGGCGGCGACCTTGCGCTCGCGGCGCCCCGTGGCTGGGTCCGCGGCGAACCAGACACCGCTGCGCCCGTCGACGCGGACGGCGGTCAGGCCCAGGTCGGCGCAGGTGCGGATCAGGGCCTCCTCGAGGGCGCGGACGTAGCGCACGACGTCGAGCGGTGCGCCGAGGCGGACGATGGGGTAGCCGACGAGCTGTCCGGGGCCGTGCCACGTGATGCGCCCGCCACGGTCGACGTCGATGACGGGTGTGCCGTCGACCGGGCGGTCCCACCGCGCGGTGCGGCGGCCCGCGGTGTACACGTCCTCGTGCTCGCACAGCAGCACGGTGTCGGGCGCCTCGCCCGCGACGACTGCGGCATGGACCTCGCGCTGCAGCTGCCAGGTCGGCTCGTAGGGGAGCAGCCGCTGGCCCAGGTCCAGCTCGTCGAACCTCATGGCGGTCAGGCTAACCCCGCGCGGCCTGCACACGCGCAGATCGTCCCGCAGGATGTCCCCATGCCCCGATCACGTCGCGCCGCGGTCAGCCGCGCCCTCGTCCTCGTCGCCGTCATCGCCGTCTGGCTCGCGGTCGGATCGATCGGGGGGCAGGCCCAGGGCAAGCTCTCCGAGGTCCAGACCAACGACGCGGCCGCGTTCCTGCCTTCCACGGCGGAGTCGACGCGGGCCGCGGAGGCGAGCCGTGCGTTCGTCGAGCAGGAGACGCTGCCGGCGCTCGTCGTGCTCACGGCCGCGGACGGGTCCGCGATCACCGCGGAGCAGACGGCCGCGGTGCAGGAGTTCGCGGCGGGCGTGCCGGACCGTGCGGTGCCCGGCGGCGGGACGTGGTCCGAGTACCTGGTGGGCCAGCCCGCCGTGGTGCCGTCGCAGGACGGCGAGGCGTTGCTGGTCGCGTTCTCGCTGGACGCCGACGCGGCCGAGCAGCTGCTGCCCGACGGCGACGGCGTCACCGACGCGTTCGTCGTCGACCTGCGCGCCGGTCTCGACGAGGAGCTGGGGGCCACGGCGACGACGTCGGGCGAGCTGGGCCTGCACGCCTGGGTGACCGGGCCCGCCGGCTTCGTCGCGGACCTCGTGACGGCGTTCGGGGGGATCGACGGTGTGCTGCTGCTGGTCGCGCTCGGGGCGGTGCTGCTGATCCTGGTGCTGGTGTACCGGTCGCCGCTGATCCCGCTCGTCGTGATCCTGACAGCGGTCTTCGCGCTGTGCCTGGCCGGGCTCGTCGTCTACCACCTGGCCGACGCCGGCACCATCACGCTCAACGGTCAGGCGCAGGGGATCCTGTCGATCCTGGTGGTGGGCGCGAGCGTCGACTACGCGCTGCTGCTCGTCGCGCGCTACCGCGAGGAGCTGCGGTCCGTCGACGATCCCTTCACGGCGATGCGGCGCGCGTGGCGGGCCTGCGTCGAACCGATCGCGGCCAGTGCCGGCACGGTCATCGCGGGCGTGCTGTGCCTGCTCCTGTCCGAGCTCGGGTCCAACCGCAGCCTCGGACCCGTCGCCGCGATCGGGATCGCGTCCGCGCTGCTCGCCGCGCTGACGCTGCTGCCCGCCCTGCTCCTCGTCGGGGGCCGCAGGTCGCGCGTGCTGTTCTGGCCGCGGGCGCCGCGACCGTCGGCGCGGGAGGCGGACGCGCAGGGCGCACCCGACCCGGCGCAGGGGACCGGCCTGTGGGCGCGGCTCGCGCGCTTCGTCGGCGCCCACGCACGCGTCGTGTGGATCGTCACGGCGCTGCTGCTCGCGGTGGGCGCCGCGTTCCTGCCGACGCTGCAGGCGTCGGGCACCAGCCAGGCGGACGTCTTCCGCACCGACGTCGACGCGGTCAGCGGCGAGGAGGTGCTCGCCGAGCACTTCCCGGCGGGCTCGGTGCAACCGGCGACGATCATCGTCGACCAGGACCAGGCGGACGCGGTCTCGCAGGCGGCGCAGGGCGTCGACGGCGTCGAGTCGGTCGCGCCCTACACGGGCGCCGCAGCCGGTGGGGCGCCCGACGACGGTGCCGACCCGGTCGTCGTCGACGGCCAGGTGCGGCTCGACGTGGTGACCACCGCTCCGTCGGACTCCCAGGAGGCCGTCGCCACCGTCGCGGACCTGCGCACCGCGGTCCACGAGGTCGACCCCGACGCGCTGGTGGGCGGCGCTGCGGCCGAACAGCTGGACACGCAGCAGGCCGGCGAGCGTGACATCCGGGTCATCGTGCCCGTGGTGCTGCTGGTCATCGGCCTCATCCTCATGGTCCTGCTGCGCTCGATCGCCGCGGCGGTCCTGCTGCTCGTCGCGAACGTGCTCTCGTTCGCGGCGGCCCTGGGTGTCTCCGCGGTCGTCTTCAACCACGTCCTCGACTACCCGGGCGCGGACCCGACGGTCCCGCTGTTCGCGTTCGTCTTCCTCGTCGCGCTCGGGGTGGACTACTCGATCTTCCTCATGACGCGCGTCCGGGAGGAGTCGGTGGCCTCCGGCACCCGGCTCGGCGTGGTGCGCGGGCTGGCCGTGACGGGCGGTGTGATCACGTCGGCGGGCGTCGTGCTCGCGACGACGTTCGCGGCCCTCGGCATCATCCCGCTGCTGTTCCTCGCGCAGATCGCGTTCATCGTCGCGTTCGGCGTGCTGCTCGACACGCTCGTCGTGCGCAGCCTGCTGGTGCCTGCGCTGGTCCACGACCTGGACCGGCGGACGTGGTGGCCCAGCGCGCTGAGCCGGCGGGCCGGGTCGTCGGCCTGACGTCGCGCGGCGTCAGACCGACGCCGCGACCTCCTCGAGCGCCTCGCGGAAGGCGGCGACGGCGGGGGAGCCGAGCCCGGCCGTGCGCTGCGCGGTGAAGACCGTGCGGTGAGGCGCACCCGCGAGCTCGACGAGCCGACAGGTCGTGTCCCGTCCGACCCAGAGCAGGTCGGGCAGGAACGCGACCGCGTTCCCGGACTCGACCAGCCGGATCTGCGCCTGGAGGTCGGCCGTCTCGTAGCGGACGTCCGGCTCGAAACCGGCGGTGCGGCACGCCTGCTCCGCGAAGTGCCTGGTGGCGGTCCCGCGCGGTTCCATGACCCACGGCATGTCCCGCGCGCCGGGCAGGTCGGTCGAGGTGAGCGGGACCGCGATGCCGGCGGGCGGGAGGGCGAGCCGGATCTCGTCGCGCGTGAGCTCGCGTCGGTCGAGGTCGGGGAGCCACGCGGCCGTGTGGGACGGGTACTGCTCGGCGACGACGATGTCGAACTCGCGCGCCCAGGCGTCGTGCAGCGCCTCCTCGGGCTCACGCTGCACCATCTCGACGCGGACCTCGGGGAATCGCTCCGACATGATGCGCAGCGCCTGAGGCATCAGGGCGAGCGCGGCCGACTGGAACACCGCCACCCGGACGCGTCCCCGCACCTCCGTGAGCGACGCGGCCAGCGTCGCCTCGGCCCGCTCGATCGTGTCGAGCAGCTCTGAGGTCGCCTCGACCAGCACCTCGGCCTGCGGGGTGAGGCGGACCCCACGGCCCGACTTGCGGAGCAGCTTCACGCCCGCCTCCTTCTCGAGCAGGCTGAGCTGCTGCGAGACGGCCGACGGACTGTGGTTCAGCGCCTGTGCGACCGCGGCGAGCGTGCCGCGGATCGAGAGCTCACGCAGGAGCACGAGGCGATGCAGGTCGAGCACGAGGCCTCCCGATGTGCGTGTGCCATGTCGTCCTCATGTGTACAGCACCCCGGCCGGACCTGTGCCCAGCGCCTAGGGTGGTGCGCATGCGGGTCGGGTTGATCGGGTACGGCGGGGCAGGACGAGGCATTCACGCGCGGCTCGTGCGCGCGGCGGGACAGCAGGTGACGCACGTCGTCACGCGCAGCCGCGGTGAGCAGGTGCGGGGTGACTGGCCGGACGCCGTCGTCGTGCCGGACGTGGAGGCGCTGCTGGCGCACGCGGACCAGCTGGACCTCGTCGTCGTCGCAAGCCCCACCGGCGACCACGTCGAGCACGCGCTCGCCGCGCTCGCGTCGGGTGTGCACGTGCTCGTCGACAAGCCGCTCGCGACCACCACGGCCGACGCGGAGCGGGTGGCGGCCGCCGGGGACGGTCGTCTCACCGTGTTCCAGAACCGGCGCTGGGATCCCGAGCAGCTCGCGCTCGCCGGACTGCTGCGGGACGGTTCGTTGGGAACCGTTCACCGGTTCGAGCGGCGGTGGGAGAGGTACCGGCCGCAGCCGCAGGACCGGTGGAAGGAGAACGACGTCGAGGCGGGCGGGCTCCTCCTCGATCTCGGCGCGCACCTCGTGGACTCGGCGGTGCAGCTCTTCGGCCCCGCGACCAGCGTGTACGCGGAGCTCCGCGCCCTGACGACGCCCGCGTTCGACGACGTCTTCCTCGCACTGACCCATGCAAGCGGCGTGATCAGCCACCTGCAGGCCGGCGGGCTCGTCGGCGCACCCGGGCCCCGCACGCGCGTCCTCGGCTCGGGCGGCGCCTACCTGGTCACCAGCTACGAGGGCGAGCCGACGCCGTTCGCGGCGTTCGACGACGCGTACGCCGAGACGCGGCGGCCGGGCGAGCCCGAGCACGAAGGCTGGCTGGTGCAGGGCAGCGACCCTCGTCCGGTCCCGGCACCGTCCGGCGGGCACGGGGACATCTATCCCGCAGTCGCCGCGTGGGTGCGCGGCGACGGACCGGTGCCCGTCGACCCGGCGGACGCCGTCGCCACGGCGCGGGTCCTCGACCTCGCGCGGCTCTCGTCGGAGCGTGGGCAGGTCGTCACCGCCGGTTGAGGTGCGGGCCTGTGGATGACGGCCGACGCGTCGTGCACCAGCGCGCTTGCATGGGCGCATGGACCCCGCACTGGTGCCGTTGGACGTCACGGAGGCGCTCGCCGAGCTCGGTATGCGGGCGGTCGCGCCTGCCGGGCCCGAGGGCACCGGGTGGCTCGCGGTCGCTGACGACCGGACCGACCGCTACGTCGAGCTGCACGTGGTGCCCGTGCCGTTCGACGACGAGCTGGCTCGCCGCCTCGACCTCCTGCGGGCCCTGCACCACCCGCACCTGAGCGAGCTCCTCGACGCCCGTGAGCTGTCCGCCGGCCGGCTCGCACTGCTCGTCGAGCACGTTCCCGGTCTCACGCTCGACGAGCTGACCGGGGCGCGGGCACCTCTGAGCGACGGGGAGGGGGTCACGCTCGTCGTCCCGATCCTGCAGGCCCTCGCGGCGCTGCACGGGGCCGGCCTCGTGCACGGGCCCGTCACGGCGTCGACCGTCGTCGTGCGGCCCGACGGCCGGCCCGTGCTCACGGACCTGCGGGGCGCGGTGCTCGGGTCGGGGTCGGTCGACGGCGACGTGCGGCGGTGGCTGGCCACGGTCGTCGGCCGCCTGCCCGGCGCCGACCTCGACGCACTGCTCCCGGTGCCGCGCGACCCCACGTTGCGCGAGGTCCTCGAGCCCGCGCTGCGCGACGACCTCGACCTCGACACGCTCGTCCGGTCGTGCTTCGCGGCCGCCGAGCCGGCGGGCCTGCGGGTTCCCGACCCGGCCGTGCTGGCTGCGGGCGAGCTGACCCGGCAGGGTGCTCGGCGTGGTGAGCCCCCGACGCGTCACGCCGACCGTGCGTCGCGGGCGATGCGTGCCGGCAGAGCACCACGACCCCGGAGGGAGCGCGGTGACCGCGGCGGCTCGGCCCGGTGGACGCTGGGCCCGCGTGCTCGGGCGTGGTTGATCGGCGCGACCGTCGTGTCCGTCGTCGTCACGTGTGCCGCGCTGGTGATCGGCGCTCTCGGCGGCGAGCATGGGGGAGAGCGCGTCGCGACGAGGCCCGACGCCGTGCGGGCTGCGGTCGATCTCAGCCGGGCTCGAGGGTCGGTGCTCGCGGCGGGCGACGCGGACGCGCTCGGTTCGGTGGAGGTGCCCGACGGGCCGGCGCACGCCGCCGATGTGGCGTTGGTCGCGTCGTGGGACGGCGCCCGCATGGAGGGCCTCGCGGTCGCGGTGCGGTCCGCGACGCGCGCGGAGCCCGCCGGGACGGACGACGCGCCCCGGGTCGAGGTGACCTCCGCGGCGGGCAGCTACGTGCGGGTCGACCGGGACGGGGGTCGGACGCGAGTGGCGGCGGCTCGCGAGCGGGCCGTGGTGCTGGAGCTGAGGTGGACCGACGACGGGTGGCGGGTGTGGGCCGTCAGCCCGTCGTGACCGCCCACGCGGCGGCGTCGTCGAGGTCGGCGAGCTCCGGCTCGAAGCCCGACGCGACCAGAGCCGTCGGTATCGCACGGACCGAGCCGAGCACCTCGGAGGAGAAGTCGCCCAGCGCGAGTCGCAGCGCGAAGGCGGGGACCGGGACGCGGGCAGGTCGGTGCATCGCGCGGGCCAGCGCCTCGATCACCTCGATGCTGCGGCGTGGCTCGGTCACCAGGTTGACCGGCCCGTGCACGTCGGCGGACAGCAGGTGCTCGATCGCGCGCGCCTCGTCGAGCAGGCTGATCCACGGCCAGTACTGCTCGCCGGAGCCGAGCCTGCCGGCCAGACCGAGCCGCATGATCGGGAGCAGCGGGCCGAGCGCGCCTCCACCAGGGCCGAGCACGATGCCGGTCCGCAGGTTCACGACCCGCACGCCCGCGTCCCTCGCCGACGCCGTCGCGGCCTCCCACTCGCGGACCACGTGCGCGAAGAACGTCGAGCCCAGCGGCTCAGCCTCCGTCAGCACGTCCTCGCCGCGCGGCCCGTAGGCGCCGATGCCCGATGCCTGCAGCAGCACGCGTGGCCCGTCGTCCATGCGTGCGAGCGTGTGGGAGAGAAGACTCGCGGAGCGGACGCGCGACGAGAGGACGAGCCGCTTGCGGGCCGTGGTCAGAGGGCGGCCCGCCGGGTTCACGCCCGCCAGGTCGATCACCGCGTCGACACCGTTCAGCGCCGCCGGGTCCAGCTCGCCGGCGTCCGGGTCCCAGAAGATCTCGTCGGCCGACGCGGGTGCGCGACGCACCAGGCGACGGACCTCGTGCCCCCGGTCCTGCAGCAGCGGCACCAGCGCACCACCGATGAACCCGTGTGAACCTCCGACGACCACGCGCATCCGGTCACCCTATGCGCGCCGGACGCACGACGCCCCCGGACCGCCGAAGCGAGCCGGGGGCGTCGTGGTGAGCCTGCTCAGAGGCCGATCTCGGCCTCGAACGCGCCCTCCTCGAGACGGGCCTTGAGCGCCGAGAGGTAGCGCGACGCGTCGGCGCCGTCGACCAGGCGGTGGTCGTACGACAGCGACAGGTAGCACATGGAGCGGATGGCGATGACCTCGCCGCCGTCGCCGTCGGAGATGACGACGGGCCGCTTGACGATCGCGCCCGTGCCCAGGATCGCGGACGTGCCGCCGGGGACGATGGGCGTGTCGATGATCGCGCCGCCCGAGCCGGTGTTCGTCACCGTGAAGGTGGCCCCGCTCAGCTCGTCGGGCGTGACCTTGTTCTCCCGCGTGCGGCCGGCGAGGTCGACGATCTTGCGCGAGATGCCGGCAAGGTTCAGGTCACCCGCGTCGCGGATGACCGGGACCAGCAGGCCACGCTCGGTGTCGACGGCGATGCCGACGTTCTCCTGGCCGTGGTACGTGATCTGGTTGCCCTCGAGCACCCCGTTGATCTTCGGGTACGCCTTGAGGCCCTCGATGGCGGCGAGCACGAAGAACGGCAGGAACGTGAGGTTGACGCCCTCACGAGCCTTGAAGTCGTTCTTCGCGCGGGCGCGCAGGCGGGCGATCTTGGTGACGTCCACCTCGATGACCGTGGTGAGCTGCGCCTGCGAGTGCAGGGCGTCGACCATGCGCTCGGCGATGATCTGGCGCAGACGGCTGGCCTTCTCCGTGGTGCCGCGCAGCGGCGAGACCGACGGGACCGTGGCGGCCTTGGCGGGCGCCGGAGCGGTCGCCGCAGGCGCGGCCTGATCGGCCTTGGCCGCCTCCTCCGCCTTCGCGGCCGCCTCGAGGACGTCCTCCTTGCGGATGCGACCGCCGACGCCCGTCCCGGTGAGGGTCGAGACGTCGACGCCCTTGTCCGCAGCCAGCTTGCGCACGAGCGGCGTCAGGTACGAGCCCGAGGCGGCAGGCGCCGCGGGAGCTGCGACCGGCGCGGGCTGCGGGGTGGCCGGGACGGGCGCGGGAGCGGACTTCGCCGTCTCCTGCTCCGCGGCGGGCTCGGGCGCGCTCTGCGGCTCGGGCTTCGCCTCCGGCTTCTCCTCGGCCGCCGGGGCCTCGGGCTCCGCGGCGGGCTCGGGAGCGGACGGCTGCTCGGCTGCCGGGGCGTCGCCCGAGCCGATGACGGCCAGAGGGGCGCCGACCTCGACGGTCTCGTCCTCCTGGACCAGGATCTCGGTGAGCGTGCCGGCGAACGGGGACGGGATCTCGGTGTCGACCTTGTCGGTCGAGATCTCGAGCAGCGGCTCGTCGACCTCGACGCTGTCGCCGACGGACTTGAGCCAGCGCGTGACTGTGCCCTCGGTCACGGACTCGCCCAGGGCGGGGAGCGTGACCTTCTCGCCTGCACCCGCACCGCCGGAGCCGCCCGACGACGCGGCGGCTGCCGGCTCGGACTCCTCGTGCTGCTCCGGTGCCTGCTCGGCCGGGGCGGCCTCGGCGGCCGGCTCCTCGGCGGGTGCCTGCTCCGCAGGCGCCTCCTGCGCAGCGGACTCCTGCGCGGGGGCCTCGTCGGACGACGAGTCGTCGCCGGACGCGCCGTCGCCCGACCCGATCACGGCCAGGGTGGCGCCGACCTCGACGGTCTCGTCCTCCTCGACCAGGATCTTCTCGAGCACGCCGGCGAACGGCGAGGGGATCTCCGTGTCGACCTTGTCGGTGGAGATCTCGAGCAGGGGCTCGTCGACCTCCACCGTGTCGCCCACGTTCTTCAGCCAACGGGTGACGGTGCCTTCGGTGACGGACTCACCGAGTGCGGGAAGCTGCACGTTGTCGGACATGACCGCGTCGTCTCCTTTGATCCTGGGGTCAGTTGTGGGCGTGCAGCGGCTTGCCGGCGAGCGCGAGGAAGGCCTCGCCGACGGCTTCGGTCTGCGTGGGGTGTGCGTGGATGAGCGAGGCGACGTCCTCGGGGTAGGCCTCCCAGTTCACGATGAGCTGGCCCTCCCCGATGAGCTCGCCGACGCGGGCGCCGATCATGTGGACGCCCACGACGGGGCCGTCCTTCTGGCGGACCAGCTTGACGAAGCCCTGCGTGCCCAGGATCTTGCTCTTGCCGTTGCCGGCCAGGTTGTACTCGAGCGTCTCGACCGAGTCCTCGCCGTGCACCTCCTTGGCGGCGGCCTCCGTCAGACCCACCGAGGCGACCTCGGGGTCCGAGTAGGTGACGCGTGGGATGCCGGACTCGACGATCGGCGCCGGGGCGAGGCCCGCGATCTGCTCGGCGACGTAGATGCCCTGCGCGAAGCCGCGGTGCGCGAGCTGCAGGCCGGGGACGATGTCGCCGACGGCCCAGATGTTGGCGACGCCCGTGTGCAGCTTCTCGTCGGTGATGACGAAGCCGCGGTCGAGCGTGATGCCCTGCTCCTCGAAGCCCACGCCGTTGGTGCTCGGGCCCCGGCCGACGGCGACGAGCAGGAGGTCGGCGTCGAACGTCTTGCCGTCCTCGAGCGTGACGTGCACGCCGTTGTCGTCCTGCGTGACGCCGGAGAAGCGGACGCCCAGGTTGAACTTGATGCCGCGCTTGCGGAACGCGCGCTCGAACGCCTTGGACAGCGCCTCGTCCTCGTTGGGGACCAGGTGGGGGAGCGCCTCGATGATCGTGACGTCCGCACCGAACGACTTCCAGACGCTCGCGAACTCCGAGCCGATGACGCCGCCGCCGAGGATGAGCGCCGACTTCGGCACCCAGTCCAGCGTGAGGGCCTGGTCGGAGGTCATGACCCGACCGCCGATGTCCAGGCCGGGCAGCGACCGGGCGTACGAGCCGGTCGCCAGGATGATGTGCTCTGCGGTGTACCGCGTGCCGTCGACCTCGACGGCGTCGGTCCCGACCAGCTTGCCCCAGCCCTCGACCACCGTGATCTTGCGGGACTTGATCAGCCCCTGCAGGCCCTTGTACAGGCCTCCGATGACGGTGTCCTTGTACTGGTTCACCCCGGCCATGTCGATGCGCTCGAGCGAGGAGTGCACGCCGTAGTGCTCACCCTCTCGAGCGTTGTCCGCCAGCTCGGCGGCGTGCAGCAGGGCCTTGGTCGGGATGCAGCCGTTGTGCAGGCAGGTCCCGCCCAGCTTGCCGGCCTCGATCAGGGCGACGTTCTTGCCGAGCTGGGCCGCGCGCAGCGCCGCGGCGTAGCCGCCGCTCCCCGCTCCCAGGACGATGATGTCGAAAGCGGTGCCGTTGGTGTCGGCCACGTGCAGACTCCTCATACGCAGACGTAGAGACGTGTCGGTCTCATGCTCGTCGTCCATCTTGTCATCAAGCCAGGTCCGCAACGAACCGGACCGCGCCGTGGGACGTGTGACGCTCGGAACAGTGGTCCGGGCAGCGGTCTCGCGGCGACGGCGAGGCGCGACGAGTCCGTCGGGACCTGTCAGAACCGGCCCCGAACGACGCGCGCGGCCGATAATCTGCACGGCATGGGCCTGTTCTCCCGACGCCGCGCGTCGACGCCGACGCCTGCCGCCGACACGAGCGACCGCGCCGCGCGTGACGCCACCACCGCGCACCTGCGTGAGTTCGTGCAGACGCGGGTCGGCGTCGAGGCCTACATCGAGCCCGCCACCAACGTCACGCAGACCACCGTGATGCTCGTGGCCACGGACGGCGAGTGGACCCGACGTCGTGTCCCGGACGGCGCGACGGCCGCCAAGCTCGCTCGTGCGCTCGGCATCCCTGCCTACGACGTCCAGCGCACGGGCTACCCGCAGCGGGTCCGGGACTACAACGCCCGCCAGAAGATCGAGCGGCAGCGCAAGATCGTCTGACGGGCGTCGTCGGCCGGGATCAGCGCGCGGCGCGCGCTTCCAGGAACCCGAGCAGCGTGCGGACGCCCACACCGGTGCCGCCGACCGGCGTGTAGCCGTGGGCGCCCTTCTCGTTGAAGGACGGTCCGGCGATGTCGAGGTGGGCCCACGGCGTCTCGCCGACGAACTCACGCAGGAAGACCCCGGCGGTCAGCATGCCGCCGAACCGGTCGCCGATGTTGGCCAGGTCGGCGACCTTGGACTTCAGGCCGGCGCGGAGCTCGGCGGGCAGCGGCATGGGCCAGAACTGCTCGCCGGTCGCGGTGGCGGCGTCGACGATCTCCGTGCGCACGTCGTCGGCGCCCATGACCGCGGAGACGCGGTAGCCGAGCGCGACCATCTGCGCACCCGTGAGGGTGGCGATGTCGAGGACGACGTCGGGCTTCTCCTCCACGGCGGCGACCAGGCCGTCGGCCATGACCAGGCGGCCCTCGGCGTCGGTGTTCAGCACCTCGACGGTCTTGCCGCCGCGGATCGTGATGACGTCCGACGGGCGCTGCGCGCTGCCCGAGGGCATGTTCTCGGCGAGGCACAGCCAGCCGGTGACGGCCACGGGCAGCTCGAGGCGAGCCGCCGCGACGACCGTGTGCAGCACGGCCGCGGCGCCGGCCATGTCGGACTTCATCGCGTCCATGCCGGCGGCGGGCTTGATCGAGATGCCGCCCGAGTCGAACGTGATGCCCTTGCCGACCAGCGCGACCGAGGCGTGCGGGCGCGACGGCGAGTAGGAAACGCGCACCAGGCGCGGGCCGCGGGTGGAGCCCTGGCCGACGCCGATCAGGCCTCCGTAGCCGCCGGAGACCAGCGCCTTCTCGTCGAGGACCGAGACCTTGACGCCCTTGGCCTCCTTGGCCGCGACCTTGGCGAGGTCCGCGAAGGCGGCGGGGAACAGGTCGTTGGGGGCGGTGTTCACGAGGTCGCGGGTCGCGCGCACGGCGTCCCCGATCACCTCGGCGCGCGCGACGGCCTTCTTGGCGGCGGCGTCGCGGGTCCGGTCGGTCACGAGCTCGAAGCGCTCGACCGCGGCCCGGGCCTTGGCGTAGCGGTCGTAGGAGTAGGCGCCGAGCAGGGCACCCTCGGCGACGGCGGCGACCTGCGCAGCGTCGACCGCGGGGAGGGCCAGACCGACCGACGACGTGCCGGCGAGCTCGCGGGCCGCGGCTCCCGCGGCCCGGCGCAGGGTCTCGGGCGTCACGGCGTCGACGTCGCCGACCCCGGTCACCACGAGGACGGCGGCGGAGATGCCGATGCCGGGCACGCGCCGCACCTCGTCGACCGCGCCGGTGATGCCCAGCTTCGCGGCATCCGTGCTGATCAGCCGCGCGAGGTCCTGGGGGAGCCAGTCCGCGTCCAGCGGCGTCACCGCCTCCCCGGATCGGCCGACGGCCACCACGAGGGCGTCGACGGACAGGCGGGCGGGGGACTTGGACGTCAGCGAGATCACGTCTCGATGGTAGTCCGCGACGCACGGGCGCTCGTCAACGGCCCTGCGCTCGGGCCGGTAGGTTGGGGCCTCGTGATCCTGCCCGTCGCGCTGCTCGTCGGCGCCCTGTGCGTCGCGCTGGCCGCGTGGGCGGCGTGGTTCGTGGCCGCCGACCGGGCCGTGGTCCTGCGTCAGCTCTGGGGCGGGGCCGTGGTCGAGGCCGTGCTCGTCGTCCAGGGCGTGATCGCCGCAGCGGTCCTGGCCACGGGGGACCACGACGTCGACGCCGCCCTGTTCTGGGGCTACGTCGTGGTGCAGCTCATCGTCCTGCCCATCGCCGCCGCGTGGGCCTTCGCCGAGCGCACCCGCTGGAGCTCGGTCGTCCTGCTCGTCGCCGCCCTCACCACCGGTTTCCTCGAGTACCGGTTGTGGCAGATCTGGGGAGTCTCGTGACCAAGGTCGCACCCACCCGTCCGACCGGCTCCGGTCCGGGCCGCCTGCTCGTCGCCGTGTACGGGATCCTGGCCCTGGCGGCGACGGCGCGCGGGATCTACCAGGTCGCCACCAAGCTCTCCGACGCGCCGGTCGCCTACCTGCTCTCGCTGTTCTCGGGCGTCGTCTACATCCTGGCCACGATCGCGCTCGCGACCGATCGCCGCCGCCTGGCGTGGGTCACCGTGCTCGTCGAGCTGGTGGGCGTGCTCGTGGTCGGCACGCTGTCGGTGGTCGACGTGGGCGAGTTCCCCGACGAGACCGTGTGGTCGGGCTTCGGTGCCGGGTACGGGTACATCCCGCTGGTGCTCCCGTTCCTCGGTCTGCTCTGGCTGTGGCGCACGGGCCACCGGGCGCCCGACGACGTGGCCGCCGCGGACTCGACCGACGACGACGGCGCCGCCACCGTAGGGTGAACGGCGTGTACCGGCTGCTCTTCGACCTCGTCTTCCGCCGCATGGACCCCGAGCACGCCCACGAGGTCGCGTTCGGTCTGATCCGCGGGGTCGGGCGCGTGCCCGTCCTGCGTGACGTGATCGCCGGCGTGATGACCCCGCCCGCGAGCGGCTCCGTGCGGGCGCTGGGGCGCGGGTTCCCGTCCCGCTTCGGCGTGGCGGCCGGCTTCGACAAGGACGCGCGCGGGGTCGAGGGTCTGACGATGCTCGGGTTCGGTTTCGTCGAGGTCGGCACCGTCACCGCGCACCCGCAGCCCGGCAACGAGCCGCCGCGGCTGTGGCGCGTGCTCGACGACCGCGCGCTGCGCAACCGGATGGGCTTCAACAACCAGGGCTCGGCCGCGGTCGCGGAACGTCTCGCGGAGCTGCGCTCGACCCGCCGGGGTCGTCGCCTCGTCGTCGGGGTGAACATCGGCAAGACGAAGGTCACGCCCGTGGAGGAGGCGCCCGACGACTACGCGATCAGCGCCGGCCGCCTCGCACCGTTCGCCGACTACCTCGTGGTCAACGTCTCCTCGCCCAACACGCCCGGCCTGCGCGACCTGCAGTCCGTCGCGGCGTTGCGCCCGATCCTGCAGGCCACCCGTGCGGCGGCCGACGAGGCGACGGCGCGCGCGGGGCGCCCGGACGTCCCGCTGCTGGTCAAGATCGCGCCCGACCTGACGGACGACGACGTCGACGCGGTGGCGGAGCTCGCCGCCGAGCTCGGTCTCGAGGGCGTGGTCGCGGTCAACACGACGATCGCGCACGACCTGGGCCCCGGCGGGCTGTCCGGTCCGCCCGTCCTCGAGCGCGGCCTGGACGTCGTCGCCCGCCTGCGCAACCGGCTGGGTCCGGACCCCGTGATCATCGGCGTCGGCGGCATCAGCACGCCAGCCGACGCGCTCGAGTACCTGGCCGTCGGCGCGACGCTCGTCCAGGGGTACACCGCCTTCATCTACCGCGGACCGTTCTGGGCCGCCCGCATCGGCCGGGCGCTCGCGCGCGACCGTGGCGGCGAGACGTCTACGAGCGAGACCGCGACGAGCGGAGCGGCGTGATGGTGCTGCGGCCGCAGTGGGAGTGGCGGCTCGACGCCGCGTCTCCGGAGTCGCCCGGACTCCCGACGAGTCCCGTGTTCACCACGCGCTACGACGCCGAGCAGTGGATCGGTGAGCACTGGCGGTCGCTCGCGGGCCAGGGTGTCGTGGCCGCGACGCTGCTGCACCACGGCGAGCCGGTCGCGGCGACGCTGCCGCTCCCGCAGGCCTGAGGTCTCAGACCACCATCGCCGTCGCGGGTCGGC